>WNGQ01000548.1_pt1 | contig 69116 bp, 52 predicted proteins | sample 5407661 | NCBI WGS metagenome assembly WNGQ01 (sample SAMN13153382, study PRJNA577476) | soil metagenome | isolation source: 60 cm soil or saprolite under Garry oak tree replicate 2 | place: USA:California | collected 2016-06-15
ATCTGCGAGTCCGCGGGATACCCCACGATGGTCGGATGCATGGGGGAGCCGCAGCTGTCCATCGCCGCCGGGTTGGCGTTCGCCCTCGCGCAGAAGAACGTCCGATGGATCGACCTCGATTCCCACTTCAACCTCGCGGCCGATCCGTCGTCGGGGCTGCGGTTCGAAAATGGAGACCTCGTCGCCTCTCCCGCACCGGGACTTGGCATCACGCTCGCGTGACTCAGGGCGCGGCGGGCGGCGCCGGCTCCCCGGTCGCCGCGGCCTCTTCCTCGGGGGTCACGAGCCGTACCACCGCGGTGACCTTGTCCCCCGCGTTCAACCGTTGGATCCGGACGCCGCGGGCCGCTCGCCCCGTCTCCCGGATGTCGTCCACCGGGCAGCGGATCACGATGCCGCCGACCGTGGTGACGAGGAGTTCGTCCCCCGGCTCGACCTCGAAGACGCCCACCACCGGGCTCTGCGCGACCTTCATGTTCGTCGTCACGACGCCCTGGCTGCCTCGGCGCGTCTTGCGGTATTCCTTCACCTTCGTCCGCTTCCCGTATCCGCTCTCGAGGACGGTCAGCAGCTCCGTCTCCTCGTTCTTGACAAGGGCCATGGAGATGACGCGGTCGTCCTTCCGGAGCCGCATCCCGCGCACTCCGGCGGCGGTCCGGCCCATCGGGCGCACGTCCCGAAGGCCGAACCGGTTCGCGTAGCCTCTCGCCGACGCGAGGATGACCTCCTCATCGCCTTCCGCGATCCGGGCCTCCACCAGGTCGTCCCCCTCGTTCAGCGCGATCGCCCGAATCCCTCGGATGTTCGGCCGCTTGAAGGCGTCCAGCCGGGTTCGTTTGATCTTTCCGAGCTTCGTCGAGAAGACGATCGTCCGGCGCTCGTCGAATTCTCGTACGGCGATCATGTCCAGGATCTTCTCCTCCGAGGCGAGGCGCGGCAGGAGGTTCACGATCGGCTTGCCTTTCGCGTATCGAGTCCCCACGGGAAGCCGGTACGTCTTGAGCCAGAAACAATGTCCCTTGTTCGTGAAGAAGAGGATGTGCTCATGGGTCGACGCCATGAAGAGGTTCACGACGAAGTCCTCTTCCTTCGTCTCCATGCCCGTCACGCCTTTTCCGCCGCGTCGCTGCGTCCGGAACATCTGCGCGGGGACCCGCTTGACGTATCCCGTGTTCGTGAACGTGACGATGACGTCCTCCTCGGGGATCAGGTCCTCGACCTCCATGTCGTAGGCTTGCGCCTCGACGGCCGTGCGCCGCTCGTCCCCGTACTTCTGCTTGACCTCGAGGAGCTCCGCCTTGATGATCTCCAGGATGCGCTCGCGGGACGCGAGGATCGCCTCGAAGTCCTCGATCTTCTTCTTCAACTCGGCCCGCTCCTGCCGCAGTTTCTCGATCTCGAGGCCGGTCAGCTGCCGCAACGTCATCGCGAGGACCGCCTTCGCCTGGTCTTCGCTCAGCAGGTAGCGGTTCATGAGACTCGATTGAGCTTCAGCGGCATCGCGGGAGTGGCGGATGAGCCGGATCACCTCGTCGATGTGGTCGACCGCGGTGATGAGGCCTTCGACGATATGCTCGCGCTCGCGGGCCTTCCGAAGGTCGTAATCGGTCCGGCGCCGCACGATCGTGATTCGGTAGTCGACGTACGATCGGAGCGTCTCCTTCAGGCTGAGGATCTTCGGCTGGCCGTCGACGAGGGCGAGGTTGATCACGCCGAACGTCTGCTCCATCTGCGTGTGGTGGTACAGTTGGTTCAGGACGACGTCCTCGACCGCGTCCCGCTTCAGCTCGAGGACGATCCGCATTCCTTCCCGGTCGCTCTCGTCCCGAAGGTCCACGACGCCCTCGATCTTCTTCGACTTCACGAGCAAGGCGATCGACTCGACGAGGGCCGCTTTGTTGACCATGTATGGGATCTCGGTGATCACGATCCGCGCCTTGTCGTGGCCCGCCTCCTCGACGTGGGCGGTCGCCCGGATCCGGATGAGCCCGCGACCCACCTTGTACGCATCCGCGACGCCCTCGGCGCCGTACAGGATGCCGCCCGTGGGGAAGTCGGGCCCGCGGATCGGACCGGTGTCCGGGTTGTAGAGGTCTTGGAGTTCCGCGCCCGGGTTCTCGATGAGCGTCAGCAGCGCGTCGACGACCTCCCGCAGGTTGTGCGGCGGGATGTTCGTCGCCATGCCGACCGCGATGCCGCTCGAGCCGTTCACGAGGAGGTTCGGGAATTTCGCGGGCAGGACCGTCGGCTCTCGCATCGTGCCATCGAAGTTGTCCATCCAGTCGACCGTTTCCTTGTCGATGTCCTGGAGGAGCTCCTCGGCGATCTTCGAGAGTCGGCACTCGGTATACCGCATCGCCGCGGGTTCGTCCTCCGTGCTGCCCCAGTTTCCCTGGCCGTCGATGAGCGGGTAGCGCAGCGAGAAGTTCTGCACCATGCGGGCGAGGGCGTCGTAGACCGCCGTGTCGCCGTGCGGGTGGTACCGCCCGAGCGTGTCTCCGACGACGCGGGCCGACTTCCGCCGCTGGCTCGTGGACGACGCACCCGTCTCGTTCATCGCGTGGAGGATTCGTCGCTGGACCGGCTTCAGGCCGTCCCGGACGTCCGGTAGCGCCCGTCCGACGATGACCGACATGGCGTAATCGATGTACGAGCGCTCCATCTCTTGCTCGATCGGCTGGCGGGTGACCCGCCGCGTCGGTTCCTGGGCCTCCTCCGGCATCGTGCGACCCCTAGATGTCCAGGTTCACGACTTCCTTCGCGTGCTCCTGGATGTACTCGCGCCGTGGCTCGACCGCCTCTCCCATGAGGACGGAGAACAGCGCGTCCGCGGCCAAGGCGTCGTCGATCGTGACCTGTTTCAAGAGGCGCCGCGCGGGGTCCATGGTCGTCTCCCACAGCTCGTCGGCGTTCATCTCTCCGAGGCCTTTGTACCGCTGGTACGTAACACCCTTGTCCCCGACTTGACGCGCGATCTCCTCCCGCTGCCTCTCCGTGTACGCGTAGAATGTCTCCTTGCCCTTGCGGATTTTGTACAGCGGCGGCTGCGCGATGTACACGTATCCGGCGTCGATCATGGGCCGCATGTAGCGGAAGAAGAGGGTGAGGAGCAGGGTCGTGATGTGCTGCCCGTCGACGTCGGCATCGGCCATTGTGATGATCTTGTGGTACCGGACCTTCGCGAGGTTGAACTCGTCGCCGATCCCGGCGCCGACGGCGGTGATGAGCGTCCGGATCTCCTCGTTCTTCAGCATTTGGTCGAGTCGGGCCTTCTCGACGTTCAGGATTTTCCCCCGCAACGGCAAGATTGCTTGGAATTCCCGCCTCCGGCCCTGTTTCGCACTCCCGCCCGCACTTGGCCCTTCCACGATAAAAAGTTCCGACTTCGCCGGGTCCCGCTCTTGGCAGTCCGCGAGCTTGCCGGGGAGGTTGAACCCTTCCAGGAGCCCTTTGCGGCGCGTGAGTTCCCGCGCCTTCCGAGCCGCCTCCCGCGCCTGCGCGGCCAGGACCGCCTTCCCGATGCAGATTTCCGCGACCTTCGGGGTCTCCATGAAGAATTCGCCCAACTTCTCGTAGACGATCGATTCGACGATCCCCTTCACGTCGGAGTTCCCGAGCTTCATCTTCGTCTGCCCTTCGAACTGCGGCTCGGGCATCTTGAGGTTCAAGATCGCGGTCAGGCCCTCTCGGACGTCGTCGCCTTCGAGGCTCTCGCCTTGCTTCAGGAACTTGTTGTCCTTCGCGTACTTGATGAACGTCCGCGCGAGGCCCGCTTTGAACCCGACCAGATGGGTCCCGCCTTCGACGGTATCGATGTTATTGACGAACGTGAAGATCGACTCGTTGTAGCCGTCGTGGTACTGCATCGCGACCTCGACGTGCGTGCCGTCCGACTCCTTCGCGAATCGGATCGGGTCCGGGTGGAGCGGGTTCTTCGCCCGGTTGATCCACTTCACGTACTCCGCGATCCCGCCGTTATACTGGAAGACGTCCCCGCGCCCGTGGACCTTGTCGACGATGATGATCCGCAACCCGGCGTTCAGGAACGCGAGCTCGCGGAGGCGCTTGGCGAGGGTGTCGTAGTCGAACTCGATGGTCTCAAAGACCTCGGGGTCCGGACGGAACGTGATGATCGTGCCGGTGCCCTCGGCCGGGCCGACGACCTCGAGGTTCGACGCTTTCTGCCCGCGGGCGAACCGCATCCGATACTCTTTGGCGTCCCGCCGCACGCGGACCTCGAGCCATTCGCTCAGGCCATTCACGACGGACAAGCCGACGCCGTGCAAGCCGCCCGACACGCGGTACATCTTTCGTTCGAACTTCCCGCCGCTGTGCATCCGCGACAGGACGAGCTCGACGCCGGGCACGCCATATTTCGGATGGATGTCCACCGGGATGCCGCGTCCGTCGTCCGCGACGGTTACGGATCCGTCCGCGTTGAGGGTGACCTGGATGTTCTTGCAGAAGCCCGCCATCGCCTCGTCGATCGAGTTGTCGACGACCTCGTGGACGAGGTGGTGGAGGCCCCGTGCGTCGACGCTCCCGACGAACATCGCCGGGCGTTTTCGGACCGCTTGCAAGCCCTCGAGAACTTGGATTTGCCGGGCGTCGTAGGCGGCCTCTTCTACCATCTAATTCGCAACCTTCCAGACCCTCGTTTCGATGGCCTCTCGCATCCCATCCGGAGGATGTCCGGAGTATGCGCCGCCATGGTATAAACGTTCGGACCTCGGTTTCTATGGAGAAAACAGGCCTTCGCAGCGAGGGCATTTTCGGGATGGGTTAGTCATATAGATTAGCACGGTCGTTTTCGACGTCCCATTCCCGTCCATGAGAACATCGGATGGCGAGCCGTAGAACGGCCTCCAGGCTGGGTCCTATTTGCGCTTCCAACGGACCCCGTCGCGGGTGTCCTCGAGGACGATGCCGAGGGCTCCCAGCGCGTCCCGGATCCGGTCCGCCGCGGCAAAATCCTTTCGCTTCCGCGCGTCCTCGCGGAGCGCCACGATCACGTCCACGAGCCCGTCCACGCGATCCGCACCGGCAGCGGGCGTGAGGAACAGCCCGAGGATGTCTCCGACGGTCCGGAAGGCCGCCGCAGTCTCGTCGAGCGCCGCTCGTCCGGCCCCCGTTTCGATCGCCTTGTTCGCGGCGCGGGCGAAGTCGAACAGGACCGCGATTGCCTCGCGGGTGTTGAAGTCGTCCGACATCGCCGCATCGAAGTCTGCGAGGGCTTTCTTCGTCGCGGCGCGGAGCTCGCGGTCGGCTTTACCCGATTCCGGCGCTCGCCGTCGCTCTGCGTCCACGGTCCGGACCGTCTCGCGCAGGCGCTCGTAGGAGCGCTTCGCTTCGTCGAGCAACTCCGGGGTGAAGTCGATGGGGCCTCGATACTGGACGTTGACGAGGAAGAATCGGATCACCTCCGGCTCGTAGAGCTTCAAGGCCGCCGTTACGGGCCAGTAGTTTCCGAGGGACTTGTGCATCTCCTCGCCTTTGACCATGACCATCCCGCCGTGCATCCAGACCTTCACGAACGGCGTGACGCCGGTGTACGACTCCGCCTGGGCGATCTCGGCCTCGTGGTGCGGGAAGAGGAGTTCCGTTGCGCCTCCGTGGAGGTCGTACTGCGGTCCGAAGTGACGGATCGTGATCGCGGTGTCCTCGATGTGCCACCCGGGCCGGCCCTTGCCCCACGGGCTGTCCCACGCCGGTTCCCCGGGCTTCTGCGCCCGCCAGAGGACGAAATCCGCCGGATGTCGCTTCCGCTCCTCAACCGCGACGCGCGCCCCCGGACGGAGCTCCTCGACCTTCTGCCCGCTCAACTTGCCCCAGCCCGAGAACGTCGTCGTGTCGAAGTATACGCTCCCGTCGTCCGCGCGGTACGCGTGCCCCTTCGCGATCAGCCCCTCGATCTGCTCGACGATCTCGTCGATGTAGTCCGTCGCGAACGCGTACACGTCGACGGACGTGCACTGCAGTCGCGCCATGACGCCGAGGTACTCCGCGAAGTACTGCCCAACGATGTCGTTCCACGCCCGGCCGGTCGACTTCATCTTGTCGATGATGCGGTCCTCGATGTCCGTGACGTTCTGCAGGTAGAACACGTGGAAGCCCTTGTAGCGTAGGTACCGAGCGACGACATCGAACGCGACGTAGGTCTTCGCATGGCCCATGTGGGTCTCGTCCTGCGGCGTCAAGCCGCAGACGAACATCGAGACTCGGTTACCATGGAGCGGGGCGAACGCCTCCTTCCTTCGCGTGAGGCTGTTGTACACTCGGATGGCCATGGCGCGGTGCGCATCTGGGAAGCGCGTATTAAGGTTCGCGACTTCGTCGCTCGCACGCCGTTGTTTGTCAACCCGAGACGATTCCGCACGGAAGCATTATCGTCCGCGCGGCCGCATCCTCGGTCCGGACATGGCGGGCTCCTTCCCCCACCCGCGTGCCTCGCGCACGGCCGGATGGCCTCGAGAGTTGCAGCGAGCTTCCCTCCTGCTCGGCACCGGGGCGGCGCTCTTCTGGACCTCGTTCGCGGTCGGCCGCTGGATCGTCGTCGTGCCCTCCTTCGGGCCGACGTACGTCGACCTGATCCTCGCCTGGGTCGCGGTGGTCGTGCACGTGTCGGCGTGGCCGGACCTCTGGATCGGGCTGCGGCACCTCCGCTCCCGAGATCCGAAGGAAGGCGACGCGGCCGTCGCATGGCGGGCCTTCCTCCTCACGCTGGGGTTGGTCCTCGCCGCCGTCGTCGTGCTCCCGTTGCAGTATCACGCGATCGCGTCGACCGACGCGTGGCTCATCGCGGTGTACGTGACGGCGTTCCCGTACCTGGCCTGGACCTTCGTGCCCGTCCTCGCGCTCCATGCGATCCTGTTCGGGCGCGTCGCGAACTACCTCGACCCTCGATCCCGCTACCTGATCGACGCAGGGGCGCTCGTCCTGTTCGCGGTCGCGGCCGCGACGACGGCGGTGATTTTGCAGAATCCCGGAGCCACCGCGTTCGTCCGCTCCTGGGGCGTCGGCCGCGGCATCCTCCCTGCGGCGGCGCTCGCGGGGTACGGACTCGTCGCGATCGGCCTGACGGTCGACGCGACGACGGTCTGGCCGCGCCACCGGGCGTGGACGCCGCAACGGGCCCGCTGACGCGCTCTAGCCAAGGGCCCGGCCGAGATCCTCGGTCAGGTCCTGCGCGTCCTCGAGGCCGACGGAGAACCGGACGAGCCCGTCCGTGATGCCTTGCTTCTCCCGCTGCTCCTTCGGCACGCTCGTGTGGGTCATCGAGGCGGGATGCTCGATCAGGGACTCGACCCCGCCGAGGCTCTCCGCGAGGAGGATGACCTCGAGCCGCTTCAGGCGTTCGACCAGTCGGGTCGAGTCGCGCAATTCGAAGCTCAGCATGCCGCCGAACCGTCGCATCTGCTTCTTCGCGATCCCGTGGCCCGGGTCGCCGGGCAGGCCCGGATAGTGGACCTTCGCGACCGCCTTGTGATCCTTCAGGAATTTGGAGAGCATCTCCGCGTTGTCGCAGTGCCGTTCCATCCGAACCGGCAGCGTCTTGATCCCGCGCAACGCGAGCCAGCAATCGAACGCGCTGGGGACGGCGCCGAGCGCGTTCTGCGAGAACTTCAGTTTCTCGTGAATGTCGTCCCGGTTCATCACGAGCGCGCCTCCCAGGAGATCCGCGTGACCGCCGAGGTACTTCGTCGTGCTGTGCACGACCAGGTCGACGCCGAGGGCGAGCGGATTTTGAAGGGCCGGCGAAGCGAACGTGCTGTCGCACACGCTCAAGGCCTCGTGCGCCTTCGCGATGAAGGCCAATTCCTTTAGGTCGACGACCTTCATGAGCGGGTTCGTCGGAGACTCCATCCAGAGGATTCGCGTCTCCGGTCGGAACGCGTCCTCCACGTCGACGAGGTCCCGGAGGTCGAGGAAGGTCGAATCGATCCCGTACTGGCTCATGATCGTCGTGAAGATGCGATACACCCCACCATAGCAGTCGTCGGTGACGAGGACGTGATCGCCTTTCTTCAGGAGCGTGAGGGCAGTGGTGATCGCACCCATGCCGCTCGAGAACGCCAGGGCATGCTTCCCGCTCTCGAGGGCGGCGAGGCTCTGTTGCAGAGCGTCCCGCGTCGGGTTGGCGCTACGTGCATACGCGTACGCGTCCTGGCCTTTCCGCGAATACGTCGACGTCGCGTAGATCGGCGGCGTGACCGCCCCGGTCCGCGGATCCGGCTCTTGGCCCGCATGGATTGCTTTCGTGGCAAAACGCATTCGATCGCCGGGGGCGGAGTTGCACCCCGAGGGTAAAGACCTTGCTACCCACGGCCGGCCAGGTACTCGATGACGTCGATGCGGGTAATGATTCCCTCGAATCGATTCTCCTTCCCGATGACGACCGCGGGGTTCCCGCGCATCAGGAGCTTGTACACCTGATCCAGGTCCGCCCCCGGCTCGACGATCGGGAACGGTTTCTCCATCACATTCGCGACGTAATCGTCGTACATCTTCGGATTCTCGAGGAGGGCCTTCATGAGGATCTCCTCGCGCAGACTCCCGACCATGATGCCCGTGTCGATCACGGGGAGCTGCGACACGTTATACTGCCGCATCATGTCGGCCGCCTCGCGGACCTTCGCCGCGACGTCGATCGTGATCACGCCGGGAATCGTCCGTTCCTTCGCGCGAAGGATCGTCATGAGCGGCGCGACGGGTTCCTCGAGGTACCCCTGCTCCTTGAGCCACTCCTCGTTGTGGGCCTTCGAGAGATACCGCTCTCCGGTGTCGGGCAGCAGGACGACGAGGACGTCGCCCTTCCCGAGCGTCTCCGCGATCCGCCGCGCCGCGACGACGGCGGCCCCGCTGGAGCTCCCCGCGAGGATCCCTTCCTCCCGCGCGAGCCGGCGGGTCATGAGGTACGCCTCCTTGTCGCCGACCTTCACGACGTCGTCGATCACGTCGAACCAGGTGGACTCGGGTACGAAGTCCTCGCCGATGCCCTCGATTTTATATGTATGCGCTTTAATTATCTCCTTCTTATAGAAATAGTCCTTGAGGATCGAGCCGAGCGGGTCGACACCGATCACCCGGACTTGGGGATCCTTGTCCTTCAGGTACTTCCCGACGCCGCTGATTGTCCCGCCCGTGCCCATGCCGCACACGAAGTGCGTCACCTTGCCGTCCGTGTCCCGCCAGATTTCAGGGCCCGTCGTCGCGTAGTGCGCTCGCGGGTTCGCTTGGTTGGCGTACTGGTTCGGCAGGATCGAGTTCGGCGTCTCGCGGTGGATCCGCTCCGCGACCTTGTAGTACGACTCCGGGTGGTCCGGCGGCACCGCGGTCGGCGTGACGACGACGCGCGCGCCGAGCGCCTTGAGGAGGTCGATCTTCTCGCGGCTCATCTTGTCCGGCATCGTGAAGACGGTGCGGTAGCCGCGGATCGCCGCAACCATCGCGAGCCCGAGGCCCGTGTTCCCGCTCGTGGGCTCGATGATCGTGCCGCCGGGTTTGAGGAGCCCTTTCTTCTCCGCGTCCTCGATCATCGCCTCGCCGATCCGGTCCTTCACGCTCCCACCCGGGTTCATCATCTCGAGTTTGGCCAGGGCGAGGCAGGGCACGTCGGCCATGATCCGGGGGAGCTTGACGAGCGGCGTATTGCCGATCGTCTCGAGAATCGTGTTGAAGTACCGCACGCCGGGCGTCCCCCGGCATCAAAGGTGGGACGTTATAAGAACATGCGCGCGGGAGGCGCCCTGTCATGCCGGGGGAGGGAGTCGAACCCCCAGGAAACCGATCTGCAGTCGGTCACATTAGCCGCTCTGTCACCCCGGCGCAAGACCGCACATCCAGGGTGACGTAATTGAAACTTTGCCGGTCCTCCCTACATCGGACTCGATGTCCGAACCTCGTTTCAAAAAGCTATTAGTCGAGCGCACCTTCCCGTCCTCAGGCGCCCCTGCGAGGAGGGGGAGGTCATCCAGGGCCCACCGAAAGCGGACGCAGGTCCGGCCGCGCCGGAGCCACCGGACATCGAAGCCGAAGTGACACGAAGGCCATGGGGCAAGATCGCCGCGGTCGTGCTCGTGGTCCTCCTGATCGTTGCGGCGGCCGCGCTTCTCGTCCGCCGTCCGAATCGATTGCCGACCATCGTGCAGACGACATGGAGCCCTGCCGCCCCGGTCGTCGGGAACTCGGTCACGTTCACCGCCGCGGCGACGGATCCGGATGGAGATGACCTGTCGTTCGTGTGGGACTTCGGGGACGGATCATTTGGGACGGGGGCGGAGTCCCCCCACACGTACGCCATCCCGGGGCTCTTCACCGCCTACGTGACCGTGAGCGACGAGAAGGGCGGCGTGGCGACCAGCGAGGGGAATCTCCTTCGGTTCGGGGTTGGGTCCGGCGTCACCCCGCAGACGAGGTGCTCCTCCCCCGCCACGTGCACCGCCGGCGCGGTCGCCGCGATCGTCGACGTCGACCGCTGGATCGCCGCGCCGGGTATCCCGATCGCGTTCTTTGGCAATCTGTCCTGGGCCTACACGTTCTCGTGGAACAATATCACCAATCACTCGGAAGGAGGAACCTATACCCGGGATGTGGCGTGGCAGAACGCGACGCTGTTCGATCGGTTCCAGTATGTCTGGGGGGACGGCACCGCGAACACGACCGGCACGACCGATTTCGTCGGCAACACCACCCACGCCTTCGCCCGAGCGGGGACGTTCCTCGTCCGACTGATGGTGACGTACAGAGACGCGGTCCTGAACACGACGACGAACCAGACCGCCGGCGTCACGATGCGGATTGGGTAACCCCTAACGGTCTGCGAGGCATGCCGGACCGACAGGGGTTTCATCGAACGGTCGGGACGAAGCTATTTATCCGCACCCGGACGTCGCACCGCCGATGGCGGAGCTCAAGACGATCACCGACACCGTGCACGGGACGATTCGGCTCGAACCGCTGACGCTCGACTTGTTGGAGACGCTCGAACTCCAGCGTCTCAACTCGATCCGCCAGCTCGGCCTCACGTACCTCGTCTTCCCGGGGGCGAACCACTCGCGCGTCGAACATTGCCTCGGTGTCGGCCACGTCGCGGGGGAGATGGCGAGGGCGCTCGAGCTCTCGGACGACGAGCGAAAGCTCGTGCAGGCCGCGGGCCTCTTGCACGACGTCGGCCATGGGCCGTTCTCGCACACGCTCGAGCATGTCCTTAGCCGCGAGCTCTCCGTGGACCACATGCACCTGACGCAGCGGATCATCACGGGCCAAGACGACAACGTCGCGCCCGAGGACCGGAAGGCCTTCCCCGAGGTCCTCCGGATTCACCAGGTCCTCGGGAAGCACGGCGTCGATCCCGACGCGGTCGCCGCCTTGATCCGCGGCCCGGCGGAGCGGGGATACGCGCGGTTGGTGCCCGGCAGCCGACGCGAGCCGTCCCGATACCTCGCGCAGATCATCCACAGCCCGATGGACGCAGACCAGATCGACTACCTGATGCGGGATGCCCACTACACCGGCGCGGCGCACGGGATGATCGACTTCTCTCGGCTGCTGCAGACCCTCCGTCGACACGACGGCGAAATCGCCCTGGACCGAAAGGGCCTGCCGGCGCTCGAGGGGATGCTCGTCGCGCGCGGGCTCATGTACTCGTCGGTCTACTTCCACAAGACGGTCCGGATCGCGGAGCAGATGCTCGCTCGGGCGGTCGAGCGTTCCGAGGCCCCGATCGGGGAGCTCCAGAAGATGGTCGACCACGAACTCTTGGGGTGGCTGGCGCACCAGGGGCCGCTTCAGCGGGAGATAGCGTTGCGGCTGAAATACCGCAAGCTGTACAAGCGTGTCGTATCGTACGACCGCGACGAGCTGACGGACGCCGCGCGCGAGGCCCTCTCGTCCTTCAAAGACGCCAAGGAGCGCCGCCGCGTCGAGGACCGGATCGCGAGGCGGGCGGGACTCAAGCCGGGAGAGGTAATCATCGACGTGCCGCTGCCGGAGCTGCTGCTGAGCGAACCTCGCATCGCGAAGACCGAGGTCCCCATCCTGGACGGGGATTCGGCCCGAGCCTTTTCCAAGGTGAGTCCCCTCGGTCGCGCGCTCCAAATCCGGCAAGTCGTGGACTGGGTCGTGATGGTCGCCGCCCCCGCCGCCGCGACGGCCGCGGTCCGCAAGGCGGCCGCGTCTTCCCTCTTCGCGTGAGGCACAGACGACGGATCGATCGCGTTTGTCAATGCGGCAGACGCTCGTCCGACAACTTTTAAATAGCGTCCCTCGGATACGAGCCCATCTTGCGGGATGGGATGAACTCGCAGGCACTGCAGGTGAAGGAATGAACTCCATGCTAGAGGACGTGCTCGCCCGGGAAGGGAGCGCACCCGCGTTCGAGGACAGTCGCGTCGACGCCGAGCTCGAAGAGATGCTCAGCAAGATGCGGACCAACATCAAGATCATCGGGCTCGGTGGTGGCGGCTGCAACACGATCTCGCGGGTGTACAGCGAAGGCATCGTCGGCGCGGAGCTGTTCGCCTGCAACACGGACGCGCAGCATCTGTTGCACATCGCCTCCCCGAAGAAAGTCCTCCTGGGTCGGCGGATCACGAAGGGCCTCGGGGCCGGCGCGTTGCCGCAGATCGGTGAAGAGGCCGCCCGCGAGGCGGAGGAAGAGCTTCGGGGAATCGTGCAGGGTTCGGACATCGTCTTCGTGACGTGCGGCCTGGGCGGCGGCACGGGGACCGGCAGCTGTGGTTACGTCGCGCGGCTGGCGAAAGAGATGGGCGCCCTCACGATTGCGGTCGTCACCCTTCCGTTCCGAGGCGAGGGCAAGCTTCGGATGGAGAGCGCCGAGTGGGGCTTGGAGAGGCTGCGGGACGCGGCGGACACCGTCATCACGATCCCGAACGACAAGCTCCTCGATCTCGTTCCGAGACAGAGCCTGAATCTCGCGTTCAAGTTTGCCGACGAGGTCCTGATGCGGTCGATCAAAGGCCTCACGGAGATCATCACGAAGCCCGGCCTCGTGAACCTGGACTTCAACGACGTCAAGACGATCATGAAGGGCGGCGGGGTCGCGATGATCGGGCTGGGCGAGAGCCAGGCGGTCGGCGACAACCGGGCGGTCGAGGCCATCGAGGAAGCGATCAACTCGCCCCTCCTCGAGGTGGACGTCTCGACGGCTCACGGCGTACTGATCAACGTGACCGGCGGAAACGACATGACGATTTCCGAGGCCGAGCGCGTTGCCGAGGTCGTCCAGTCGAAGGTCTCTCCGACCGCACGGATCATTTGGGGTGCGACCGTGGACCCGTCTCTGGAGCACACCCTTCGCGTGATGCTCGTCGCCACGGGCGTGAAGTCGAAGCAGATTGTCGGGCGCCGCGATCCGGCCGAAGAGCGGGCCCGCGTCGGCATCGACGTGATTCGCTAGGCGCGAGGCTGCGATCGCCGTCACACCCGCGCTCAGCCCGGAGCCGCGACGCGGTTCGCAATGCTTATAACCGGCACGCTCTTACGCGAGAAGCGAAATTACTCCCCAGCCGGGAGGCTGGTCCCGGAGGGCGTCCCATGGACTCGATCATCAAGGAAATCGTCACCCGGTCCGACGCAGAGCCCCGGGTGCCCGACTCCCCGACCCAATCGATGGGCGCGGGCGCCGAGGATGCCGAACTCGAGCGAATCCTCGCAAGCCTTCGCACGAACATCAAGATTTTCGGCATCGGCGGCGGTGGCTGCAACACGATCGATCGGCTGGTGGACGCGGGGATCCTCGGCGCCGAACTGTATGCGGCGAACACAGACGCCCAGCATCTCTTGACGATTCGGTCGCCGCACAAGCTCCTCTTGGGACGGCGGGTCACCCGCGGGTTGGGCGCAGGTGCCTTGCCGCAGGTCGGCGAGGAGTCCGCGCGGGAAGCCGCCGACGAGATTCGCTCGGTCGTGCATGGCGCGGACATGATCTTCATTACCTGCGGCCTGGGCGGTGGCACGGGTACGGGGGGTGCCCCGGTCGTCGCGCAACTCGCGAAGGAGGCGGGGGCCCTGACGATTGCGATATGCACCTTCCCGTTCCGAGCAGAAGGAGCGATCCGTGCGGAGAACGCGGAATTCGGTTTGGAAAAGCTCCGGAGCTTCGCAGACACCGTCGTCGTGATTCCGAATGACAAACTCCTTGAACTCGTCCCGCGTCTTGCCTTGAACGCGGCGTTCAAGGTCGCCGACGACGTCCTGATGCGGGCGATCAAGGGGATTACCGAGGTCATCACGAAACCGGGCCTCGTGAACCTGGACTTCAACGACATCAAGACGATCATGAAAGGAGGCGGCGTGGCGATGATCGGACTCGGGGAAAGCGACCGCGACGACCGTTCGGAGGCGGCGATCGAAGAGGCGATCAACTCGCCCCTGATCGACGTCGACATCAGTCATGCGACCGGTGCCCTCGTGAACGTTACCGGAGGGAACGACATGAGCGTGGCCGAAGCGGAGAAGGTGTCCGAGATCGTCCAGGGCCGCATCGCGGCGAACGCCCGCATCATCTGGGGCGCGGCGGTCGACCCGAGCCTCGAGCACAAGCTCCGCGTCATGCTCATCTTGACCGGGGTGAAGTCGAAGCAGATCCTCGGACCGGGGGAGCACCTGCGGGCGCCCCAGGCCGGAGTCGACATCGTGCGGTGAGGACCATGGCGGACATCGTGGACAGGAGCTGGGAAGTCCAGCGGCGGATCGAGGAGCGGGTGAAGCGGCTCGGGAAAGGCCGGTTCGGGCGAGTCCTCAAGATGGCCCGCAAGCCGACGTCGGACGAGTACTCGAAGGTCGTCTTGATCACCGGGATCGGAATCGTCGCGATCGGTGCGCTCGGGTTCGTGATCTACCTGATCATGCGATACGGGCCGGGCGCGATCCGCGGGCTCTTCGGGGTCGTGGGCTGACATGGGGCTGCTCGACGACTTCTCGAGGCGGGAGCCGCCGCCCGAGGCAAAGCTTGCGGCGCCCCCGGTCGGTCATTTCGGCGTCAAGCTCGACCTCAACGAGGAGAAAGCCACGCTGACCGCGGGGCAAACGCGGGAGTACGACGTCCTCGTGACGAACACCGGCACGGAGGACGACACGATCCGGATCAAGGTCGACCTGGTCTACAACTCGGAGATGCCGGATCCACCGGAGTGGACGGTGAAGCTGTTCGGCGTCGAGGACAAGGTGTGGGACGTCACCTACACCAAGATCACGGAAAAGGATTTCATGCTCATCACGGACGGGCAGCGGGAGATCACCCTCACGGTCACGTGCCCGAAAGGCGCGCGCTACGGGGACCGCCTGAACGTCGTCGTGAACGCGATCTCGAAGGGAGATCCCGGCGCCTTCGATGCGAAGACGCTGAGTTTCAGCGCGCGCCAAGCGATCCTCGCGGTCAAGTCATCCATCGGCCATGAGCGCGCCGTCGCCGACGCCATCTATGCGCGGGCGAAGGCGAAAGACGTCGGCGTCTTCTCGATCCTCGTGCCGGCGAACTTCCGCGGCTACGTCTACGTCGAATCGATGAACCCGGACCGCCTCGAGGAGATCGTCCGGGGCCTGCGCCGGGCGCGCGGCGTCGTCAAGGGCGAGGGCGAGTCGACCGGCATCGGGTTCTCGGAGATCGAAGCGTACCTGACGCCGAAGCCGATCGTCAGCGGGATCATGGAGGGCGACATCATCGAACTGGTCGCCGGTCCGTTCAAGGGCGAGAAGGCACGGGTCATGAAGATCGACGAGACGAAGGAGGAGATCACGGTCGAGCTGTTCGAGGCGATGGTCCGAATCCCCGTGACCGTGCGGGGCGACAGCGTCCGCGTGTTGCAAAAGGAACAAGAGAAGTGACTCGTCCTCTCAAGCCATGGGAGGAGCGGAGCCGTAGATTCTCCACGCGGTCCATGCCTGCCACACGAGTGCGGCGTACACGACGACGTGCTCGAGCAGCCGATTGCTCGTGGCGAGGAACGCGACCGCCGCGGCCACGGTGATCCCGGCGAGGTAGCCGCCCAAGGGTCGGAAGGTCGTCGACGCATACATCGGAACCCCTACCAACCCCGCGCTGACCGCAAGCAACAGGAAGAACACCGCGGACACGATCGTGTGCAGGCCGTATGGAGACCCTTCAGGGAAGATCCCCACGAAGATCAGGCCGACGGCCGATATCGGGAGGAGGACCTGCGCGGCCCGTCCGGCTCGCCCTCCGACCGTGCGGCCCACGACGAACCCGAAGGGCGCGAAGAGGATCCCTCCGAGGATGTCGGCGGCGTTGAACGCCCACGGGGCCGGCGCGTTCGGGTTGCCGAGGTCGCTCAGGTAGCTCCCCGTGATCGTGTACGTGGGCGTCGCGGCGACGGCGACGAGGTAGAGGAGGGTCCAAGCGGCGATCGCGGCGAATCCGAGGAGGCCGCCGGTTCGGGCGTTCAGCCTCATCAAGGCGCGGATGGCTCCGGGGCCGTTAAGGGCTTCGCTCGGCGATGCCACCACCGCGGCGAAACGTTTATGGCCCTCCCGCGGGTCAGGCCGTCAACGAGGTCGCTCCGTGGCCGAGAAGCTCAGTGTGCTCGTCGACGGGGGCAAGGCGACGCCGGGCCCGCCGCTCGGACCTGCGCTCGGCCCGCTCGGCGTGAACATCGTTGAGATCATCAAGGCGATCAACGAGAAGACGAAGAGCTTCGAGGGGATGAAAGTCCCCGTCAGCCTGACCGTCGACCCGAAGACGAAGGCGTTCTCGATCGAGGTCGGCACACCGCCGACGTCCGCCCTGATCGTGAAGGAACTGAAGATCGAGAAGGGCTCTGGAGACGCCGGCAAGACGCGCGTCGGGAACCTCTCGCTTGCGCAGGCGATCAAGGTCGCGAACATGAAGACGGACGCGATGCAGGGGAAGACGCTGAAAGCCCGCGTGCTCGAGGTCGTCGGCACGAGCGTGTCCATGGGCGTGACCGTCGAGGGAAAGCCCGCCAAAGAGCTTTCGAAGGAGATCAAGGCGGGAAAGTACGACAAGCAGCTCGCGGGCTGACCCCTCCTCGTTGGAGTCGGCGCGAAGACAATCAATGGTCTTCCACGGTGTGAAACTTCTCGGACTCGGAAATCCACGAGTCGATGCGGATTCCCCTCCAAACCCACAGCGCCAACGTCGTCATCGCGGTTCCCACGACGTAGAGCGCGAATTGCTGACTGACCCACCAAAACTCCACGCGAATGACCAGGCCGATCGCGTAGACCACCAAGAGGAAGACTCCGAGGACAAATCCCGCGGCGATCTCCCGGTCAAAGGCATCTCTCCGGCGGACCCGCCACCCTCTTTCGATCGGGCCGAAGACGATGCGGGGACGTTGCCGTCGTCGCCGCTTCCGGACACGGATCTCGATCGCGAGGCCGAGGTCGAAACCCAGGACGATCAAGAGGCCCACGGGACCCAAGAGCAAGGCACCCCGACCTGCATGACTAGGACGCCAAACGCACGCAAGATCAATGCAATAAGGAGGAGGGCGGAGAACGCCTTCGGATGCGAACTCTCGAGCCGGAATCTCATCGTCTCCACCAGTCGGTCCGGGGCGCCTAGAGGTTCGCCGCCGATTCCTTCCAGGAGTGCCTACTGGGCCTGCCGAATTGCCTTGCGCGTCCGAGGCTCTCCGAGATCCAGGAGCATCGTCTCGAGCTGGATCCGCACGAAATCCATGTCGCCGATCCAAAGCCCCTGGAGCTTGTCCGTCACGAGATCGCCGTCCCGATAGAAGGAGTTCAGGATGAACACCTCCTCGTCGCTCGGGAACACGTACGTGTGCGCGAGCCGGGTCTTCGGCAACGGCCGCGTAGGGAAGTGGAACTGGACCTGCATCATCCGCGAGAGGAGCCCGCCCAGCTCGGCGAGGTCCCCGCGATTGCCCTCGCTCAGCACGACGCGGACGGCGCGGCGCGAGCGGCCGAGGGCGTCGAACAGGAGCCGCAAGATTTCCGGAGCGACCGGGAAGGGACTCACGCAGAGAATCTGGCGGCCGCTCGAGAGGACCACCTCCCGCAGCTTGCGCCCGATCGAGTCCGCGCCCTTGTAGATCCAGAGATCGGTGTCTGCCTCACGGCTCTTGGAGACCGGCGTCTCTCGGAGGCTGCCAACGACCTCCGCAGCGGACTCGAGGTTATCCCCTCGCGCCTGACGAGCCTCCTCCGCGACGATCCGCGGTGCGCGTGCCCGGTAGCGGTTCGGCCGGTCCTGAGAGACCTCGACCCATCCTTTCGATTGGAGCGACTGCAAGATGCGGTAGACGGCGGGATACTGAACCCCGAGGTGCACGCTCACCTGTTGCGCCGTCGACACCCCACTCCGTAGGAGGCCGAGGTAAGCCCGCGCCTCCTTGCCCGTCAGCCCGAGCGTCTCCAAGGCCCGAGACGCGTCCTCCTCCGGCATCGAGTCCGCCAGTGCCCGCCGCTACTAAAGGATTGTGCGCGTTATCAGCGTCGTGCTGATAACCCGAACCGGATCTTCGCCGTTCACGCGAACCGCTTATCTATCGAGAGCCGGTTCCTCATCGGGGGAGAGCCGTGAAGCGAGTCTCGTTCGAGGACGGCATCATCTACTCGTTCCGACCGGACCTTGAGCCGGTTACGACCGCGCGATCCGGCGAAACGGTCGAGTTCGTGTGCCAAGACGCCTGCGGCGGCCTCATCCGTTCGGAGAAGGACACGCTGGAATCGCTCGACCTGGACCGCGTGAACGGAGCGACGGGACCCGTGCGAGTGATGGGCTCTCGCCCGGGGGACGCGCTCCGGGTGCTCATCCGCGGCATTCGGGTCGCCGCGACAGGGTTCCAATCGATCGCGCCGAAGGTGGGCGTCCTCGGAGATGAAGTCTCGAGGCCGTCGACGAAGATCATCCCTATTCGCGACGGCAAGGCGGTGTTCTCGAAGTCCATTCGCCTCCCGATCCACCCCCACGTGGGCACAATCGGCGTCGCGCCGAACGAAGGGATCTGGACGACCTTCTACCCCGGAGACCACGGCGGCAACCTCGACACGAAGGAAATCGCGAAAGGCAACGCGGTCTACTTGCCCGTCTTCCAGCCCGGCGCACAGCTGGCGATGGGCGACATCCACGCTCTCATGGCGGATGGAGAGGTGTGCGTGACGGGGATCGAGATCGCCGGGACGATCCGCGCCCAGATCGACGTGGTACGCGGCGTGCGCATCGAGCGCCCGGTCGTCGAGACGATGGATGCCTGGATCGCGGTCGCGAGCGCGCCGACGCTCGACGAGGCCGCAAGGCTCGCGACCCACGACGGCGTGGCCCTTCTCGCTCGGGGCGCGAGGCTCCCCTGGGACGAAGCGTACATGCTCGCGAGCATCGCCTGCGATCTACGCATCAGCCAAGACGTGGATCCTTGGCGGACCGCGAAGCTCGTGATCCCGAAGTCGTTGATGCGACGCCTTCCGCTCCGGTGAACAGCGAACCGGACGGGGCCCACAAAGCCTTATTAAGGGCTCGCTCTTTCGCCGGCCTCTCCGTGCAGGAGGCTCTCGTGGCCGCACGCACTGCAGGAGGCGATTCCCCTTGGCGGACAAGCATTCGGTCGAGACGATCAAGAAGCTCCTCGAGGCCGCGAAGCCTCGGGAGTTCAAGGAGTCCGTCGAGGTCGCGGTGAACCTACGCGAAGTCGACCTCTCCGTCCCCAAGAACCGCCTCGATGAGGAGGTCGTGTTGCCGAGGGGCCGAGGCAAGCCCATCCGCGTGTGCGTCTTTGCCTCGGGGGACCTCGCCTTGAAGGCGCGCGCCGTCGCCGATCTCGTCATCCAGCCGCAGGAGATCGAAGAGTACGCGAGCGACAAGCGCAAGGCGCGGGAGCTCGCGATGTCGTACGATTTCTTCGTCGCGGAGGCCCCCCTGATGCCGGTCATCGGGAAGCGACTCGGCGTCGTCCTGGGACCGCGGGGCCGGATGCCTCGTCCCGTGCCACCGACGGCGGATCCGACGAATCTGATCACGGCGATGCGCAACACGATCCGCGTACGCAGTCGGGACAAGCGAACGTTCCACGCGGCGATCGGCACCCGCGACATGCCTCCGGAAGACCTCGCGGAGAACCTCGATGCGTTCATGCGTCGCGTCGTCGGCAAGCTCGAGCGCGGGCGATTCAACATTCAGTCGGCCTACGTCAAGACGACGATGGGCCCGGCCGTGAGGTACCTGTGAGGTGTGACGATGCCCCACGTCGCTCCGTACAAGAAGCAGGTCGTCGAGGACCTCGCCTCTCGCTTCGCCCAGGCTCGCGTCGTCGGGATCGCGAACATCCATGGGATCCCCGCGCCGCAGTTCCAGGCGATCCGGAGGAAGCTTTCGGGCCGCGCCTCGATCACGGTCACGAAGAACAACCTGCTCCGCCTCGCTCTCCAAGAGGCGAGCGCGAAGAAGCCGGACCTCGCGAAGCTCGGCGAGGCGATCGAGGGGCAGACCGCCGTCGTGACGGCGGACATCAACCCATTCAAACTGTTCAAGGAACTCGAGGCGACGAAGACGAAGGCGCCCGCCCGCGGCGGCGAGATCGCGCCGGAAGACCTGTGGGTTCGTGCCGGGGACACCCCGTTCAAGCCGGGGCCGGTCGTCGGCGAGCTGCAGAAGGCGGGCATCCCGGCGGCGATCGAGCGAGGGAAGGTCGTCATCCGACAGGACAAGCTGATGGTCAAGGCCGGGGACCGAATCCCTCGGGAGGTCGCGCAGCAGCTCGCCCGGCTCGAGATCTTCCCGCTCGTCGTCGGGCTCGATCTCCGCGGCGCCTACGAGAACGGTATCGTGTTCCGGCGCGACGCGCTCGCGATCGACGACGCGGTCGTCCGGGCCCAGATCGCCCAGGCGGGTCGGGGGGCGCTGGCCCTCGCGCTGGAGATCGCGTACGCCGCGAAGGACACGATCCGCCCGCTCCTGGCGAAGGCCCATGAGGAGGCCCTCCGCCTCGCGATTGCGTCGGAATTCCCCACGAGAGAATCGATTAAGTTCCTCTTGACAAAAGCCCACGCGCAAATGCTCGCCCTCGCCGCTCGCGCACCCGGCGCGGCCGATGACGAGCTCCGTGCGATGGTTGGAGGATGAAACCGGACAGGAGGTGACACGAATGGAATATGTCTACGGGGCGCTGGTCCTGCACGCGGCCGGCAAGCCGGTGAGCGAGGAGAACCTGAAGAAGGTCCTCACGGCCGCCGGTGTGAAGGTCGATGAAACGCGCGTGAAGGCCCTGACCGCCGCGCTGGAAGGCGTCAACATCGACGAGGCTCTGAAGGCCGCCGTCGCGATGCCTGCCGCCGCTCCGGTTGCCGCGCCCGCCGCGGAGAAGAAGGACGAGAAGAAGAAAGAAGAGAAGAAGGAAGAGGAGAAAGTCTCCGAGGAAGAAGCGGCCGCGGGACTCGGTGCGCTCTTCGGCTAGGCCGAAGGCCACCGTCGGCCCCAATCGGCGAGCGTGAGCGCGGGTGCTCGATCTCAGGCCGCGCCTTTCTTCGCGGCCGCCTGCGCGCGCTTGCCTCGTTCCTTCGCGGTGTACCCCGTCGCCTTCTCGAGGAACGCGTTGAAGGCCTTGATCGTGTCCGTCGCGACGTGGTCCGGTACGCCGGGCTTCATCGTCGTATCGACGAAGAGCCGCTTGCCGTCGGTCCAGGCCACGAGCTTCTCGAGGGCGCCGTACGAGACGATCACCTTGGCGCCGTCCGCCCCCGCGTCCCCGAACTCTCCGACGGCGATCCGGCGCAGGCCGTCGCCTTCGAGCTGTCTCGCGACCCCTCGCCGCAGTTCGTAGTCGCGCATCGGCGTTCCGGAGCCTCGCGGGTCCTATGAACGTTACGTCTCGAGGATCGCAAGCGGATCGGCCGCCGTGAGCATGAACGCCTGCGCCTCCCGATACGCGCGCCAGACGTCCTGGCAGGAGCACGAGAGGTCCCGGAAGTCGCGGCGCAGGCCGAGGGAGAACTCCTCGATCGCATTCACGACGGCGCGGTCGCAGGACCCGCAGTTGTGGGCCCCGCGGGCCATCCCGCCGGCCGTCGGATGGCTCTTCACGTGCGCCTTCAGATCCTGTGTGCGCCCCAGGACCTCGACGACGGACCACAGCCATGGGGGCCGGTACTCGCCCCGCCGGAACAGACGGTCGACGATCGTTCGGCTCTGCACGTTGACCGGGTTGAAGGAGATCGTGTCGCTGTGCGCGTCCGCGTCGTGGCCGGATCGGACGGCGTCTTCGATTGCCTCCGATTCCGTGAGGAAGGGGGGCTTAATGAGCAGGTACGTCTTGATCGTCGCGCCGGCATCGCGCGCGAGCGCGGCCGCCCGCGCGTGTTCCTTGAGGCCCCACACCTTGTTGACGGCATGCCTCAGCACGCGCTCGTCTGTCGACTCGAGGCCGAGGGCGATCTCCAGCTCATCGACGAAGCCGAGGGCGTGCTCCAGATGGTCCTTGCGCAGCAGGTGGGAGAGCGTCTCGACGATCACCTTGTCGCACCGATCCCCGAGCTCCGTCAAGATCCGCGCTCGGACATCGGGCGGCACTTCGTGATCGTCGAAGAAGTTCCCCGAGGTGTAAACCTTCACCATCGGCTGGCCCTCGTGCTTCCGAAGGACGACGTCGAGCTGGTGCAGCATGTCCGCCGGCGCGACCTCCTGCGCGACGTCGTTCACGTAGCCGCACATCGAGCATCCACTCGCCCGCGCCCAGTAGCAGCCCCGGGTGCGGAAGATGATGACCCAGGCGTCGACGACCTTCCCATGCAGGAGGTCTTTCTCCGTCCACGTCGAGATGTACTCCCTCGGGTCGAACTCCCGCGGACGTCGCTCGTCCTTCACGGCTTCTTGGAGGCGCATGGAGGGCGGTTCGAACGTCGGGGGGCAGAAAACCTTTGCGGCTCACCGACGGTCCCGGACGGAGGAGAGGCCAAGGATCGCTCCCCCGGCCACGAAGACGAATGCGAAGAAACGCAAGCCCCACGCGACGTCGGGGGTGAGGACGATGCCCGTCTTGAACGTCAAGACCGCCGGGAGGTCGACCAGCGCCTCGTAGAGGACGAACAGCACGAGGCCGAGCGCGGCCAGTCCGATTCCGCTGCCCGGGCTTCGATGCCGATGCACCACCACGGCGGCGGGCTGGTAGACGGCGGGCCGGACCGCTCGTTCCGCCGTCACGGTCGCGGCGACCGGCATCGCCGCCCGTACCGGCCGCGGGAGGTCCGCGGGCGCGTACCGGCGGCAGGAGTCGCACCACCATCGTTCGTATCGATCGATCCAGCGAAGGGTCGCGCCGCAGTTGGGGCAGGCATTCTTCGCGCGCGCGACGGGCGAGTACGCAAGGCAGGAGTAGCAATACCAGCGGTTGTACTGAGGGATGTAGGTGAGCTCGCGGCTGCATGTGGGGCACGGGTGCTCGACCTTCGGGATCTCGCGGACGGTGGGCGTCTCCTGGACGACGACCACGGGTTCCGCCGGACGGGCCGTCTCGGCGACCGGGGTTTCGACGATGACTTCCGGATCGGCGGTCGTCACGTGAGCAACCGGCTCCGAGCTCTCTTCCGCCGCCGTCTCGATCGATTCCTGCTGGGACGGTTCCTCCGACGCAGGTGATTCGAACACCGGCTCGGACTCCTCGACCTGGAGGATCTGCTCGGGGGTTTCGATCTCGGATTCCGCGGCGGGCTCGTCCTTGGGATGGACCTCTTCCTCCTCTTCCTTTGACTCCGGCTCGAATTCGTCGAGATAGCTCAGGAGTCTTCCACGAAGCTGCTCCTTCGTCCCGGTCGGATCGAGTCCGTACGCCTTGCACAGCTCGAGGAGCACGGGCTTCTTCGCCTGCCAGATCGACCTTCGCACAAGGGGCGGCTTTGGTGGGGCCTCTCCTTCTGTCGGGACTTCCTCTGCCGTCGGCTCCGCGGGTGCGGGGGAAGGTTCGGTCGCAGACGCGCTCGGGGACGGAGAGGGCTCGATCGGTGCCTCGCCGGGCGTCTCGACGACCGTAGGCGGGGTTTCCTCAGGGTTCGAAGGCTCCTGGACAACGGCCTGCTCGAACGGGCCGGCTTCGGCCGTCGGCGCGATGACGATTGGCTCGGGTTCCTGCTTCTCGGTCACCGCTTCTTCGGGAGGGTAGGCGTTGCATCGGTAGCAGTAGTATCGTTCGTACGCCACGATGTACGAAAGGACGCCGCCGCACGTGGGGCACGGCATCGCCCCGCGGTCCCCGTACCCCTCGGGCGCGTACCGACCGCACGAGTAGCAATAGTGGCGGTTGTACTGCTCGAGGAACGAGGTCTCGCTACCGCAGTTTGGACAAGGAAGGCCCGTCAAGCAACCGTGCGGAGGCCGGGTGGCGCGAATAAAGGCTCTTCCGTGATTTTAGGAAATGATACTCTTCGCACCGCGCACGGCCGAATCGCGCGCGAAAACGCTTTTACACGAAGCACCGATGGGCTCGCCGCGCCACCATAGCTCAGTCGGTAGAGCAGCCGCCTTGTAAGCGGCAGGTCGGGAGTTCAATTCTCCCTGGTGGCTTCCGACTTCCGCTCATCACGGAAGCCTCTTGCGCCTTCCCGTTCGAGCAGGAATCCCGCCTTGTTGCGGCTCCGAGGGATCTCCTCGAAGGTGACGTCGAGTTGCGCGGCCAGTGAATCGGCCTGCGAGTGCAGGGCCCGAAGGTGGTCCGCCTTGACGCGGTAGCGGCCCTTCATCTGTCGGATCACCAGCTGCGAGTCCCCATGGATCACGTAGGCCCCTCTCCGGCCGGTCTCCGACTCGATCTCGCGAAGCCTCCGCAACAGGAATATCAGCCCGTGGTACTCCGCGATGTTATTGCTCCTCATGGGACCTTGTGCGGTATCGAGATCCGGCACCTCCCGCACATATTCGTCCCCGCCGATTACATAGGCGGCCCGCATTCGTCCTTTCCTCTCGAGCTGATTCCCGGGACACGCTCCGTCGAAGAAACATTCGGTGCGGGCGGGATGGGGCAGCGCCATTCGGCGTCGGCGGTACACGGCCCCGCGCCTTGAGACTTCCTTTGCCGTGTGCCGGAATCCCGTGTCTGAATCCGCCGTCCGATAATCGCGCAAAAAAGGTTACGTACCTCGTGTTGTGGTATATCGTCTCGTCAGGTTGCCATGCGCCTGTTCCGCTCTCGTCGGTCAAAGATCGCCTCCGAAGGCGAGCCGGATCCTCATCGGATCCTCACCGAGTACGTCCTGCACATGTCGATCACGTGCCTCGGCGACGAAGACGTGACGCCCCTCTACGAGGAGTACATCAAGGACTCGCGGCTCGGCCGATCGGAACGCGACGAGCTGACCGAAGTGTACCGCAGCCTCCTGCCGAGGACGTCGTCCAGGCTCTCGGCGCGATAGCCCGTTTCGTTCACCTGCGGTCCGCGTCTCAGCAGCACGGTTGGCTGACGTCGCGCGGTTCGGCAGAGCCCGCGCAGCATCCGCAGCCGCAGCAGCAGGGCCTGCAGCAGCAACGTGTGGTCGCATCGGAGGTCTTCGGTTGTGCGTTCATGTTAGCTACTTCCCTCGAGTAGTAGTCAAGTCCATATACTCTCCCTACCTCCGCCTCCCAGATGGCGGAAGCCCGCGTGCGCGCGAATGCGCTATTGCAGGAAGCGCTGGGCCCCGCGCTGGAGCGGATCGGGGGCACGCTGCGGGACCTCGGCCTCAGCGGGAACGCGGCGAAGGTGTTCTGCGCCCTCGTGCGGACGAGCCGCGGGACCGCGAGCGAATTGGTCTTGAAGACGGGCATCCCGGATTCGAAGATCTACTACGCGCTCGACGAACTTGCGGAAAAAGGCCTGGTCGAAGTTCAGGACGGGAAGCCGAAAGTGTATCGAGTCGTCGCTCCAAGAGAAGTCGAAATCCGCCTCGCCCGGATCGCCGAGGAGGACTATGAGCGCCGCCGCGCGTCGACGGCCCGCCTGCGGTCGATCCTCGAGCCTCTCGGTGTCGCGACCGCGTCGCCCGCCACGGATATCGCGTACATCGTCAAGGGGCTGCCCAACGTCGTCTCTCGCGCGCGAGGACTGATTTCCTCCGCTCGGAAGGAGATCGTCTTGCTCGCCTCGGACGAGTCGCTCTTCCGGAAGCTCGAGGGCGATTTGGTCAAGGCGACGAAGCGCCGCGTGCGTCTCAAGCTCGCGCTTCCGGCCATCCCCGTCGAGAAGGAACTGGAAAAGGTCGCCGAGGTCCGCTCGATCGTCTGCGACTGCATGCTCCTCGTGGTCGACGGCCAGCAGGTCCTCACGGTGACCCGCACATCCGACGCCGAAGCGTACGCGATCACGTCGACGGACGGGACCCTCGTCCGCATGGGTCTTGAGTACTGGGAGAGCCCCCGGTGCTGTGCGGTGTGACGCGGGCGACATCTTCGTTGAGTCCGTAGTAATACGCCGCGGAACGATGGTGAGTGGAGCCGCGATTTTCTTCGGTCGATGCTGTCCTCGATTGAGATGATATCCTTGTCAAGTCTGAAAAGAGTCACGGTTAAATACCGTGTTATACTGTATTGCACTCCGGCCGGAGAAGGCCAGGCGCAACGGATGCTTCAGCCCCAGGAATTGGTCGTCGCCAAGCTCCTGCCGACGATCCGTGCGCGTCTCGCCCTCGAGCTCCTTCAAACCTACAAGATGAAGCAGGTCGACGTCGCTCGCTCGATGGCGATTACCCAGGCGGCCGTCAGCCACTACAATACGCAAAGCCGCGGAGTCGACCAAGAGATGCTCCGTCTGTTCCCGGAAATCAAGCCGTTCGTCCACGGGCTCGCCGAGCGGATTGCGCACGGCATGACCCTCTCCGACCAGATCGCGAGCGTTAACGAGTTTTGTTCCGGCCTCATGCTGACCGCTCGTTTCTGCGAGTACCACAAGAGCCTCGGGGACATCGATCCGCACTGCACGGCGTGCTTCCCCTCCCCGCCGAGACCCTAGGCCGGTCCGCCTCGGCTAGGTATAGAGCGCCCGCATCTTGCGTACGAAAATCTCTTCATCGAAATCGCGGGCCCTCGCCACGCAAGGATCCTTCATCGCCTTCAAGGTCGACTCGTCGAGTTCGCGGATTTTCGAAGCGAACGCGGCGGGATCCGGGGGAAGCAGGTACCCGGTCCTTCCACTCACGACCGTCTCCCGGTAACCGCCTTCGTCCGTCGCGAGGACGCACTTCCCGGAGGCCATCGCCTCGACCGGCGTGATGCCGAAATCCTCGTCGAGCGCGGTTGTCAAGAAGCCGCGACATCGTGCATAAAGATCCGTCAGACGCGCCTCCGGAATCTCGCCGACCAGCGTCACGTTTGGCGGGGGCTTGAGACGCGCGAGGTAGCGTTCCGCGAAGTCGCCGGGGGAATACCCGCCCACGAGGACGAGACGTTCCTGAGGCAGCCGTCGAAACGCGTCCAGCTGGAGTTCGATCCTTTTTTCCGGGTAAATGCGGCAGACCGAGAGCCAGAAGTCTCCGATCTCCTCGAAGCGGAATCGCGAGGTCGCGACCGGCGGGTAGATGACGCGCGCCTCCCGATCGTAGTATCTCCGGATGCGTCCTCGGACGTTCTCGCTGATTGCGACGATGTCGTCGCACGACCGCGCGGATTCCCGATCAAATCGCGCGTGGGAGGCCGACCAAGCGCGCGCAATCCAGCGGTTCGGGACCGGCAGGCGGGCGAGCATGGCCTCCCGCTGGTCGTAGAACGTCCGCATCGGCGTGAGGCAGTAGTATACGTTCGGATGATGGCGTCGGGATGCGTAGTGGGCGGAGTTTCCAATCAGAAAATGGAAATCGTAGCCGTCGAGGGCGGCACGCGCGAACTTCCAGGATGATTGGATCTGCTTCAGGGGTGGCAGAAGCAAGAGGTGGCCGAGAGAAATCACACGGATCCCGGCAAAGCCGGCGCGCTCCGGCAGCTGAGGATCGAACTCGGTCGTGATGAGGTCCGCGTCGAGGCGCTTTGCGAGCGTCAAGGCGACGCGCTCCCCGCCGCCGACCGTCTGTAAGTAGTCGTAGAAGACCGCGACGCGCATCGATCATCCTCGGGATGCGGAGTCCGGGGGCTTCGGCAACCATCCTGTCGCTATTATAGCTTGGCTTGTGGCCGGCGGCCCGCAGACGCCCTGCGTCCGGTAGATGAACGTAGTCAATGCGCGGCGTGTCCGGGAGACAGCGGATTCGTGATGCACCGGTTTCCTCCCGAGGCTGCTTACGCGGCCCCTCCCCGACCCAAAGCGGTTTCTATCTTCTTCAGGAACACGGCGACATCGAACTGTCGAGCGCGATCGATGCACGCGCTTGGCATGGACTGGAAGGTTGCGTCGTCGAGCGAGCCGATGCGGGACGCGAATGCTTCGGGCGTCGGCGGGAGGAGAAATCCGGTCTCGCCACCAATGATCGTCTCGTGAATGGCAGGCCCCGGGGCAGCTCGCCGTGTGAGATCACCTGGATCGGGCCGAACCCCGCGCGAGGGGGGCAGATCGGGGTCGAACGAGGTCGTGATCAGATCCGCCTGGAAGTGTCGCGCCACGGTCAGCACGAGCCGCTCCGCCCCGTCGATCGTGTCCAGGTGGTCGTAGAAGATTGCGAGGCGCACCGAGGTACCCGAGGCCGAATCGCGACCAACCGCAACGTCGCATCGCTTTTATATATCGCCTCGCGGCCTGACGGCGGGACGGGTGGTCGTGTGCCGGCGCCCTGGAAGCTGAACCTGGGCTGCGGCCGGGACGTCCGTGCGGGTTTCGTCAACGTCGACCGCGTCCATCTCCCGGGCGTCGACCTGGTTGCCGATTTCTCCCGGTTCCCATGGCCCTTCAAGGATGAAGCCATCGACGAGGTCCTCGCGATTCACGTCGTCGAACATCTGCCGGACACGATCCGGGTGATGGAAGAGATGTTCCGCATCACTCGGTCCGGGGCCACCGTGACGATCGAGGTCCCGCACTACAAGCACTCGAACGCGTACAAGGATCCGACGCACGTTCGCTTCTTCACCGAGGAATCGTTCGACTATTTCGGCAAGGGCGAGCGGTCCTACTACACCCATGCACGGTTCCACGTCGCGAAGGTCGAAAAGGTCTACGAATACCACGTGGACCGCTACGTACGGCGCCGCTTCCCGCGGATCCTTCCGTGGGTCGAGCGGTATCTCGACAACACGGTCGAGAAGCTCATCTTCACCCTCGTGACCGAGAAATGAGCTCAGGCCGACATCTGCATCGTCTCGATGAGTGCCCGGATCCCGGCGACGAACACGGATCGGTCAAAGGATCGCGCCCTCGATCGGCACGCCCCCCGCATCGAATCGAGTCGGGTCGGATCCGCATCACCGATCGCTCGGGCGAGAGACGCCGCATCCGGAGGGACCAGCCATCCGGTGGTGCCGTGGACGACCGTCTCCCGGTAACCGCCCTCGTCCACCGCGACGACCGCCTTCTCGGAGGCCATCGCCTCGACGGGTGCGAGGCCGAAGTCCTCGTCTACCGCGGTCGCGACCAGCCCGCGGCAGGTGGCATAGAGTTCTCGCAGCCTCGCATCATCGATCTCTCCGAGGAACTGGACGTTGGGCGGGGCATGGAGAGTCCGGATGGCTCGGTCTAACCTCGCACCCGGTTGGGCGCCGCCGGCGATGACGAGCCGCTCCCGCGGGAGATGTCGGAAGACGTCGACCTGGAGGTCAATCCGCTTCTCGTGGGAGAGCCGGTTCACGGACAGCCAGAAATCCCCGATTCGCTCGAATCGATACCGTTCGACGTCGACGGGTGGATGGACGACCGTAGATTCCCGAGACAGGTAGCGCGAGACCCGCCCCGCGACGTTCTGGCTGTTCGCGACGATCCGGTCGACGCCCGCGACCGCGGCCTCGTACCGCCGTCGGCGCGATTCGATCCAGCGGCGGGCGGCCCATCGACTCGTCCACGGGAGGGCATCGAGGAACCGCTCCCGGAGATCGTAGAACACCCGGACCGGGGTGTGGCAGTACCAAAGGTTCGGCCGATTCCGGGGAGCCGCGAACACGGCCCAGTTGCCCGAGACGACGTAGAGGTCGTAGCCCGGGATTGACGCCGCCTCGAAGGCGCGCATCTGCTGGTCTTGGCGCGAGGGCGGTCGACGCGGCACCTTCGCGATCTCGAACGCCCGCACGTCCGGCATGCCCGCGCGGGCCGGCAGCGTGGGGTCGAGGTCCGTGACGTACAGGTCCGCATCGAGTCCCCCCGCCAAGGCGAGCGCGACTCGCTCGCCTCCTCCGATGAAGTCCAAGTGGTCATGGAGGACCGCGATCCGCATGGACCGCGCGAGATGCGGCCCTCGACCATAAAAGGGTGAGGCTCCGGCCGGCTTGGCGTCAGCCCCAGCCGATCCAGTAGAGGCGCGCGTATCCGTTGTCGAACACCTTGATGAACGGCGCGTTGTCGAACTTCGCGATCACGGCGGGGTCCATCGGCACGGCGGCCTCCCAGGGAGTGAGCCGCACCCCCGCCTCCATGTCCCGGTCGATCCAGACGTACGTTCCGTTCTTCGTCCCGGAGGGGGATTCGATCCCGGAGAAGTCCGCGGGGTCCCACACGGGGTCCGTGAACGGCGTCCGCGTCCGGTCCCACGTCGCGTTGACCCCACCGAACCCGAAGACGGTCGAGGAGCCGTGGTGGTCCGAGACGAGCAGACCGCTCACGTGGTCCCTCGCCCAGTACGCCGGGTCGAGCGCCGCCGGGATCGTACCTTCCCGCCATCCCGCCAGGGTCGACGGCGGCGGGATCCCGGCCAAGCCGTTCGCCAGCAGGAGGCCGCCGCACAGGGCGAGCGCGGCGTAGCGCCTCCGGGCCCGCAGGCCGCCGAGGTCCAGGAGGCGGAAGAACCCGACGCCCGCGAAGACCGCGAACGGGATCATGAGGTACTCCGGGTGGCGGTAGGGGATGAGGACCCGCGGAGCGGCGACGATCCCGACGACCGCGGACAGCAAGAGGGCCACGAGCCACGCGTTCGGATGGATGCCTTCCCGTTCGAGGTCCAGGAACTTCCTCCCCGACGCGGAGAAGGACATGAGGATCGCGAGGGGCACGAAGTACAGGAGGCCGGCGACCGGCACGCGGAACGAGGTCCCCGGGACCACGGAGACGACGGTCACGACGCCGATGACGAAGAGCGTCGCCAAGGCCGCCGCACACGCCGCGGCCGAAGCGGCCAGCCGCGGGAAGGTGGGTCGGTACCGCCACGCGAGCCGGGTCCTCGCGGCGATCAGCCCCGCGAGCGCGGCGACGCCCGCCGCGAAGCCGACGAAGAGGAGCCACCACGGCTGGATGTCCACGTCCGGGAGGATCGATTCCCGGAACGCGGTGGCGTAGCCGAACCAGTACGCGAACGTCCCGCCGATCAGGACGACGGCGAAGGTGACCTGCCGGCTCGATTCCGCGTCCGTGCGCCACGGTCGCGCGAGCCCTCGGATGACGAGCGCGCCCAGGACCATCAGGATGAAGAAGTACAGCGAGAGGTGGTGGGTGACGATCAGCGCCCCTGAGACGAGCAGGAGCGGCGCCATGGCCCGTCGGTCCGTGCGGAGGCGCAGGAACAGGACCAGCCCGGTCAGGGCAAGGACGTCCCCGAGGGTCGCCGGCGCCGAGTGCGCGGTCGTGTACGCGTGCGGGATGGCGCCCGCCAGGAACGCCGCGGCGAACAACCCGATGCGGTCGTCCCTCGCGATCCGGACCGCCAGGAGGAACATCGGCAACACGGCCAACGCGCCGATCACGGGCACCAGGAGGTTGAGGACCGTCGGAAGGTCGAGGCCGCCGACCTCCACGAGGCCCGCCTGCGGAAAGAACACGCCCGGGAAGTAAGGATACGTGACGCCCCAGCCGTAATAGGTCGTCGGGACGTGCCCGGTCCGGACCAGGTTCCGGAGGATCGAAAAGTACTCCGCGGTGTCGGAGCCCCAATACAGGAACGACCACAGCGGCGCTAGTCGGACCGCGATCGCTCCGAGGACGATTGCGCCCAAGGCGATTGCGGTGGACTTCCGCATCGGCCGCGAACCCGGCCCCGGCTACTAAAGGGTTGTCTCGTCCCGCCGACGCGCATTCCACGAAACCGGGTCGCAAACTATTTCTTTCGAGGGCTTTCTGTCCGTTCGATGTCCTTCCGGTGCCCGGAGTGCTACGCCGAACTCCCGGAGGACACGATGTGGGTGTGCCCCGTTTGCCGGTACACGCTGAGGACGCCGGGCGCCGCGAAGGTGGGGATGGTGTTCATGGTCCTCGGACTGGTCCTCCTCGGCGTTTTCGTGTACGGGCCGGACCAGCTCGGGCTCACCAACGGATTCGTCCCGACGGATCTGGCCCGGATGACGATCGCGAACTTCCCCTTGCTCGTGTTCGGCGCCTTCTCCCTGGGGGCGCTGCTCGTCACGGCCGCGGCCCTCAAGATCCGGAGCGAGCAGGCGCGGGTCGCGTCGGCCTAGAAGAAGTCGTCGAGCTTGAGGTCCTGCGTCTTGTCGTTCGTGAAGAGCGACGTGATCGCGTCCTCGATGAGCTCGATCCGCTGCCGGAGGTAGTTCGACACCTCGAACTGGGCGCTGATTCGCTTTGAGATCTCGAGGTACTTCTTGACGGAACTCTGGTGGACCGTGAGCGTGAGGTTGCCCCCGCAGGCGATGCACCGACCCCGAAGCGGGATCCGGCGGAACTTCTCCCCGCAACGGGTGCAACGGACCTGCTGACTCGAGAACGCCTTCAGGTTCCCGATCAGGTCCGGGAGGAAGTGGTGGACGACGATCCGCGCGACCACATCGTTCGGGTCCACCGCCCGGATCCGGAGGGCGAGCTCCAGCTGCTTCTCGATCTTCTCGGCCATCGATCCTTCCCCGTAGGCCGACGCGAGGGGGCCCTGCGCGACGCTCGACGTCTCGTGCGTGTACGAGAATCCCTCGTACTGGAGGACGCTCCCGATCCGCTTGCTGACCGTGTCGATCTGCGGCTCGATCTCGCGGGGGTGGGCGAATCGCTCCGCCGCGTCGTACAGGCTCGGCGGATACGCCGCGAGGACGTCGAGGTTGTGGGCCTCCTTGTCGATCTCGTTCGGGTCGATGCGGGTCGTGAGGACGAGCGGCGCATCCATGAGGCCGCCCCGCTTGTCCGGGAGGAACGACCGGGAGAAGTTGATCAGGCTGTCCAGGAGCAGGATGACCGAATCCTCGTCGCCGTCGCAGTTCCGGCGGCGGGCGGCGATCAGGAAGGGATGGGCGAAGCACGCCTGCGCGTCGGTGAATCCGACGATTCGCGCGACGACCCCTGCGCTCGTGTGCGGGGCGAGCGTGACGACGAGGTGGCCGAGGAGGTCCTCCGGTTTCGTAGCGTCATAGAATCGGGACAGGCCATAGAGGCGTTCGAGGAGATCGTCGACGAACGCCGCGACGCGCACGAAGTATTCGCCGCACGACCGGGCGACGAGGATGTCTTGGGTCCTCAGCTCGACCACCTGATCGTCGCGTTCCAGCGGATGCCCCCGCGAATCCCGCGAATAGCCGAGGCGACGCGCTGCTTCGATCGAGATTCCTGCCTCGTTCGGGGTGAAGTGGGTGAGCGGGAGGTTCGTCATGTCGTACCGCGTCGTGCCGTCCTTGAAGACGTAGATCTCGTGTTTCGCGCGGAGCACGCCTTTCTCGAGCGGCTCCGGCGTCTTCGTCTTCGAGATCATGCCCTGGACCGCCTTGATAGCCGGGGCCTTCGATTCGCCGACGCGATCGAGGGCCGCCCGGAGGACGTCGGCGAGGGGGACGCGTTGCCTCGTGGGCCCGTTTCGCGGCACGGTGTGTCCGCCGCAGGAGCACTTCGGGAGGAACCACCGCTTCCCGCACGCCGCGCAGATGCGGAGCCCGACCTCGACCTCGATTGTCTCCTTCGACGCGGCGTCGACCAGGAGGCGCTGCGCGCCGCCCTCGTGGCCGATCGGGAAGAGGGCGTGGGGCGCGGGCTGCATCTTCCGCGGAGCCGCCTTCTCCGGCCGGGCCATCCGGGCGCCGATGCGGGTCGGCCCGCGCGCCTTCACGGGGAAACCCGCCAGGGACGACACGAACGCGAGCGGGTCGTCCGTCTCCGGGGAGGGCCCGATCCGGAGCACCGCGCCGTCCCGTTCGATGCCCAGGGCCGCGAGCAACGATTCCGTGTGCCGCTCGACGATCAGCTCGTCCCCCCGGGCCTGGTACGGCGCGCCGAGTCGCACGAGCCATTCCCGCGGCTCCTCGTCGCTCGGGAGCCGGAGCCGGCCGTCTTCGACGCGCCCGTGGACCGCGATGAGCTCGCGGAGCCGGACCAGCTCCTCGACGGTGAGGTCGTGGTAGAAGAGATTGTACCGGGGGTGGAGCGGCACGCCACGCTCGCGGGACCACGCGAGGGCCTGCTCCGCCGTCGCCGTCTCCCATCCGTCGGGCAACGAGCCGAGCTTCTCTTGGAGCAGCGCTCCGTACCATTCGAGGCAGAAGGCGCCGGGCATGAGCAGGTGATTGTTCTCGAGGAACTCCCCGAACGGGACGAGGATCTCGCCGAGATCCGCGATGACGCGGACGCGGGGCGTGAGCCGCTTCGCCGTCGCGGCGTCGGAGATTTCGACGAAGTCCCCGTCGTCGAGGACGACGAGCGGCCCTTCGATCGTATCGCACGGCGTCACGGCGCCGGCCTTTCCGGGTCGCTCCGTCTTGATCTGCGTGCCGACCGCGATGAAGTCGTCGAGGATGTGCATCGTCGCGGGATGGAGGGCGAGCGCCGCGAGGCCCGTCGCGCGCGTCCGCCCGTACCGGAGGCGCAGGCCGCCGGCCCGGCTCGGATGACAGAGGACCGGCCGCCCGGCGACGATGTTCTGGATGAAGACCTCGCTCGGTTCGACCCCCGCTTCGTCCTTCAGCTCCTCCGGCCGCGCCGACTTCTCCTCGAGGTATGCGTCGATGAACTCCCATCCGTCGATCCGGAGCTTCTTCACGTGCTTCTGGATCTTCGGCGCCTTCAGGCACATGCCGTCCGCGATGACGAGACATGCGCCGCCGCGGATCCGGTTCGTCTCGATCCGCGGGAGGTCGCGGAATCCGCTGATCTCGGCGTCCTCGGTGCCCTCGCCGTTGATCCCCACGGGGCAGTGGGCGACGATGAGCGCGATCTCCTCCTCGGACGGCGTGTATTGGAGGTGCTGGGCCTGCTTGTAGAGCGGGATTTCCTCCTTGAACCGCTCGACCTCCTCCCGCATCGGCTCGTATCGCCCGATGCCGAGTTCCCGCCGGACGACGTCCGCGATGAGGACGCTCAGGGCCTGGCCGGTCCCGCCCGCGGACCGGATCGGGCCGGCATAGTACAGGTCGACGTACGAGGAGCCGTCGCGGTTCCTCTTGAGTTTCACCCCGGCGAGTCCTTCGAGGGGGGCGACGAGGATGCCCTCCGTCAGGATCGCGAGGCCCACCCGTACCGCGCGCTCGACCGCCCTCTCCTTGCTCGCCGCGGGCCGCTGGGCGATCTCCTTCGCCACGAGGATCGCGAGCTCCTCGCGGTCGTGGTGCTTCGCGAGCTCGCGGATTCGGCGGGCGACCCCTTCGACGTCGTAGTTCTCGAGCAGCTTCTCGACCCGGGATGCGAGGTCGTCCGTCAGGGGGATTTCCACATCGAGTTCCGGATCGTAGCCGCGCGCCCGCGCGGCGCGGCCGATCGCGTACGCGGCCTCGACTTGTTTCAGCAGGGCCGCGAAGTAGGAGCGGACCCCTTCGGATGCGATTGGAGAACCCATTCCATCCCTTCCGGAGAAGGAGAGCGGCGGGCCGTATCCGGAGGACCGGGTATATGCCTTTGCGTGCGCTGGGTTGCGGACGCGCGAAAGTTCGCGGGTCAACCTTTATCCGCGCGCGACGACTCGGTTACCTCGATGCTCAAGGTCCGAGACCCGGACGCGTTCCAGCGGGAGATCCTCGGGTCGAAGGAGCCCACCGTCGTGATGTTCTCGGCGACCTGGTGCCCGTTCTGCCGCCGGTTCCAAGCGGATTTTGAACGCCTCGCGTCCTCCCGTCCTTGGCGGTTCGCCGCGGTCTACCTCGACGACGAGGACAACCCGCTGTGGGACGACTACGCGGTCGAGGTCGTGCCGACCCTCGCGCTCTTCCGCGACGGGACGATCGCCGCGCGTCAAGACGGCGTCCTCGGCTACGGGATCGACAAGAAGATGATCGCGGAGTTCGTCCGCGGCGTGGAACCCGTCTTGGCGTGAATTCGCTCTCGCACCTGATTCTCAGGTCGGCACGTTTTTAGCGTCCCCGCCGGGATGAAATCGCGTGCGCAAAATCCGGAGCGGAATCTATGGGCTCAACCCGCTCCTCGACGGCGGCCTGAATGAGAACAGCACGACCGTCGTGATCGGCCGATCGGGCGCGGGCAAGACGACCTTGGCCACGCAGTTCATCCGACGAGGCTTGCAGGAAGGGCAAGAGGGCGTCTTCGTCTCCCTCGACGAAAATAAGGAACAGATCATCCGCGAGGCCGTCGAGATGGGCTGGTCCGACATCCTCGAGTACCTCGACGACGAGCTTCTCGTGTTCATCGACGCATCGGGTCGGGAGTTCTCGAACTTCATTCGCAAGGAGCTCCCCGCGTTCGTCGCGGACTGGAAGGGGAGCAACGCGCGCATCGCGATCGACCCCCTCACGCCGGTCCTCTGGTCGACGAAGGACCTGTACGAGCAACGCGACCTGATTGGCTACATGTTCAAGCAGACGCGGAAAGTCGGGACCGTCCTTTGCACGCTCGAGGAGCACGGACAGGCGGACCTCGCCGGCCCGGAGACCGTCATCCCGATGTACCTCGCGGACTGCGTGATCCACTTGAAGTTCAACAGCGACGGCGCGGACCCGTCGCGGCTGCTGAAGATCGTGAAATGCCGGAACAGCCGCCACAGCCCAGGGGCCCATGCCTACGAGATCGTCCGCGGCCTGGGGATCGTCCTCGAGGATGTCGACGGCCGCAAGCCCACGACATCCAAGGCCCCGTCGCAGCTGCGGCAGATGCTCCTCACCCGGTCGATGCCGAAGAACGTGAGGGACCATCTCGAGAAGTCTCTCGACGGGCTCACGGACGAGGACTTCCGCTCCTTGAAGCCGGAGCGGGTGCTCGAGATGATCCTCCAGGAGTATCAGGGGGCGTGAGATGGCGCGCGGTCTCGGTCGCGCGCTCGAGCAGGCGGTCGCCCGGGACGGGCCGGACGAGGACCTCGAGATCGAGGGACGCAGCCTCGCGAACGCGCGCCGCCGCCAGGTGTTCCGTTATCTCTGCCGCAAGCCGTGCGCTCGGGTGGGCGAGATCGGACGGGAGCTCGCGATGTCCCAGGCCACGGTGCGGTGGCATGCGTGGGATCTCGTGGAGAACGGATACGTGCAGATCGAGGGCACCCGGGCGTTCCCGAAAGGCCTGATCGATCCGGAGGATGCGGCGATGTTCGCGTCCCTCGCGTCGTCGGGCCGAGCCGCCGTCCTCGAGGCCGCCTTCCGTCAACCGGGGCTCTCGTTTCAGGAGCTCGCCGCCGCGCTCAGTTTGACGCGGCAGTCCGTGAGCAAGGTCGCCTCGGAGCTCGCGGAGTTCGGGCTCCTCACCCTCGTCGACGACGGCCGGTACCGCCGCGTGTATCCGACGGACCTGATCGCGCGGAAACGCGAATCGAACCGCGCCCGGACGAACGCCTTTGCGGACGGCCTCTTGCGCCGGCTCACGGAAGAAGACCTCTCACCCGAACTCCTGCGGCGGGACGAGACGACGGTCCTCGTGCGGTTCGGCAGCGGTTCCAAGAAGGTCGTTCTCGACGTCACGCTCGATCCGTACGCCACGGCGTGGAAAGCTTCCTGAGCGACACGAGTTAACGGATTGTATAGACCCTGTGATAGGGACGATATAAGGCCCTTTAAGCCCCCGTCCCACCCGCTCTCATAGATGGACGACAGCTATCGCGAGTGGCTATCCTCGATTCCCGGGTGGACCGCGGACCAGGCGCAGAAAGTCGGGGAGCGCTTCCCCACGTACGAGCTGCTGCGTGCGGCGAGCCGCGACGAACTCTCGGCGATCGAAGGCTTCACGTCGGACGAGGCGGACGCCCTCTACGGCCTGGTGCATGGCGCCTCCGAGGGCGATGCGTCCGGCCATCTGTTCCTGTGCCCGGAATGCGGCTCCTTCGTCGGTGCGGGCGCGACGAAGTGCGCGTCGTGCGGCGTCGAATTCGGCGGCTCCGAGGACATCGCCGTCGGGAAGGAGCTCGACGCCTTCCTCGAGGACGAGGACGCGCCCTCCCGCATCTGCCTCTCGTGCGGCGCCGCGATGGCGAAAGGGGACGCGAAGTGCGGCGTGTGCGGCCGCGAATACCGTCGAGAGGAAATCGCCCTCCTGCCTGGGCTCGATGTGAGCCTCGACGAGGAAGCTCCTTTCTGCCCCCGCTGCGGGGCGTATCTCTTCGCGGACGAGTCGGAGTGCGCGATCTGCGGCACCGCCCTGAACGCTCCAACGCCCCCGGCCACGAACGGGAAGGAGAACTACGATCGTCTGCTAGAGGCGGACCCGACACTGGAGCGGGCGTGGGCCAAGCGCGCGAAGGTCCTCGAGAAACTCGGACGCCCCTCCGAGGCGGCGGAGTCCCTCGCGAAGGCCGGAGAGCTGAACCCGGCGCGCGAGGACCAGTACCGCGTCGAGGTCCAGGATGTGACGCGGACGAAGGAGGACGTGCCCGTCCTGTCGCCGAAATGGCAGCAGCCCGTCGCGACGGCCGCGCCGAAAGCGCTCGATCCCCGACTCATCGAAGCGCTCGATCACTACGAATCCCTGTTGCAGGCGGACCCGTCCCTCGCGGTCGCATGGCGCACGAAGGGCGAGATCCTGGAGCGTCTAGGCCGCTCGGACGAATCCCGCGTCGCCCTCGAGCGAGCCGACCGGCTCGAACGCGACGAGGGCCGCGCCCTCCAGGCCGCCGCGGAAGGACTCCGGGCGCCGGGCCTCGCGTCCTCCGGGCTCGCGGGAGGCGGCCGCGTGAACGGCCGCGTCAACGGCACGAGAGGGGGCCACACGAACGGTCGCACCAACGGTCGCACGAATGGCCGTACGAACGGCCGTGTGAACGGCCTGTCGGAGGGGCGCGTCAACGGCCTCATGACCGGCGCGGTGAATGGCCTGACGTTCGGGCACGGGGCGACGAACGGCCTGGTGAACGGGAACGGCTTCACGAACGGCCGGCGGGGCCGCTACGGCACCCCGCGGATTCCGGCGCAGCCCCACTGGTCCCACTCCGTCGTCGGGATCGCGGCGGTCGTCGCCCTCATGGTGATCGTCCCGATTCTCGTGAGCTTCCTCTCCCCGTCCCCCGGCGGCCCGACATCGATCATCCGGATTGACGGGGATTTCAGCGACTGGTCCAGGTTCCCGTCGTACGCGGACTCGCCGACGGATGCGTTCCAGACCCCCGATGTCAACCTCGTCGCCGTGAAGGCCGTGACGCAGGACCGGAATCTGTTCGTCGAGGCGCAGGTCCAAGGCCTCTTGTTTCAGGGCCCCGCCGCAAACGAGACGGGCAGCGTGTTCCTCTTCGTCGACGAGGACAACGACCGCACGACCGGGTACCCGATCGGCGACCTCGGCGCGGATTCCATGGTCGAGGTGTACGGATGGCGAGACGTGTCCACGATCCAGCACGGCGTGTCGACGTTCGCATTCAACGAGACGGGCGTGACGCGCTCGAACGACTTCCGGCGGTTCCTGCCTAGCGGGTCAGCGGACGCTGCCTTCCTCGGCTCGCAGATCGAAATCCGAACGACCGTGCGGGATGCGACGAGGGCGCGGGTCCTCGTCTACGCGGCGGACAACCTCGGCGGCCGGGACGCGGCGGATGGTTCCGTGCGTCCTTCCCTCCCGACGATCGTGGTGGGACAGCAGACGGTCGCGCCGGACATCATCACGACGCCCCGGGCGGTCGTCCTCCGAGTGACGCTCGCGCCGCTCGGCGGAGCGCCCCATGTGACCGCGTTGAATCTCACACGGTTCGGCGACTCGAGGGACCCGGTCGATGTGGCCCTGTATCGCGATGACGGGAGTGGCGCGCTCGATGCGGCGGATGCGTTTCTTTCGAACGCGTCGATGGCAGCGAACGCCGCCAGCCTTGCCATGAACGAAGATCTCTCCGGGCCGGCGGTGTACTGGGTCGAGGCGCGGTGGACGAACGCCACGCCGACGACGACGTTCGGATTGGCAGTGAGCGGACTCGGCTCGAACGGCACCGCGAGCTTCCGAGCGCCCGAGACCGGGCTCGTCTACCTCGTTGCCGCACCGTCGACGCTGAAAGTCGACGGCGCGTTCGGCGACTGGCGCGGTCAGATGTACGGTCAGGATCTCCTCGGCGACGTCACGAACCGAACCGGCGCGACGGAATACGACGCGAACGTGGATTTGCTCGCGACCGCCGTGAACGTGGCGGCGAACTTCACCGGATACGTTCGGGTGGACGGACGCATCCTCGGAGGGCAAGACATCCCGACCTCCCGCGAGCGGACGTACAATGCGCCCGTCGACACGGACCTCGACGGCGTGCCGGATTCGATCGAGATTGTCTTGGGCGCGGGCTTGTCCCAAGACTTTAACAACAACAACCGCACCGATGCGATGTCCGCGGGCGACGTGGACGGGGACGGCGTCATCGATTATCCGGCGGGCACCGACTGCTGGTTGAACACGACGATCCCGGCATGGTATCCCGCGCCGTATGCGGGCCGAAGCGTGACGCGATTCATCTGCCCGATCGGACAGTCTCCCCAGGAGGGCGTGGACGTCGTGTACGCGTACATCGACGCCGACAACGCGACGAGCACGGGGCTCTTGTCCGACGTCGAGGGCCGGACGTACGGCTTCGACTACGCGATCGCGGTCATCGGTCGGAACGGGGCGGTCAACTCGAGCGGTCTATATGTCTTCGTGCCGGCTCGAGCGAACCCCTGGGCCCTCGTGCAGCCGATCGCCGTCGCGCTTGACGCGCATCGGATGGAATTCGCGGTCGACGCGAGCGCGCTAAGCCTCGTCGCCGGGTACCGGGTCGTCTATTTCGCGTCGGACTGGCGGCTCGGATACGATGTCGCCCTGCCGGACGCCGCCGTCGCCCGCTTCCCAATCGCCGCGCAGGCCGCGACGAATCTCGTCATCAACGAGGTCTCGCCCCAACCGAACGTGGAATGGGTGGAGATCGCGAACCCGACGGCGAGCGCGGTCCCCCTGAACGGTTGGACCCTCGCGATCAACCACGGAAACAAGGCCGTCGTCGTCTACACGTTCTCGGGGACGATCGGCGCGTGGGGATCCGGGCAGGAGTACCTCGCGGCTCTCCTACCCGCGAACTCACTCCCGAACGGGCAGACGCAGTTGCTCCTCGTGCAGGGGACCACGGTGATCGATGCCACGACGTACTCGTCGAGCTCGGGGAGCGGCCGCACGTGGGCGCGGTTCAAGGACCCCGTGTCGGGAGTCCCGGCGGACACGAACAACGATGCGGTGGACTTCTACGTCTCCTTGGCGCCCTCGTCCGGTCGCGCGAACGACCGCCATCGGCCGACGATCGCCCTCGCGAAGACCGCGAGCCGGTCCGTCGCGGCGCCGGGGGATCTCATCGTCTACACGCTGTACTACAACAACACGGACACGGGCATGGCGAAGTTCGTCTGGGTCAACGACACCCTCCCGGCGGGCGTCGCGTACTCCTCGTCGAGTGTGCCATACAACTCCGTCTCCGGTTCGACGTACGGATGGGCCTTCACGAATGTGATGCCCGGTGCCCACGCCTTCACGGTCTCGGTACAGGTCTCAGCCGCCACGGCGGATGGACAGGTGCTGCGCAACACGGCGACACTCGACTACACGGATCAGCTGCGCGGGTCGCTTCCCCGGAGCCTCGGATGGGGGAACACGACCGTCGTACGACCCATGATCACCGTCGTCAAGATCGCCACGCCGTCGAACGCGAAGCCGGGCGACCTGGTAACCTTCACGATATACTACAACAACACGGGCTCCGTGGCGGCGGGAACGGTCACGATCAAGGACAGTCTCCCGAGCGGACTCGACTACGTCAGCGCGAGTCCGGTGGCCACGTGGACGGACGGCCGGACGTTCTACTGGAACTTCACGAACGTCGCGCCGGGCGCCCACTCCCTTTCGTTGGTCGCGCGCGTGAACGCGAGCTTCTCCGGGTCGCAACTCGTCAACTGGGCGTTCCTGAACTACACGACGCCCGGAGGATTCCCGCTGATCGGAAGCAGTTCCTCGACGGTGGTGTCGATCCCGGAACTCTCGGACATGATCTTCGTCGCGGCCGTCCCGTTGCTCATCATCGGGCTGAAAATCCGCGCGAAGCGGCGCGTCGAATAGCGAGTGGCTGACGGCGTTCCATGGATCGGCGGCCGTTAGAACGGCACGTTTCGTCGTCCACCACAAGGATGGACGGCTAGCGTACCTAGGTCGCCGGCCCAAGCCCTCCTCAAAGGAGGGCGGGCTTCCCACGGGCTCGCGCACCGTAGTACCGCAGGGAACGTGGGCGGGCTTAACTTCCGGGTTCGGGATGGGACCGGGTGTATCCCCGCCGCTTTGGCCGTCAAACCACTGCTGTCGTCGCCGAGAGAGCGCGAGATATATCAGCATTTCGATGCGGGCGGTTCGAGGGCTCTGATGTATCGTTGTGGCCGCTCTAGTGCCTGCGTCTTTGTCGTCACTTTGGCGACTGGCAATCACCGATGATTATTGCGCCACAAGGGAGTTAGTCACAGGAGGTCACCCTAAGGTGAGGTGACGAGGTGTCAACGGTTTCGTACGCCCTCCGCCTGGTGGCGGTCCTCGGCGTATTGGCCCTTTCGGTCGGCACGACGGCGTTTGCAGCCTCGGTGAACCTCGAGGCCGCGGGCTCCCGCTCTCCGAGCGGGGATCATGGCTCGTGCGTCGCTTCGGCGGTCCACCAAGCGCTCGCGGAGCGGCAACCTGACGCAGGGATTGGCTCCGTGATCTCCGGCATTGCCGGATGCGCACGACCCCGACTGACCCGGTAATCGGCACGCGCGTCGTACGCTCGTGTCACCTGCACGTCCCCAGGACGTGCACCTTTCTCTTTTCGTTTTTCGTGATGTAAACGGAGTCCCGGCGGGTCGTCCGGAGGCGTATCTGATAATCACCCCCGCGAACCGACTACCCATGTTTATCCGGCGCGGGAGGGAACCCTTCAAGATTCGATGGCCGACGAACCGGCGCCGCAGGCGCCACCGGACGTGGGCTCCGAGCTGCCCTCGGACCGTTGCCCGAATTGCGGGGGACCACTGAAGTCCTTCTGGGACCAGCCCGAGGCCCTCTGCCCGAAGTGCGGGATCTTTGTCGAGATCCTGCGGGCCGGGGGCATGAGGGGCTCTCCATCCGAGCCGGTGGCCGAAAGCCTCCACCACCGCTTGGGGCTCGCGAAATACCATCTCATGTCCGAAGAGCTCGACGAGGAAGAGCTCGAGGACGAGCCGCAGAAGGTCGAGCTCGAGGCCGGGCCGCCGGCGCGTTACCCGCCCGCGCCTCCCGCCGAGAGTCTGCCGCCGGAGCCCGCCGCCGTCGAGGCTTCGGGAGCGACCGCCATCCCGGTCGACGACAGACAATCGACGGAGCGCGAGGAAGAACTGCCCGAGCCGCCGGCGCTCGAGTCCGATGCATCGATCCCGACCGAGGATGACGAGACCCCGCCCGAACCGTTGCCGCAGCCCGAGATTACGGTCGAGGAGATTCTCCCGCCCTCGGAGGCGGAGGCTGCTCCGGAGGTCGAGGTCTATGGCGAGCAAGGCTCGCAGCTCGTGATCGAAGAGCCCGTCGAACGGGTGTCGCGGTACCGAGAAGTCCCGCCGCTTCCGATGGCCCAGGCGGAATCGGTCCACGCGGCCGCGCGGGTCTCTTCCACGCGCCCGCCGAGGCCGCGTCGGAGCCACCGGGTGATCTTCTACGCCGGCGGAGTCAACGTGGCCTTCGGCGGCGCGGTCCTCGTCTTCGGTTCGTTTCTCCACGACTTCTTCCGCGTCCCATTCATCGGTGAGTCATATAACGTGTTCGGGCCGCTGAACCTGTTCGCCGCCCAACTCGGCGCCCTCCTCGTGGTCCTGGGAGTCGTCGCCATGACGGCCGCGGCGCGTCGAGGCCGCCGTCCGACCCGTCAGACCGCGGGAGGCTGAGAGAGTGGACCCCGACCGTGGATCTCGAGGCCTCGTGAGCCATTCCGCGGCGGCTCCCCGCAATCCGAGTTCGTCCCGCGGATGGACGAACGGCGCCCGTGGCCGCACGAACGGATTGGTGGAGAGCCGCGGCCGGACGAACGGGCTCGTCCACGGAATCGGCTTCACGAACGGGGTGCGGCTCCGGCAGAGCAAATATGGCATCGTGGCGCCGGCCGACTACCGTCGGGTCGTGGCCTTCATCGCGGGGTGCGTCCTCGTGATGGTCGTCCTCGGCTATTTCTTCGGCACCCCGGAGCCGTACCGGTCACCCTTCGCGGTGGACGGCAACTTCTCCGAATGGGCGTCGGTCCCGACGTACACCGATCCGGTCGAGGTGCTCCCTCCAAGCGCGGACCTCGTCGCCTTCAAGGTCCATGCGGAGCCGGGCCGGCTCTTCGTGTACGGGGAGACGGCAGGGCCGATCTTCCCCGGCACCGGCGTATCGAGCTTCTACCTCCTCATCGACGATCCGTCGAGGCGGGGATACACTGTCCAGGATCGCGACGTCGACTTCCTCGCCGAGGTGTGGGGCTGGGGCGGGCAAGTCCGGGGAACGGTCGTCCGTCAGTGGACCGGAGATCCCGACCGGGACAACGCGACGGCGTTCCGCAGCAGCGGCGCGTTCGAAGCGGCGTCCGCCGGATCGGAGGTCGAGTTGATGTTGACGGACACCCAGGTCGGCTCTGATTCGGTGCCGGGCTGGCGCTTTGCCCCCGCGGTGCGACTCGGAGACGACTTGGACATCGGAGCCACGGTCGGGCGGCCTCTCGGCGCGCTCGTCGTGGAACAGCTCCCTCTGACGAGTTCGATCGTGTCGCCGACGCCCGTCCTCGAACTGCGTCTCCAAGCCCTCGGTGGGAGCGTCGAGGTCCGTAGCTTCCTGTTCAACCACACGGGGGGAGGGTCGATTCTCACCCCGGCGCTCCCGTTCGTCGTCACCGCGGGCCAGCCGCCGCGGGTCGAGCGGATCACCCTCGATCCGTCGGGGCTGCCCTCCGGATCCTTCGTGTCCCTCCGACTCGTGGGCGCAGACGCTGTCGCGGCGGGAAGTTCGGACCCGGTCCCGGCGACAATGACGGGGGAAGCCGTGCGCCTGTATGTGGGCCCGACGCCGTCCGGCTATGTGGTCGACGGCCTGTTCCTTGAATGGACGGCACCGGTCTTGGATCCCGCCGATCCCCTCCCCGCCTCGATCGACCTGCGCGGGACGGCGTTCGCGGTCCCGGCCGATGCGTTCTTCTACGTTCACACGGCGGGGAGCATCCTCGCGGGTGCAATTCTCCCCGAGCAGAGGACGATCCCCGTGGCAGCGGGAAACGGCACCCCACCCGCGCCGCAACCGCCTCGACGGAACGCGGCGGAGGACGTGCTGGACATCTACGTGGACACGGACAACCGCGACTCCGTCGGGATGGCGGTCGGCGGCATCGTCGCGAACCGGTTCCTCGAGGTCCGTGGTCGAAACGGGCGCGTCGCTTCCGCGACGCTGTATGTGTGGAACAATGTCACCTGGCGGTGGGACCCGAGCATCGGGCGGTTCGACGTCGCCCTCGCCGGATCGGAGCTCGAGGCGTCGGCCGACGCCGCTTTCTTCGGGCCGATGAACGGGCCGCGAACCGTGTACGCGATGACGGACTGGACCCACCGGACCGATCTCACGGACATCCCGACGCCGGCTTCGGCGCCGACTCTGAAGACGCAGATGTCCCCCCTGCATTCGCCTGTACCTGACGAGATCAACGTGACATCCCTCGTGAACACGCCGGTCATCGATGGAAACTGCGCCACGTCCGCGGACGAGTACTTGGGAGCGAGCGTCGCGTCCAATCCGGCCATAAGCTTCGCCATCGGCCGGCGCGACGACACGCAGTTCCTGTACGTATGCATCCACGTGACCCTCGATACCACGAAGAGCCCGAACGACTGGGGCGAGGTGATCTTCGATACGAAGCACGACGGCGGAGGTGCTCCGCAGACCGACGACCGGCTCCTTTATGTGTTCGGAAACGGCGACACGACCGTCACGACATGGCAGGGGAACGGGGTGGGATGGGACGCCACTTGCGGCAGTTGCGATTCCGGGGACGCTGGCGCGAGCCGGTACGCCGGTGGCGTTGAGAGCTATGAATTCAAGGTCCGTTACACGGATGTGTGGTCGACCCTCACCCCCTCTCCCGGCCAGACCGCGGGGTTCGCGATCATCGAATACGACTTCAACCTCGGCGTGCTGCACACCTGGGGCGGGCCAACGGTCGACGAAAACATCCCGGACACCTGGGGGCACGCGTTCTACCCGATTCCCGAGTTCCCGATGGTGGTCCTTGGGGTGCTTCCCGCGGTTGTCATCCCCCTCCTCCGACGGCGTGGCCGACGTGTCGCGCCGTGACCCGCCGGCAAGTCGATCGAACGGACCGAGACTCCGCCCCGAACACCCGCGAGCCGGATTTCTCCCGCTCACCCGGTGAGGCCTAAGATGCCGACGAGGAGATTCCCCATCACGAAGGCGAGGACGAATCCGACGAAGAGCGGGACCATGAACGGGATCTGCGGCGTGACCCAGGCCCGTTTGATGCCTCGCGCCTGAAGCCGGGCGACCTGAGCGGCGGGATCCGTACCGCGCTTCGGGAAGAGAACGAGGACGTGCTCGCCGGCATCTGTGATTCGCTCCATGAGCCAGGCATGGCGGGGCTGGGGATCCAGCGGCGTGCGGTATCCCAGGAATGCCTGCGGAAATGCGAGGTCCCTACGGACCGCGTTGTAGAGGAACAACCCGATTGGGACGGCGAGGGAAACGATCGCGGCGTCGACCCACACGACGAGGGAGAACGGGAACGCGACGCGGATGACCGACTCCACCCGTGGATCCGCCGTCAGAAGCGGGAACGGGCGAGCGTCGGGGTACGACGGGATGAGAAGGGTGAGCGCGATGAGCCCTTTGGTGTCGGCCCCGCCGTGGAGGAGCCGGACCCGATAGAACAGCTGGTACACGATAAGCATCACCGGCATCGACGCAAGCTCCGCTATGGGCGGTCCGGTGGAGGCTCTCAACCCGGTCCCGAGAGGTGCTAAGAACAGGACCGCGGCGGCGAGGAACAGCAGGATCCGACCCGGCCGCGGGTGGAATCCGGTGTCGTCGAAGAGCGGTTTGCCTAGGAACACCGCATAGAACAGGATGGCGGCGGAGCCGACGAGCGACCACGCGGTCCATGCCGATTCCGTGCCGACGAGCTGGGCCCCGAGGAGGACGAGGCCGAACGTCCCGAGGCCGATCCACAGGGGGTCCCGCACGCGGCGCGTCCGGACATCCGACGTCGCCGCGATGAGGAGGCAGCCCGCGCCGACCGCGAATCGCGTCGCCGCGAACGCGTCCACGCCGGCGCATTCCTGCTTCGTTATTTCAAGGGTTGCGTCTCTCGATCGCAATGGGTCGCTGCAAATCTTGCGGCAATGACTAAATAGAGCCTAGCAAATAGCCGCAAACATCGGAGGGTTTTCCGCCGTTTCCCGAGGGTCCGCGATGATGGAACCGCGTCGGATGAAGGTGAAAGTCTGCCTCGTCGGCGAGCACGCGGTCGGCAAGACGTCCCTCATCAAGCGCTACGTCCTGAACGAGTACGACGACCGCTACATCGTGACGCTCGGCGCGAAGGTTTCCAAGAAGGAACTCGCCCTCACCCCGAAAGGCGCCGATCCGGTCCAGATGGACATGACGATCTGGGACATCATGGGGTCGAAAGGGTTCCGCGAGCTGCTGCGGGAGGCGTACTTCCACGGAGCGCAAGGCATCCTCGCCGTGGCGGACATCACTCGATACGACACGCTGGAGGACCTCGACTCCTGGGTCGAGTCCGTGTTCCGGACCGTCGGCGAGATCCCCGTCACGTTCGCGATCAACAAGACGGACCTCAAAGAGCAGGCCGCGTTCGGCGAGGAGCAGGTGAAGCAGGCCACGGAGGCGTTCGACGCGCCGTACTTCTTCAGCTCGGCGAAGTCCGGCGAGAACGTCGAACTGCTCTTCCGGACGCTCGGCGAGACGATCGCTCAGACCGCTTCGAAGTCCGCTGCCTAGCGCGATTCGAAAGATCGGAAGTCACGAGCCACTCGCCCGGACCGTCCGCCATAGGCTCAAGTATCCCAGGCTTTCTCCGCCCTCGTGGCCCTCCGGGGACCCGGCGCCGGTTCCGTCCGCGTACGCGTCACGCGGGACCTCGGGCTTTTCGACGTCACGATGGCCGCGGTCGGCGCGATGGTCGGCGCCGCGATCTTCCTGCTGGTCGGCGCGACGTACACCGTCGCGGGCCCGTTCGTCCTCCTGAGCCTCGCGATCGCCGCGCTCGTCGCGATGCTCGCCGGGATGTCGTACGCGGAACTCGCTTCGGGCCGACCGGATGCCTCCGGCGGGGCGTACGTCTGGGTGCGGAGCGCGCTGCCGTCGCCGGCGGGATTCCTGAGCGGCTGGCTCTCGTGGGGCGCACACATGGCCGCCTCCGGACTCAGCGCCCTCGGCCTCGGGATCTTCCTGGTCGAACTCGTCCGCCCCTCGAATCTGTCCTCGTTCTTCGGCCCGAATCCGCTCGACGTGAGCCTGGTCGCCCTCGCGGTCTTGGCCCTCTCGGCGGTCGCGCATTTCGCGCGCGTCCACCTGCCGCTCCGCGCGCTCGGCCGATTGACGCTCGGGAAAATCCTGCTGATTGTCCTCGTCGCGGTCGTCGGGGCGATCTCCGTCCTCCAGCCTGGGATTCCTCGAGGCTTCGCCGTCGGCGCGCCGGTCTCGTCCCTCGACTTGATGCTCGGTGCCGGGGTCCTGTTCATCGCGTTCCAAGGCTTCGAAGTCGTCGCCCAGCTTTCCGACCAGGTGAAACATCCCGAGAGCAGCGTGCCGCGGGGCGTGTTCCTCGCGCTCGTGCTCGCGTTTCTCGTGTACGCGGGGTTCTTCCTCGCGGTGTTGGGCAACGTCCCGAGCGACCAGTTGTCCGGCTGGCCGGTGTGTTCGGCCTGTTTCGGCGGATCCGAAGACATGGTCCTCCTGGGCGTCCGGTATTTCCTCGGACAGCCGTACGTGCGGGAGGCCGTGCTGATCATCGGGATCGTCTCGATGTACGGCGCCTTGAATTCAAACCTGACCGCGGCGATCAGGACGTCGTTCAGCATGGCGCGAGACCGGCTCCTTCCGGCGCGGCTCGCTCGGATCGGCGGCCGGGAGGTCCCTCCGGCCGCGGTCGCCCTCACGTTCGTCGGCGCCGGCTTGCTGGTCTTCCTCACGATCGAGACGATCGCCATCATCGCGAGCCTCGCTTTCCTCGGTCTGTTCTCGTTCGTGCACGCCTCCGTCGTTGCGCTGCGGCGTGGGGAGCGCCGGAGCGCGCCCGGATTCCGCGTGCCGCTGGTGCCAGCCGTCCCGATGGGCGCGATCGCGTTGAACCTGGCCCTCGGGGCGCTGCTGTGGAACTACCCGCCGAGGAGCGACGCACCCATTCCGCCGGGGATGCTCGCCACGATTCTCGGCGCCCTGTGGCTCGCGGTCGGCCTCGCGTACCACTGGTTCGTCGGCCGCCGCCGTCCGCGGCCCTCTCCGACGCCGGCCGCGGTGACGGAGGTCCACGACATCCTCACGACGGGAGAGGAGCGGGTCGAACTTGAGCGATACCGGGTCTTCCTGCCGCTCCGGGAGTTTGAGGACCGCACGCTCGTGGACCTGGGGGCGCGGGTGGCGCGAGAACGAAACGGGGAGTTGAGCCTCTTGCACGTCGTCGAGATCCCGCGGAACCTGCCGCCGAAGGCGATCCGCTTCGGGTTCGTCGACGAGCGAATCCGCGGACTCCAAGCTCTCGCGCGGATTGGCGAGGACCTCGGCGTCGACACCCGCCCGGTCGTGAAAATCGGACACAAGGTGTATGAGATCATCTTGGACACCATCCAGGAGGAGGCGGTCAACCTCCTCATCATGGGGTGGCGCGGCGCGCGGATCGAGGGCGACCGCCGGGTGCTCGGGAGCAACATCGACTACCTGATCGAGAACGCCCCGTGCGATGTGATCGTGTTCAAGACCCTGGGATGGCGGCGCCCGCTCCGGCGAATCGTCATCCTCACGAGCGCGATCTGGAGCCTCGAGGGGGTCGACGACCTCGCCCTCCTCCTCGCGGAAGACGATTCTCCAATCATCGAGGTCGTTTGCCTTGCGAGCGATCCCGCCGAGGCGGAGCGGATGAAGCTCGACAGCGCGCACTTCGAGGGACGCGCCCGGGAGCGCGGTGTGTCCGTCGAACCGAAGGTCGTCTATTCCACCCATTGGGAATCCGAGGCGTTGCGGGAGAGCGGGGAGGCGTCGCTGTTGATGATTCGCGCCACGTCCCCGGGCGGGCTCCGCAAGTTCGCGTTGGGTCCGGTCGAGGATCGGATCGTCAAGCTCGCCAAGTGCCCGGTCCTCATCTTACGGAAGGGGGCTTAGCCCGTCGGAGGCGGGCGACTCCTCGCGGTCGGGCTTGCGCGACTCCCACGCGATCTGGGCGGCGGCGAGGAGCATGACGACGGCGAGTATTCCCGTCACGAACGCGTCGTTCGTCCGGTGCAAGAGCGCCACGCCGACCGCGACCCCGCCGACGCCGACCCCTCCCATGATCGCCCCCAGGCGGACGGCACGGGAGGTCGCCTGCCCGAGCTGCCGATGCTTCCAGAGGCCCGCGAATTGCTGCGGCACGGAGACGAGGGAGCTGATCGTCCCCGCCACGATCGCCGGCTGTCCGAAGATCAGGATCAGCGCCGGGATGCGGTATTCCCCGCCCGCGACTCCCAGGAGGCCGGAGACCACGCCGATCCCGAAGCCGGTGAGCAAGGCGAGTGCGGCTTGCTCCGCTCCGAACGAGAACGGCCCCGGGTTCGTCGACTCGAACAGGAGGAGTCGGAGCGCGGTCGCCGCGAGGATCCCCGCAAGGAAGATCTTGAGCCACTTCGCCGGCGTCCGGCGGGCCAGGAGCGCCCCGGCATACGCGCCGGGTACCGACGTGACCATCATCGTCGCCGCCAGGAGCAACGTGTCGCTCGCCTGGAAGAGCGCTCCTCGAAGGACCACGAGGGCGAGCGAGACGATCACGCCCGCCAGGAGATTCCCCGCGATCGTCCACCGGACGTTTCGCAGCAGGATGAGAAGGACCGGAGCGCGGTACTCGCCTCCGCCCACGCCCGTCACGCCGGCGACCACGCCGATCGGGAATGCGGCGATCGCCGCGACGACGTCGGCGCGCGAAAGACGGCGCGCGCTCGTTTCGGGAGTCACCCGGATTTCCTCCCCACAGGTCGATGGCCGGACCGAAAGCCTGAATCGCGCATAAGCACGACGCCTTTGAGGGGATCGCTGGACGCTTCAGACGAGGGTCACGTCGACCGTCTCAACGCTGCCGACTCCCGGAATCGCCGCGAGGGCCTGTTCGAGCGGCTCCGTTCCGCCGGAATCGCTGACGACGGCGATCGCGAGGATCGCCTTGAGGCCGAACGCCACCGGTTGCTCCTGGAGGTCGCGCAGCGAACCGGCGAGGCTCGTCCGGACCCGCGACTTGACCTCTTCGAGGTCCGTCTCGGCATCATCGGGCATGATCCGAAAGGTGATCGCGACGGAACCCATCCTTTACCTCAGGGACCTTGGAACGAACAGACCGGGCAGCGATAGGAGACGGACTGGTCGCGACAGCGCGCGCAACGGCCGATCTGTCCTTTTCCGCAGCTCGGGCACACGAAGACGGTCGTCCCTTTCCCGGCAAGGACCGCCCCGCACGATGTGCATCGGCTCTCGGCCCGGATCACATTCGTTGGGATGGAGTTGCCGTATAAAACATTGCGCTCGGGCTACTTCTATTCTCTACAGAAAATAATTATGGACGGCTCTTGCGATCCGGCTGGGGTTCGCACGGTCCATCACCGCAAACTTTAATACGAGGGCTCGATTAGGTGAACGGTCGCATGTCGCCGCCGCTAGCCGGAGGGCCCGTAGCTCAGCTAGGTAGGATGGCGATGGAACCGTCCCTAGAAAGAGCATCCGGCTTTTAGCCGCCTTCCCTCACCGGAGGGCGGGAAGAGACCGGGTGGTCCGGGGTTCGAACGGGCCCTGCGGACCGCGCGGAGGCCCCGAAAGTCCCCGCGGGCCCGTACGGCTCGCGCGCGCGTGACATGCCAGGTGCAAAACGGTCGCCCAGGGAGGACCTTCCTTGAGGTTTAACGTGTTGGAGCATCAGCTCGTTCCAGAACATCGCCTCGTCGCGGAGGAAGAGGCGGATCGCGTGTTGAAGGCGTTGAAGATCACGCGGGACCAGCTCCCGAAGATTCGGAAGAGCGATCCGGTGATCCAGGTGCTGGAGAAGATCGAGGGGCCCATCGAAGAGGGCCGGATCATCCGCGTGACGCGGGTGAGCGGCACGGCGGGCGTTTCGGAAGCATATCGACTGGTGATCGGGAGGTAAGGCATGCGAGATTTGATTGACGCGTTCTTCCGAGAACGCTCGATTGTGAACCATCACATCGCGTCGTTCAACGACTTCCTGCCCACGATCGACAACCCGAACTCCCGCATGCAGCGGATCGTCGACAACCTTCGGTCCGCGCCGGAGGACGAGCGACGCGGGATCATCAAGCTTGATGAGGACCGGACGGAAGGCGACGTCATCGAGATCCGGATCGGACGGAAGCGGGACGACCGCGGTCGGATCGACCTCGAGGCGAAGCCGACAATCACGCTCGGCCTGCCCGTCGTCAAGGAAGCGAATGGCGCGACGCATCCCCTCACCCCGATGGAAGCCCGCCAGCGGAACCTGAACTACACCGCGCCGATCTACCTGGACTTCACGGTCATCGAGAACGGGATCGAGCGGGAGCCGGAGCGCGTCCACATCGGGAACTTCCCGATCATGGCGAAGTCGAAGCGCTGCTTGCTCTACAAGGAGAACATGGAGACGGAGGGCGAGCTCAACCAGGACGAGTACCGCCGAAAGCTCATCGAGCTCGGCGAGGACCCGTTCGATCCGGGCGGCTACTTCATCATCGGCGGAACGGAGCGCGCGTTGATCTCGCTCGAGGACCTCGCCCCGAACCGCGTGCTCGTCGAGTTCAACGAGCGCTACGGCCGGAAGGTCGAGGTCGCCAAGGTGTTCTCCCAGAAAGAGGGGTACCGCGCCCTCACCCTGATGGAGAAGAAGAAGGACGGGCAGCTCATCGTGAGCGTGCCGACCGCCTCGGGCCAGATCCCGCTGATCATCCTGATGAAGGCGCTCGGCATGGAGAAGGACGAGGACATCTACAACGCGATCGTCTCCGCTCCCGAGATGGCGAACATCGTCTACGCGAACATCGAGGAATGCCAGAACAAGAAGAACTACCCGCCGAACGGCATCTTCACGCGGGACGACGCGATCAACTACCTGGAGAAGAAGTTCGCCACGGGCCAGGCGAAGGAGTACCGCATCAAGAAGGTCGAGTCGATCCTCGACCGCAGCCTTCTCCCGCACCTGGGAGACACGCGCGAGGATCGGATCAAGAAAGCGATCTTCCTCGGCCGCGTCGCCCGCACCGTCCTCGAGTTGTCCCTCGGCGGACGTCGGGAGGACGACAAGGACCACTACGCGAACAAGCGCCTCAAGCTCGCGGGCGACCTCATGGAGGATCTGTTCCGCGTCGCGTTCGCGAACCTCGTGAAGGACCTGAAGTACCAGCTCGAGCGCTCGTACGCGAGGCGCCGGGAACTCAAGATTTCCTCGGCGATCCGCCCGGATCTGCTTACCCAGCGACTCTTGCACGCCCTGGCGACGGGCAACTGGGTCGGCGGTCGGGCCGGAGTGAGCCAGCTCCTGGATCGCACCTCGAACATGAGCGCCCTGAGTCACCTTCGCCGCGTGACGTCTCCGCTCACCCGGTCGCAGCCGCACTTCGAGGCGCGCGACCTCCACCCGACGCAATGGGGACGGCTGTGCCCGAACGAGACGCCGGAGGGTCAGAACTGCGTCGCGCCCGAGACTCAGGTCTTGCTCGACAACGGGGCGGCCACGACGATTGGCGAGCTAGAGCGAACCTGGCAGGCAGCGAATCTGATGACGGTCGATTGGAAGCGGCAGAAGCATCTGCGCACCGCACACCTCGCGCGGTATATCAAGACCAAGCCGAACCCGCACATGTTCCGGGTCACGACGCAAGAGTCCGGACGGTCTGTCCTCGCGACGAAGGACCACCCGTTCTTAACGCCGAACGGTCGGATCGAGCTTGCAAACCTCAAGCCGGGCCAGCGAGTGGCGGTATACCCGGTCGAACCGATCCGATTCGAAACCGTGCCAGCAGAAATGATCGTTTCGGCAGCAGACATTGCTCGAGTCTTGCCGCAGGGAAGTGATGTCGAGTACGCAATCCAGAGTCTGTGTTCGAAGGACCTGCTGCCCCTGACCGCGGACAATGAGGCGACGCCGGTCCTCACACGCCTCTACGGCCATCTGCTCGGCGACGGAGGGATCTATCTCTTCGATGATGGCGGGACAGGCTCGGCCTCCATTGCATTCACAGGCAAAGCTGAAGACCTGGAACTCGTTCGAAAGGACGTCCTCGGCCTCGGTTTCCATGCCTCCGAGATTCGGAGCCAGTGGGTGAAGTCGGATGTCGCCGAGGGTGTTACCACTCACTTCTTCTGCCAATCGAAACCGTTGTGGGCGCTCTTTGCGGCTCTAGGAGTTCCGGTCGGCGACAAGGCAGATTCCCGTTACGGAATCCCGGAGTGGCTCAAGCGGCTTCCTTCGTGGATGAAGAGGGAGTTCCTCGCGGCGTATTTCGGCAGTGAGTTGACTCGTCCTCTCGTCGATCGGCGGGACGGGAAAACGTTCCTGCAGCCCACGTTCTCTCTGAACAAGACTCGGGGCGCGTTCGACTCGGGACCGCGTTTCGCACGGGAGGTCCGGGATTTGTTGCGGGAGTTTGGCGTGAAGGTCTCGCGAATCTCGACAACTCGCGGATGGGAGCGGAAGGATGGGACGATCACGCGTAAGGTTCGGGTCCACCTCAGCTCCGAACCGACGTCGCTTCGGAACTTGTTCGCCCGCATCGGGTACCGGTACAACGTTGAGCGAGAACTGCTCGCCCGATACGCGGTCGCATACCTTGACCTCCGGCGATCCCGACTCCTAGCTCGTGGGGAAGCGCGAAGGACTGCAGGCAGGATGCGTGCCTTGGGCAAATCCCGATCTGAGATTCTCGCGGAATTGCCGCCGGGGACGATTCGCAGGCACGATCTCGCGAACTGGGAGAAGCAGCCCGACGGGCGCGTTCGCGTGAGCGAGCTGGATTTCCCGACGTTCGAAGGGTTTATCCGCGACCGAACCCAGGGGCTCGAGGCTTCCGGGCTCGTATGGGAGTCGGTCGCGGCTGTCGAGCCTGCGTTCGGTGAGGACGTCCGAGACGTCACAACGAGCGAAGACACTCATACGTTCATTGGGAACGGATTTGTCTTGTCAAACTGCGGGTTGGTCAAAAATCTCGCACTCGTCATTGACGTCTCCGAAGGTTTCCCGGAGGAGGAGGTCAAGCTGCTCCTCGCGGACCTCGGCACGAAGCAGGTGAAGGGACAGCAGACGCAGCTCATCCGCGTCTACGTGAACGGAGACCTCGTCGGGCTCCACGAAGACCCGAAGATGCTCGTCGCGGAGATCCGGGAACGACGGCGCAGCGGTCTCCTGAGCCACGAGGTCAACGTCCGGTTCGACGAGAACATGGGGGAGATCATCATCAACTGCGACGAGGGCCGCATCCGCCGCCCGCTCCTGGTCGTCAAGGACGGCCACCTCGCCTTCTCGAGGAAGCACGTCGACGAACTGAAGATGGGCCGACTCCGGTTCTCCGACCTCGTCCGGAACGGGATCGTCGAGTGGATTGATGCGGAAGAGGAAGAGGACACGTTCATCGCCATCTACCCGTACGACGTGCCGAGCCGCTGCAAGGAGTGCAAGCACCCCCTGAGCCGCAACGACGTCACGTGGGTGAACATGGGGAGCCGCGACGAAGAGTCCGATCTCGAGTGCAAGTACTGCCACAAGACGTTCCGCGTCCGGTCCGCGATCACGAAGGAGACGACCCACCTCGAGGTCGACCCGGAGGTCATCCTCGGCGTCGCGTCCGGCGTGGTGCCGTACCCGGAGCACAACTCGTCGCCCCGGGTCACGATGGGGGCGGGGATGGCGAAGCAGTCGCTCGGCCTCGGCTCGAGCAACTACCGGTCCCGTCCCGACACGCGGAGCCACCTCCTGCACTATCCGGAGAAGCCGCTCGTCCAGACGGACTCGATGAAGCATGTGTCGTTCAACGAGCGCCCGGCGGGCCAGAACTTCGTCGTGGCGGTCATGTCGTACTACGGATACAACATGGAAGACGCGATCGTCATGAACAAGGCCTCGATTGACCGGGGCCTCGGGCGGTCATCGTTCATGCGGACGTACCGCGCAGAGGAACGCCGGTACCCGGGTGGCCAGGAGGACCACTTCGAGATCCCCTCACCCGACGTCCGGGGCGCGCGCGCCGACCTCTCGTACGCGAACCTGACGCCGGATGACGGCCTCATCTCCCCCGAGGTGCTCGTCACCGGCGGCGAGGTCCTGATCGGCAAGACGAGCCCGCCCCGGTTCCTCGAGGAGGAGACGGATTTCCTGACGCCGCAGAAGCGGCGCGAGACCTCCGTCACGGTGCGCCACGGGGAGAGCGGCTGGGTCGACTCCGTCATGCTCACGGAGAGTGAGAACGGCTCGAAGCTCGCGAAGGTCAAGGTCCGCGATCTGCGAGTGCCGGAGCTCGGCGACAAGTTCGCCTCCCGTCACGGACAGAAAGGCGTCATCGGCCTGATCGCGCCGCACGAGGACATGCCCTTCACCTCCCAAGGGATCATCCCGGACCTGATCATCAACCCGCATGCGATCCCCTCGCGGATGACCGTGGCCCACGTCCTCGAGCAGATCGGCGGCAAGGTCGGCTCCCTCGAGGGCCGGCCGATCGACGGCACCCCGTTCAGCGGAGAGCGCGAGGAGGCGCTCCGTAAGGCCCTGGAGGAAAACGGATTCCGATCGAACGGGAAGGAGATCCTCTACGACGGACGGACGGGCCGCATGATCCCCGCGGAGATTTTCGTGGGCGTGATCTACTACCAGAAGCTGCACCACATGGTCTCCGGCAAGCTGCACGTCCGCAGCCGCGGACCCGTGCAGATCCTCACCCGCCAGCCGACGGAAGGCCGGTCCCGCCAGGGCGGCCTGCGGTTCGGAGAGATGGAACGCGATTGCCTGATCGGCCACGGCGCCGCGATGGTGATCAAGGACCGCTTGCTCGACGAATCCGACGGCACGATCCAGTACGTCTGCGGCAATCCGGATTGCGGCCACTTCGCGATCAAGGACCGCAAGGGGAACCTGCGCTGTCCGGTGGACGACAACACGTCGAAGATCTATCCCGTGCAAACCTCGTACGCGTTCAAGCTGCTCCTCGACGAGCTCTTGTCCCTGGGCGTCGTCATGCGCCTCCAACTGGAGGACATGCGATGATGTCTTCGATGAGGGGGGTCACCAAGCGGATCGCGTCGATCAAGTTCGCCCTCCTGAGCCCGGACGAGATCCGCCGGATGTCAGCGACGAAGATCATCACGGCGGACACCTACGACGACGACGGCTTCCCGATCGACATGGGCCTGATGGACTCCCACCTCGGCGTCATCGAGCCGGGCCTGCGCTGCAAGACGTGCGGCGGCAAGGTCGACGACTGCCCCGGCCACTTCGGCCACATCGACCTCGCGATGCCCGTGATCCACGTCGGGTACGTGAAGGACATCAAGAAGCTTCTGCAGGCGACGTGTCGGAAGTGCGGGCGCCTCCTCCTCACGCGGCAACAGGCGATGGAGTACATGGCGGAGATGGAGCAGGTCGAGGAGCTGGGCGGCGACGTGACGGACATCGGCTTCGTCACGAAGGAGACGGCGCGGGAGGCCCAGAAGCGCCAGCGCTGCCCGCATTGTGGCGAGGAGCAGGGCAAGATCACCCTCGACAAGCCGACGACGTTCCGCGAGGACGGCCACAAGCTCACGCCCAAGGAGGTGCGCGAGCGGCTCGAGCGAATCCCGAACGAGGACCTCCGCGTCCTCGGGATGAACCCGGAAGTCGCCCGGCCCGAGTGGATGGTCCTCACGGCGTTGCTCGTGCCGCCCGTGACGGTTCGCCCGTCGATCACCTTGGAGAGTGGGGATCGGTCCGAAGACGACCTGACGCACAAGCTCGTCGACGTCCTCCGGATCAACCAGCGGCTCCGCGAGAACCGCGACGCCGGCGCGCCGCAGCTCATCGTCGAGGACCTGTGGGAGCTGCTCCAGTACCATATCACCACGTACTTCGACAACCAGACGTCCGGGATCCCGCCCGCTCGCCATCGCTCCGGCCGGCCATTGAAGACGCTCGTCCAGCGACTGAAGGGGAAGGAGGGCCGATTCCGTTCGAATCTCTCGGGGAAAAGGGTGAACTTCAGCGCCCGCACGGTCATCTCGCCCGATCCGATCCTGTCGATCAACGAGGTCGGTGTGCCCGTGGAGGCGGCCCGCGAACTGACCGTCCCGGTCCACGTGCAGACGTACAACCAGGAGATCGTCAAGCTGTGGGTCAAGCGCGGCCCGACGCCCCTCGGACCGCTCGGGGAGTACGTCCCCGGCGTGAATTACGTGATCCGTCCGGATGGACGTCGAATCCGGGTGACGGAGAAGAACGCCGAGGTCGTTGCGGAAGCGGTCGAGCTCGGCTACACGGTCGAGCGGCAACTCGTCGACGGCGACATCGTCCTGTTCAATCGGCAACCGTCGCTCCACCGGATGTCGATGATGGCCCACGAGGTCCGGGTGATGCCCCACAAGACGTTCCGCTTCAACCTCGCCGTCTGCCCACCGTACAACGCGGACTTCGACGGAGACGAGATGAACCTGCACGTCCTGCAGAGCGAGGAAGCTCGTGCCGAGGCGCGCGTCCTCATGCGGGTGCAGGAGCACATCCTTTCCCCGCGGTTCGGCGGTCCGGTCATCGGAGGGATCCACGACCACATCACCGGGTCCTTCCTCCTGACGCACAAGGAGAGTAAGTTCACGCGCGAGGAAGTCACCTACATCCTGACCAAGATCGACATCCGCGACCTTCCGCCCGCCGACATCAAGCGAGGGGGGAAGGAGTTCTGGTCCGGCAAGGCCCTGTTCTCCGCGATCCTGCCCAAGGATCTGAGCATGACGTTCAAGTCGTCGATCGCGCCGAAAGGCGACATCGGGCTCAAGGAGCTGAAGGAGGAAGACTCCCTCGTCGTCATCAAGGAGGGCGTGATCAGCTCGGGGACGATCGACGAGAACGCGGTCGGGGCGTTCAAGGGAAAGATCGTCGACAAACTCGCCCGGGACTACGGGCCGGACGCGGCGCGGGTGTTCATCGACAAGGCGACGAAGATGGCGGTCGGGGCGATCATGATCCGAGGCTTCACGACGGGCATCGACGACGAAGATATTCCCGAGGAAGCGAAGAAACAGATTTCGGACGTCCTCAAGGCCGCGATCGAGAAAGTCGACGGCCTCGTGGAATCGTACAAGCGCGGGGAGCTCGAGCAGATGCCCGGGCGCTCCCTTGAGGAGACGCTCGAGGTCGAGGCGATGAAGATCCTCGGACGCGCGCGGGACCAGGCCGGCCAGATCGCGGGGAAACACCTCGGGATCGAGAACAGCGCGGTCATCATGGCTCGCTCCGGGGCGCGCGGCTCGATGCTGAATCTGTCCCAGATGGCCGGGTCGATCGGTCAGCAGGCGGTCCGGGGCGAGCGCCTGAGCCGCGGGTACTGGAACCGCACCCTGCCGCACTTCAAGAAAGGCGACCTCGGCGCGGAGGCGAAGGGATTCGTCAAGTCGTCGTACAAGAGCGGCCTCTATCCGACGGAGTACTTCTTCCACGCGATGGGCGGGCGCGAAGGGCTCGTCGACACCGCCGTCCGGACGTCCCGGTCTGGCTACATGCAGCGTCGGCTGATCAACGCCCTCGAGGACCTGAAGGTCAAGGAGGATGGCACGGTACGCAACACGGCGGACACGATTATCCAGTTCCGTTTCGGCGAGGACGGGATCGATCCGAGCCGGAGCGTCCAGGGCCGCGCGGTCGACATCGATGACATCCTCCAGGAGGTCCTCGGCGAGGAACCGTCCTGGAAGGAGCGCCTGCGCGAGCAGGAGATGGCCTCGTACGGCCTCACGGAGAAAGACATGTACGTCGAGATCACGGAGGAAGAGGTCGAGGTCGAGGAGGAAGAGCCTCCGTCGGAGGAATGATCATGGCACGCGCCGCGACGGTCCAAGCCTTGCGCAACCGGGGGATTTCGAAGAAGACGGCCGAGCTCCTCGCGGACGCGGGCTTCACACTCGAGAAGCTCGCCGCCTCGAAGATCGACCGGCTCGCGAAGTTCATCCCGAAGAAAGAGGCGGAGAAGGTCCTCAAGAAGCTCGGAGCGGCCCTGCCGGAGCCGAAGCCCGCGCCGAAGAAAGAGCGGGCGAAGCCGGCCCCGCGCGGCCGGAAGGCCGCCGCGAAGGCGGCGGAGGCGGAGCCCGAGGCGCCCCTGACGATCCCGGCGAAGGCGCCGCCGCTGACGTCGGGGGAGCAGGAGATCGCCGACGGACTCAAGGAGATCGGGCGATGGCTCCCGCGATCCGTCATGGGTGAAATCGCGAAGAAGATCCACGGACTCAAGCTGTCCAAGAAGCGGCTGAACGAGGTCCTCACGAAGATCTGCGAGAAGTTCGACCTGCACGCGATCGATGCGAACGAATCCGCGGGGATCGTGTCCGCGCAGTCGATCGGCGAACCCGGAACGCAGATGAGCATCGCGTACGACGAGAAGATCATCGTACGCGAGGCGGGGCGCGTGCGGGTGGTCCCGATCGGTCCATTCGTGGATGGACTGATGGACCGGTGGACCGTGGCCCACGAAGGCCCGACCGAATGGTGCGATCTCCCGCGTAACGCCTCCATCGAAGTACCGAGCCTTTCCGAGGACGGCAAGGTGCTGTGGAAGCCCGTGCGGTCCGCCAGCCGTCACCGTCACAAGAACGAACTCCTCCGCATCCGGACCCGATCCGGCCGGGATGTAACCGCCACCGCGAACCACTCGTTCATCAGCCGACGCGGAGGCCGGTTGGTCCCCGTCCCCGGACGCGAGCTGCAGCGAGGCGATCGCATCCCCGTCGTCCGAAGGTGGGGCGTGCCTTCCCCCGCGGGCGAACTCGAGCTCGATGACATCCTTCCTCGCGACCGCTATTGGTACGGGAGCGAGGTGGCGAAGGCGAGGGCGATGGGTCGCTCCTGGCGGCACGGGTTTGGCCACGACTTCGTCGTGCCCGGCGGTGCCGCCGCGCTCTCCCGCCAACTTCGCGGAAAAGCGGAGTTCGGCGTCGACGATGGGTACGTCTATCCCTTTCAAAACCACAGCCGCGCGAGAATCCCCGAGACGCTCTCGCTCGACGCGTCCGTGGGCTGGCTCCTCGGCGCATATCTTTCCGAAGGCTGGGCCGCCCGGTACTACGTGAACATCTCGAACACGGACGAGTCGTTCCTCCGCAGGACTCGGTCGGTGGCGGATGGACTCGGGGTGGGATACGCCGAGCACGACAACGACCGCGGCTTCGCGCCTGGCCACGACGTGCACATTCGATCCGTCGTCCTGGCGGAGTTCCTCCGACCTGCATGCGGCGCGGATTCCGGGCAAAAACGGATTCCGGACTTCATGTTCGGCGCGACCGATGCGAGCGTGGCCGCGCTCCTTCGGGCGTACTTCGAGGGGGATGGAAACGTCACCGTCGACCGTGGCGCGATTCGTGCGAGCTCGAATTCGAAGGAGCTCATCGATGGCGTGGCCCTCCTCCTCGCCCGCTTCGGAATTGTCTCGACCAAAGGTGCGCAGGGTCGCCAGACGGCCCTCTGGATCCCCGCACGGTACGCTCCCGCATTCCGAGACGCCGTCGGCTTCGAATCGGAGGAGAAACGGGGACAGCTCGACCGGCTTTGCGCGGTGCCGCGAAGACGGTACTCCTACGACTCGGTCGACATGGTCAGCGGGTTCGGGCCGGTCCTGTGGCATCTCGCGCGAAAGCTCCACGTTCCTACGCGGCACGTGAACAATTTCACGCGCCGCCAGCGGATCGGGCGCGCCACGCTCGAGCGTTATCTCGAGCGGTTCGCGGCACGGGCTAACGAACTCGGGACTCGCGTCGACGCCGAGTTGCGGCAACTCCGCGCCCTTATCGATGAGGACGTGTTCTGGGACGAAATCGTCGAAATCGAGAACGTCCCAGCTCCCGCGAAGCCCGTCTACGACCTGTCCGTCCCCGGGCTTGAGACCTTCACAACGGGAGATGGAGTCATCACGCACAACACGATGCGGACGTTCCACTACGCCGGCGTCGCGGAGATGAACGTCACGCTCGGACTGCCGCGGCTCATCGAGATCGTCGACGCGCGGCGCGTGCCGTCCACCCCGATCATGGAGCTGTACGTCAAGGCCGGCCACAACGACCTCGAGAAGATGCGAAAGATCGCGACGGAGATCGAGATGACGTCGATGGAGGACATCGCGTCGATCGAGACGGATCTCGTGAACATGCGGGTCCTCGCATATCCGGACGAGCACCGCATGAAGTCCCGCGGCGTGACGTGGACCGAACTCGAAGAGAAGATGAAGAAGTTCGGGGAGATCGAGGAGGTCAAGCGCCAGGTCGGCAACGCGGAGCGGAAGACGAAGGCCCTCGTCGTCGAGGCGGGCGAGCCCTCGTTCAAGAAGCTCCAGCGCATCGTCGAACAGGTCCGCACGATGAAGATCAAAGGAATCGACGGCGTCTCGCGGGCGATCATCAAGAAGCGCGGGGACGGGTACGTGATCTACACGGAAGGCTCGAACCTCTCGAAGATCCTCGAACTCCCGTACGTCGATGCCTCGAGGACCACGACGAACTCGATCCAGGAGATCTACGAGGTCCTGGGGATCGAGGCGGCCCGGAACGCGATCGTGAACGAGGCGTACAACACGCTCCAGGAGCAAGGCCTGACGGTTGACATTCGACACATCATGCTCGTATCCGACATGATGACGAACGACGGCGACGTGAAGGCGATCGGCCGCCACGGCATCTCCGGCCGCAAGTCCTCCGTCCTCGCGCGCGCGGCCTTCGAGATCACCGCGCACCATCTCCTCCGGGCGGCGATCACCGGCGAGGTCGACTACCTGGACGGCGTCGCGGAGAACGTCATCGTGGGCCAACCCGTCACGCTGGGCACGGGCGCCGTGAACCTAATCTACAAGCCGCCCGCCGGACTGCCGAAGGCCGCCGCGGTGCCGAAGGCGAAGCCCGCCGTGCCGCCGACCCCGCCTCCGCCACCCGTCGAGCCGGAAGAACCGATCGAGGAGGTCGTCCCGTGATCGACGTGTCCCGCGCCCTCCGGGTCGCGACGGACACCGGCGACGTCCGGTTCGGCTTGCGGGAGGTCCGCCGCGCCGCGAAAGCGAAGGCCGCGAAGCTCGTGGTCCTCGCGTCGAACTGCCCGGAGGCCGCCGCGAACGCGGTCGGCGAGGTCCGGACCTTCCGGTTCCCCGGGACGAACGTCGACCTCGGGGCCGCGTGTGGGGTGCCGTTCTCCGTCGCCGCGATCGCGGTCGTCAGCCCCGGGGAGTCGAACATCCTGAGCGTCTAGGATTCGCATGGCCGAGATCGTTTTCGACGAGCAGACGATCAAGTACGTCGCCCTCTTCCAGGACCTCACCCGCTCGACGGTCGTCGACTGCGTCGACGCGGGCGACAAGCTCATCTTCGTCGTCAAGGAAGGCGACATCGGGAAAGCGATCGGGAAGAAGGGCGAGAATATCGCGAAACTGAAGCGGCTCATCAACAAGGAGATCCACGTGGTCGAGTACTCCGACCAGCCGGACAAGTTCGTCGCGAACGTCTTCCGGAACTATGACGTCAAGTCCGTCCAGCTCGAGCAGCGCGGGGACATCACCCACGCGACCGTGACCGTCGAGGCCACGAAGAAGGGCCGGGCGATCGGGAAGGAGGGCCGCAACCTGCGCGTCTCGCGGGATCTGATTGCGCGCCACCATCCCATCCAGAGCGTTAGCGTCGCCTGAGACGTTCCCCCGTCGGCATTGTCACCCCGGCGGGTGACCAAAATTCAAAGTGCGCCGAGCCATCGCCGCCCGAGCAGGCGCGTTTCAGAGGCGGTTCGAATCGAATACAAGTGGACGGTCCTCACCGTGACGACCGTGGGGGTCCTCATGGCGGGGCTCGACTCGCGCATTGTGATCGTCGGCCTCCCGAGCGTCGCGGCGAGCCTGGGAGCCGACGCCGAACAGGCGATCTGGATCACCCAAGCGTACGTCCTCGGGAGCACGGTCGCCCTCCTGCTGGTCGGCCGGACCTCCGACATCGTCGGTCGCGTGAAGCTGTACACGAGCGGCTTCGCGGTCTTCACGCTCGGCTCTCTGCTGACGAGTCTCGCCACCGACCCAGCGCAGGTGATCGGGTTCCGGGCGCTCCAGGGCCTGGGCTCCGCGATCCTCTTCACGAACAGCGCCGCGATGATCGTGGACGCGACGCCTTCCCATGAGCTCGGTTTGTCTCTGGGCATCAATCAGGTCGCGTTCCGGATGGGCTCCATGGCCGGTCTCACCGTGAGCGGCGTCATCCTGTCGATCCTCGACTGGCGGGCGCTCTTCTACATCAACGTCCCGATCGGGATCTTCGGAACGGCGTGGGCGCACTTCCGACTTCGGGAGATCGCGAAGCTGGACCGTGGCGCGCCGATCGACTGGGCCGGGTTCGTGAGCTTCACCGGGTTCATCATGGCCCTCTTGCTCGGCCTGACGCTCGCCGCGTACGGCGTCGGGGAGGCGCGGACCGTCGACGCGCTCCTCGCCCTCTCGTTCGGGAGCCTCGCCGTGTTCGCGTACGTCGAGCACCACACTCCGCATCCGCTGCTGGACCTCCGTTTGCTCCGCATCCGCGAGTTCACGGGCGGCGTCGTCGCCCAACTCCTGAATGCGATTGCGTTCGGCGCGGTCCTGCTCCTCCTCAGCCTGTACTTCCAGCTCGTCCTCGGGCTGAGTCCGCTCACCGCAGGCGTCCTCATCCTCCCGATGGACATCGCGACCCTCGCGTGCGGCCCCCTGAGCGGTCGCCTCTCGGACAAGTACGGTCACGTCCCCTTCACGACCACGGGATTGGCGGTCATCAGCCTCTCCTTGTTCCTCTTCTCGACGACGGACGCCTCGACGCCGTACTCGCACCTCGTCGTCTACATCATCCTCTTCGGGGCCGGACTCGGATTCTTCGCGTCGCCGAACATCAGCTCGATCATGGGCTCCGTGCCGGCGGAACGGCGCGGCATCGCGTCCGGGTTCCGCGCGACGTTCTTCAACGTCGGATATACGGTGAGCCTGAACCTCGCAATCCTGATCACGACCTTCACCGTGCCCTATGCCCTTGTGACGCAGATCCTGTCGTCGCGAGACCCGAGCACGATTTCCGCGGCCGACCGGCTACTGTTCGCGCAAGGCATCCGGACGACGTACCTCTGGCTCGCGGGCCTCAACACGCTGGCTATATTGCCGTCCCTCTTGCGCGGACGACGAGTCAGCCGGGCCCCCCTCCCTTCCGTCCCGACGAATCCGCAGACGTGAACGACCCGCAACCGAACCGATTTGCCTTGCGGACCTGTTTCCTAGGATGCGCCATTAAGGTTCATGGCGGGAAAGGGATATACTCTGGTAGGTCGATGGGAAAGGTCATATGCCAATCCGGTTGACGAAGGAGCTGCCTGCGATCGTTCTCACTGGGGTGTTCCTCCTCTGGGTTGTGGCGAGCGCCTTTGCCCCCATACTGCTCCATGTCCAAATCTACAACGACAAAGGACAAACGCTCATCACACTCGACGCTCTCGTCGCGGTCGTCTGCCTTCTCGGTTACGCACTGGTTCGCCCGGACGATTCCTAGAAGGATATCACCTGAATCCAGATGATTCCGAGCCCTGTCGTTTCGGCGCCTCTTCGCTCCTTCGCGATAGAGAAACTACGAATCCCTCCGGGCCGCTCTCCCCCGTTGCGCGGCCCGTTGGACCGAGACGCCTTCGGCGCCGGCCCAACAGCCAACTGAACAATTGATCGGCGGGCAGAGCGACGGGCTTGCTAGCGCGTGATCAGTGCGGGCAAACGATTATTATCGCTCTCGGTAATTCCGCGCCGCCTGCGGTGGCAGGTGAAGGGATCCCCCTCTATGCCCTCCCCGGGTCGGGAGGCCTCCTCGGCAGAGCCCGCTCTCTCGCTGGGGTTCAGCCCGTCCGATGCAGAACTGCTCGCGATCGCGTTCGGCTCGCCGGGAGACGGCCCGCGCGCGTGGCGGCTGAACGGCGAGGCGCACCGGCTGTCCCTGGTCGACGGATTCGACCGACTCCTCGCCTGGCCCTCCCTCCGCGGCGTTCGCCGATACGAGCATCAGGAACGCACGGCAATGCGCGTCCTGCGGGACCTGCACGGCCGCGCCGTCCTCGCGGACGAGGTCGGCTTGGGGAAGACGATCGAGGCGGGCCTCATCCTGAAGGAGTACGCGATCCGCGGCCTGGTGCGCCGGGCGCTCATCCTCACGCCGCCCTCGCTGACGTCGCAGTGGCGGGAGGAGATGGAGACGAAGTTCTCCCTGCCGTTCGAGGTCGTGCGCTCGGCCGGCGACTGGGAGCGTCGGCCCCTCCTGATCGCATCGATGGACACCGCGAAACGGGAGCCGCATCGGCGGGCCGCACAGGCCCGGTCCTGGGACCTCGTCGTGGTCGACGAGGCGCATCGCCTTAAGAACCGCGCGAGCCTCAACTGGCGGTTCGTCTCCGGCCTCTCGAAGAAGTACATGCTCCTGCTGACCGCGACGCCGGTCCAGAACGACATGGAGGAACTGTTCAACCTGATCAGCCTCCTCAAGCCCGGCGCGCTGCACACGCACGACGGCTTCCTGGAGCGCTATGTCGCAGGCGGGGACCGTCGCGTGCCCGCGCGGGTGCCGGAACTGCGTGATCGTCTCCGGGACGTGATGATCCGGAACCGCCGGGGAATCGCCTTCACCCTGCCGCCACGGCGGGTGCACAGCCTCGCGGTGCGCCTCGGACCGGCTGAGCGGCGCCTGTACGACGATGTCACGGAGTTCGTGCGCGATGCGTACTGGGCCGCCTCCGGGCGTCTCCCGTGGACCGCGCGGCTCACGCTCATCGTGCTGCAGAGGGAGATCGGCAGCAGCACGTTCGCGGTCGCCGAGACACTGTGTCGGCTCGCCCGCGGTCCGACGTTCGGCGCCGAGGATTGCGAACGGCTCGAAGGGCTCCGGGACGATGCGCGTGCGATCGCCACGAACATCAAGGCGGACCGACTGCGGACGTTCCTGCAGACCTTCGACGAAAAGGCTCTCGTCTTCACGCAATACGTGCGCACCCTCCGATATTTGGAGGGCGTCCTGCGAGGCGATGGGTACCGCATCGCGACGTATCATGGGGGCCTGGGGTCCGCCGCCAAAGACGCGGCCGTCCGAGCGTTCCGAGAGGAAGCGCAGGTGTTTCTGAGCACGGAGGCGGGCGGGGAAGGTCGGAACCTTCAATTCGCGCGCACGGTCGTGAACTACGACCTCCCGTGGAACCCGCTGCGGATCGAGCAGCGGATCGGCCGCGTGCACCGGCTCGGCCAGGAGCGCGAGGTGCACGTCGTGAACCTCTGGGCGGAGGACACGATCGAGGCGTACCTGATGGAGCTGCTCGACCGCAAGATCCACATGTTCGAGCTCGTCGTTGGTGAGCTGGACCTCATCCTCGGCCACCTCGACGAACGACAGTCCTTCGAGGAACTCCTCCTCGACGTCTGGGCGCTCCGGGAGGCGGAGGAGCGACGCGCCGCGATGCGGAAGCTCGGGGACGCCCTCGTCCGCGCGCGGGCCCAGTACGACCGGGTGAGGGAGCGAAACGAGGAGGTCCTCCACGGGGTCGGCGGGGAGGCGGCCGCATGAGCGACGCGGTGCCCCTCAAGGCGTTCGTCCGGGAGGCCCTCGCCGACCTGGGCGCGGAGATCTCGGAGGCGGAGTCGCTCTTGTGGGTTCGGGCTCCGGAGTCGGTCCAGCGACAACTCGAGGTGGGGGCGGAGTTCGCCTTGGCGTTCGATCCCGCGCACGTCGGCGAGTTCGGCGCGGAGCTCGTGGCGCCGGGCAGCTACTTCCTCGAGCGATTGTTCGCGTGTGCGACGCGACGCGGGTGTTGGGACGCGGTCCGCGTCGAGGCCGACGACGGCTTGTGGGTCGCGTCCGCGATCGCGGCATCGGGACTCGCCGTCGCGGCGACTCCGGAGGTCGTCGAGTCCAGCGAGGATGTCCTCCTCGTGTTCGCGTTCCGGACGACCCTCGCCTCCGATGAGAAGCGGGAGGCGTTCCACTGCTTCGCGGTCTCGACCGCGGACGAATCGGTCTGGGCCGTCGACGGGGCCGACGCATCCGCGGTCGTCCCGGTCCCGTTCCCGGATCTCCGGACGAAGCTCGAGCCCGCATACCGACGCGCGTCGGAGGCGTTGACGAATCGGACGCGAGACGAGGTCGAGCGATTCCGGGCGAAGAACCTCGGCCTCCTCGAAGAAGAGGTCCGTCGGATCTTCGGCTACTTCGACCGGACGGTGTCGGAGATTCGCGAAGCCGACCCGGACGGCTCGGCGGACCTGGTCCGCGCGGTGATGGCCGAGCGGGATCGCCGGCTCGCGGAGGCACTCGAGCGGTTCGAGCCGCGAGCGACCGCCACGCTGTGTTCGATCCGCGCGG
>WNGQ01000133.1_pt1 | contig 68884 bp, 61 predicted proteins | sample 5407661 | NCBI WGS metagenome assembly WNGQ01 (sample SAMN13153382, study PRJNA577476) | soil metagenome | isolation source: 60 cm soil or saprolite under Garry oak tree replicate 2 | place: USA:California | collected 2016-06-15
GGGTTCTGCGCTTCGGCAGCGCGCAGAAGATATGGGTCCGGGGAGGGAAGCCCCCAGCCCCGCCCGGCGCGTTCCCGGCACGCCGCGACGCGAAACAAAGGTTGCGGGTCAGTGTGGTCCGCGGGGGATGCCCCCGGCTCCACCCGCCGCATTGCCGGCACGCTCGCGCGCGAGAAGGATGAGCGCCGCGAGGAGGAGGGCGGCGCCGGCCCAGCCCCAGGCGCCCAGGCGCTCCCCGAAGGCAAGCACGCCGAGGGCCGAGGCGGTCAGCGGCTCGAGCAGCGTGGCGATGCCCGCCGCCGTCACGGGCACCCGCTTGAGTCCCGCGCCGAAGAGGAGGTAGGCGACGGCGGTGGGGACCAGGGCGAGGTAGAGCAGGAGGGGCCAGCCCGCGGCGAGCGGGCGCATGATCTCGCGCTCCAAGAGCAAGACGGGGGTGAGCAGCGCCGCGGCCAGCGTGAAGGTGGCGGCGGCGAGAGGCAGCGGCGCCGCGCGCGCCAGAAGGCCCTTGGCGGTCAACGTGTACACGGCGTAAGATAGCCCCGCGCCGAGCGCGGAAAACACGCCGGGGACGAAGCCCTCGGGCAGGCGATCGAGGCTGCGCGGGCCGGCCAGGAGCATCGCCGTGCCCGTGACGGCGAGAAGGAGCGCCACGCGCGCGGGAGCGCGTGGCCGTTCGTGGAGGAAGACCACGGCGCCGAAGGTGATCATGATCGGCGCCGAGCAGATCGCCAGCAACGCGGTGAGCGCGACGCCCGTGCGAGGCACGGCCCAGAAATAACAGACCTGATACGCGGCCATGGCCGCGCCGAGAGCGGCGGTGAGCGCGACGTCCCGCAGACTCCAGTGTCTTTCGACGGGCGCCGCCGGTCGGAGAACGGCGGTGGCGAGAAGGAGGCACGGGGCCGCGCCCGCCATGCGCGCCCAGCCGACGAGAAAGGGGCTCGAGGTGCCCTCACGCGCCAGGAGCGTCATCGCCGAGCCGGTCGTGCCCCACGAGCACGCGGCCAGAGCGACGAGGACGAGTCCCAGCAGCATCTCGCCGGTAGTATAGGCGGAGGCCCGCGCATGGCGACCAGCGGATTCTGCGAATGCGCAGTCGTCGAAGCGGCGCCGCGGGGGGCTGGGGGAGGAGCGGGGCTCGCTCCCCCCAGAGCCTAATCGAAATCACGGTTAACGTGGGGGAGTCCAGATGACGCGCATTGGCTTCATCGGCGTGGGGACCATGGGCTTGCCCATGGCCAAGAATCTCGTCAAGAAGGGCTTTGCCGTCACCGCGTACGATCTCAATCCGGAAGCCGTCCGCGCCGCCGCGGCCGCCGGCATGACGGCCGCGGCCTCCGCCGCCGAGGCCGTGGCCGGCATGGATCTCGTCATCACCATGCTGCCCTCGTCTCCCCACGTGGAGGCGGTCTATACGGGCGACGGCGGCGTGCTCGCCGCGGCCCGGCGGGGCACGCTCTGCGTGGACATGTCGACCATCGATCCCGCCGCGTCGCGACGCGTGGCGGGGGCGGCGGCCGAGCGCGGGCTGCGCTTCATGGACGCGCCCGTGTCGGGCGGAACCCCGCGCGCCACCGACGGGACGCTCGCCATCATGGTCGGCGGCGCGCCCGAGGATTTCCAGGCCGCCCTGCCTGCCCTCCAGGCCATGGGCGCCAACGTGATTCACGTGGGGCCCGTGGGCAGCGGCGAAGTTGCCAAGCTCTGCAACAATCTCATCGCCGGCGTGGCCGCGGTGGCGGTGAGCGAGGCCTTCAGGATCGCCGAGGGGTTCGGGGTCGACCTCAAGGTCGTCACCGACGTCATCTCCAAGTCCTCGGGCCATACGTGGCTGATGGAGCAGATGCATCCGGTCCCGGGGATCGTGGCCCGCGCCGCCTCGAGCAACGGCTATGCTCCCGGCTTCATGACCGATCTGATGTGCAAGGACGTGGGCCTGGCCGTGGACGCCGCGCGCGCTCTGCGCATCCCGCTCTTCGTGGCGCCCGCCGCCCAGCAGGTCTATCGACTCGCCTCCTCGCACGGCCTCGGGCGCAAGGACTTCACGAGCGTCTTCACCTTTCTCAAGCCGTCCTCGGACCAGGCACCCGTGTAGGATCATGCGATGAGTCGACGTCGGACGATCTGGCTGGCCGTCCTCGTGCTGCTCGTGCTCCTGGGGGGTGCCTTTCTCTGGGCGCTGCCCGAGCTGATCCGCCGCCAGGCGGTGACCCGGATCCCCAGCATCACCGGCCGCGCCGTCGGCATCGGGGACATCGACCTCAACCTGTTCACCGGCCGGCTCGTCATCAAGAATTTCCGGCTGGCCGAGCGCGATCCTCGCGAGGCGTTCGTGGAGTTCGAGCGCCTGGAGGCGCGCTGGTCGTGGCCATCGCTTCTCGGAGCCCACATCCGCCTCAAAGACGTCCGGCTCGTCGCCCCCACGGTGCAGCTTGCCCGAACGAGTCCGACGGAGTTCAACTTCTCCGACCTGCTCGGCCTGATTCCGCCCGCCGATCCCAAGGCCAAGCCGTCGCGCTGGAAGTTCACGATGGAGCGGCTTGGTCTGGTGCTGGGCAACATCGTGCTTCGCGATGACGCAGTCTCACCGCCGGCGAAGTGGCGCATCCAGGGGCTGACCATCGAGGCGGGCGATCTGACGACTCGCGCCGGGCAGCCCGCGGGCCGCCTGGCCATACAGTCCAAGGTCGGGGACTCGCCCTTCGAGCTCAGCTCGAACGAGATCCGTCTGGCCCCGGGCGCGGTGTCGCTGGGTCTGTCGATCAAGGACTTCGACCTGACCCAGATCTTGCCGTATGTGCCGCCCACCGCGCCGGCGGGACCCTATGCCGGGCGCCTCGGCTTCAATCTCCGGATCTCGTTCGAGCGCGGGAACGAGGGCGTCACCCGCGCCGTGGTGACGGGCGACGCCGGACTCGATGCGCTGCAGCTGATCCGTCGCGATGGTCCGGCGCCGTTCATGACGGTGCCGCGCCTGCGCGTGAAGATCAAGGAGGCCGATCTCCTCTCCCGCCTCATCGTGATCTCCGCGGTGGAGATCGAAGGGTTGCAGGCCCAGGCCTTGCGGGACAAGAACGGCGTCATCGATCTGGTCCAGGCCTTCACGGGCCAGGCCGCCCCGCCGGTCAAACCGGGCGCGAGGGCGCCGGCGGCCCCGCCACCTGCGCCGGCAAAGCCGGCCGCGACCTCGCCGGTGGTGGAGGCGCAGCCCGGCCCTGCCTTCAAGTTCTTGCTCGAGCGGCTGGCCCTTACCAAGGGGACGGCCAGCTTCGTGGATGAATCGGTCTCGCCGCGGACGACGCTCACGCTGGCTGACCTGAGCCTGACCCTCGAGAGTCTGGCCTGGCCGGCCGTCGGACCCGCGCGGGTCACCGCGGGGTTGAAGCTGCCCGGCGGGGGCCGTCTGGAGATCACCAACGGCGCACTGATTCCCCAGCCGCTCGATTTCACCTGGACCATGAAGATGCGCGATGCGCCGATCGAGCCCTACCAGGCGTACATCCCGGTCCCCGGTCGCTTCTCCGGACGCTACAACGGCGACAGCAAGAACCGCGTCGCGGTGAAGGATGGGAAGACCATCATCACGTCCACGGGCACGAGCTGGGCGGAGAAGTTCGAGGCGCGCTGGCCGGACGCCCAGCGGCCCTCCTTGAGTATCGAGCGCATGGAGTTGGCCGGCATCGATCTCGACTGGCCGAAGCGCGCAGCCGTGGCCAAGGCAGGATTTCGAAAGCTCGCCGCGGAGATCGAGCGTGGCAAGGACGGCAGCCTCGACATCTCGAAGCTCTTCGGCGGCCCTGCTCAGCCCGCCGCGGACGCGGCCGCGGCGCCGCCCCCTCCGGCAACCACGCCGCCTCCCGCGGGGGCGAGCAAGTCCAAGGGGCTGCTCGAGACCATGAGCCTCCAGGTCGGCGAAGTCCATCTCGAGGACGGTTCCATCCGCTTCATCGACCGGACGACCGAGCCCGCCTTCTCCGAGGATCTCTCGAAGATGGATCTCCTCGTCACCGGGCTCGGAAACAAGCCGGAGCAGCGCGCCAAGCTCGTGTTCACGAGCGTGGTGGGAGGTGAAGGCGCGCTCGACATCCGGGGCGATATCGGCGCGGTGGGGGCGCCCCTGTATCTCGATCTCGTGGGGGAGATCCGCGACCTCAAGCTGCCCGTGGTCAACCCGTACTCCGATCAGATGACGGCCTGGCTGATCCAGCGCGGCAACCTCAAGTACAAGTTCAATCTCAAGGTCGAGAACGATCAGGTCGTGGCGATGAACGAGGTGCTCGTCGAGAAGCTGCGGGTGACCAAGTCCAGTCGGCCGGACGACGAGGCCAAGAAGCGCCTCGGCCTGCCCCTCGGCCTCATCGTCGCCCTCATCAAGGACGGCAACGGAAATATCGTGGTCAACGTTCCCGTGGCGGGCTCCCTCAAGGATCCCCGGTTCGACTGGTCCGAGACCATCTGGTCCGCCGTCAGGAACGTTCTGAAGAACGTCCTCGCCTCGCCCTTCCGGCTCATCGGGAGCCTCTTCTCGAGCGAGGAGAAGATGGAAGAGCCCAAGGTCAATCCCGTGACCTTTGCGGCGGGCAGCGCGGTGCTCGCGCCGGCCGCGGGGCAGCAGCTCCTTCGCGTCGCCGACTTCATGCGGCAGACGCCCTACGTGTCCCTGACCCTCAATCCCGTGGTCGCTCCCGCTGACCTCGACACGCTCAAGGCCGAGGCCGTGGCGGCCAAGGTCCAGCAATTCGCCAAGGAGCGGGGCATCAGCGAGCAGGTCATGGCCATTCGCGGCTACTTCGCGGTGCGGCTGCCCAGCGAAAAGCTGCCCCCGACACCTGACGATCAGCTCAAGCTCCTGCGCGACCGCGAGCCCGTGCCCGAGCCCAAGGTCAAGGAGCTCGTGGAAGCGCGGCTGGCCGCCACCAGAGAGCGAATAGTGAAAACCGAGGGGATCCAGGAGAAGCGCTTGCCCGTCGGCGAAACGAAACGGGCCACCACCGGCGAGGGCAGGGTCGAGTTCGCCATCGGAGAGCACGAGGCCGACTAGCCCCGGGCTGGCGCACCGCCGGCGCTCTGCTATACTCCGGCCCCATGAGAGTCCTCGCGCTCCACCCCGACAGGTGCACCGGCTGCCTCCGGTGCGAGCTGGCCTGCTCCTACATGCAGACGGGCACCTACCAGCCGTCCAAGTCCGTCATCCGCGTGTCACCCTTCGAGGGCTACACGTCATATGCGCCCTACACGTGCACGCAGTGCGCGGAGGGGTGGTGCATGACGGCCTGTCCGGTGGGGGCGATCACCATCAACGCGGTGGGCGCCAAGGACGTGCTGGATGACAAGTGCGTGGGCTGCAAGCTCTGCACCATCGCGTGTCCCTACGGGACGATGTTTTATGACGCGGACACCACCAAGGCCTACAAGTGCAACCTCTGCGACGGCGCGCCCGCCTGCGCGGAGGCCTGCCCGACCCAGGCCATCACGTTCGAGGAAGGCGAGTCCGCCGACTGGATCGGCGACTTCGCCGCCTCCCGCACGAGCCGCGTCCTGGCCAGGGAGCATGCCTGATGGCCACCCGGCACCTGATCATCGGTGGGGGCACCGCGGGGCTCAATGCCATCCGGACGCTCAGGGAAGAAGACGGCGCCTCGGAGATCACCCTGGTCTCGCGCGAGCGCCCGTATTCGCGCATGGTCCTGCCCTATTACCTCGGCGCAACGATCGCGGAGTCCCACGTCTACACGGCCACCCCCGCCTCGCTGCACGCCTGGGGCGTCAAGACCATGCTCGGCCGCCGGGCCGCCTCGCTCGACACGGCCGAGCATCGGCTGACCCTCGATGACGGCTCGACGGTCGCCTACGACGATTGCCTGATCGCCACGGGCTCGCGCGCGGCGCGGCCGCCCATTCCTGGCGCGGAGGGACCGGGCGTCCACTCCTTCTGGACGCTCGACGAGGCGCGGGCCGTCATCGCGGACGTGCAGCCGGGCACCAAGGTCGTCATGGTGGGCGCGGGCTTCATCTCCTTCACCATCCTGAACGCCATCCTCTCGCGCGGCGCCGCCCTCACCATCGTCGAGGTCGCCCCACGCATCCTGCCGCGCATGGTGGACGAGGCCTGCGCGACCATCGTCGCCCGCTGGCTGGAAGACCACGGCGTCACCATCCGCGCGGGGGCGACCCTGACCAAGATCGAGGAGTGGAAGGGCAAGCGAAAGCTCACCTTCAAGAAGGGCGCGCCCATCTTCGCCGACGTCGTCATCATGGCCACGGGCATCCGCACCAATCTCGAGTGGCTCGACGGCTCCGGCATCGAGGTGTCGGCGGAGCCCGGCGGCGGCATCCTCGTCGATGATCACCTCCGCTCGAGCGTGAAGACGGTCTACGCGGCGGGCGATGTCGCCCGCGGCCCCAACCTTCTCACGGGGACGCTCGAGGTCCACGCCATCGAGCCCACCGCCCAGGAGCACGGGCGCGTGGTCGGCGCCAACATGGCGGGCCGGGATCTCGCGTATCGCGGCAGCCTCATCATGAACATCGTGGAAGTCTGCCATCTCGACATCGCCTCCTTCGGCCAGTGGGACGACGCCAACGCCGACGTCTTCACGGCCACGCGGGCCGATCGCTCACAGTACCGGAAGCTCCTCTTCCGCGGCGGCAAGCTCACGGGCGCCATGATCTGCGGTCCCGCCGAGGACATCTGGACGACGAACGACGTCGGCATGCTCAAGGGTCTCGTCTACTCGGGCGCGGATCTCTCGGCCTGGAAGACGCACCTGAAGAGGAATCCCTTCGACGTCAAGCCCGCGTACCTGGCCACGCACACGACCGGCAAGCTCCTGCCCCAGACTATCCTGGGACGGGCCTCCCATTCACCTCAGCTACCCCAATCGGTGATGGTCCAATGAGCCCGACCGCGACCGCCTCGCGCCCCACGACCAAGACCTCTGCCGCTCCCGCCACCGTGCCCGGCTATGCCGGCAAGCTCCTGCGCGTGAATCTGTCCACGGGGAAGATCTGGACCCAGCCGTGGGCCGAGCACATGCGCGAGTACGTGGGCGGTGTCGGTCTCGGCGCCAAGATCCTGTACGAGGAGGTCGGGCCCAAGGTTCACTGGGACCATCCCGACAACCGGCTCATCCTGGCCACGGGCCCGCTGGCCGGGTTGCCCGTGTGGGGCACGGGCGGCCTCAGCGTCATCACGCGGGGCGCTCAGACCAACGGCGCCACCTCGACCCAGGCCAACGGTTTCTTCGGGGCGGCCCTCAAGTACTCGGGCTACGACGCCATCATCGTCCAGGGGCAGGCCAAGAAGCTCTCCTACCTGTACATCAACGACGACGTCATCGAGGTCCGCGACGCCGCGCATCTGAAGGGCAAGGACACCTGGGAGACCCAGGAGGCCCTCGAGCTCGAGCACGGTCTCTCCGGGCATCGCCTGTCCGTCTACTCCATCGGCCCCGCCGGGGAGAGCCTCGTGCGCTTCGCCGCCATCCAGGGCGACTATGGCCACGTCGCTTCGAAGAACGGCTGCGGCGCCGTGATGGGGAAGAAGAAGCTGAAAGCCGTGTGCATTGTCCGCGGCACCAAGGCCCTCACGCCGCATGATCCGCGCGGGCTCGTGCAGGCCGCCGACGACATCGCCCACGACCTCAAGACCGATCCCGCGGCCTCCACGCTCTACCGCTGGGGGACGCTGCCCGGCGTCACCAACCTCTACAAGCTCGGCGCCTTGCCCATCAAGAACTACACGACGAACCTGACCACGGTGGACATGTCGACGTGGGAGCCCGCCAAGCTTCGCAACGGCTTCGACCACCGCGGGCATCAGTGCAATGCCTGCGGCATGCACCACTGCCACATCCAGGTCATACGGAATGGACCCAAGGCCGGCGAGCTCGTCGACGAGCCCGAGTACGAAGGGTGGTCGGGCGCGGGCTGGACGATCGGGGCCACGGACCAGCAGGGCATCAGCTGGCTCAACACGCGCCTCGACCGCGCCTGCCTGGACGTCAACGAGTTCGGCTGGGTGTGCGGCTGGGTCATGGAATGCATGGAGAAGGGCTATCTGACGGAGAAGCAGGTCGGCTTCAAGCTCGGGTGGGGCGACATCGAAGGCGCCAACCGGCTCATCCAGATGATCAGCCACCGGCAAGGCTTCGGCGATCTCCTGGCCGAGGGCGTCAAGCGCGCCTCCGAGAAGATCGGGGGGGAGGCGGCCAAGTGCGCCGTGTACACGATGAAGGGCGCCTCGCCGCGCGGCCACGACCATCGCGGACGCTGGGAGGAGATGCTCGATACCTGCACCTCCTCCAACGGCACCATGGAGAGCGCGAATCCCACCCACCAGACGGAGTTCGGACAGCCCGGACGCATCAATCCCTTCAACGGCGAGGAAGTGGCCAAGCTCGTGGGAGGCATCCTCGGGCGGAAGCATTTCGAGGACTCCCTGGGCGGCTGCATCTTCACCTTCCGCTCGCGGATCGAGATGCTGGCCCGCGCCCTCTCCGCGGCCACGGGCTGGACCTACACGATGCCGGAGGCCCTCCGCCTGGGCCGACGGACGGCGGCCATCCTGCGCGCCTTCAATCTCCGCTGCGGCATCGGCACCGACCTCGAGTATCCCTCGGCGCGCTACGGATCGAGGCCCGTGGACGGGCCCGCCAAGGATCACAACATCATGGACCAGTGGGAGCACATGGTGGACACGTGGTACGAGGCGGTCGGCTATGACCGCAAGACGGGCAAGCCCACGCGCGAGACGCTCAAGAAGCTCGGCCTGGACTGGCTCGCGCGAGACCTGTGGCGCAAGTAGCCCGCGATTCGCTCACCGCGCAGATCGAGGTGACCACGTGGGTGACCAAGCACGTGGGCGGCGACGGCTCGGGCAGCAAGCTCTTCACCGAGCCCTTCGCCCCGGGGGAGACGGTGCGCCAGGTGCTGCGGCGCTTCACGGCCCGGCACCCCGAGCTGGACGCGGCGCTGTGGAGTCCTGATCACACCGAGCTGGGCGAGCACATCGAGGTGATCGTCAACGACGCCGTGCTCGGCGTCACTCATGAGCTCGATTCGCCCCTCAAGGACGGTGATCGCATCACGCTGCTGGGCCAGTTCATGGGGGGGTAGTGCCCGATCACGAGCCGGGAGGGGCAGACGCTTCGCGGCCCCTCCCGCCGTCCCGCCGTTCGCATCGCTCGCTCTGGATCGCAGTCCTGACGGCCGTCGCCTTGCTCTCCGTCTCGTTCTACGTCGTCGGCACGCCCACCTACTCGCTGTATCGCTTCGCCAGCGCTCTTCAGTCCCGCGATGCGGCGCGCGCCCTCGCCTATGTCGACGTGGACCGCGTGGCCGAGGCCGCCGCCGACATACTGGTCGCCGACGCCTTCGCCCGCCAGCGGCCGCCGCGCAATGTGTTCGAGGCCATGGGGCAGGGGATCGCGCGATCCACCGCGCAGCAGAGCGTGAAGTTTCAGGCGGCCGCGCGCGTGCGCGCCGAGGTGCAGCGGATGGCGGAGATGGCGGGCCAGGGCAGCGCCATGCCCGTCGGCCTGCTCGCCGTCATCCAGGGCGCGGACATGGTCCGGCAGGGAGACGAGGTCTGGGTCACCTACACCGACCCGAGCCAGGGCATCACCCGCTTCAAGATGAGCCGCCAGCCCGACCGGTTCTGGAAGATCACTGCCTTCGACCAGGACTGGGTTCTCCGCCAGGCGCGCCAGCCTCCCCCACGTTAACTGATCTTCCTCGCTAGGGGCGCGCTGACGAAGTCTCTTTGTGGCACATTAGGGACGGGAGGGCATCTCGATGACGACACGGTCACGCCGCTCGCGCGTCCGCAGTGCCGCTCGGCCCGGAGGGCCGACATGATTACCGACATGGCCTCCTATCTGCGGTTCTTCGACAGCGTGCGGCGGCGCACGGAGCGGGACGTGGCGGCGCTGCCCTCGGCGGCGGCGGGGTGGCGGCCGCCCGCCATCGGGGGCGAGACGGGCTGGAGCATCGGCCAGATCGTCCTTCACATCGGCGGCTCGCGACTCTACTTCGCCAGCGCCTACCGCGGCGAAGGGTGGCTCTGGGCGAAGGCGGAGGCGAATCCCGACGACCAGCGGACATGGCTGCCCTGGCTGCAGGCCTCGGCAAAGCGCTTCGCGGCGCTGGTGAGCGAGACGCCGGCCGACTGGCTCACGCGCCGCATCGAGATGATCGACACGCCCGGCCATTCGCTGGCCGGCTGGCGGCTCCTCATGATGATGCTCGAGCACGAGGTGCACCATCGCTCGCAGATCGATGCCTACGCGGGCTTGCAAGGCTGGCCCGTGCCCGACATCTTCGGCCGCTCCGCGGAGTCCATCGACGCCCTCCAGGAGGCCGAGCGCGCCAAGCACGCGCGCTGACGCTTCCCCGCTCATCGAAGGAGAACCGGCATGATTGTCCCGCTCACCTTGGGAGACTTCCTGGAGCGCGCGGAGCTCGTGTATGGCCACCGCGAGGCCGTGGCCGACGAGCCCAACCCGCCGGGCGGCGGCCTGGGCCGCGTCACCTATTCGCAGTTCGCCGACATGGCGCGGAGCCTCGCCGTGGCCCTGGACGAGCTCGGGGTCGCCGAGCACGATCGCGTGGCCATCGTCTCCCCCAACGCGGCGCGCTTCCTGGTCAGCCTGTTCGGGGTCAGCGTGTTCGGGCGCGTCCTCGTGCCCATCAACTTCCGGCTGAATGCCGAGGAGATCCGCTACATCATCGAGCATTCCGGCTCCTCGGTGCTGCTCGTCGATCCCGAGCTCGACGAGCCCTTGCGGCACATCCCGGTGAAGCACCGGTTCGTGCTGGGCACCGGCACCGACCCTCAGCTCTTCCTTCGCACGGGGGCGGCGCCGCGGCTCCAGGTCACCGACGAGAACGCCACCGTGTCGATCAACTACACGTCGGGCACGACGGCCCGCCCGAAGGGCGTGCAGCTCACCCATCGCAACTTCTGGCTGAATGCCGTCACCTTCGGCTGGCACCTCGCCATGACCGACCGGGACGTGTACCTGCACACGCTGCCCACCTTCCACTGCAATGGCTGGGGCATGCCGTACGCGGTCACCGGCATGGGGGTGCGTCAGGTCATCATCCGCAAGATCGACGGCGAGGAGATCCTGCGTCGAGTGGAGTCCGAGGGCGTCACCCTGTTCAATTGCGCGCCCGCGGTCATTGCCGCCGTGCTCGACGCCGCGGCTGCCCGCCGCCAGACGGGCGTGGCCGTGCCGGGCCGCGGGCGCGTGCGCGTGGTCGTCGCGGGAGCGCCGCCGCCGTCGAAGACCATCGAGCGCGTCGAGACCGAGCTCGGGTGGGAGTTCATCCAGATCTACGGGCTCACGGAGACCGCGCCCTTGCTGACGTTCAACCGGGCGCCCGCGGAATGGGACGGCCTCGACCCGGCGGAGCGGTCACGCCGGCTCTCCCGCGCGGGCGTTCCCGCGGTGGGCGTGCGCATGCGCGTGGACGAGGAGGGCGAGCTGCTCGCGCGCTCCAACCACGTGTTCGAGGGCTACTGGAACCAGCCAGAGGAGACGGCCAAGGCGATCGCCGACGGCTGGTTCCACACCGGCGACGGGGGCGCTCGCGACGGGGCCTACATCGCCATCACCGACCGCAAGAAGGACGTGATCATCAGCGGCGGCGAGAATGTCTCGTCCATCGAGGTGGAGGACTGCCTCTTCCAGCATCCCGCGGTGGCCGAGGTCGCGGTGATCGGCGTGCCCGACGAGAAGTGGGGCGAGACCATCAAGGCCCTCGTCGTGCTGCGCCCGGGCTCCGCCTGCGCCGAGCGTGAGCTCATCGAGCACTGCCGGTCCCGGATGGCGCACTACAAGTGCCCGACGACGATCGAGATTCGGGATGCCCTCGTCCGCACCGCGACGGGCAAGCTCCAGAAGTTCAAGCTGCGCGAGCCGTACTGGGCGGGTCGTGAGCGCCGCGTGAACTGAGCCGGTAGCTCTGCCTCCGACCGCCACCGTGAGGCTCTAGGGCCGCGTTTTCGCGGGTTTCTGCGAGTTCTGGCTTGACTCGTCGCGGCGGCATGTGTTACTTCACGCCTTGCGGGCTCGACGTCGTCCCCCCAAACTTCTCTGTCCCCCGCGAGGTCGTCATGGCGCAAACCATTGGATTTATTGGGCTTGGAATCATGGGCCGACCCATGGCCAAGAACCTCCTCAAGGCCGGTCATCCCGTGGTGGTTCATAGCCGGAGCCAGGGACCCGTAGACGAGCTGGTCGGCGCGGGCGCCAAGCGGGCGTCGTCGGCCAAGGAAGTAGCCGGGCAGGTGGACGTCCTCATCACCATGCTGCCCAATTCGCCCGAGGTGGAGCTGGTCGCCCTCGGCTCGGACGGCATCATCGAAGGCGCGAAGAAGGGCCTGCTCTTTCTCGACATGTCCACGATCTCGCCGCTCGTCTCGCAGAAGGTCGGCAAGGCCCTGGGCGCCAAGGGCGTGCGCATGCTGGACGCGCCCGTCTCGGGAGGAGAAAAGGGCGCCATCGACGCCGCGCTGAGCATCATGGTCGGGGGGGAGAAGGCCGATTTCGACGCGGCCCTGCCCATCTTCCAGGCGCTCGGCAAGACGATCACGCACCTGGGTCCGCTGGGCGCAGGCGGCTTCACCAAGCTCGCCAACCAGATCATCGTGGCCGTCAACCTGACCGCCCTCGGCGAGGCCCTCACCCTCGCGCGCAAGGCGGGCCTCGATCGCGCGCTGACCCTCAAGGCCCTCGGGGGCGGGCTCGCGGCCTCCAAGTGTCTCGAGCAGAAGACGCCGAACTACGTTGCGGGCACATACAACCCGGGTTTCAAGATCGATCTTCACTTCAAGGACCTGGGACTGATCATGGAGTCCTCGCGCGCCCTCGGCGTCCCGCTGCCGTGCACGGCCGTGGTCCAGGAGCTCTTCAACGCACTCCGGGTCAAGGGCAAGGGCGGGCTCGATCACTCCGGCGTGATCACGCTGCTCGAGGAGCTGGCGGGGATGCCGAACCCCTCATGAGAGCCACCGTGGATAGGCCGGGACTGGACAATCAGGGGCGCACGCCCTTGATCAAGATCCGGCGCGTCCGCAAGGGCGATCTCAGCAAGGTGCGTGACGTCCTCGAGCAGGCCTTCGGCGATTTCTTCGAGCGCCAGATGGGCACGCGCCCGCGGCAGGTCTTCAACGGCGCCCAGTACGTGCACCACCGCTGGCTCATGGAGCCGTGGGGATGCTTCGTTGCCGAGGAAGGCGACGGCAAGATCGTGGGAGCAGCCCTCGCCGTCATGTGGGGGACCCTCGGGCTGGTGGGGCCGGTGGCCGTCCTCACCAACTACCAGAACCAGGACATCGGCCAGCAGCTCCTCACCGCCTGCCAGGGCTTCTTCGACGAGAACAAGGCGACGCTGCAGGGCGTCGCCACGTACCCGTACAGCCCCAAGCACCTCGGGCTCTATCAAAAGTTCGGCTACCGGCCCAAGGGGCTCGTGGTGGTCACGGGCAAGCCCATGGACCGACGCGAGATCGTCCAGGCCACCCGCCCCGCCAAGCCCGGGCTGGGCGTCCGACGCTACTCCTCGCTGGAGGAGGCGAAGAAGAAGGCGGCCATGCAGCGGGTGCGGCGCATCACCAACGCCCTCTACCGCGGCATGGACGTGGGCAAGGAGGTCGAGATCGTGGACGGTCTCGCCCTCGGCGACACCCTCCTCCTCGAGAAGGGGCGCGATGTGATCGGCTTCGCCATCGTCCACATGCCGGGCGTGAGCGAGGCGCCCCACGGCAGCGTCTACATCAAGTTCCTCGCCATCGAGCCGCACCACCGCAAGCCCGAGCACCTGCACGCGCTCCTCGGCGCCGTGGAGGAGATGGCGCATGCCGCGCAGCTCCAGCGCGTGGTGGCCCCCGTGTACACGTACTACTGGGCGGCCTACCAGAGCCTGCTCGAGCGCGGCTACCACCCCGACTTCACCATGGTGCGCATGAAGCGGGGCAAGCAGGACGACGACGAGCGCCCGGATGACCTGGTGCTCGACGACTGGCGCTAAGCCCATGCGCGCTCGGTCGCTCCGCGGCGCCCTCGCCGCCACCCTCGCTCTCTGGGGTCCGCTCGCTCTTCCCCTCCACGCGGCCGCTCACGCCATCGTCCTCGAGTCCGAGCCTGCCCGCGACGCCAAGCTCGCCGAGCCCCCGCCGCGCATCTATCTCCGCTTCAACAGCAAGATCGAGAAGCGACTCACTCGGGTCAGCATCTCCGCCACCGACGGCCGCGCGGTTCCGTTGCCTGTTGTCGCGGACGGCAGTCAGGCCCCGGATCGCATCTCGCTCCCCCTCGCCCCCCTGCGTCCCGGCGCCTACGTCATCCGCTACAAGGTCCTGGCCGCGGACGGGCACATCACGGAAGGCGCGCTCCGCTTCTCCGTCCTGGAGCCCAAGTAGCCGCGCGATCCCGTTCGCGAGCTTCCTGGGGGAGAGTTCCTGATTGCTCCGAGGCAAGGCGACCGCATCCGGCACCAAGGCGTATCGCGCGGCTCTGAAATCGGCGGTTCCCGCCGACCACTTCCGCTCATGGCAGGGGCTCGCCGTCTCCTCCATCGGCCTCGGCACCTATCTTGGCGCGGAGGACGAGGTTACCGATCTCGCCTACCAGTCCGCCGTCGAGCACGCGGTGGCGGGCGGCCTGAATGTCGTGGACTCCGCCATCAATTATCGTCGGCAGCGAAGCGAGCGCGCGGTGGGGAGCGCGCTCGCCGCCCTCCACGAGTCGGGCCGCGTCAAGCGGGACGGCGTCGTGGTGGCGACCAAGGGCGGCTTCCTTCCCTTCGACGGCCCCGCGCCCAAAGGCCTCCTGGGCCCCGGCGATCTCGTGGCGGGCACCCACTGCATGAGCCCCCACTACCTGGAAGACCAGCTCGAGCGAAGTCTCGACAATCTCGGGCTCGAGCAGGTCGACATCTACTACGTCCACAATCCGGAGACGCAGCTCGCCGAGCTGCCTCGCGCGGCCGTGCTCGATCGGCTGAAGGCGGCCTTCGAGTTTCTCGAGGGCGCCGCGCGATCAGGCCGCATCGGCGTCTACGGCACCGCGACCTGGACGGCGTATCGCCAGCCTCCGGAAGCCCAGGATGCCCTCTCCCTCGCCGAGGTGGTGGGGGCCGCGAAGGCGGTGGCCGGGGCCGAGCACCATTTCCGGGTCGTGCAGCTCCCGTACAACCTCGCCATGACAGAGGCCTTCACGGCGCCCACCCAGCCCCGAGGCCGGGAGCGCGTGACCGCGCTCGAGCTCGCGCGCGCGCTCGGCGTCTACGTCATGACTTCGGCCTCCATCTATCAGGGACAGCTCGCGCGCAACCTGCCGCCCGTGATCGGGCAATTTCTTCCCGGCCTCTCGACCGACGCGCAACGGGCGCTGCAGTTCGTGCGCTCGACGCCCGGCGTGGGCACTGCGCTCTGCGGCATGAGATCGATCGCTCATGTGGACGAAGCACTGGGCTTGGCATCCGTGGCGCCGGTGCCCTGGGCGCAATTTCAGAAGCTCTTCGCGCCCGCCTGAGGCGTCGTAGTACTGGGCCAATTTACTTCGCCAGTTCTATTCAGCTCTCGCCTCGCGGCAGGGCCGCTCAGCTCGAAATGCCACGTTCTCGGTCGCCAGCAACGCTCAACGTACGATCCGCTCAGCCCTCGCCTCAGGGCTTTGCCCTTCAGCTCGAATGGCCACGTACGCCTCGCGTTGCTGGCTCCCTCGGGCCTCGTCTGGCTCGCAACTTGGCCCAGTCCCAGGAGGGCGAAAGGGCTTGAATTCCCGTCGAGGCTCGGCTACGGTGTTACGTCGCTACTGAGACGTAATCCTCCGACGGCCGAAGCGGGTGACTCAGCGCATGGTCAAGAAGATCCACCACGTCGGCATCGTGGTCGAGAACCTCGCGCGGGCGTATCGCTTCTGGCGGGATGCGCTCGGGCTGCCTCTTCTGCGCGAGGCTGAGATCGCGGACCAGGGCGTGCGCGCGGCGCTGCTCGCGGCCGGCGACGGTGAGATCGAGCTCCTCGAGCCCACGGACACGCAGGGCGGCGTGGCCCGGTTCCTCGCCAAGCGGGGCGAAGGGCTGCATCACGTTTGCTTCGAGACGCCCAACGTCGAGGGCATGCTCGCCGACCTCAAAGCGGGAGGCGTTCCCGTCATCGACGAGACGCCGCGCGCGGGGCTGGCCGGTCGCATCGCCTTTCTCCATCCGACGGCCTGTGCCAGTGTCCTCGTCGAGCTCGCCACGCCACCTCCCGCTGCCGAGCATCCGGACTCGCCCGTGCGCTTCAAGCGGCTCGTCATCGGCTGTCGCGACCCGCAGGAGACGGCCAAGAGCTATCAACAGCTCTTCAGCCTGCCCGAGGTCGCCGTCAACGACGGGCCTCGGAGCATGCTCGGCTGGACAGGCGGCGGGACGCTCCTCATGGTGCCGGCGAGCGAGGTGGGCGGTACCCTCGGCATGGCCGCCCTCTCCATGGTCGCTCCGGAGATGACGGCACTCGTGCAGCGTCTCTCCAAGATCGACGCCATGATGTTCTTCGGGGCGAGCGAGATCACCCTCAAGCCGGAAGCGGGCAACAACGTCCATCTGCACATCTCGCGCTATCACTTCCCCTGATCGCGCCCCCGCCGCGGATTCCTCTGTGTGATTCGCTCCGCGTCCGGCTCGTGACTCGCTCCGCCGCCGGAGGGACCTAGACGAGCACGGCGCGCGAGGGGCGGGCTCTCGGCGACACGCTCTGGCTGGTCGGTCTGTGCGCGGCTCGGGCCGCGGGCTCGACCATGGCCATGGCGTACCCGGCGGTTCTCTCGGTGGTCCAGACGGAATGGCAGCTGTCCTCGACGGCCGCGGGATCCATCTCCTCCGCATACCAGATCGGCACCGCCGTCGCCCTCGTCTTCGTCTCCGCGCTCGCCGACTATCTCAACCCGCGCCTCGTCTTCCGCGTCTCCGCCGGGCTGACCGCCGTGGTATCGCTGCTGATTCCCGTCCTCGCCCACGGGCATGTCTCCGCCCTCCTGCTCTTCGGAGCCGTCGCCGTCGCGGTGGCGGGCATCTACACGCCCGGGATCATGCTGCTCGCCGATCGCTTCGAGCCGGCCCGCCGGGGACGGGCCGTCGGCTGGTTCCTCGCCGCCTCCTCGATGGGCTATGTCCTCGCCCTCCTGCTGGGCGGCGCGGTGGTGGCGCGCGCGGGCTGGCGAAGCGCGCTCTTCGTGCTGGCCCTCGGGCCTCTCCTCTGCTTCGCGCTTTCCCTCGTGCTCTTCCACCACGAGGGCGCGAGAGGCCGGGTGCCACGGCCGCCGCGACGCCTGAGCCTCGACGCCGATCTGTCGGGCAACAAGCCGGCCCAGCTCATGATCTGGGGCTATGTCTTTCATTCCTGGGAGCTCCTCGGCATGTGGGCGTGGACGCCCGCCTTCGTGGCGGCGGCCCTCGCCGTGCACGGCACCTCGGCCGCGCAGGCCGCAGGGTTCGGCGCCTCGCTCTCCGCCCTCTTCCACGTCATGGGCATCGTTGCCTCGGCCGTCGGCGGCACCCTCTCGGATCGCTGGGGCCGGACGGCCGTGATCGCCGGGATGATGCTCGTGAGCTCCGCCTGCTCCTTCAGCTTCGGCTGGATGCTGGGAGGACCGCTCCTGCTGCTCGTGCTCGTGGGCAGCCTCTACGGCTTCTCCGCGCTCGGAGATTCGTCGGTATACTCGACGGGAATCACGGAGACGGTGAAGCCCGAGCGACTGGGTGCAGCATTGGCCATTCGCTCGCTCCTGGGCTTTGGCGCAGGCGCCATCTCGCCGCTCGTGTTCGGGCGAGTGCTCGACGTGTACGGTGGGCAGAGCGCCCCCGCGGCCGGCTGGGGCTGGGCCTTTGGCGTGTTGGGGGCGGGGGGCGTGCTGGGGCTCCTCTCGATGCTCTGGCTGCGCACGCTCCCCGAGTCGCGGCGGCTGGCGGGCGGAAAGCGCTGACAGGAGGCTGCATGGCCACGGTGCTCTTCATCGCGATGGCGACCAACCATACGCAGGTCCGGCCATAGCCACGCCGAGGCGGGTGCGCGGCCTCGGGGCGGGCCGGCGGACGCGCCGGACGCTCGCGCGGGGCGGATCCGGGATCGCCGCCGAGCTCAACCTGCGCCTGGGCGCCTGGCCCGGCGTCAAGATCACCCCCATGTTCGGGCGCTGGGGGTACTTCGTCGGCCCGCGGCTCTTCGCGTGCTTCCCTCTTCGCGCGAAGGACACGGATCTCTGGATCCGGCTCTCCCGCGACGACCAGCGGCGCGCGATCGAATCCGGCATGGTGACGCCCCACCGGCGCATGAGCGCGAGCGGCTGGGTCGAGGCCCGCGTGGAGAATCCGAGCCAGGCAACGCGCGCGCTCGGCTGGCTCAAGCGAAGCTACGAGACCGCCAAGCACATCGTCGAACAGGAGGAGAGGCGATGATCCTCGTCACCGGCTTCGAGCCCTTCGGAGGTCATCCGTCCAATCCGTCCGAGGAGATCGTCAAGGCGGTGGACGGTCGCGTGGTGGGCGGCCTGGCCGTCCGCGCCGCCATCTTGCCCGTGCACCACGTGGAGGCGGCGCGCGAGGCGGCGCGGCTGCTCGGGGAGCACGATCCCCTCGCCGTGGTCCACGTGGGCCTCGCCGCCGGCCGCGCCCGCATCGCCCTCGAGCGGGTCGCCGTGAACGTCATGGACTACGAGCTCGCCGACAATTCGGGCTACCAGGCGCGCGGCGAGCCCTGCGTGCCCGGAGGCCCCGCCGCGTATTTCGCCACGCTGCCCCTCGCCGAGATCCTGGAGGCCCTGGCCCGAGAAGGTGTCCCCGCCTACCTCTCCAACACGGCGGGCACCTATCTGTGCAACCAGACGCTCTACGCCACCCTTCACGCCGTGGCGAGGGACGGACGGCGCGCCCGGGTCGGATTCATGCACGTCCCTCTCTCTCCGCCCATGGTCGCGCTCGCCGGCCTCGAGCAGCCGAGCATGGACACGGGCCTGGGCGCGCGCGCGCTCGAGGCGGCGCTGCGCGTGATCGCCGAACAGCTCGCGGCGCCGCCCCGCCCCTAGGTGGCTCGGCGGGGGCTCCGCCCCCTTCCGAAGCCTCCCCCCAACAGATTGCGCCGGCGAAGCCGGCGCTCGAAGCGGAACATCGCTGCTCGCGGACCCCTAGCTTCGCCCGGCCGTGGGAGGAGCCTGGGCCTTCAACGGCGCCAGGGCCAGAAATCCCAATCCCGTCCACGCCAGCTCACGCACGCGGCGTATCAAGGTGAAGGACAGCCCCGCGGGCGCCCCCAGTCCCAGGGCCGAGAAGATCACGACGTGGCCCGCCTCGAGCGCGCCGACGTATCCCGGGACCAGGAATGCCGCGAACCGTATGCCCGTGCTGAAGGCCTCGATGGCCGTGGCCTGGGCCAGGGAGACCGGCAGTCCTATCCAGCGCAGGATGAGCCACGGCTCGAGGGCCCCGATCAGCCAGGCGCAGAAGTGAAAGAAGATGGACAGGGTCAGCCTCGCGGGCTCACGACGGTAGAAGTGAGCGAGCTCGTCGTTGACCTGGACGAGCGTCTGCCCGGGACTGCCGGAAAGCCAGCCGAGCTTCTGCAGCCATCGCGTGCCGCCGCCCAGAGCTCCGCCCGCCTGCGCGGCAACGAACGCGCCGACGGCCAGCACCTGAACGACGAGCAGCCACTGCATGGCGCGCACCACGAGTGAGTCCGAGGGCAGGGCGGCATGCGTGGCGACGAGGCCAACCACGAGAAAGAACGCCTGGCCGATGACGATGGTGGTCTTGGCGACGATGACGGAAGGCAGGCCCTCGGTGAGGGGCGTCCACGGCCTGACGAGCCAGGCCTTGACCGGCTCGCCGCCCACCGCCGCCGTCGGCGTGGTCAGGTTGAAGGCCTCGCCGGCGAGGCGTGCGGCCAGGAGCGCCGTGAAGGGCGTGCGGTCCCGCCGGAAGGCGAAGCGCCAGCCCAGCGTGTCCAGGAGCGTGGTCATTCCGAAGGGGAAGACGAGGATGATGAGGAGCCGCCACGAGAGCTCGGTGAATGCCTCGCCGACGGCGCGGGGGCCGACGTGGACGAGGAGCCCGAGAAAGAGCGCGGTGCCGCAGAGGAGGAGGCCGAGCCGGACCCACCGCATCAGGCGACGGGCGCCTCGGCGCGCCGGGCTTTCTCCTCGATCTGCTCGATTCTCACGAGGGGGACGAGGAGCCAGGCCGCCGCCGTCATGGCCGTCGAGATCAGCACGAGCGGGACATAGCCGAAGTGATCGTACAGCCGGCCTCCCACGTTCTGGGAGGCCTGGGTGCCGGCGTTGTAGATCGACATCAGCAAGGCGAAGAAGGTCGCCTCCACGTGGCGGGGACAGGACTTGGCGGCCAGATCGAGGAAGGCGAGCTGGGTGATCATCCCGATGCAGCCGAACACGATGTCGATGGCGAGAGCCGACCACATGTCCCGATACAGGAGATAGGCCAGCGTGCCCGCCACCGCGATGCCGATCGAGAGGTTGATGAGCCGGCGCAACGGCATCCGCCGCGAGAGGGGAGCATAGATGAAGGCCCCGCCGATGGCGGCCACCGCGCCGAGCGCGCTCAGGTGACCGATGAACTGCTGAGAGAAGTGGAGCACGTCGGTCTGGTAGAAGAGCAGGGCGGGGCCGAAGGAGGGGCTGAAGGTGTAGAAGAAGAGAAAGCCTCCCACCACCCACACGTCCCGCTCACGCAGGGCGACGCGAATGGACGCCCAGGTCGTCCAGAACTCTCGGCGGGCGCCCGGGGCCGGCGCCTCGCGGACGACGAAGATGGCCATCAGCATCGAGATCAACGGGAAGCATGCCCCGAGGAAGAAGGCCCGCGGCAGGAGGCGATGCTCGGCCAGATAGCCGCCGAGGACACCCACGATGACGGTGGCCGTGGTGATGGCGGCCCACTGGACGGACTGGAAGGCGCCCGTGAGGCCGAGCGGCTTGCCGTTTTCCACCATGAGGGCGTCGACGAGCACGTCGGTGAACGCGAGGCCCACGGCCATGAGCGTGAAAAGGTAGGCCATGCGCCAGTAGGAGTGCTCGCCGGTGAGGCCGAGAGCGAGACCCGCCAGCCCCGCCGCGGCCGACGTCAGGAGCAAGTAGCTCTTCCGACGGTACCCGAACAGGGGGAGGAAATCCGAGAGGAGTCCGTACGCGGGCTTGATCAGCCACGGGATGATGGTGATGGCGAAGAAGTCGGCCACCTGTCCCGCGGAGAGCCCGCGGTCTTTCAGGACGACCGTGATGGTCTGGATGGGCAGATACCACATGCCCTGCGAGAAATACACGATGGCGAAGAGGACGGCGAGCCGCTGCGCTTCCGGCGTCTGAAAAGGGAGGAGGCCCTTGAGCCGCGCGAGCATCACCGCACTATACAACGTGTGTTACGCTACTTCCTCCATGCGTGAAACGCGCCGGTCCGTCTGTCCGCACGATTGCCCGTCGCAGTGCGCCTTGTCCGTCACCGTCGAGGACGGCCGCGTGGCCGACGTCGCGGGCGACCCGACCCATCCCTTCACCCAGGGCGTGATCTGCGGCAAGGTGCACGACTACGCGGAGCGGCTCTACGCGCCCACTCGCGTGCGCACGCCGCTCCGGCGCGTGGGGGCCAAGGGCGAGGGACGATTCGAGCCCGTCTCGTGGGAGGCCGCCCTCGAGGAGATCGCCCACCGATGGCGGCGCATCATCGGCGAGTGGGGCGGCGAGGCGATCCTGCCCTACTCCTACGGCGGCACGCTCGGCCTCCTGCAGTACTGGGCGGGCCATCCCCTCTTCCACGCCCTCGGCGCCTCCCAGCTCGATCGCAGCATCTGCATCGCCACCGCCTATGCCGGGTGGGCGGCCACGCTCGGCACCGTGGCGGGCAACGACGCCGAGCAATTGGTGGACTCGGAGCTCGTCGTGCTGTGGGGCATCAATGCGAGCCACACTCACATCAACCTGATGACCCTCGTCAAGCGCGCGCGCAAGCGCGGCGCCTTCGTGGTCTGCATCGATCCCTACCGCACGGCCACCGCCCGCAGCGCGGATCTCTACCTGCAGCCGCGGCCGGGCACCGATGGCGCGCTCGCCCTGGGCATGATGCACGTGCTCATCGCCGAGGGCCTCATCGATCGCGACTATATCGGGCGCGCCACGCTCGGCTTCGCGCCGCTCGCGGAGTCGGTCCGGGCGTACGATCCCGCGCGCGTCTCCGGCATCACGGGGTTGAGCGCGGAGGAGATCGTGAGCCTGGCCCGCCGCTATGGCGCAACCCAGGCCTCCTTCCTGCGTGTCGGCATCGGCCTCTCCCGTCACGACAACGGTGGGGCGACCTGCCGCGCCATCGCGTGCCTGCCCGCGCTGACCGGCGCCTACGCGCACCCCGCGGGCGGCGCGCTCCTGTCCTCGTCGCGCAGCTTCGGTCTCGACCTGGGCGCCCTCGAGCGCCGCGATCTCATGCCGGCGCCGACCCCGCGGACGATCAACATGGTCCGGCTCGGGCGCGCGCTCACCGATGCCGACATGCGCCCGCCCGTCAAGGCTCTCTACGTCTACAACTCGAACCCGGCCTCCATCGCCCCCAACCAGGAGCTGGTCCTGCGCGGGCTCGCCCGCGAGGATCTCTTCGTGGTCGTGCACGAGCAGCACCTGACCGACACCACGGACTTTGCCGACATCGTGCTGCCCGCCACCACCTCCATGGAGCACGTGGACCTCTACAAGTCCTTCGGGCACCTCTACGTCCAGCTCGCGGAGCCCGTGGTCGAGCCCGTGGGCGAGGCGCGCTCGAACTGGCACACCGTGCGTCTCCTGGCCCGCGCCCTGGACCTGGGTGATCCTCACTTCGCCAAGGACGAGCCGACCCTGATCCGGGAGGTGCTGGCCTCGGGCGATCCTTCCGTCGAGGGGATCACGTACGAGCGTCTCCGCGAGGAACGGGCCGTGCGCCTCAACGTCGGCCGGCCCTACCTGCCCTTCGCGAACGGGGCGCCCACGCCGTCGGGGAAGGTGGAGTTCGTGTCGGAGAGCATGGCCGGGCTGGGCCAGCCCGCGCTGCCCACCTATGTCCCGCTCGTCGAGGGTCCCGACAACGCCGAGCTCGCCCGGCGCTTTCCTCTCCAGTGCATCGTGCCGCCGAACCGGTTCTTCCTGAACTCGTCCTTCAGCCAGTCGGACCTCCTGCGCCGCCGCCAGAAGGGGCCGTCGGTCTTTCTCAGTCCCGTCGACGCGCGGGCGCGCGGGATCGAGGACGGCGAGACCGTGTACGTCGGCAGCGCGCGAGGCGGGGCCCGCTTCGCCGCTCTCATCACGGAGGACACGCGACCCGGGGTCGCGGTCATCGAAGGCATCTGGTGGTCCAAGCACCAGGCAGGGGGCCGGGGCGTCAACGCCATCACCGACGACCGCCTGGCGGATATCGGCGGGGGGCCCGCCCTCCACTCCAACCTCGTGGAAGTCCGCAAGCTGTGAGGTCGACCTCGGAAGCCGCGCCATGACCGCGAGCGCCGTCACGGCACGGGTTCGATATGCGCCCGTGGAAGGGGCGACCCAGATCTTCACGCCGCAGTTCTGCGCCTACCTCGCCGCGCTGCACGATGACTTCACGCCCCGGGCGCACGCGCTCCGGCGCCAGCGGGACGCTGTGCTGAGGCGCGCCGTGGAGCAGGGCACGCTGCCGGGGCCGCCGCCGCCGAGCGCGGCGACCACGGGCGACTGGAAGGTGCCGCCCGTGCCCGAGGACCTGCGGCGCCCCGGCATCGAGATCTCGGGGCCCTGCTCCATCACCAGCATGTTCATCAATGCGCTCAACCCGGGGCCAGAAGGGGAGCGCGCCGAAGGCGATCTGGACGACGACGAGGATTCCTCCGGCCACCGGCTCGTGGACACCGTGACGGCTGCCCTCAACCGTCTGGCCGCCGTGAACCGCGAGCTCGCGTTCACTGACGCCGCGCGCGGCCGGGACTATCGCATCGCGCCCGGGGAGCTGCCTTTCTTCATGCACCGCGAGCGCGGGCTTCACCTGGACGAGCCCGACGTCACGGTGGACGGCCGAGCCGTCCCCGCCGCCATCCTCGGCACGGCCCTGACCTTGTTCTTCGCCGGCCGCGCCCAGGCGGGGCGCGGGCAGGGCATCTACTTCTACCTCCCCAAGGTGGAGAGCGCCGAGGAGGTCGCCTGGTATCGCGATCTCTTCGACACGAGCCGGCGCCACCTGCCGTTCCTGGCCGACGCGACGATCCGGGCCATCCCCCTCGTGGAGTCGCTCCCCGCCGTCTATTTGATGGAAGAGATGCTCTATGGCCTGGGCCCGTACGCGGCCGGGCTCAATGCCGCGCGCTGGGACCTCAAGGCCTCCATCTTCGAGTTCGTGATGGCCGACCCCAAATCGGTGTGGCCGGATCGCTTCGGGGTGGACATCAAGACCACGCCCTTCCTCGCGAACATCTTCCGCCGCCTCGTGGCGATCTGTCTCAAGCGAGGCGCCGTGCCCATCGGCGGCATGGCCACGGCCTTGCCGAGCAATGATCCCGAGGTCAACCGGGTGGCGGGCGAGTCGATCCGCGCCGACAAGGAGTGGGAGGCGCAGCAGGGCTTCATCCGCGGCTGGGTCGCGCACATCTTCCACATGAAGACGGCGGGGGACCCCTTCAAGGGGCTCATCGGCTCGGGCTGGAAGCCGACGGCGGCCATGTCCGATCCCGACCGCTATCCCGTCAGGATCGAGGTGCCCGCGGGCCCCGTCACGGTCGAGGGGACGCGCCGCAACGCGCGCATGGTCATCGAGTACGTCGAGGGGTGGCTCGGAGGCCGGGGCGCCAAGGGTATCGACAGCCTGGCGGGCAAGCCTGGCGTGCATCCCGCGCTCATGGAAGATCTCGCCACCGGGCGCATGTCGGTGGCCCAGATCGCTCAGCGCGTCCGGCACCATGCCATGGATTCCACTGATCCGTCGAAGGTCCACGATCTCGCCCTCGTCAAGCGCCTCCTCCAGGAGGAGGTCGGGGATATCCTTCGTCTCGCGAAGACCGCGGATGGCGACACGGAGGCGCGCTACGGCAAGGCGGTGAGAGTCGCCATGCGGTGGATCCGGAACTACGCCGAGCTCGATTTTCGCAGCCTCGGCTCCTACACGCGCGCGGATCTGGAGCGGATCGCAGCAGCCCCCGACGCCTTCTAGCAGTCTTCCGAAAAACTCGCAGGCCGCTCAAAAAGGTCCAGATGCGAGGCGGCGCCCGAAGACTGCGGCCGAGGCGTACTTCCTGTACGTTGAGGCTGCAGTCGAGGGCGCCAACGAAGCAGATGGGCCTTTTTCAGCGGCCTGCTAGGCGGCGGAAGAGGAGCGGGCAGCGGCTGGGACCGTCGAGGCGGCGACGGGGCGGGGGAGCATGCGGAGGATGACGGGCAGGACGGCCAGCGAGGCGAAGAGACCGCAGAACGAGCCGAGGGTAAGAAGAAGGCCCAGACTGTAGATGCCCTGGTGGCGGGCGATCATCAGGCTCCCGAAGCCCACCATGGTGCTCAGGCCGGCGAGGGCAACGCCCATCACGGTGCTGCGCGCAACCAGCGGACCACCGTGATCTCGTCCCTCCAGGTAGCGCACCATCACGTTCAGTCCGAACTCCGCCGACGCGCCCACGATCAGGGGCAAGCCCCACACGTTGGCCATGTTGAACTGGATGCCGAAGACACGCATGAGCCCGATGGTCCACAGGAGCCCGAGCACCAGGGGCAGGAGGGCAAGGAGCGTCTCCTTGATCCGCCTGATCATCAGGAACGAGAGCAGCCCGACCACGATGAAGGCGTAGATCGTGCCCTGGTAGTACGCACGCTCCATGTAGCCGAGGGCCTCGTAGGTGATGACGGGCGCCCCTGTCACTTCGGGATCCACGGACCGGAGCTCGCGCACGAAGGTGCGGGCGCCCTCGCGCTCCCAGATGTCCACCTTGGGATGGATCTGCAGCAGAAAGTCTCCGCGCTGGCCCATGAACTTCCGCCGGAGCTCCTCGGGCACGTCCCGGAGCTCGATCGGGCGCGGGTTCAGGTTGCGCTGGAGATCGAAGAACTTGCCGATGAAATCTCGATAGAGCTGGGACTGGAGGTGGCTGAGGGCCGGCTCCGAGACCTCCCGGTCCGCCGTCTTCAAGGCCTTGAGGAGCCCCGCCGTCCGCTCTCGTAGCTGGCGGAGATCGGCGGGCAGCTTGGCGCCCGCCTCGGTGGCGAAGATGTCCAGGCGTCGCTTGAGCTCGCTGAGGGCGCGCCCCAGCCGCTCGAGATCCACGGGGCTCGAGCGACCCACGCGCACGGGCGCCACCACGGGCGCGAAGCTCTTGATGATGGCGATCTTCTCCGGCTGGCTGTCGGGGATCACCCGCAAGACAGAATCGACCTCGGAGACCGAGGGGAGCATCTCGAAGGCCTTCTCTTTCCGTCGCAGCTCCTCCAGGCTCGTGGCCGAGGCCAGCCCGTTGAAGCCCGAGCGCCCGGTGGTGTCGAGAATCCGCCGCTCCCAGACCACCGACTCCGTGCCCTTGGCCTGGAGGTTCAGCAAGTTGTAGTCGAAGCCCACATAGGGCACGGCCCAGAGCGAGGCGAGGGTGGCGAGTCCCGCGGCGGTGAGGACGGCCTTCGGATGGCTCGTGAGCCGATCCAGCACCGGCACATGGATTCTCTCGAGGGCATGCGCCCTCGGCGCCTGGTTGCGCGGCCGGTCGGCATGGTGCCGGTCCACCAGCACGAGAAGCGCCGGGAAGAGCGTCATCATGCCGAGCCACGCCATGAGGATGGCCGTGCCCGCGATGAAGCCGAGCTCCTGGATGCCGCGGAAATCCGTGAGCATCAGCACGTAGAAGGTGGCGCCGGCGGTGAGGGCGCCGAGGAGGATGCCGGGACCCGTCCGGGCCGCCGTCAGCTCGAGGGCCTCCTTGAGGTTGCGGCCGAGGAAGATCTCCTCCTCGTAGCGGAACAGGAAATAGATGCCGTAGTCGATGCCGATGCCGATCACGATGGAGATGAACATGACCGAGAAGATGGTCAGGTGCCCCACCGTGAGCGTGATGATGCCCAGCGACCACGCCAGGGTGGCGGCGAGCACGGCCAGCATGAGGAGCGGCTTGCCCACGCGCCAGAACGCCAGGAGGATGACGAGCAGGGTGAGGCCGAAGGCGAGCACGGTGGCCAGGGAGCTGTCGTGGAAGGCCGCCGTCATCTCGTCGTTGGACAGGGTCGGCCCGCCCGTGACGCCCGCCTGCACGTTCGGGAAGTCCCGCTTCAGGTCCGCCATGACGCCCCGGATGATCTCGATGGCCCGGCGGTCGCTGACGAAGCTTCCCTTGTCTCCGTGCGGCGTCTCCACCAGGACGAAGAGGAGACTCTTGTCGTCCGAGAGGAAGTACCCCGCCTCGGGCGAGCGGTCCCCCAGAGAGAAGAGCGTCCCCCACGGGGAGCGGTACGGGGTCGGCCGCTCCAGCCGCCCGGCGATCTGGTCGAGCACGACCTGGAGGAACTTCGTGTTCTCGCCGCCGCTCTTCTCCAGCCCCAGATCGAAGAGATTGCTGACGAAGGCCGAGGCCATGGCCGCGTTGGCGCCTTCCACCAGGCGGGCCAGGCTGGGATCGCCCGCGAAGCTCTCCATGAACTCCTGGTGGTCGAAGATCCTGTCGCGGATCTCCTTGAGCTCTTCCGTGGGCAGATAGAGGAGCTGCCGGCCTTCGAAGCTCTTGGGATCGATGCGATACGCCACCCGCGGGAACTTGAGGGACGAGGTGCGGAGGCCGTGGACGAGCTGGGCGGCGTACGCCTTGGTCGCCTCGAACGTTCGCGCCTCGATGACCACCACGATGTCCTCGAGCTCTCCGAACTCGCGCACGTACTGGTTGTAGCGGACGACGTAGTTGGCGTTCTGGGGCAGGAGGTCCCGGCCGGAGGTCTTGAAGGTGAGGTTGGTGACGGTGTAGCCCACGCCGAGGCCGGCGAAAATCAGCGACAGGAGGACGGTGACGAGGGGCCGGCGGCAGGAGAGCCGGACCAGACGACGAAGAAAGCGTCCCGTTCTCGAGATGAGGATCATGAGCGAGTCGCGGGGCGACCCTCCGAGTCTACCATCGACCTGCGCCGCGGCCCTCGATTCGGGGCGACGCTCCGGCTAGACGTCTCCGTCGATGAAGCGCTCGAGCTTGACGCGCGCCGTCTCGTCAGACCACTGCTCGGGCGGCGACTTCATGAGATAGGCGGAGGGCGCGAAGAGCGCGCCCTTCAGACCGCGGTCCATCGCGATCTTGCAGGAGCGGATGGCGTCGATGACCACGCCGGCGGAGTTCGGGGAGTCCCACACCTCGAGCTTGAGCTCGACGTTGATGGGCTGATCGCCGAAGGAACGGCCCTCCAGCCGGATGTGCGCCCACTTGCGGTCGTGGAGCCAGGGCACGTAGTCGCTGGGGCCGATGTGGATGTCGTCCTCCGCCATCTCGTGGGCGAGCTGGGAGCGCACGGCGTCGGTCTTGGAGATCTTCTTGGAGGCCAGACGCTGCCGCTCGAGCATGTTGTAGAAGTCCGTGTTGCCGCCCACGTTGAGCTGGCTCGTATGCTCCATCCGCACGCCGCGGTCCATGAAGAGCTTGGTGAGCACGCGGTGAATGATGGTGGCACCCACCTGGGACTTGACGTCGTCGCCCACCACGGGCAGGCCGCGCTCTTCGAAGCGGCGCCGCCAGTACGTCTCCCGCGCAATGAAGACGGGGATGCAGTTGACGAAGCCGCAGCCCGCGTCCAGGATCTGCTCCACGTACCACTTGGTCGCCATCTCGCTGCCCACCGGCAGGAAGTTGACCACCACGTCCGTGCGCGTCTCGCGCAGGATGCCCGCGATGTCGACGGTGGGGCCGGGTGCCTTGGTGATGATCTGGGAGAGGTACTGGCCGAGCCCGTCGTGCGTCATGCCGCGCTGGACGGGGACGCCGAGATGCGGCACCTCTCCGAAGCGCACGGTGTTGTTCGGCTTGGCCCAGATGGCCTGGGAGAGGTCGAGCCCCACCTTGTTGACGTCCACGTCGAAGGCCGCGGAGAACTCGATGTCGCCGACGTGATAGTCGGCCAGCCGTGGCCGCATCAGCCCCGGGATGAAGCCGTCATCTCCCGCGTTCCTGTAGTAGTGGACGCCCTGGACGAGCGCGGAGGCGCAGTTCCCGACTCCCACGATGGCGACGCGCACTGATCCCACGTGAACCTCCAAGTGTGCTCGAAGTGTGATCGATCCGACCGGCGTAGTCTACCATAGCCGACGCACGCTGCCCGTGGTTCAGCCCAGCTCTCGCCTCGCGACGCGCGGAGGCCGCCGCTCAGCTCGAAGGGCGCTCGCGGCTCACGCGCGCGGCCGGGCGCGCCTTGAAGGCGGAGAGCGCGGCCATGCCGATCAGGACCCACGTCGCCTCGCGCAGACGGCGGACGAGAGTGGCCACGAGCCCCAGCGCGCCCCCAAGTCCAAAGGCCGCGAAGATGGCGGCGTTGCCGCCCTCGAGGGCGCCCAGCGACCCCGGGATCATGAAGGTGGCGAACTTCACGGCGGTGCCGAATGCTTCGAGCGTGAGCGCGGCGCCGAGGGTGACGGGCCGTCCGAGGAGATGAAGGATGACGTAGATCTCGAGTCCTCCCACCGCCCACGCGAGCGCGTGGAGCGTGGCCGAGCCGGCGATCTCGGCGCGGCGCTCGCGATACAGTCGCCCCAGCCCGTGATCGATGCGCGTGAGCATCTCTCGATGGCGCTCGATTCCGCCGAGGCCGAGCCGGTCCAGCAGCCATCCGCCGCCCCCGCCGAGCACTCCCGCCACCTGCGCGAGCGCGAAGCCGCCCACGCCCACGATCTCCGCGGCGAGCAGGCCCGTCATGGCGAAGAGGAGGGCCCGGGGCGGCTCGAGGGCGAGGGCGATGAGGAGCCCAACGGCGAGGAAGAGCGCTTGGCCCATCACGACCGTGGTCTTGTCCACGATGATCGAGGCCAGCCCCTCGTCGAGCGGTACATGTTCCCGCACCAGATAGGCCTTGAGCGGCTCGCCGCCGACGGACGCCGTGGGCGTGGCGAGGTTGACCGCCTCGCCAGCCAGCCGCGCGCCCACGAGGACCAAGAAGGGCGCGCCGGGGCCCGCGAGGAGGATGCGCCAGCCGAGACTATCGAGAACGACGGCGAGACTGAAGGGGGCCAGGACAAGGACGGCGAGCCGCCAGCCCAGCGTGTGGAAGGCCTCCCACACGCTGGTCGCCCCCAGATCCCACACGAGCCACAAAACGACGGCCGCGCCGGCCAGAAGCAGGAGCGGGCGCCGCCACCGCCCGTTCATCCGTGAATCCGATCGGCTCTCTGGGGGGGCGTCGTCACGGCGAGCCGCCGAGGGCGCGCCGGAACCGGTCGCGGATCTCTTCGGGCGGGTAGGGGATCCGGGGCGCGGGTTTGTCCTCCGCCGTCACCCGCGCGAGGAGGAAGCTCGGCCCCTCGCTCTCGAGGGCCTCGGTCACGGCGAGGGAGATCTCGCGCGCCGTCGTCACGCAGACGGTCCGCGCGTAGCCGGCCGCCGCCGCCACGCGGTCGAGACGCGTGGCCTGCCCCGGCGAGGGCTGCCCGCCCGTGGAGGCATACACGCCGTTGTCGAAGACGATGTGGACGAAGCGACGGGGCCGGCGCCGCCGCCCGGCGTCGCCGATCATCGGCAGGATGCCAAGGTTCATGAGGAGATTGCCATCGCCGTCGAAGATGACCACGGTGCGGTCGTCCCGCGCGAGCGCCGCGCCCAGCCCGATGGACGAGGCAAGGCCCATGGACCCGATCATGTAGAAGTTCTCCGGCCTGTCCCGCACCGCGAAGGACTCACGACAGATGTAGCCGTTGGCATGCACGACGGGCTCGCGGCCCAGCGCCTTCACGGCCGCCTGCAAGGCCTCCGACCGGGAGATGGAGGCGACGGGGGGCGGGCCCGAGGTGTCCGCCCTCCCGGCCTCGACCGGAGCCTGGCTCACCCCGCCCGCCTCGTGCGCGCGCGTCTCCAGGAGGCCCGGCGGCACGAGCAGGGCGACCGGCTGGCTCAATCTCGACGATTCGGTCTTCGCCCAGTGGAGCTCGGCGGCGGCGCCGGTGGCCGTGAGCACGCGGTGCGGGATACGGATCAGGTCGAGGAGAGCCGGGGAGATCTCCCCCATCAGGATGTGCTCGGGCGCGTCCGCGCCGCCGTGGCCGCGCCAGGTCACGAGCAGGAGGGCGGGCAGCCGATAGAGGAGGGAGAGCGAGACGAGGGCGTTGAGACTCGTCCCCAGGCCGGAATTCTGCATGACGACGGCGGGCGCGCGTCCACCGAGCCAGGCGCCCGCGGCGAGGCCGATCGCGATGTCCTCGCGCACGGAAGGGATGTACGGTGACCGCGCGTCCCTCGCGGCGGCCCTGGTCTCGAGCTCGGCGAGCAGGGCCTCGACGAGGGAGCAGGGCACCCCCGTGAAGAAATCGTAGCCGTGCTCGTCCAGGAGATCCGCGAGGTCTCGGCCCGTCATGGCGTGGCGCCGCTCTGGCCACGGGCGGGCGTCACCGGCCAGGAGCCGGCGACGCGCCTCCCGCTAGTTCTTGACCTTCTTCCTCTGGGCTTCTTCTTCCGCGAACTCGGTCTGCTTCGTCTTCATCTTCTCCACGAGACCGTTGTAGCCGTTCGTCTGGATGATCTTGTTGAACTGGGTCCGGTAGTTGGAGACGAGGCTGATCCCCTCCACGCTGACGTCGTAGATCATCCACCGGTCGCTGCGCTTGAAGAGCCGATAGTCGACGGGCACCTCGGTGCCGTTCTTGGTCATGATCCTGGTGCTGACGGTGGCGAGGTCGGCGTCCACGCGCTCGCCGCTGTAGACGATCTTCTCCCCGCCGTACAGCTCGATCTTCGAGATGTACGAGCGCTCGAGGAGGTCGCCGAAGAGTCCGACGAACTCGGCGCGCTGGGGCTCGGAGAGGGGCTGCCAGTAGCGGCCCAGAGACCGCCGGGCGATCTCGCCGAAGTCGAAGATCTCGTTGGCGATCTTCCGGACGGCCGTTCGCCGCTCGAGGACCTTCCCTTCGCCTTTGAGGGCCGGACTGTCGAGCGTCGCCACGACGCGGTCGATGGCACCCTTCAGTTGGTCGGTGGGCGGGCCCGCCCCGGCATCCCGCGCGGAGACGAGGATGATCAGGGCTGCGAGCCCGAGCCACAGTGCGCGGCGAACAGTCATCAGCTACCCTCCTAGACAGTCAGGTTTTTGCAGCGCGTTTCTAGACCTTGCCAAAGACATATTTCGACAGCAGCTCCTCCAGATCAATGGGCGGCTCCACTTCGGTGATCTTGCCCCCCGGCTTGATCATCCGTTCCGACCCTCCCGGGCTGATCTGCACGAACTTCTCGCCGATGAGCCCCCGGGTCTTGATCGACGCGATGGAGTCCTCGGTCAGCTTGACGTCGCTCCGGATCGACAAGATCACGCGAGCCTGATAGTTGGCCAGCTGGACGGTGCTGACACGCCCGATCTCGACTCCCGCGATCTCGATGCTGGAGCCGTTCTTGAGCCCGCCCGCCGAGGGAAAGTCGGCCGTGACCGTGTAATTCTTTCCTCCCACGAAGTCGACCTTGCCGAGTCTAATCGAAAGCCAGCCCAATGCCAAGATTCCCAGCAAGACGAAGACTCCGACGGCCAGGTCCAGCACAGAGCGTCTCATGCGGCTTCTCCCTTGGCGTCACGCGGCATGGTGGGTGCCCTCGACTTCCCCGTGGATGAACTGCTGAACGATCGGGTTCGGCGAGGCCTGGAGGCTCGCCGCGTCCCCCGTCTCGACGATGACGCCGTCGTGGAGCATGGCCACGCGGTCGGCGATCTCGAAGATCTCGGGGATCTCATGGCTGACCATGACCGCGGTGAAGCGGAACTTTCGATGCAGGTCCCGGATGAGGTGGTGGATGGTATTGACGAGAATGGGGTCGAGCCCCGTGGTCGGCTCGTCGAAGAAGACGATCTCGGGCTCGGTCACGAGGGCCCGCGCGATGGCCACGCGCTTGCGCATGCCGCCCGAGATCTCCGCCGGGTTCTTGCTGCCCATCTCCTGGAGCCCCACCTGCTCGAGCTTCTGCTCGACCCGCTGCGCGATCTCCGCGGGCCTGAGCTTCGTCTTCTCGCGCAGGGGAAAAGCGACGTTGTCGAAGACCGACATGGAATCGAACAGGGCACCGCCCTGGAAGACCACCCCGTAGCGCCGCCGCACCGCCTCGAGGGCCGCCCCGCGCAGCCTCGTGATGTCCACCCCATCCACGAGGACGGCGCCCGCGTCCGGGCGCATGAGGCCCAGGAGGTGTTTGAGGAGCACGGACTTGCCCCCGCCGCTCCGGCCGATGACGATCATGATCTCGCCCGTGGCCACGTCCAGATCCACGCCCTTGAGCACTTCCTGGCGGCCGAAGGACTTGCGCAGGCCCTGGATCCGAATCATGCGAGCGAGGTCACGGGAGCACCGACCCCAGGAAGTAGTTGAAGACGAGGATGAGCACGCAGGAGAGCACGACGGCCTCGGTGGTGGCGCGGGAAACGCCCTCCGCGCCGTGGCCGCAGTGGAAGCCCTTGTAGGTGCAGACCCAGGGCACGAGCACGCCGAAGCAGAGCGACTTCCAGAAGCCGACCATGACATCCGTCATGTCGGCGTAGGTCTGCATCTGGCCGAAGTACGTCCCGGGCGACATCCCGAGCAGGATGACCGCGACCAGGTAGCCGCCGTAGATGCCGGCGACGTCGAAGATGGCCGTGAGCATGGGAAAGGTGATGAGCCCGGCCAGAATGGCGGGCACCACGAGATAGCGCACGGGGTTCAGGGCCATGACCATGAGGGCGTCGATCTGCTCGGTGATGCGCATGATGCCGAGCTCGGCGGTGAGGGCCGAGCCCGCCAGGCCCGTGACGAAGACGGCCGTGAGCACGGGCCCGAGCTCTCGCACGAGGGCGATCCCCACGGCGGGGCCCACGAAAGCCTCCGAGCCAACGCGCTGGAGGGTGAGGAAGACCTGGAGGCCCAGGGCCATGCCGGTGAAGCCGCCCGTGAGGATGACAATGGTGAGCGACTTGAAGCCGATGAAGTAGACGCGCCCGGCGAGCCGGCCGAGCTTGAGGGGTGGGATGAAGACCAGGGCCACCGCCTCGCTGAGGAATCGGCCGAAGCGGCCGAGCGACGCGACGATGTAGAGGGCGAGCCACCCCAGCGCCTCGATGAGACGCAGGGGCAGCGGCCAGGGCGTTGGCCCCGCAGCTATATCAGCCCTCGTCTCGGGCGCTCGTGCCTGCGGCAACTCGGCCGCCCCTCATCTCGAAAAACGCGTTCACGCCGCCGTGCCCCGGTATACCCCGAGGGCCCAGAGGGGGAAGTACTTCGCGTAGAGGTGATACTTGAGGTAGAAGACACGCGGGAAACCCGTGCCGTTCCAGAGCGGGTCTTCCCATGAGCCGTCCGCGGTCTGCGTGTCGATCAGATAGCGGATCCCCTGCTCCACGGCCTTTCCCTCCGTCCGCCCCGCCGCGAAGAGGCCCAGGAGCGCCCACGCCGTCTGGCTGGGAATGGACTCGCCGCGCCCGGCCAGGGTCTCGTCCTCGTAGGAGGCGAGCGTCTCGCCCCAGCCCCCGTCGTCGTTCTGCCGCTGCTCGATCCAGGCAATGGCGCGCTGGATGTAGTCGGCCGAGCAGTCCTCGCCGATGGCGCCGAGCCCGCGCAGCACCGACCACGTGCCGTAGATGTAGTTGACGCCCCAGCGTCCGTACCAGGCGCCTGTCTCGTGCTGGGTCTTGCGGATGAAGCCGAGGGCACGCTGGGCCGCGGGGTGATCCGGGCCGTGGCCGAGGGTGCCGAGGAGCTCGAGGCCGCGGCCCGTCAAGTCCTCCGTCGAGGGATCGAGGAGGGCCCCGTGATCGGCGAAGGGAATGTTGTTGAAGACGAGCCGGCTGTTGTCGGCGTCGAAGGAGGCCCACCCGCCGTCGGATCCCTGCATGCCGACGAACCACGCCAGGCCCCGCTCCATGCACCGCGCCTTGCGCTCGGGGTCGAGGCCCTGGATCTTGGCCAGCGCCATCATCACCATGGCCGAATCGTCGAGGTCGGGGTAGAAATCGTTGTGATACTGGAAGGGCCAGCCCCCCGGCGGGACGTCGGGTCGCTTGACCTGCCAGTCCCCCGGCACCGTGATCTGCTTGTCCATCATCCACTCGCCGGCGCGCACGAGCTGGGGATGGTCCGGGGCCAGCCCAGACTCGATGAGGGCGTTGGCGGCGAGCGAGGTGTCCCAGACCGGCGAGACGCATGGCGCGTAGTGGAGCGAGTCCGTGGTCTCCACGCCGAGGTTCTCGATCTCCTTGATCTGCCCGCGGATGAGCGGGTGGTCCTCGGGATAACCGAGGGTCCTCAGGGCCAGCACCGCGTTGGTCATGGCCGGGAAGATTCCGCCCAGGCCTCCCGGCACGGCCAGGCGCTCCTCGAGCCAGCGCAACGCCGCCTCGATGGCGCGCCCCCGGAATGGTCGCGGGCCCAGGCGCTCCCAGCCCTTGAGGGCGTCGTCCACGCCGATGAAGAGGTTCTTCCAGATGAAGCGTTTCGGCGAGAAGGGGCGGGGGATGCGCGGAAAGCGGAGGCTCGCGTGCTCGCGGGGCACGGGCCACAGCTCATCGAGCCGGCACGACTCCGGCAGCCGCATGACGGGCTTGGAGTCCATGAGGATGAGAAGGGGGACGATGACCGTGCGCGACCAGTAGGAAACTTCGAGAAGATTGAAGAAGGACCAGCGGGGCAAGAGCATGATCTCGACGGGCATCGAGGGCACGCCCCGCCAGTCGTACTCCCCGAAGAGGGCGAGGAGGATCTTGGTGAAGACGTCGGCCTGGACGGGGCCGCCCCGCTCCAGGATCAGCGCGCGCGCGGCCGCCATGGCGGGGTCATCGACGGAAACCCCCGCGACCTTCATGGCGAAGTAGGCCTTGATGGTGGCGGAGAGGTTGGCTGAGCCTCCGTCGTACAGGCTGTAACCGCCATCGGCGAGCTGCCGCTCCCGCAGGTACCGCACCATCTTGGCCTCGCGCTCCCGATCCACGCGATCCAGGAGATGGCAGAGGAGCAGGTACTCGCTGGTGATGGTGCTGTTGGCCTCGGCCTCGCCGACCCAGTGCCCGTCAGGCGCCTGGGTGGCCAGGAGAACGTCCCGGGCCCGGCTGATCGCGTGGTCGACTTCGGAGCGAACGGCGGTCGGCGAGGTCATGATGGGTGATGCATCCTCGGCGAAAACATCGCCCGATACTAGCACAGGCATGTGAAAGAGGGCACCACCGAGAACGTTGAAAGAGCGGGGGGATTCGGGGTAACGTGCCCGGCATGGCCCAGGACTGGGAAAGCATCGCCGGGCTTCTCGCCGGCACCGTCCTCCTGCGCCCGTACGTGTTCGTCTTCCTTCTCGCTTTCCTGGCGGTGGCTGGCCGTGAGCTCGGCTGGAGGCGGGCGACGGTGTGGCTGTGCTGGGGCTGGACGGTGGCCTTCGTGGCCGAGTACTCCTCGACCCGCACGGGTATCCCGTTCGGCCTGTACCACTACACGGGCGCCACCGCCGATCAAGAGCTCTTCATCTCGAATGTCCCGTTCTTCGACCCGCTCTCCTTTCCGTTCCTGGCCTACAGCTCGTGGTGTGTCGCGCGTATCGCACTCGGCCCCGGCAAACGTCGGGCGTCGGCCCTGCTGGGTGGCGTGCTCATGATGCTGGCGGACATCGTGATCGATCCCCTGGCCGTGATCGGAGAGAAGTGGTTCCTCGGCAAGGTGTTCTACTACGCTGAGCCCGGCTTCTATTTCGGAGTGCCGCTGTCGAACTTCGCCGCCTGGGCTCTCGTGGGCTGGGCCATCGTGGGCGGCTGGCTCTGGATGGCGGGACGGTCACCGCGCCTGGGCTCGCCCTGGGCGGGAACGGCCCTGTACTATGGGGTCTTGGTCTTCAACTTGGGCATCACGGCCTGGACGGGTGAGGGTAAGCTCCTGGGCATTGGAATCCTCCTCCATGTGGCCGTTATCATGGTACTGTACCGCCTGAACGCCATCTCGGCCGTCCGGGGTTGGGCAGTAGACCCCCGTGGGGGGGCCCAGGCTACCATCACCACCGTGACAGACGAAGGGGGTTCCTGAGTCGATGAGCGTCCCGATTTCCCAGATGGCCACGGTCGCGAGCTACGTCGTCAAGCAGAAGCTCCGGGGTCGCAAGCGATATCCTCTCGTTCTCATGCTCGAGCCGCTCTTCCGGTGCAACCTCGCCTGCGCCGGCTGCGGCAAGATCCAGTACCCCGCGCAGATCCTCAAGAAGCACCTGACCGTCGATCAATGTCTCCGGGCCGTGGAGGAGTGCGGCGCGCCCATCGTGAGCATTCCGGGCGGCGAGCCGCTGATGTACCCCGACATCGACAAGCTGGTCGTCGAGCTGGTCAAGTGTCGGAAGTACATCTACCTCTGCACGAATGCCATCCTGCTCAAGGAGAAGCTCGATCTCTTCACTCCGTCCAAGTACCTGACCTTCAGCGTGCACATGGACGGCCTGCGCGAGGAGCACGACGAGGCGGTGTGCCGCGACGGCGTCTTCGACGAGGCGGTGGACGGGATCAAGGAGGCCCTGCGCCGCGGCTTCCGGGTGACCACCAACACCACCCTCTTCGACGGCACCTCGCCGCTGCGGACGCGGGAGTTCTTCGACGAGATGATGACCCTCGGGGTGGAGGGGATGATGCTTTCGCCCGGGTACAGCTATTCCAAGGCCCCGGACCAGGAGCACTTCCTCCGCGAGTCCCGCACCCACCAGCTCTTCAGCGAGATGCTCTCGAATCCCAAGCGGCGCTGGAAGTTCAACCAGTCGCCGCTCTTCCTGCGCTTCCTCATGGGCAAGAAGGATTTCGAGTGCACGCCCTGGGGCAATCCCACCTTCAACATGTTCGGCTGGCAGCGTCCCTGCTATCTCCTCCAGGAGGGCTATGCCGCGACGTTCCAGGAGCTGATGGACGGCACACGCTGGGAGAACTACGGCAAGAAGAGCGGCAACGAGAAGTGCCGCGACTGCATGGTCCACTGCGGGTACGAGGCGACCGCGGTCGACCACACGTTCAGCTCCCTCAAGGGCTTCGCGGAAACGGTGGCGGTCACCCTCACGGGCAAGCTGTAATCCGCGCCATGAGTCTCGAGGGTTGGGTGCCCCAGATCAACGACTACACGTCCCTTCGCGAGGTGGTGGACTACGCCTTCGACTACCGGGGCAACACCACCATCGTGACGCGGGACGGGCGCGAGCTCGTGGCCTATATCTTCAACCGCGATGCCGACGCGCCGGAGCCCTTCGTCCAGTTCTTCGACGAGCAGGGCGAGGGGCCGTTCACGCTCGCCTTCGCCGACATCGCCACCATCAAGTTCACCGGCAAGGACACCGCCGCCGGCAATAGCTGGAAGGCCTGGGTCGAGCGCAAGGAGAAGGAAAAGGCGCTCAAGGCGGCGGCCGCCGGGGCCGGCCCGCTTGGGCGCGATCCTCGTCCTGGCGGCGGTTGAGCTCGAGGCCCGGGCGCTCGCCCGGGCGCTTCGGCTGCCCCGCCTCAAGTCCTTCTCCTTCCCCGCCTTCGGGGATGCTCGTTTTCGCCTCGCCCCGGTCGGTCTCGCCGCAAGCGTTCTTTCCGCCCGCTTCCCGGCATTGCTCGAGGGGCTCGAGCATCCTCTCGTGATCTCCGCGGGCGTGTGCGGCGCCCTCGATCCTGCCGTGTCGTGCGGCTCCTTGATCCTCCCCGAGACGGTCATCGGTCCGCGGGGAGAGCGATACGCCGCCGCCGTCGCCCACCATCGTCGTCATGTCGCCGCCCTGTCTGACCGAGGGATGCGCTTTGCCACGGGCGCGCTGGCGACCGTGGCGGAGGTGGCCGCGACACCCGGGGCCAAGGCGAAGCTGCGGGAGGCGACGGGCGCCGTCGCCGTCGACATGGAATCCGCCCTCATCCTGCGGGCCGCCGCGGAGGCGGGCTGCCCCGGCCTCGTTCTCCGCGGCGTCTCCGACGATGCGGAGGACAGCCTGTCGCCCGAGCTCGCGGCGCTCGTCACGGCGGAAGGGAGGGTGCGCAAGGCTCGCGCGGCGGCGACCGTGCTGAGGCAGCCGGCGATAGTGCCGAAGGCGCTGAAGCTCCAGCGCGCCACTCAGAGAGCCCTCGCGACGGTGGCCGATGCTCTGCAGTGGTCAGTCGATTACCGGGCGCCGGTCGAGCACGAACCCCGCTGATGGACGCGCTCGTCACGGGGGGGACCGGGTTCGTCGGGGCCAATCTCGTCCGCGAGCTTCTCGCCGATGGCCGCACCGTGCGCGTGCTCGCGCGTCCGGGGAGCGACCGGCGGGCCCTCGAAGGCTGCCGCGTCGAGATCGCCGAGGGCGATTTGCTCGACCGCGACTCGCTCCGCGCCGCGGTGGCGGGCGCGCGACGTGTCTATCACGTCGCCGCCGATTACCGCTTGTGGGCCCGGGACTCGCGCGAGCTCTATCGCGCCAACGTCGACGGCACCCGCCACGTCCTCGAAGCGGCCGTGGAGGCCGGCGCCGAGCGCATCGTGTACACGTCCACCGTGGGAGCGCTGGGCATCCCCAGGGACGGCACGCCGGGCGACGAGGCGACCCCGGTCGGCCTCGAGGACATGGTCGGCCCGTACAAGGCGTCGAAATTTCTCGCCGAGCGCGTGGCCGACGAGCTGGCGGCCCGGGGGGCGCCCGTGGTCATCGTCAATCCCTCGGCGCCCGTGGGGCCGTGGGACATCAAGCCGACGCCCACGGGGCAGATGATCGTGGATTTCCTCAAGGGCAAGATGGTGGGCTCGCTCGACACCGGGCTGAACATCGTCCACGTGCGCGACGTCGCGCGGGGCCACATCCTGGCCGGCGATCGCGGCAAGGCGGGGCAGAAGTACGTCCTGGGCAATCGGAACATGTCGCTCATCGAGATCTTCCGCGCCCTTGCCTCCTTCACGGGCGTGCGCGCCCCGCGTTTCCGCGTTCCCTACAGCGTGGCCTGGCTCGCCGCTTTCTGCATGGAGAGCGCGGCGCGGGTGACGGGGGGCGCGCCGGAGGTGGCCCTCGATGCCGTGCGCATGGCGCGCAAGCGCATGTACTTCAGCGCGGCCAAGGCCGTGCGCGAGCTCGGCCTGCCCCAGACGCCTACGGAAGACGCCCTGCGGGACGCCGTCACCTGGTTCGTGGAGCGCGGCTACGCTCCGCGGCCCGCCAAGGCCGCATGAACGCCACCAAGTTCGTCTCGAGGATCACGCGGAAGAGCCGCTCGAACTTCTTCTTCGCCTTCCTCACCCTCCCGCGTCCGCAGCGCGAGGCCATCTACGCCGTGTACGCCTTCTGCCGCATCGTGGACGACGCGGTGGATCTGGGACAGGATCGCGCCGCTCAACGCGGGGAGCTTGCGCGCTGGCGGGAGGAGATCCGACGCGTCTACGAGGGCACGCCCGAGCACCCGGCGGCCGAGCGACTGCAGGAGGCCGTGAAGCTCTTCCCCATCCCGCGCTCTGCCCTCCTCGAGATCATCGCCGGCGTCGAGATGGACCTCGGGCGCTCGACGTACGAGACCTTCGAGGACCTCTACCCGTATTGCTATCGCGTGGCCTCGGCGGTCGGGCTCTGCTGCATCGAGATCTTCGGCTACGCGGACACCCGGGCGCGCCAGTACGCCGTCGATCTCGGGGTGGCCCTCCAGCTCACCAACATCATGCGCGACGTGCAGCCGGACGCCCGCGCCGGGCGCGTCTACGTGCCGCAGGAGGACCTGCGGAGCTTCGGCGTCAAGGCCGACGACCTCGCCGCGGGACGGTACACGCCCGAGTTCGTCGAGCTGATGACCGCCCAGGCCACGCGCGCGCGCACGTACTACGAGCGCGCGTGGGCGGCCCTGCCCCGCTCCGACGCGCGGACCCTCTTCGCGGCCGAGATCATGGGCCGGACGTATTTCGCACTGCTCCAGGCCATGGAGCGGCGGCGCTACCGGGTCTTCGGCGAGCGCGTGAGCGTGCCGACCCCGAAGAAGCTCGGCATCGCCCTGCGCTGCTGGACCCGCTCGCGCTGGGGGGATCGTCAGGCGTGAAGGCGGCGGTGTACGGGGGGCCGGGCGACCTCGAGCTGCGCGACTGGCCCGAGCCCGTCGCGGGGGCGGGCGAGCTGCTCGTGCGGGTGCGCGGCTGTGGCCTCTGCGGCTCGGACATCCTGAAGATCCTGAGCCCCGACACGCGGGCGCCCGCCGTCTTCGGCCACGAGGTGGTGGGCGAGGTGATCGCGGTGGGCGCCGCCGTCACGAGATTCAGCGTCGGCCAGCGCGTGGTCGTGGCCCATCACGTGCCCTGCTTCCGCTGCCACTACTGCCGGCGCGGCAGCGCGTCCATGTGCCGCGCCTTCAAGCGCATCAATCTCGACCCCGGCGGCTTCGCGGAGCTCTGCCGGGTGCCCGCCCCCAATGTCGAGCACGCGACCTTCGCCCTTCCCCCCGGCATGAGCGACGAGACGGCGTCGTTCGTCGAGCCTCTGGCCTGTTGCCTGCGCGCGGTCAAGCGCTCCGGCGCGGTGGCGGGCGACGCCGCGCTCGTCATCGGGCTGGGCTCCATCGGCTGCCTGCTCAGCCAGGCCTTCGCGCTCGCGGGAACAGCCGTCTTCGGCGCCGATCTCGTGGCCGGCCGTCGCGCGCTCGGCCGCGCCGCGGGCGCGCGGGTCTTCGACGTCGATGCGGAGCTGGACGCCGCCCTGAGCGAGGCGACAGAAGGCCGGGGAGCGGACGTGGCCATGCTCACAGCGGGTGGGGGATCGCTCCTCCCCTGGGTGGCCGCGCGCCTCCGCGATGGCGGCCACGTCCACTATTTCGCGGGAGGCGAAGGGGCGGCGCTGCCCATGCCCCTCGCCGATCTCTACCACCGCGAGCTGACCATCTCCTCGACGTACTCGTCGTCGCCGACCGAGCTTCGCGAGGCCTTCGACGCGCTCGCCACGGGCCGGATCCGCGTCGACGGGCTCATCACCCACCGACTGCCCCTCGGCGAGCTGGCCCGGGGGGTCGAGCTGATGCGGCGCCACGAAGCCGTGAAGGTGTACATCACGCCATGAGGGCGCAGGTCTTCCATGGACCGGGAGATCTCCGCTTCGAAGACCTCCCGATTCCCGAGCCGGAGGCCGGGGGGATCGTCGTCAGGATCGAGGCCGCCCTCACGTGCGGGACGGACGTCAAGGTGCTGCGCCGCGGCCACCCCGTGATGATTCCTCACGTTCCCACCGTCTTCGGCCACGAGTTTGCCGGCACGGTGGCGCGCGTGGGATCGGGCGCGGCCGGAGTGCGGGAGGGAGACCGCGTGGTCGCCGCCAATTCGGCGCCCTGTGGCCAGTGCCGCTTCTGTCGGGAAGGCCGCCACAATCTGTGCGAGGACCTCCTCTTCGTCAACGGCGCCTACGGCGAATTCGTCGCCTTGCCGCCCCGGCTCTGCGCCTCCAATGTCGTGCGCCTGGGCGCGAGCTTGCCCGCGCGCCGCGCGGCCTTTGCCGAGCCGCTGGCCTGCGCGCTCCTCGGCGTCGAGCGGGGAAGGGTGGAGGCGGGCATGACGGTGGCGGTGATTGGTCATGGGCCCCTCGGCTGTCTCCTCGCCCTGTCGGCCGCACAGCGCAAGGCCAGGGTCCTCCTCGTGGGCAAGCCCGGCTGGCGTCTCGAGCGGGTGCGGGAGCTGGGTCTGGCCGAGTGTGTCGACAGCTCGCTGACCCATGATCTGGTGGGCCAACTGCGCGACATGACAAGCGGTCGGGGCCCCGAGGTCGTGATCGACGCGACGGGGCGCCCGGAGGTCTGGGAGCAGGCCGTGGCTTCTGTGGGGCGCGGCGGGACCGTGGTATTCTTTGGCGGTTGCGCCCCGGGCACGACCATCGCAGTGGACACACGGCGGGCGCATTACGAGGAGCTGACACTGGTCGGGGCATTTCACCATACGCCGGCTCTGATCCGTCAGGCCGTCGGGCTCCTCGAGTCCGAGAGCCTGGTGCCCGACGGTCTTGTCACTCACACCATGGGCCTCGAGCGAGTCCGTGAGGCCCTAGGGCTGATGGAGCGCGGAGAGGCGCTCAAGGTACTGATAGAGCCATGACGAGACGCTGCGCGCTGGGTCTGCTCCTGCTCTTGCTCGCGGTGGCCACGGCGCCCGTGGGGGCGGCCGCCTTCGACGCCGAGCAGGAGTTTGCCCAGGGGACCAAGGCGATCGGGCTGTCCTTCGGCGGGGGGGCCCAGAACAATGTCGAGAACCACGGACGGCTCTCGGGCATCTCCTTCGTCAACTTCAATCCCCGGCTCTCGTATTTCTTCTTCGAGCCGTTCGGCCCCAGCATCCTTCACGGGGCTTTCGAGACCGGCCTCGAGGGCTGGTTTCAGTACTATCTCGGTCCGAAGGAGGCGACGGCCGAAGGCCTGAAGCTGGCCTTCCGCTATCACCTGCTGGGACTCTCGGTCGGGCGCTTCGTCCCGTACCTCGAAGGCACGGCGGGGGCCGCGGGCACCGACCTCAAGGTGCTGGAGATCGACTCGCCCTTCACGTACGTCCTCGAAGCGGGTCTCGGCGTCTCCTACTTCATCACGCCGGGACTGGCCGTCAATGTCGGTTACCGCTTCCAGCACATCTCCAACGGGCACCTGTACAAGAAGAACCGCGGCTTCAACTCGGATAGCGGTATCGTGGGACTGACCTGGTACTTCAAGTAGACTGAGGGCATATGGCCACCATCCCCCTCCAGGAAATCGTGCTCGCAGGGCCGCGCGGCTTCTGCGCCGGCGTGGATCGCGCCATCGACATCGTGGAGCTGGCCCTCCAGGTCTGCCCGCCGCCTGTCTACGTGCGCCGCGAGATCGTGCACAACCGGCATGTCGTCGAGGCCCTCCGGGCCAAGGGCGCCCACTTCGTGGACGAGCTCGACGAGGTGCCCGACGACGCCACGGTGATCTTCAGCGCGCACGGCGTCTCCCCGGCCGTGCGCCAGGAGGCGCGGCGGCGCGGGCTGCGGGTGATCGACGCCACCTGTCCGCTCGTGACCAAGGTGCACCTGGAGGCCATCCGCTACGCGCGCGAGGGGTACAGCATCGTGCTCGTCGGCCACGCCGACCACGACGAGGTGGTGGGCACCATGGGAGAGGCGCCCGAGCGCATGTTCCTCATCGCCCATCCCGAGGAAGTGGACAGGCTCCAGATCCCCGACCCCGACAAGGTTGCCTACCTGACCCAGACCACGCTCAGCGTCGACGATACCCGCGACTGCATCGAGGCGCTGCGCCGGCGCTTTCCCAAGATCGCGGGCCCTGCCAAGGACGACATCTGCTACGCCACGCAGAATCGCCAGGCCTCGGCCAAGACGGTGGCGGGGGAAGTCGATGTCCTGCTCGTCATCGGCGCCGCCAACAGCTCCAACGCGAACCGGCTCGTCGAGGTGTCGACCGTCATGGGCACGCCCTCCTACCTCATCAACGACAAGAACGACATCAAGACCGAATGGCTGGCGGGCTCCCAGCGCGTGGGCGTCACCGCGGGGGCCTCCACCCCGGAGTTCCTGGTCACCGAGGTGGTCCAGGCGCTCCAGCAGGCGGGCCGGGTCGCCGTGCGCGAGGTCCATGTCGTCGAGGAGGACGTGCGCTTCGGGCTGCCGCGGGAGCTGGAAGACATCGCCCGTCAGGGCGGCAAGACCTTGCCTCAGCGGAGCGGCGTCGCCGCGGGGAGCCAGTAGCATGCAGCTGGTGACCTTCCGCCGGGGTCGCGGCGAGCCCAAGGTGGGCGCGGTGTGGCACGAGGCGGTGCTGGATCTGGCCGGCCTCGCCAAGGAGCTGGCCGCCCAGCGCGGCGCCGTGCGGCGCGGGCGTGGAGGCTTCCCGAGGAGCCTGCTCGAGCTCGTGCAGGGGGGCGAGCCGGCCTGGGCCCTCGGCCGCGAGGCCTGGGACTATGGCAAGCGCCTCGTGGACCAGCAGGCCATCGAAGACCTCGCCGGGCGCAAGCTCGCCTATCCGCTCAAGCGCGTGCGTCTCCTCGCGCCCATCCAGCACCCCGCGCGCAACGTGTTCTGCCTGGGCCGCAACTACGCCGACCACGCGGCGGAGCGCGGCGCCGCCGTGCCCGAGCATCCCGTCTACTTCACCAAGCCCGGCACCTCGGTGGTCGGCCCGGGGGACGACGTGGTCCATCACGCGATCACCACGGAGCTCGACTACGAGGTCGAGCTGGCCGTGGTCCTGGGCACCGCCGGCCGGGACATCAGCCGTCCCGATGCCCTCAAGCACGTCTTCGGCTACACGGTGATCAACGACGTGACGGCCCGCGACCTCCAGAAGCGGCACACGCAGTGGTTCAAGGGCAAGTCGCTCGACACCTTCTGCCCCATGGGGCCCGTCCTCGTCACCGCGGACGAGATCCCGGACCCGCAGGCCCTGAGCATCTCCATGCGCGTCAACGGACAGGTGCGTCAGTCCAGCCACACCTCCAAGATGATCTTCCCGGTGGATCAGTGCATCGAGGTCCTCTCGCGCGGCATGACGGTGCTCCCCGGGGACATCATCGCCACCGGCACGCCGGACGGCGTGGGCGCCGCCACCGGCAGCTTCCTCAAGGCCGGGGACCGCATGGAGGCCGAGGTCGAGAAGATCGGCGTGCTCGCGAACAAAGTCGTCCGCCCGTAGCCGGCCGATACAAGAGACGGTCCGAGCGAGCGGTTCCACACATTCATTTGTCTGCGGCGGCCTCGAATGGCCCCCGCACTCCCCCTCTTCGCGCACGCGTGCTCTCGGCGGGCATCGAGCATGCCGGCGCCCCTCTCTTTTCCCTCAACGTGCTGGAACACTCCGTAACGCTGTGGTAGCATCCCTCTTCACATCGTCCTTTCTCCTGCAGTCGAAGTTTCCCTACGCGATGGGGCCGAGGGGAGGCAGGCATGGCGACGGACATCTCTAAGATTCGCAACGTGGGCTTCGCGGGGCACGGCGGAGTCGGCAAGACATCTCTGGTGGAAGGCATCCTCTTCGCGGCCGGCGCCGTCAACCGGCTCGGCAAGGTCGATGACGGCACCACCACCACCGACTTCGACCCCGACGAGATCAAGCGCAAGATCTCGCTCGGCACCTCCGTCGCCTTCTGCGACTGGAAGGGCCACCGCCTCAACCTGATCGACACCCCCGGATACGGCGACTTCGTGGCCGACGCGCGGGCGGGACTGCGCGCGGCGAGCGCGGCCGTCATCGTCGTGGATGCGGTGGCCGGCGTGCAGGTGCAGACGGAGAAGGTCTGGAAGTACGCCAACGAGTACGGGCTGCCCCGGGCCATCGTGATCAACCGTCTCGACCGCGAGCGCGCCGACTTCTTCCGCACCCTCGAGTCACTCCAGAAGCGCCTCAAGGGACGCCTGTGCCCGCTCCAGATCCCCGTGGGATCGGAGTCCGGCTTTGCCGGCGTCGTCGATCTCGTGGCCATGAAGGCCCTCGTCGCCGCCGACGGCAAGGTGAAGGAGGCGGACATCCCCGGCGAGGTCATGGACGACGCGAAGACGTGGCGGGAGAAGCTCATCGAGGCGGTGGCGGAAACGGACGACGACCTCCTCTCCAAGTACCTCGAGGAGGGCGGCATCGGCGAGGAGGAGATGCTCGGAGCGCTCGGCAAGGCCGTCGGATCGGGAACCCTCGTGCCCGTCCTCGCCGCCTCCTCCACCAAGGGCCTGGGCATCCAGCCCCTCATGGACCTCATCGTCAAGGAGTTTCCCTCGCCCGCCGACCTGGGCGCGGTGGAGGGCACCGATCCCCGAACGAAGCAAGCCGTCACGCGCGCCGGGGACCCCAAGGCGCCGCTCTCCGCGGTCGTCTTCAAGACCATCGCGGATCCGCACGTGGGCAAGCTGTCCCTCTTCCGCGTCTACTCCGGCACCTTCAAGGCGGACAGCCAGGTGCTCAACGCCACGCGCGGGGGGAAGGAGCGCATCGGGCATCTCGGCCATCTCATGGGCAAGACCCAGAAGGCCGTGGAGTCGCTCGGCCCCGGGGAGATCGGCGTGGTCGCCAAGCTCAAGGACACCCTGACGGGCGACACGCTCTGCGATGAAAGCCAGCCCGTCATCCTGCCCGCCATCACCTTTCCCGAGCCCTCCATCTCCTTCGCCATCCAGCCCAAGAGCCGCGGCGACGAGGACAAGATCTCCACGGCGCTGCACCGCATGGCTGAGGAGGACCCGACGCTGCATCACCACTACGATCCCGAGACGAAGCAGCTCCTCGTCTCCGGCATGGGCCAGCTCCACGTGGAGACGGTGGTGGAGCGGATGAAGCGCAAGTACAACGTGGACGTCAACCTCCTGCCCCCGCGCATTCCGTACAAGGAGACGGTCAAGGGACGCGCGGAGGTCCAGGGCAAGTACAAGAAGCAGACGGGCGGCCGGGGACAGTACGGCGACGTGTGGCTCAAGGTGGAGCCGCTCCAGCGTGGCGGCGGCTTCGAGTTCGTGGACGACATCTTCGGGGGCGCGGTGCCGCGCAACTTCATCCCGTCCGTGGAGAAGGGCGTGCGCGATTGCATGAAGCGCGGCATCTTCGCGGGGTATCCCGTGGTGGATCTGCGGGTGACGCTCTACGACGGCTCCTATCACGACGTCGATTCGTCCGACATGGCCTTCCAGATCGCCGCCTCCATGGGGCTGCAGAAGGGCTTCATGGAAGCCCATCCCATCCTGCTCGAGCCGATCATGAACATCGAGGTCACCGCTCCCTCCGACAACGCGGGGGATGTCATCGGCGACCTCAACGGCCGCCGCGGGCGCATCGTGGGCATGGAGCCGGACGGCGAGATCGTCTCCGTGCGGGCGCAGGCGCCCATGTCCGAGATGCTGACCTACGAGTCTTCCCTCCGCTCCATGACGGGCGGGCGCGGGACCTACTCCATGGAGTTCTCGCACTACGAGGAAGTGCCCGCCCACCTCGCGGACAAGGTCGTCGCCGCCGCGAAGGCCGAGAAAGAGAAGGCACATTAGCCCCAGGAGCTTCGTCTCCCACATCGAGTGCACCGTCTGCGGCCGCCGCCACGAGGCCGGCCGCCTCCTCACCGTGTGCGCGGCCTGCGGCCAGATGCTGGCCGTCCGCTACGACCTGCCCAGGGTCGCCGCCTCTGTCAGCAAGGACGATCTCCTCCGCCGTCCCCCCGGGATGTACCGATTCCGCGAGCTGACCCCGCTCGACGCGGGTGAGGAGCCCATCACCCTGGGCGAGGGGGGCACGCCGTTCTTGCCCCTGCCACGGCTGGGCCGACACCTGGGGATGCGGCATCTCTTTGCCAAGGACGAGGGCCAGAACCCCACGGGCTCCTTCAAGGCGCGCGGCCTCGGCATGGCTCTGACCAAGGCGCGCACGCTGGGCGTCAAGGGGCTCATGATTCCCTCGGCGGGCAACGCGGGAGGCGCGGCCGCCGTCTACGGCGCGCGCGGGGGCATTCCCGTCGTGGTCGTCGTTCCGCGCGACACGCCGCAGGCCGCGGTGGCGGAGGCCATCATCGCGGGCGCGCACGTGTTCACCGTCGAGGGCACCATCGCGACGGCGGGCCGGGTCATCGCGGGGATCGCGCCCACCCTCGGATGGTTCGACCTCGCCACCCTCAAGGAGCCCTATCGCCTCGAGGGCAAGAAGACCATGGGACTCGAGCTCGCCGAGCAGCTCGACTGGCAGACGCCCGATGTGCTCATGTACCCGACGGGCGGCGGCACCGGCCTCGTGGGGATCCACAAGGCCTACGAGGAGCTGGCCGCCATGGGATGGATCAAGGCGAGCCAGCCGCGCTTCATCGCCGTCCAGGCCGAGGGATGCGCCCCGCTCGTCAAGGCCTGGGAAGACAAGGCCGAGACCACCACGCCGTGGGAGAATCCCGTCACCGACGCCCCCGGCCTGCGGGTCCCCGGCCCATTCGCGGGACGGCAGATGCTCAAGATCCTCCGGGAGACCGGCGGCCACCCGCAGCCGGTCAGCGAAGCCGCCATCCTCGAGGCGCAGAAGCTTCTGGGCCGGGTCGAAGGGATATGGACGGGGCCTGAAGCGGCGGCGACGCTGGCCGCGCTCTGTCTCATGAAGGAAGCGGGCGAGGTCGACTCCGGGACGCGCGTCGTGCTCGTGCTCACAGGGGCGGGGATCAAGAATCCGCCGCCCCCGCTTCCCCCTCCCATTCACCTCGAGGGTGATCCCGACCGCGTCCTGGCGACGGTTCGCCAGGCCATCGCCCGCTGAGGGCTTGTGCGCCCTCGGCTTCTGTCCTTCGACGTCTTCGGCACCCTCGTCGACACGCCCTCCGGCCAGGACGCCGCGTTCCGATCGATCCTCGAGGATGCCGGCGCCGCTCACGTGGCCGCGGACGCCTTCTGGACTCACTGGGAAGAGCGCAACATCGCGCACTACTGGGAGCCCTACCGCCCGTACAAGGAGATCTGCCGGCTCTCCCTGGAAGAGACGTTCGAGCGCTTCGGCGTCCCGGGCGGCGACGGCGCCCTGATCCAGAGGTACTTCGACGTCTATCCGCGCTTCGAGCTCTATCCGGATGTCCTGCCCACGCTCGAGATCCTCGGGCGGCGGAGCCGGCTCGCCCTCGTCTCCAACATCGACGACGACCTCCTCGCCGCCACCAAGCTGGGCCGCGACTTCGATCTCGTGTGCACGGCCGAGCGCGCGCGCGGCTACAAGCCGGACGGCCGCCTCTTCCGGTATCTCATCGACCGCGCCGGCGTCGGCATCGAGGAGATCCTCCACTCGGGACAGTCGCAGCTGACCGACCTCGTGGGCGGCAAGCCGCTCGGATTGACGATCGCCTGGATCAATCGCCGCGGCCTCGCCCTGCGTCCCACGGTTCCCCCGCCGGACTTCATCTTTCCCGGTCTCGCCCCGCTCCTGCCCTTGCTCGGAGACAAGCCCGAAAGAGTTTGACAGGCTGTGCGGGGCCTTGTATGTTCCTCGCGATTCCGGTCAAGAAGTCGTGAATCCACGGAGGCAAGGCCTATGAAAGGCGTGACGCGCAGGCAGTTCCTCCGGTCCTCTTCGCTTGGCCTCGGCCTCGGGCTGGCCGGCGGCCTCGCGGGCTGTGCCGCCAGCATGAAGGGCGACTTCGCGCCCAAGAGCGGTCGCCGCGTGGTCGTGATAGGCGGCGGCTGGGGCGGCGCGACGGCCGCCCGCTATGTCCGCATGGCCGATCCCTCGATCGAGGTGTACTTGATCGAGCCGAACAAGGAGTTCGTCTCCTGTCCGTTCAGCAACCTCGTCCTGAGCGGGCTCCGCACGATCGAGAGCCTGACCCAGCCCTACGACGGGCTCCGGCGCCGCGGCGTCAAGTTCATCCACGAGTCGGTCACGGCCATCGAGCCGGACGCCAAGCGCGTGCGCGTGGGCGAAGGCTATCTCGCCTACGACCGGCTCGTCGTCTCGCCCGGCATCGATTTCCAGTGGGAGCAGATCGAAGGACTGCCCGCCGTCAAGGACACCGTGCTGCACGCCTGGAAGGCGGGGCCGCAGACGGTCGAGCTGGCCCGGCAGATCCAGGCCATGCCCGACGGCGGAAACTTCGTCTTGACGGTCCCGCCCGTCGCCTACCGATGCCCGCCGGGACCCTACGAGCGCATCTGCCAGGTCGCCTGGTATCTGAAGACCAACAAGCCCAAGAGCAAGGTGATCGTGCTGGACGCCAACCAGAACATCGTGTCCAAGACCGCGCTCTTCCGCGCGGCCTGGCAGGCCTATCCCAACATCGACTATCGCGCGTCGAACAAGGTCACCGGCATCGACACCTCGACCCGCGAGGTGCGCACCGACTTCGACAAGGTCAAGTACGACGTGCTCAATCTGATTCCGCCCCAGCGCGCGGGGGCGATCGCGGTGCAGGCCGATCTCGTGGGCGCGGACAAGCGCTGGTGCGAGGTCGACCACGTCACCTACGAGTCGGCGAAGCAGAAGGGCATTCACGTGGTGGGCGACGCCACCATCGGCCTGCCCGTCCCGAAGTCCGGCAACGTGGCGAACAACATGGGCAAGGCGGCGGCCCTCAGCATCGTCAGCCTGCTCAACGGCCAGACCGTGCCCATCATGCCGCCGGGCAACACCTGCTATAGCTGGGTCAGCGATCGCGAGGCCATCGCGGTGGTCAACGCCTACAAGATCGAGAACGGCAAGGTGGTCCAGATCGAGCAGAAGCTCACGCCGGCGCAGAGCGCGTCCGTCGCCCAGCGGGCCGAGGGCTGGCGGCAGAGCATCTGGGCCGACATGCTGTCGTAGGGGGAGTGGCGGCCATGACGACTCGGACCTGTTCAAGCACTCGTCTCGGGGCGCTCGTGCCTGCGGCAGCTCGGCCGCCCCTCATCTCGAAAATCATGATCTCGCTCGCGATAGCGACGTTCGCGCTCGTCGCCGTCCTCGGCGCGGCGGAGGCCGCGGGACCGCTCGACGACCCCGCCTTCGCCAAGGTCATCACGTGCGGGGCCTGTCACGGGGTCAACGGCAACAGCAAGTCGGACATGCAGCCCATCATCGCCGGCCTCGACGCCGCCTACTTCAAGCGACAGATCGAGAGCTACGCGACGGGCAAGCGCCCGTCACCCGAGATGGAGCCCTATGCCAAGCAGGTGCAGTTCCTCGGCCTCGAGTCTATCGCGGGCTTCTTCGCCGCCCAGAAGCGCGAGCCCACGCCCTTGCGCGTCGCGCCCGAGTCGATTGCACGCGGCCGCGTGGCGTCCACCCCGTGCATGGCCTGCCACGGGCCGGACGGCCACGCCGACGTCGCGCGCCTGGTCCCTCCGCTGGCCGGTCAGCCGGCCGGCTACCTGGCTCAGCAGATGCTGCTTTTCAAGATAGACACACGCGAGCCGAGCGAAGCGCTGCTCTCGGCCAAGAAGGCGATCATGCGGATTACGCCGGACAGCCAGTTCCCCGATCTGGCGGCTTACTACTCGTCGCTCCGCTAGAACAGGCCGCTAGCCAGAGAGGTTGCCGCGCGCCCGGCGATCCGTGGCAGAATCGGGCGGGAGGATCTCTCCACTCGTGCCCGAATGGCTCTGGCTGGCCCCGCTCGGGCTGGTGATCGGTGCCTACGGCACGATCATCGGCGCCGGTGGGGGCTTCATCCTTCTTCCGCTGCTTCTGCTGCTCTACCCCCGCGACAGCCCCGAGTCGATCGCGAGCGTCTCCCTCGCCGTCGTCTTCGTCAATGCCCTCTCGGGCACGATCGCGTACGCGCGACTGAAGCGTGTGGACTATGCCTCCGGATTGCTCCTGTCCGCGGCGACGATTCCCGGCGCCATTGTCGGCGCGCTGACAACCGCCCTCATTCCCCGCCGACCTTTCGATTTTCTCGTCGGCGCCATCCTCATCGGGATCTCGATCTTTCTCATGGTGCGGCCTTCCGGCCCCGCGCGCGACTACCGCGGGCGTTTTCGCCTCAACCGTCGCATGGTTGCCCCGGACGGGAGCGTGCACGCGTGGAGCTATAACGCGCTCCTGGGCGCGGGGGTGAGTGTCGTCATCGGTTTCCTGTCGAGCCTCCTGGGCATCGGGGGCGGGTTCATCCACGTGCCCGTCATGGTCAACCTGCTCAGCTTCCCCGTGCACGTCGCGGCGGCGACCTCTCAATTCACGCTCACCGTGATGAGCTTCGTCGGCTCCACGGTCCACCTGCTCACCGGCACGCTCACCGGTTCGGCCCCGCGCATCGTGCCTCTGGCGGTGGGCGTCGCGGTCGGGGCGCAGGTCGGAGCCAGACTCGCCCAGCGCATGCATGGGGCCTGGATCATCCGGGCGCTGGTCCTGGCCCTGGCCTTCGTCGGGCTCCGCCTCATCATCAAAGCCCTGTAGCCCGGCGCCGAACCGGGCTATCATCTGCCCCGCATGCGTTACGGTTTCGTGATCGACCAGCGGAAGTGCATTGGCTGCCACGCGTGTGTGGCATTTCGAGCTGAGACGGGGCCGAGGAGCCGCAGGCGACGAGCCCGGCGAGGCGAGTGCTGAGATAAGATGCGCTACGGCTTCGTGATCGACCAGCGGAAGTGCATTGGCTGCCACGCGTGTACAGTGGCCTGCAAGGAAGAGAACCAGGTGCCGCTCGGAGTCAACCGCACCTGGGTCAAGTACATCGAGAAGGGGACGTTCCCGGATACGCGGCGCTACTTCTCCGTCATGCGCTGCAATCACTGCGACAACGCGCCGTGCGTGACCATCTGCCCCACGGTGGCGCTGTACCGGCGGCCCGACGGCATCGTGGATTTCGACGGCGACCGTTGCATCGGCTGCAAGTCGTGCATGCAGGCCTGCCCCTACGACGCGCTCTACATCGATCCCGAGACGCAAACGGCGGCCAAGTGCCACTACTGCGCGCACCGGATCGAGGTCGACCTCGAGCCCGCCTGCGTCATCGTGTGCCCCGTGCAGGCGATCGTGCCGGGCGATCTGGACGATCCCAACTCGCTGATCGCGCGCCTCGTGGCCTCGCAGCAGGTGGCCGTGCGCAAGCCCGAGCAGGGGACGCAGCCCAAGCTCTTCTACCTCGGCGCCGACGAGGCCTCGCTGACGCCGGCCATGCAGGAGCGGGGCGGGCGCTACGCCTTCGCGGAGGGCAGCCGCATTCCCACGCCGGGCCAGTCGAACGTCGCGGGCTTCGCGCCGGCGGCCACGAGCGGCCACGAGAGCGTTGACCTCCTGCGCATGGCCCGAACCGTCTACGACGTCGCCCATCCCGAGCGCCCCTGGGGCTGGAAGGTGTCGACGTACCTGTGGACCAAGTCCATCGCGGCCGGTGTCTTCCTGCTTGCGGCCCTCGGGCTGGCGAGCGGCCTGGCGTCCGGGGGCGCCCTGACCGCGCGGGCCACACCGCTGATCGGCCTCGTCTTTCTCGCGTTGACGACGGCCCTCCTCGTTCTTGACCTGAAGCGCCCCGAGCGTTTCCTCTACCTGCTCTTCATGCCCAACTGGCGGTCATGGCTCGTATGGGGCGGATGGATACTCGTGGCCCAGGGTGCGCTGGGCGCGCTCTGGCTCCTGGCGGGCTGGCAGGGGAATGCCGCCCTCTTACGGTCGCTTGCCTGGCCCATGGTCCCACTGGCGGCGGCCGCGGCAGGCTATAGCGCCTTCCTCTTCGGTCAGGCCGAGGGGCGCGATTTCTGGCAGAGCCCGCTCCTGTTGCCTCATCTCCTCGTGGCGGCGCTTCTCGCGGGAGCGGCGAGCCTGTTGCTGGCCGCTCGGGCCACGGGCAGCCCTGAGTGGGTGGCGAGAGAGCTCGCGCTGACTCTCTGGGTGTTGCTCGCCGTGGAAGGCATGGTCCTGCTTGCGGAGCTGTTCAGCCTGCACGCGACCCAGGACTCGGCGCGGTCGGCGAAGGTTCTGACCCACGGTCGCCTGCGGCTGCCGTTCTGGATCGGCGTGGCGGGGTGCGGAATCGCTCTGCCGTGGGCACTGCTCCTGGTTCCCTCGTCGCCGACGGCGTCGGTGGCCGCAGCGGCGCTCGCGCTGGGCGGGCTCTGGCTCTGGGAAGATCTCTGGGTGCGCGCGGGCCAGGCGCTGCCGCTCTCGTGAGGCCCTGATGACCGACAAGACGGCCGATCCCCTTCACCCCCACGCGCGCGACCTCGACCCGCCGGCCTCGGGGCTCAACCGCTATCCGCCCGTCATGCGCTGGGACGACTGGGAGGAGTACGACGCCAAGGCCTGGCCCAGGCGCGTCCCGCGCCGCTACTCGCTCATTCCCACCATCTGCTTCAACTGCGAGGCGGGCTGCGGTCTCCTGGCCTATGTCGACAAGCAGACGCTCAAGATCCAGAAGTTCGAGGGCAACCCCGAGCATCCCGGCAGCCGCGGACGCAATTGCGCCAAGGGGCCGGCGACGTTGAATCAAGTCCAGGATCCAGAGCGCATCCTGTATCCCCTCAAGCGATCCGGGAAGCGCGGCGAGGGGCAGTGGGAGCGCGTGACGTGGAACGAGGTCCTGGACGACATCGGCGGGCGCATCCGCAAGGCGCTCGTGGAGGGCCGGCAGAAGGAGATCATGTACCACCTGGGCCGGCCCGGGCACGAGCTCGTCTACCTCCAGCGCGTCTTCCACGCCTGGGGCATCGACGGCCACAACAGCCACACCAACGTCTGCTCGGCCTCGGCACGGGCGGGCTACGCCTTCTGGCACGGCTTCGATCGGCCCTCGCCCGACCATGGCAAGGCGCGCTTCATCCTGCTGCTGTCCTCTCACCTCGAGGCGGGGCACTACTTCAACCCGCACGCCCAGCGGATCATCGAGGGCAAGATGGCGGGCGCCAAGGTGTGCGTGGTGGACACGCGCTTGAGCAATACCGCCTCCATGGCCGACTACTGGCTCTCGCCGTGGCCGGGAACGGAAGCCGCCCTGCTCCTGGCCTTCGTGCACATCCTGCTCCGCGACGGCACCTGGGACCGGGAGTTCGTGCGCCGCTGGGTCAACTGGGAGGAATACCTGATCCGGGAGCGCCCCGGCGCGCCCGTAGAGTTCAAGGAGTTCGAAGGAGCGCTCGAGGGGATCTACGCGCCCTACACGCCGCAGTTCGCGGAGACGGAGACCGGGGTGCCCGCCGCCCGCATCGAGGAGGTGGCGCGCGAGATCGGCCGGTGCGGAGGCGCCCTCTCGAGCCACGTCTGGCGCAATGCCTCGGCGGGCAACCTCTTCGGCTGGGAGGTCGCGCGCGCTCTCGAGCTGGTGGTCGTCCTCATGGGCGCCGTCGCCTCGCCGGGCGGCACCGCCCCGAGCGCCTGGAACAAGGCCGTGCCCGCCCCACCCATGATGCCGCCGCCCGCCAAGGTGTGGAGCGAGCTCCTCATGCCGCGCGAGTACCCGCTGGCCTTCTTCGAGATGAGCTTTCTCCTGCCGCACTTCCTCAAGGAAGGCCGGGGCAAGCTCGCCATGTACTTCACTCGCGTCTACAACCCCGTGTGGACCAATCCCGACGGGATGTCGTGGATCGAGATGCTGACGGACGAAGCCAAGGTCGAGCGCCACGCCTGCCTCACTCCGATCTGGAGCGAGACGGCGTGGTTCTCCGACTACGTGTTGCCCATGGGCCACGCCTCGGAGCGGCACGACCTCATGAGCCAGGAGACGCACGCGGCGCGCTGGATCGGATTCCGCCAGCCCGTGCTGCGCGTGGCCCTCGAGCGTCAGGGCAAGGTCTTCGACTCGACCTGGGAGGCGCACGAGGCGGTGGGGCTGGGGCAGGTGTGGGAGGAAGACGAGTTCTGGATCGAGCTCTCGTGGCGCATCGATCCCGACGGCGCCCTCGGCATCCGCAAGTACTTCGAGTCGCCGTACCGGTCCGGCGAGAAGCTGCGGGTCGAGGAGCTCTACCGGTGGATCTTCGAGCACAGCGTGCCCGGTCTGCCCGAGGCCGCCAGGGAGCAGGGGCTGACGCCGCTCGCGTACATGCGCAAGTACGGCGCGTTCCTGATCGCCGACCACGTCTATCGCACGCACGAGACGCCCTTGTCTGAGGCCGAGCGCGAAGGCGCGGCGGTGGACCCGGTGACGCGCGTGGCCGCGAAGAGCGGGGCGGGCATCGGCGTTCTCGTCGACGGTCAGCTCCGCGCCGGCTTCCCCACGCCGTCGCGCAAGCTCGAGTTCTACTCGCCGACGCTCAAGGACTGGAAGTGGCCCGAGCACGCCGTGCCCACCTATGCGCGGAGCCACGTCCACTGGTCCCAGATCGATCGGGCGCGGGGCGAGATGCTGCTCCTCCCGACCTTCAGGCTGCCCACGCTCATCCACTCGCGCTCGGGCAACGCCAAGTGGCTCTACGAGATCTCGCACAACAATCCGCTCTGGCTTCACCCGGAGGACGCCGCGCGGTTCGGCGTGGTCACGGGAGATCTTCTCAAGGTCGAGACGGAGATCGGCTACTTCGTGGACAAGGTCTGGGTCACCGAGTCCATCCGGCCCGGGATCGTCGCCTGCTCGCATCACCTCGGCCGGTGGCGGCTTCGCGAGGAGATGGGCGGCGAGCGCTGGTCGACGGCGCTCGTCGACCTCGAGCCGCAGGCGCCCGGGCAGTGGCGGATGCGCCACGTCCACGGAGTCCGGCCCTTCGAGAGCGCGGATCCGGACTCCGCCCGCGTGTGGTGGGAGGATCCCGGCGTCCACCAGAACCTGACCTTTCCCGTGCATCCGGACCCCGTGAGCGGTCAGCACTGCTGGCATCAGAAGGTGCGCGTGGGCCGGCCGGCGGCCGGCGATCGCTACGGCGACGTGTTCGTCGACACCAATCGCGCGCACGAGGTGTACCGCCAATGGCTGGCCCTGGCGCGTCCCGCGCCCGGCCCCGGCGGGCTCCGGCGGCCCCTGTGGCTGCCGCGGGCGTTCAAGCCCGACGCCTCGACGTATCGTCTGGAGCCGTGACCCTTGAATTGGCGCGCCGTCGCGGCATGATTGAGCCATGGCCGACCCTCGAGTGACCCGGCGAGAGCTGCTGGCGGCCGCGGCGGCGGCGGGCGTGGCATGCGCGTGGCCGTGGGATGAGGCGGAGGCCCAGGGCTTTCTCGCCAACCTCGCCCCCGAGGAGCCCGTGGAGGCGACCCTGAAGCGGCTCTTCGCCGGCCGCCCCGTCCGCGACGGATCGGCGGTCATGACCTTCGAGGCTCCCCTCATCGCCGAGGACGGCGGCAACGTCCCGGTGGCGATCGAGATCAAGTCGCCCATGACGCCGCAGAGCCACGTCAAGGCCATCTACATCCTCTCGGACAAGAACCCGCGGCCCCTGAACGCCAAGGTCAACCTGACGCCGGCGTGCGGCCAGGCCTACATCGCGACCAACATCCGGCTGGCTGACACGGGCGACGTGCGCGCGGTGGCCGAGATGCAGGACGGGGCGCTCGTGATGGTGAAGCGATCGATCCGCGTGGTGGTGGCGGGGTGCGCGGCATGAGTAATCTCGGCCAGGTGCGAATCAAGGTGCCCGCGGGCATCGCTCGCGGCTCCGTGGCCCGCGTGCGGGTGGTCTGCATCCATCCCAACGAGCGCGTGGAGCGGCAGGGCGGCAAGTCGGTGGACAAGAACTACCGCTTCATCAATCGCGTGGTCGTCAGCTACCTCGGTCGTGACATCGCGGAACTGGACACCTCGACGTCCATCGGGGAGAACCCCGCCTTCACCATTCCCTTCCGCGCTACCGAGCCCGGCCCCCTCAAGATCACCTTCTTCGACACGCACGGCTCCCGCTTCGAGGGCACGGTCGAGGTCAAGCCCTCATGAGGCCTGGCGCGCTCTGGGCGACCCTTGCCCTCGTGGCGATCGCCACGGGCATCGGCATCCCACAGGCCCCGGCCCAGATCGACGACGAGGACGAGCGCCAGCGCGAGCAGGCGCGGGATCGAGACATCCAGCGACAGGTCCCGCCCTGGCTCTACGAGCTCTACCGGAAGGATCGGGAGCGCGACAGGCCCAGGGAGAAGACCGAGCTCGACAAGCTCGTCGAGCAGGCGCGGCTCTACCCGCTCATCGGGCGCGAGCCGCCCCCCTTCTCGCTGCTTCGCCTCGACGGCCGGCGGGTCGCGCTGTCCGACTTCACCGGCCACGTGGTCGTGCTGTACTTCTGGACCACGGCCTCCTCCTATGGCGCCGACGAGCTGTCCTCCCGGATGGAGAAGATGCAGCGCGAGTGGCGCGACCGGAAGTTCACCGTCCTCGCCGTCAACGTCAAGGAGAAGAAGGAGGAGGTCGCCCCCTGGGTGCAGAAGCGCCTGCTCTCGCCCGTCGTGCTCCTTGACACCGACGGCGGAGTCAGCCAGGACTATCGGGTGCGCGCCATTCCCACCGTGTACGTGATCGGTCGCGACATGCGACTGGTCGGCCGCGCCTCCGGCACTCGCGCCTGGGACGAGGGACCGGAGAAGGCCCTGCTGGACTACCTCGTGAAAGCGCCGGCGAGCTAGGCGGGTTCGCTGACCATCGACCTCGTCGAGACGGACATCCTGATCCTCGGAGCGGGCGGCGCCGGCCTCTGCGCCGCGCTGCACGCCGCCGACCATTCTCCCCATCTCTCCGTCACCGTGGTCGTCAAGGGTCTCCTCGGACGCGCGGGCTGCACCCGCATGGTCCAGGGTGGCTACAATGCCGTGCTCGCCGCGCCGGACACCCTCGACGCCCATTTCCTCGACACCCTGGCGGGCGGCGGCTGGATCAATGACCAGGAGCTGGTGTGGACGCTGGTGACGGAGGCGCCGGGACGCGTGCGGGAGCTCGAGAATCGCTACGGCTGCTTCTTCGACCGCCACCCCGACGGCCGCATCCACCAGAAGCCCTTCGCCGGCCAGTCCCACGACCGCACGATTCACAAGGGCGATCTCACGGGCATCGAGATCATGAACCGCCTCACCGAGCAGGTGTGGACGCGCCCGTCCATCCGGGCCCTCGAGGAGCACCGCGCGGTGGAGCTTCTCCGCGACGGCGCCGGCCGCGCGGGCGGGGCCCTCCTCCTCGACATCCGGCGCGGCGGCTTCCTCGCCGTCCGCGCCCGGGCCACGCTGCTCGCCATGGGCGGCGGGCCCACGATGTACAAGGTCATCGCGTGCTCCGCCGACAAGGCGGCCGACGGCATCGCGCTCGCCCTGAGGGCGGGGGTGCCCCTCCGGGACATGGAGATGGTGCAGTTCCATCCCACGGGGCTCGTCGTGCCCAACTCACTCATGACGGGGGCGCTCCTCGAGGAGGGTCTGCGCGGCGCGGGCGGCCGCCTGCTCAACGGCACGGGCGAGCGCTTCATGGGCCGCTACGACCCCACGCGGATGGAGCGCTCCACCCGCGATCTCGTCGCGCGCGCGTGCTTCACCGAGGTCCAGGAGGGACGGGGCAGCCCCAACGGCGGAGTCTGGATCGACGTCTCACACCTCGGCGCGAAGACCGTGGAGGCCAATTTCCGCGGCATGGTCCGGCGCTGCCGCGACTTCGGTCGCGATCTCGCGCGCGAGCCGGTCGAGGTCGGGCCCACCGCGCACTTCATGATGGGCGGCGTGGTGATCGATCCCTCCTGTCGCACGAGCGTCGAGGGCCTCTTCGCGGCGGGCGAGGACACGGGCGGCATCCACGGCGCCAACCGCCTCGGGGGCAACGGCGTGGCCGACTCCACCGTGTTCGGTGGCCTGGCCGGTGATGTCATGGCGGACTGGGTGGTCGGCCGAGGGCTGCCGCGTCTCTCCGTGGAGGGACTCGAGGCGGTCACGGGGCGCCTCGTCGCTCCGCTCGATCGCGGAGAAGGCGAGAACCTCTACAGGCTGCAGCAGCAGCTGCGCGACGTGATGTGGGAGCACGTGGGCTTGATCCGCTCGGCGGCCGGGCTGAAGTCTGCCCTCAAGGAGATCGAGGAGATCGGGCAGCGAGCGGCGGGCGCCCCCGTGCCGGGCGGCCCCATGTACAACCTGGCCTGGCAGGACTGGCTCAACCTGCAGAGCCAGGCGGCCGCGGCATGGCTCATCGCCCGGAGCGCCCTCGAGCGAAACGAGAGCCGAGGCTCGCACTACCGCTCCGACTACCCCGTGCCCGGCGCCGAGCTCTACAGTATCTCCGTGGGCGCCGACGACAGCTCGGGGCTGCGCGTGTGGACGGAGCCCGTGAAGCTCACGCGTCTGTCGCCGAGCGGAATACGCCAGCCCGCCGGTGTGGACGTCGGCGACTGATGCGCGCTCCAGGATCCGCGGCGCCCTGAGAGCATGCGCGACAGACGAGTGCTCAAGCGGCGGCTCGGCTCCGCCGAGGCCTGGCGGGGCACCAAGACCGGCATGTGGGCCTGGCTCATCCAGCGCCTGGCCGCTCTCGGGCTTCTCGCCGTGATCGCCCTCCACCTGCAGAACCCCTTCGTGCGGCCCGTGCAGGCTGCCGTGCTCGCCCTCGTGCTCTTGCATGGCCTCCTTGGCGTTCGCGCCATCCTCCTCGACTTCGGGCTGCCCGCCCGCGTGCACCGCACGCTGTTTCTCCTCGCCTTGCTCGCGGCCCTGGCCGGGTTCCTCGCGTTCTGGAGATGGCGATGGTACTGAGGGTCTTCCGCTGGTCGCCAGGCTCGCGCGAGCGCCTGCAGAAGTACTGGGTGCGCGCCCGCCAGGGCATGACCGTGCTCGACGCCCTCGTCGAGGTCCAGCGCGGCACTGATCCCACGCTGGCCTTCCGCTACGCGTGCCGGGTGGGCATGTGCGGCTCCTGCGGCATGGTCATCAATGGGCGCGAGCGCTGGGCCTGCCGCACCCTGCTGAGCCGGCTCGAGCGCGGGCCCGTGACCGTGCGGCCCCTCTATCACTTTCCTCTCATCCGGGACCTCGTGGTGGACATGGAACCGATCAAGCGGAAGATGCTCGAGAGCAAGGCGGTGTTCGTGCCGCGCCGGCCCGCCGAGGACGACGAGGGATTCGCCGCCGTGAGCGGCCGCTCGCGCGAGCGCCGCGCCGTGGACGGCGCCATCGAGTGCATCGGGTGCGGCATGTGCGTCTCGGCCTGCACCATGGTCGCCCACGATTCTCGCTTTCCCGGGCCTGCCGCGCTGAACCGGGTCTTCACGCTGCAGCGGGACAGCCGGGACGGCGCGCATGCCGAGCGTAGCGAGGCGCTCCTCGCCGAGGACGTCCTCACGCGCTGCCACACCCAGGCCAACTGCACGGCGGTCTGTCCCATGCAGCTCTCGCCCACCGATTCCATCCTGGCCCTCAGGCGCCGCGCCCTCCTTCAGCTCGTGGGGTTCCGGCCCCGCTGAACCGTCGCCGGCGGGGCGCTTCCTTGACCTCGGGGGAGCGTCATGTTAGCGTTTTGATTAGATTTCACCTGTCGCCTCCTGCCCGGCTGGGTGGGAGGCGATATGTCTGTGTGCGGTCGTCGTTTCGGATACTTTGGTCATCGAGGAGGGCCCGCCATGGCGGTCGACCAGATCAAGCGGCTCTACGAATCCATGCCCGCCAAGCTGGACCGGGCCCGCAAGCGCTTCGGTCGCGCACTCACCCTCAGCGAGAAGATCCTCGTCGCTCACGCCGACGATTTCGACAAGCAGGAGTGGAGTCGCGGCAAGGCGCAGCTCCGCCTGCGCGTGGATCGCGTGTCGCTCCAGGACGCCACGGGCCAGATGGCGCTCCTCCAGTTCATGCAGGCGGGCAAGAAGCAGGCCGCGGTGCCGAGCACCGTGCACTGCGATCACCTGATCCGCGCGCAGAGCGGCGCCTCGGAGGACACGAAGCGCGCCATCACCGAGAACAACGAGGTCTACGACTTCCTCCACTCCGCCTCGCGCAAGTACGGCATCGGCTTCTGGAAGCCCGGAGCGGGCATCATCCACCAGGTCGTGCTCGAGAACTACGCCTTCCCGGGCGGGCTCATGATCGGCGCGGACTCGCACACCCCCAATTGCGGCGGCCTCGGCATGGTCGCCATCGGGGTGGGTGGCGCCGACTGCGGCGAGGCCATGGCGGGGCTGGCATGGGAGGTGCTGGATCCAGGCCTCATCGGCGTGCGTCTCACCGGCAAGCTCGCGGGATGGACCTCGGCCAAGGACGTGATCACGCACCTCCTGGGCCTGCTGACCGTGAAGGGCGGCACCAACAAGATCGTCGAGTACTTCGGGCCGGGCGCGTCCTCGATCAGCGCCACCGGCAAGGGCACCATCTGCAACATGGGGGCGGAGCTGGGCGCCACCACGTCGCTCTTCCACTTCGACGACCGGATGTCGACCTATCTCGCGGCCACCGACCGCGCCGACATCGCGAAGCTGGCCGAGCAGTATCGCGAGCATCTCGTCTCCGACCCCGAGGTGCTGGCGGATCCCAAGAAGTACTACGATGAGATCGTCGAGATCGATCTCTCCGAGCTCGAGCCCACCATCGTGGGCCCGCACTCGCCCGATCGGGCCCGGCCCATCTCCAAGCTCGCCGCCGAGGTCAAGAAGGAAGGGTGGCCCGCCCAGATCAAGGCCGGGCTCATCGGCTCGTGCACGAACTCATCCTACGAGGACATGAAGCGCTCCGCCCACGTCGCCATGCAGGCCCTCAAGGCGGGGCTCAAGGCCAAGACGCCGTTCCTGGTCACCCCGGGCTCGGAGCGCATCTACCAGACCATCAAGCGGGACGGCATCATGGAGATCTTCGAGAAGATCGGCGGCACCGTGCTCGCCAATGCCTGCGGGCCGTGCATCGGCCAGTGGAAGCGCTCGGACGTGGGCAAGGACGAGAGCAATGCCATCGTCTCCTCCTTCAACCGCAATTTTCCCGGTCGGAATGACGGCAGCGCGGCAACCCTCTCCTTCCTGACGAGCCCCGAGATCGTCACCGCGCTCGTCTTCGGCGGCACCCTCGAGTTCGATCCCGTCCACGGGACGATTCCGGGCCCCGACGGCAAGGCGTTCCGCTTCACCCCGCCGGAGAGCGAGGAGCTTCCCGCCAAGGGCTTCGCCAGGGGCGAGGAGGGTTACGAGGCGCCCGCCGCCGACGGCGATGCCGTGCAGGTGAAGATCGATCCCAACAGCCAGAGGCTCCAGCTCCTGCAGCCTTTCCCGCGGTGGGACGGCAAGGATTTTCTCGAGCTGCCCATTCTCGTGAAGACCAAGGGCAAGACGACCACCGACCACATCTCGCCTGCCGGCGTCTGGCTCCTCGTCCGCGGCCACCTGGACAAGATCAGCGACAACATGTTCCTGGGCGCCGTCAATGCCTTCACGGGCGAGACGGGCAAGGGCGTCAACCCGCTCACCGGGGAGGTGGGGCAGAACTTCTCCAAGATGGCCCGCGAGCTGAAGGCCAAGGGCCAGAGCTGGATCGTGATCGGCGACGAGAACTACGGCGAGGGATCGAGCCGGGAGCACGCCGCCATGTCGCCGCGCTATCTCGGCGCCAAGGTGGTGATCGTGCGGAGCTTCGCGCGCATCCACGAGACCAACCTGAAGAAGCAGGGAATCCTCCCGCTGACGTTCGCCAAGGCCTCCGACTACGAACTCTTCGAGCAGCCCGACCGCGTCAGCGTGACGGGGCTCGCGCAGCTCGCTCCCGGCAAACCGGCCGACGTCGTCATCCACAAGCCCGGGGGCAAGACCGTCGCCATCCAGTGCCGACACACCCTCACCGACGAGCAGATCGGGTGGTTCAAGGCGGGCTCCGCCCTGAACGCCTTGAAATAACCGCGAGAGCAAGGAGAGCAATCCCATGGCGTCCCACGTGAAGATCCCGGCAGGCGAGAAGATCACGATCAGCCACGGCAAGCTGCAGGTACCGGATCGTCCCATCATCGCCTTCATCGAGGGCGACGGCACGGGTCCGGACATCTGGGCGGCCTCGGTCCGGGTGCTGGACGCCGCCGTCGAGCAGGCCTATCGGGGCAAGAAGAAGCTCGCGTGGGCGGAGGTCTACGCGGGGGAGAAGGCGCACACGGTCTACGGCAAGGACTGCCCGCCCAATCTTCTGCCCGAAGAGACCCTCGACGTCATCCGCGAGTACCTGATCGCCATCAAGGGCCCGCTGACCACGCCGATCGGCGAAGGTTTCCGCTCGCTCAACGTGACCCTGCGCCAGGTGCTCGACCTCTACGTGTGCCTCCGGCCCGTGCGCTACTTCAAGGGCGTGCCCTCGCCCGTCAAGCATCCCGAGAAGATCGACATGGTCATCTTCCGGGAGAATACCGAGGACATCTACGCGGGGATCGAGTGGGAGCAGGGGACGCCCGAGGCGAAGAAGGTCATCGAGTTCCTCCAGAAGGAGATGAAGGTCACGCAGATCCGCTTCCCGCAGAGCTCTTCCATCGGCATCAAGCCGGTGTCCAAGGAGGGCTCGGAGCGCCTCATCCGCGCGGCCATGCGCTACGCCATCGAGAACGGGCGCCGCAACGTGACCCTCGTGCACAAGGGCAACATCCAGAAGTACACGGAAGGGATGTTCATGAAGTGGGGCTACGCCCTGGCCAAGCGCGAGTTCTCCGACAAGCTCATCGGCTGGGACGACTGCGGGGGCAAGCCGCCCGCGGGCAAGACCCTCGTCAAGGACGCCATCACCGACGCCTTTCTGCAGCAGATCCTGACGCGGCCGGACGAGTTCGACGTCATTCCGTGCTGCAACCTGACGGGCGATCTCATCTCCGACGCGCTCGCCGCGCAGGTGGGCGGCATCGGCATCGCGCCCGGGGCCAACATCAACTACGAGAGCGGGCACGCCCTCTTCGAGGCCACGCACGGGACGGCGCCCAAGTACACCGGGCAGGACAAGGTCAATCCCGGCTCCGTCATCCTCTCCGGCGAGATGATGCTGCGTCACATGGGCTGGACGGAGGCCGCCGACCGGATCATCACCGCGCTGGAGACGACCATCGGCCAGAAGGTCGTGACGTACGATTTTGCCCGGCTCATGGACGGCGCGAAGGAAGTCAAGTGCTCGGAGTTCGGCACCGCCATCATCGAGAACATGAAAAAGCTGTAAAGGAGCTCACATGCCAGCGGGAGACCGTCGTCCCAAGATCACCGTGGTCGGCGCCGGCAATGTCGGCGCCTCGGTCGCCCAGTACGCGGTGGAGCGCGAGCTGGGCGACGTGGTACTCGTCGACGTCATCGAAGGCATTCCCCAGGGCAAGGCGCTCGACCTGGCCCAGGCGGGCCCGGTGCACGGCTACGATGCCATGCTGACGGGTTCCAACGGCTACGACGAGACGTCGAACTCCGACATCGTCGTCATCACGGCGGGACTCGCGCGCAAGCCCGGCATGACGAGAGACGATCTGCTTTTCAAGAACGCCGAGATCGTGGGGGGCGTCGTGGAGCAGGTGGTCGCGCGCTCGCCGGGCGCCATTCTCGTTCTCGTCACGAACCCGCTGGATGCCATGGTGCAGCTGGCGTGGAAGAAGTCCGGGTTCCCGCACCAGCGGGTGGTCGGCATGGCGGGCATCCTCGATTCGGCCCGGTTCCGCACCTTCATCGCTCAGGAGCTCCAGGTCTCCGTGGAGAACGTGACGGCCTTCGTGCTGGGAGGTCACGGTGACACCATGGTGCCCCTGCCGCGCTACTCGACGGTGGCGGGTGTCCCCATCACCGATCTGCTGCCCCCCGACAAGATCCAGGCGCTGGTGACACGCACCGCGAACGGCGGCGCGGAGATCGTGGGTCTCCTCAAGAGCGGCAGCGCGTACTACGCGCCCGCCGCCTCCGCGGTGGAGATGGTCGAGGCCATCCTGAAGGACAAGAAGAAGATCCTCCCGTGCGCGGCCTACCTCGACGGCCAGTACGGGGTGAAGGGTCTCTACGTGGGCGTTCCCGTCAAGCTCGGCCGGAGCGGAGTCGAGCAGATCATCGAGATCAAGCTCACCCGTGACGAGCAGGCCGCGTTCGACAAGTCTGCGGCCGCGGTGCGGGAGCTCGTGGACAAGCTCAAGCTGTAGAGGAGGAAAGGATCATGGCCAAAGTCAAGGCACGGACGAAGGCGAAGGCGAAGCGGCCGGCTTCCCCGCAGGCGAAGAAGGCGACGAGCGGGCCCGTCGCGGCTGCCCCCGCCGGCTATCACACCCTCACCCCGGGATTCTGCGTCCGCGGCGCCCTCGAGGCCCTCGACTTCTACAAGAAGGCCTTCGGAGCCACGGAGCGGATGCGCCTGATGAAGCCGGGCGGGACGACCCTCGCGCATGCCGAGCTCAAGATCGGCGATTCACTCTTCATGCTGGGCGAAGAAGACCTCGCCATGGGCGCCAAGTCGGCGCAGACGCTGGGCGGGAGTCCGGTCAACTTCTACATCTACGTCAAGGCGGTGGACGCCGCGGTCGAGAAGGCGCTGGCCGCGGGCGCGAAGACGGTCATGCCGGTCACCGACATGTTCTGGGGCGACCGGATCGGCGGCGTGGAGGATCCGTACGGTCAGAAGTGGACGCTGGCGACGCACAAGGAGGACGTGAAGCCGCGCGAGATGCAAAAACGGGCCGAGGCCTTCTACGCCCAGGCTGCCGGCTCCCACTAGCCGGGTGGCCATGCGCGACATCCACACCTCCGCCGTCACGGACGCCGTCAAGAAGCTCTGCATCGAGGCCAACCATGGCCTCGAGCCCGACATGCTGCGCGCCTTCGACCGGGCGTTGGGCACCGAGCGCTCGCCGGCGGGCCGGCACGTCCTGCAGATCCTCAAGGAGAATGCCGAGCTCGCCTGGACCAAGAAGATCCCGTACTGCCAGGACACGGGCTTCGTGATCTGCTTCATCGAGCTCGGCCAGGACGTCCACGTGACGGGGGGGAGCCTGACCGACGCCATCAACGAGGGCGTGAGGCAGGGCTACACGGAGGGCTATCTCCGAGCATCGATCGTCCGCTCGCCCTTCGATCGCGTCAACACGGGAGACAACACGCCGGCCGTGGTCCACGTGGACGTGGTGACGGGCGCCACCATGAAGATCATGATCATGGCCAAGGGCGGGGGCTGCGAGAACCGCTCGAAGTACAAGATGCTCACCCCCGCCGAGGGCGTCGAGGGCGTCAAGGACTGGATCCTCGAGTGCATCCGGACGGCGGGCCCCGACGCCTGTCCGCCGCTCATTGCCGGCGTCGGCGTGGGCGGCACCTTCGAGAAGGCGGCCCTGCTCTCGAAGAAGGCGCTCTTTCGCGAGCTCGGGACGTCCAACCCGGACGCGGCCATTGACGCGCTCGAGCAAGAAGTTCTCGGCCGCGCCAACCGGCTCGGTATCGGCCCCCAAGGCTACGGCGGCGACACCACGGCATTCGGCGTTCACATCCTGGCGTATCCCTGCCACATCACGAGCCTGCCCGTGGCCGTCACCATCGAGTGCCATGCGCACAGGCACAAGGAAGCGACACTGTGAGCGGGACGTCCCTTATTTCTCCCTCTCCCTTCCAGGGAGAGGGCCGGGGTGAGAGTGGGATGCCTCGCGCAGCTGCGCCCCTCACCCTGGCCCTCTCCCCAGAGGGGAGAGGGAATTGGCAGTTGTGATCACCACGGGGGCGGACGGGGTGAAGGAGGTGACACCGCCGCTGAGCGACGTCGACGTGGAAGCGCCGGCCCTTCGCCGGCGCGGCCGGGGGACGTGGTCGGGTCGATCGGACCCACGACGGGCGGCCGCATGGACAAGTTCACGCCTGCGCTGCTGGAGCTCGGCCTCAAGGGGACCATGGGGAAGGGCGCGCGCTCGCAGCCGGTGAAGGACGCGTTCATGAAGTTCAAGGGCATCTACTTCGGCGCGATCGGAGGCGCGGGCGCCGTGCTGTCTCGGTTCGTCCGGAAGGTCGACATCGTCGCGTACGAAGACCTCGGGACGGAGGCCATCCGGCGCATCGAGGTCGAGAATTTCCCGGCCATCGTGATCAATGACTGCCACGGCGGTGACCTTTACCAGGAAGGAATGACGCAATATGCCCGGTAACGACGCGTACCAGCACGACGTGCTGATCATCGGGGGAGGCGGCGCCGGGCTCCGGGCGGCCATCGCCGCTGTGGAGGAATCGGGGCGGCTCTCCATCGCGGTGCTCTCGAAGGTCTATCCGATGCGTAGTCACACCGTGTCCGCCGAGGGCGGGACGGCGGCGGTCATGCGGGAGAACGACAGCCTCGACACGCACGCGAAGGACACGATCTTCGGGAGTGACTTCCTGGCCGAACAGGACGTCGTGGAGGCCTTCGTCAAGGAAGCGCCGGGCCAGGTGATCCAGCTCGAGCACTGGGGCTGCCCGTGGAGCCGCGATCCCGACGGCCGGGTCAGCGTCCGCCCCTTCGGCGGCATGACGGAGAACAGGACGCTCTACGCCGCGGACAAGACCGGGTTCCACATGCTCCACGCGCTCTTCCAGACCTCGCTGAAGTAC
>WNGQ01000129.1_pt1 | contig 68670 bp, 63 predicted proteins | sample 5407661 | NCBI WGS metagenome assembly WNGQ01 (sample SAMN13153382, study PRJNA577476) | soil metagenome | isolation source: 60 cm soil or saprolite under Garry oak tree replicate 2 | place: USA:California | collected 2016-06-15
TCCACGAGATCCTTCAGCGTCTTCCACGGCGCATCGGCGCGGACGACGAGCATGGAGGGGTCGGCATTGATCCGGGCGATGCCCGTGAACTGGTCGCGCGTGTAGTTCGGGGGGCGCCCGAAGAGCTTGTCGACCTCGGGCAGCACGGAGATGCTGACGAGGGCCATGAGCAGCGTGTAGCCATCGGGCTTGCTCGTGGCCACCGTCTGGTTGCCGACCGCGCCCGCCGCCCCCGCCTTGTTGATGATGGCCACGGGCTGCTTCAAGATGCGCTCGAGCGCGGTGGCGACCGGACGCGCCGTGTTGTCGGCGAGGCCGCCGGGCGGGAAGGCGACGACCATGGAGATCGGCCGCGTGGGGTATGGATCCTCCGCGCGCGCCGGGCCCACGGCCATGGCAATGAGCAGCCCCGCTATGCCGAGCGCTCGCAGCATTCGTATCTCCTTCGCGTGGGGGTGACGCAGCGAGGGCAGACTAGCAGTCGCCCGTGCGGCTGGTCAAGGCGCGATCGTCGAGCGAGCGACTTTCGGAGACTGCGCCCGCGTCAGCGACGGCCGCAGAGCTTCTGAAGGGCGGCCAGATCGGCCGCGGTGAGCCGCAGGGGCTCGACGGCCTGCTCGCCGCCCACCGCGTGCATGACCGCGGTGGGGTCGTCCACGTGCCCAAGGCCCAGAGCGTGCCCCAGCTCGTGGGCGAGGAGGAGGGCGAAGTCCCGCATGTCGTGGAACTCGAAGACGGTGATCTCGCGCCCGTCGAACTCGCCCTTGTGAAACTGCCGGGGCGCCCCGTAGCGCGAGTTGAAGGTCATGACGTCACGGTTGTGCGCCTCGGCGAGGGCGTTGCCCTTCTCGGCCAGGGAGCGCACGGTGCCCGCGAGCGATTCGATGGCCATCCGCTCCGTCTCGAGCTCGCTCCGTAACGCCTGGAGCCGGTTCCGCTCCGCCTCGAGGCCGGCCTGCATCTCGCGGGGCACCCCGCCTCGCGCGCTCCACTGCTGCATCTGCGCGTTGTAGGCGGCGGCCCGCTCCTGGTAGGCGGCATACGTGGTCTCATAGCTTCGCGCCCGGCGCTCGTAGGTCTCCCGCCACTCCGCGTAGCTCCGCGAGACTACCGCGTGGGAGGCCTGGGCCTGCTGCATCGAGCTCCAGAGGCGCTGGCTGGTCTGAGTCGTCTGCTGGCGCTCGTCGTAGACGAGGGTGACCGTCAGGGTCGCGCGGGGATCGTGGGTGAAGACATCCCGGCCCACGGCGCGGCCCCACAGCGACTCCGCCTCCCGTAGCGCCTCGAGCACCTCGGCGTTCGTCAGCCCGAAGCGGCCGTCGACGGCCCCCAGGCGATACGCGATGGGCCTGCCACAGGGCGTCGGGCGCGTGAACCACAGGCCGGCGGCCAGCGCCACGCATACGACCAGGGAGCCCAGCAGGATGCGGCGGACCATGCTGGAGGAACATTGCGAGCGCCGTGCCACCGAGCGCCCCCGGCCATGCCCTGAATTTTTCGGCCGCCGAGGGCGGAAGGAGAGGGCATGCCCTCAGTCGGGGGACAGCGACTGACGAATCCTGTCCAGGCGCCTGCCGCCGGAGGGCACTCGTGGGGCCTTGGGTGCTATGCTGTCGCTCGCGCGTGGGTCCCGGCACTCGTCGGCACGCCCGCCATCACAGCTCGAGGAGGAAAGCCCGTCATGCTCCGCGATCATCCCAAGGGGAACTATCGCTACCTGCCCGGCATCACCGCATTCTCGTCCGGCACCATCGCGATGCCCGGCCACGAGATCGTGCACGTGACACTCGGCGCCCCCGTGCCCTGGCGCGCCGGGTTCGCGCGGATCGAGCGCCACCTGCGCGAGCAGGGACGGCCGAAGACGGCCCTGTGCGGGATCGAGCTCCGCAGCCCGGCGCCCTTCACCTTCGAGGGGTTCGCCAAGTTCAACGAGGGCTACCGGTCCCTGCTCGCGGAGTGGGACATCCTCGTGGGCGAGGACAATCCCATCCCGCGGACCAACGTGGCGCCGGTGGTGGCCGCTCCCACCGAGCCTTGCCTCTACGCCTTCGCCTACACGATGCCGGGGGCGACCCCGTCGCCCACCTTCATCGTGGCGGGGGCGGGCGAGATGCGAGATCGCGGGCAGGGAGCGGAAGGCATCGTTCGCCACGGTGAGACCACTCCCGATGCCATGCGAGAGAAGGCGCGCTTCGTGATGGGGATCATGCAGGAGCGCATGCGCGGGCTCGGCTGTGACTGGGCCCGCGCGACGGCCATCGACGTCTACAGCGCCGAGGCGATCCACGGCTTTCTCGTCGAGGAGATCCTCAGGCCGGCGGGGGCCGCGGCCATCCACGGCGTGCGCTGGTTCCCGAGCCGGCCGCCCGTGCAGGGCCTCGAGTTCGAGGTCGACCTGCGCGGCGTCGCTCGCGAGCTCGTGATCTAGACGCCATGGCGAGGCCGATGCGCCGGATCCTGACCGGTATCAATCGAGAAGGGAAATCGGTGATCTTGTCCGACGGCCCGTCGCCCCACGTGCTCGAGCTGGCGGGCATGCCGGGCCTGGCCCTCATCAACCTCTGGGTCACCGACGGCGCGCCCGCCCGCAACGCGGGCTCGGCCGACGCGGCGGCGAGACCCGTCGTGCTCGAGCCGCCCGCGCGCGGCACGATCTTCCGCGTCGTCGACTTTCCGCCCGATGCCGCCATGGCGGCCACCCTCGATCGCGGGAAAGCCTTCGAGACCATGGGAGCCGGCCACGCCATGGACGCGAGCGCCGCCCGGCATCCCGGCATGCACAAGACCAGCACGGTGGACTACGCCCTCGTCCTGGACGGCGAGATCTGGGCCCTCATGGACGAGGGGGAGGTGCTCATGCGAGCGGGCGACTGCCTCGTCCAGCGCGGGACTAACCATGCCTGGAGCAACCGCTCGGACCGATCCTGCCGGGTGGCCTTCGTCCTCGTCAACGCCGATCCTGTCTAGGAGGAACGTGCATGTGCCGAAGCATCAAAACGCTGCACAATTTCAAGCCGGCGGCTACGGAGGAGGAGATACGGGCGTCTTCTCTCCAGTTCGTCCGAAAATTGAGCGGCTTCTCCAGGCCGTCCAGAGTCAACGAAGCCGCCTTCACTCGAGCGGTAGACGAGGTGGCGCAGGCTGCACGGGCCCTCCTCAATGCTCTCGTGACGAACGGTCCGCCTCGCGATCGCGAAGCAGAAGCGTCGAAAGCTCGCGCGAAGGCGGTGGCTCGTTTTCGCCCTCACGATGCGAGATCGTGAGAGGGCAGAGGAACCGAAGGAGCCACCACTGTGGGTAGTTCCGGTACCGACAAGGTCTTCGCTGGCTCGATTCCGAAATTTTACGACACGTATCTGGTTCCCCTGCTCTTCGAGCCGTACGCCGCGGACCTGGTGAACAGGCTCGCATCGAGATCTCTCAGTCGCGTGCTGGAAGTAGCGGCCGGCACAGGCGTCGTGACTCGCGCGCTGGCTTCGGTGCTGCCAGAACGCGTCTCGATCGTTGCCACGGATCTGAATCAGCCGATGCTTGATCAAGCTTCCGCGCTCGGGACCACGCGGCCCGTGGAGTGGCGTCAGGCGGATGCCATGCGGTTGCCCTTCCAGGACGGAACGTTTGACGCCGTCGTATGCCAGTTCGGGGTCATGTTTTTCCCCGACAAGACCCAGGCTCTTTCGGAGGCACGTCGAGTGCTCCGTCCGGGGGGAGTCCTCGTCTTCAACGTGTGGGATCGGATCGAGGAAAACGAATTCGCGGATACCGTGACGGCGGCACTCGCATCCGTGTTTCCAGAGGATCCGCCCCGCTTCCTCGCTCGTACACCCCACGGCTATCACGAGCGCTCGCGCATCGAGCAAGATCTTGTCAGCAGCGGCTTCAGTGCGCCACCAGAGATCGTCACACTGGCGGCGCGGAGCCGGGCAAAGTCACCCCGGGATCCGGCCATCGCATTCTGCCAGGGGACACCACTACGAAACGAGATCGAGGCGCACGGCGCGTCGCGGCTCGGGGAAGCAACCGATCTCGCGGCGGACGCTATCGGCCGGCGGTTCGGGCGTGGCGAAGTGGACGGGAAGATGCAGGCACACGTGGTCACCATTGAAAGGTGACCGTCCTCAGGGCGACTTGGCGGCGGCTCCTGCCGTGGCCGACTCGACGGCGGCGCGCACGCTCGCCGGAGTGATGGGAATCTCGCGGAGCGTGACGCCGAGATCGCGTAGGGCGTCGCAGACGGCATTGGCGATGGCGGCGCCCAGACCGGGATTGCCGCACTCGCCCACGCCGCGGAGGCCGAGCGGGTTGGTGTGGGCGGGCACTTCCTGGAAGAACGCGTCGATCGCCGGCATGTCGGCCGCGCTCGGCAGCGCGTAGTCGAGGAGCGAGCCCGTCAGGAGCTGGCCCGCCCCGTCGTAGCGCAGGCTCTCGTGCGTGGCGTTGCCGATCCCGAAGGCGACCCCGCCCACGAGCTGGTCCTCGACGAGACGCGGGTTGACGGCGCGTCCGACGTCGGCGCCCACGACCACGCGGCGCAGCTTGACGAGGCCGGTCTCGACCTCGACGTCGGCGATGACGGCGACGCCACAGCCGGCATAGGTGACCTTGGGCACCTTGAAGGAGGCGTCCACGGCCAGGGATTGCTGGCGCGCCAACTCGCCGAGGGTCAGCGAGCGGCCGTCGGCGGAGAGCCGGCCCGCCTCGTAGCTGATGGCCTCCTCGGCGACGCCGAGGGCCGCGGCGGCTCGCCGCCGGGCTTCCGAGATGAGCTTGTCGCCCGCCATGTGCGCGGCATTCCCGGCGGTGACGGTGGCCCGCGAGCCGTAGGTGCCGACACCACTCTCCACGGCGGCCGTGTCGGGATGGCGCACGTCGAAGCGATCGGCGGGAAGGCCGAGAGCACCGCCGAGGATCTGGGCGAGCGCCGTCTCGAGCCCCGGCCCCATGGACGAGGCGCCGGTGTCCACGGTGAAGCGGCCGTCGGGGCGAGCCTCGACGCGGGCCGTCTCGAAGGGACCCAGCCCCGTCTTCTCCACGTACATGGCGAGCCCGATGCCGCGCCGGATGCCCCGGGCGCCGAGGGCGCGCTGTTCCGCGCGCGCGGCATCGTAGCCGAGGCGCTCGAGGAGGCTGGCGAAGAGCGCCGGGAAATCCCCGGAGTCGTAAACCGTGGGCACGCCAAAGGAGACGGTGCCGCAGTCGTACGGCATGTCGGCGGCGGCGAGGAGATTCCGGCGGCGGATCGCCGCGGGATCGAGGCCGAGGCGCGCGGCGGCCACGTCCATGAGGCGCTCGCGGGCGAAGTTGCACTCCGGCCGTCCCGGCGAGCGGAGCGTGCCCGCGGGGGTCTTGTTGGTGACCACGTTCCAGAGATCGCACGCGTAGTGAGGCACACGATAGGGCCCGGGGAGGAGCGCGGCGCCGAACTCGGCGGGCAGGAGCGCCGCCGTGCGCACGTAGGCGCCGATGTCGGCGTGGATGACCACGCGCATGGCGCGGATCCGCCCGTCCGCCTCGAAGCCGATCTCGAGATCGTAGGTGACCTCGCGGGCGTGGTTGGCCGCGGTCAGGTTCTCGCGCCGGCTCTCCACCCACCGCACGGGACGATTGATCTTGAGGGCGGCCAGGGGAACCAGGATGTCCTCGGGGTAGAGCTCGCCGCGGACGCCGAAGCCCCCTCCGACGTCGACCTCGGTGAGCCGGAGCGCGCCCGGCGGCACGCCTAACATCGGCGCCAGGATGTTCCGGTTGATGTGGATGCACTTCGTGGAGCCGATCAGATGCATCTCCCCGCCGGTGACGCCGGGCGGTGCCGCCACCAGCCCACGCGTCTCGACGGCGGCCGCCGTCTGCCGCGCGTGGTGAAAGCGCTCGCTCACGACGAGGGCAGCTGCGCGCAGTCCTGCGTCCGCATCGCCCACCCGCATCTGGATGAGCGCGACGTTGTTGGAGTCGCTCGAGGAGAAAAGACGCGGCGCGCCCGCGGCGAGGGCGGCGTCAGCCGAGGTGACGGCGGGAAGCGGCTCGTACTCGACGACGATGCGCTCGAGGGCGTCCTCGGCGACGTAGCGGCTCTCCGCCACCACGAGAGCCACCGGCTCGCCGGCATAGCGCGCCACGCCGCGCGCGATGGCCGGCTGCAGAAACGTGGCGGTACCGTCGGGCGCGGGCACGCGGTTGGGAATGACGGCTGCCTCGGGAACATCCGCGGCCGTGAGGACGGCGAGCACGCCGGGCATGGCGAGGGCGGCGCGCGTGTCGATCCCCACGATGCGCGCGTGCGCGTGGGGGGAGCGCAGCACCGCTGCCTCCGCCATGCCGGGCAGGCGCACGTCGTCCACGAAGCGGCCGCGCCCCGTGAGGAGACCTTCCGCGCCAAGCCGGGTCAGGGGCTCGCCGATCACGCGCGGCTGTCCCGTTCGTGCTCGCGAAGGACGACGACGCCCGCCTCTTCGGTGCCCTCGGGATCGTCCCAGTGCCGCCAGACGTGCAGGCTCATGGCGCCCATTCCGACGAGGACGGCCGCGGCCATGAGGGCTCCGCCCACGTAGGGCAGCTGGTTGATCAGCGCCATGACACCGAGAGCCACCACCAGGCAGAGCACCCCCACGAGCTTCGAGCGCCGGGCGCGCGGGAAGAAGGCCTGCGCGCCCACCTCACCGAGAAAGAAGGCGGCCACGAGGAAGCCCATGAGGAGCGAGACGAGATAGGAGAGAAAGAGGATGAGCCCGAGGGGAATGCCGAGAATGGTGAACATGATCAGGATGGCGACCACGGGCACGGTCACACACAGGAGGGCGCCCAGGCCGAGGCTCTTGAGGGGATCCGAGCCGATGGTCTGCGCGGCCAGCCGCGTGAAGCCCGGGAAGAGGAGGAAGAGCGCGATGGCCGTCACGATGAGCCCGATCACGAAGAGGAGCCGGGAGACGGTGAAGAGGGCCGCGCCCGTCCGCGCGAGCGCGCGCGGGAGCTCGGGCAGGTTGTGGGTGATCGAGCCCTCGATCTGCGCCTTGGGCGAGATCCGGGCATCGCGGGGGCTCCAGTAGACGAGATGGCCCTTGATGCGGGCGGAGGGCAGCACCTCGATCTCCTGGGCCACCAGCTCGACGTCTCCTTGCACCTCGCCTCCGATCACGACGACGGCGCCGGCGGCGTAGAGCTTCTTGGCCACCGTCCCCGCCATGCGCACCTCGCCCCCGACCAGGCGGGCGCGACCCTCGATGACGCCGTCGGGGGTGACGACCACGGTGCCCCCGCCCGCGTTCACGTTGCGTGCGACGCGCCCGCTGATGGTGACGGCGCCGCCCGCGGCCCGGACGTTCCGCATGACGGCGCCCCCGATCTCCACGGAGCCGGCCGCGACGATCAGATTGCCCTGCACGCGCTTGCCGTTGACGACGCGGCCGCCCCCGGCGACCAGATCGCCCTCGACATCGGCCTGGACATCGACGCCTCCGCCGAAGGCGTAGAGGTCGCTGGCGACGGCGGGGCCCTGCCTGACCACGGTCTGGCCCACGGTGGGGTCGGCGGCGCCCGCGAGGGCGGGGGACAGGAGGAGCAGGACAAGCGCCGTCATCCCCGAGGCCCGTCGATGAGGCATCGGGGCAGTCTCTGCTTGGATCGTCGTCCTCGTCAAGCCAGGCGGGCAAGATACGGCAGGTTGCGATACTGCTCCTGGGCGTCGAGGCCGTAGCCGACCACGAAGACGTCGGGGATCTCGCGGCCGACATAGTGGACGGTGACGTCGGCGGGCCGCTCGCGCTGCTTGACCACGAAGGCGCACACCTTGAGGGAGGCGGGCTTGCGCGTCTGGAAATTGCGCAGCAGATAGGAGAGGCTGAGTCCCGAGGCGCAGACGCCCTCCACCACGAGCACGTCCTTGCCCTCGAGCGGCTCGTCGAGATCCTTGCGGATGCGCACCACCCCGGAGGCGGTGACCTGCCCGTAGGGCACGATGGAGATGAAGTCGAGGGTGGCGGGGATGGTGACGGCGCGCATGAGATCGGCCAGGAAGACGGCGGCGCCCTTCAGGACCCCGATGACGTGCAGGGACTTGCCCGCGTAGTCGGCCGAGATCTGGGCGCCCAGGCGCGCCACCTCGGCCTGGATGGCCGCCTCGTCCATCAAGAGCTCGCCGACGCCGTCGTGAACGGCTCGCATCATCCGAACCGCGTCGCCTGCACGAACTCGCGGGACTGCCGGATGGCCGTGGCGTTCACGAGGCCCGCCGTCTCCCACTCGTCCAGGCACTGCGTGATGGTCAGGATGGAGTGCAGGGTATAGCCCTTGGAGGCGAGGAGCTCCCGGCCGCCCTGCTCGCGGTCGATGAGGATGACGAGGTCCTTGACCATGAGCCCAGCCTCCTCCAGCACCTCGATGGCTTCGAACTTGCTCGCGCCGTCGGTGATGATGTCGTCGATCAGCACCACGCGGTCGCCCGCCTCGTAGATGCCCTCGATGCGACGCTTGGTGCCGTAGCTCTTCTCTTCTTTGCGCGGGTAGATGAGCGGCAAGTTGCCCTCGAGGCTGGCCGCCACGGCCAGGGGCAGTCCCGCATACGGGATGCCCGCGATCCGGTCTCCCGCGCAGCGGCTCACCTCGGCGGCCATGAGGACGCCGATGCGGCGCAGCACGTCGGGAAAGCAGATGACCACGCGGAGATCGATGTAGAACGGCGACTTGACCCCGGACTTGAGGGTGAAGTCACCGAAGCGCATGGTCCCGATCTCGAAGAGGCGGCGGATGAGGGTGGCGTGCTCGCGGGTGGTGGTCATGCGCGCATCTCCTCGAGGATGGCCGCGGCGGCCTTGGCGGGGTCGGCGGCGGCGGTGATGGGTCGCCCGACCACGAGGTAGTCGGCCCCCGCAGCCGCGCGCGGCGTGGCGATACGCGACTGATCGTTCGTCTCGCTTCCCGCCGGCCTCACCCCCGGCGTCACGATGGCCCAGCGCGCGCCCATGGCCCGCCGGATCGCCGCGATCTCGTGGGGGGAGGCGACGTTGCCGTCGAGCCCCGCCTCCTGCGCGAGCCCGCAGAGATGGAGCACGTGGCCTTCGACGGAGGAGGCGACGCGGAGCTCGCTCGCGAGTGCCTGGCGATCGAAGCTGGTCAGCACGGTCACGGCAAGGACGAGCGGCCGGGGCAGCGAGAGCGTCTGGGACGCCTCCCGCGCTCCGTGGGCCGCCGCGCGCATCATGGCCCGGCCGCCCGAGGCGTGCACGTTGAACATGAAGACGCCGAGCCGCACCGCTTCGCGGGCGGCTCCCTCCACGGTATTCGGGATGTCGTGGAACTTGAGGTCGAGAAAAACCTCGCCCCCGCGCTTTCGCACCGCCTCGACCGCGGCGGGGCCGACGGCGGTGAAGAGCTGCGAGCCGATCTTGAAGCGACGCGCCGTGCCGTGGAGGGCGTCCACGAGCGCGGCCGCGCGGTCGAGGGAGTCCACGTCCAGGGCGACTATTAAGCGATCCGCGGGAAGGCGGTCTTCAGGGGCGCGCGGCATAGTAGTCCTGGAGCGATTGCACGCTCATCTCTCCCTTGAGCAAGGCCTCGATGCCGCCGATGGCGGCCTGGGCACCGTCCACCGTCGTGTAGTAGGGGATGTTCTGGGTCACGGCCGTCCGGCGGATCAGATAGGAGTCCTTGCGGGCCCGGCCGTCTTCCGGCGTGTTGAAGACCAGCGCGATCTCGTTGCGCTTCATGAGGTCCACGATGTTCGGGCGCAGGCTCTCGTTGACCTTGTAGACCAGCTCGACGGTCATGCCCTGGCGCATGAGGAGCTTGGCCGTGCCCGCCGTGGCCACGAGCGAGAAGCCCATCTCCGCCAGCCGCTTGGCGACCTGGAGCACCGCGCGCTTGTCCCGGTTCTTCACGGAGAGGAACACCTTGCCGGAGGTGGGCAGGGGCGAGTTGGCCGCGATCTGCGACTTGACGTAGGCCTTGCGGAAATCGCGATCGATGCCCATGACCTCGCCCGTGGATTTCATCTCGGGGCCGAGGAGGACGTCGACCCCGGGGAACTTGATGAAAGGGAAGACGGCCTCCTTGACCGCGAGGTGGGCGACCTCGCGCTCCTCCGCGAAGCCGAGCTCCCGCAGCGAAGCCCCCAGCATGACCTTGGTGGCGAGCTTGGCCAGGGGCACGCCGATGGCCTTGGAGACGAAAGGCACGGTGCGCGAGGCGCGCGGGTTCACCTCGAGGACGTAGACCGTCTCGTTCTTGATGGCGAACTGGATGTTGAGGAGCCCGAGGACGTCCAGCTCCTTGGCGAGGGCGCGCGTCTGGGCCTTGATGCGGTCGATCTGGTCGTCGCCGAGGGAGTAGGGGGGGAGCGCGCAGGCGGAGTCGCCCGAGTGGATCCCCGCCTTCTCGACGTGCTCCATGACGCCCCCCACGACCACGCGCTCACCGTCGGCGATGGCGTCCACGTCGATCTCCAGAGCATCCTCGAGGAACTTGTCCACGAGGATGGGATGCTCGGGGCTGACCCGCACCGCCTCCGTCATGTAGCGCTGCAGGTCCTCGCGGTCGTAGACGATCTGCATGGCCCGGCCGCCCAGCACGTAGGACGGGCGCACGAGCACGGGGTAGCCGATGCTCTGGGCGATGCGCTCCGCCTCCTCGTAGGAGCGGGCGGTGGAGCCGGGCGCCTGCTGGAGGCCGAGCTCGGCGAGGAGCGCCGCGAAGCGCTGGCGGTCCTCGGCGCGATCGATGGCGTCGGGCGGGGTGCCGAGGATGGACACCCCGGCGCGCTCGAGCGGCACGGTGAGCTTCAGCGGCGTCTGGCCCCCGAACTGGACGATGACCCCGCGGGGCCGCTCGCGCTCCACGATGTTCATCACGTCCTCGAACGTGAGCGGCTCGAAGTAGAGGCGATCGGAGGTGTCGTAGTCGGTGGAGACCGTCTCCGGGTTGCAGTTGACCATGATCGCCTCCACCCCCGCTTCCTTGAGGGCGAAGGCGGCGTGGACGCAGGCGTAGTCGAACTCGATGCCCTGGCCGATGCGATTGGGCCCGGAGCCGAGGATCACCACCTTCTCGCGCGGGGTGGGGGGCGCCTCGTCCTCTTCCTCGTAGGTGGAGTAGAGGTAGGGCGTGTGCGCCTCGAACTCCGCGGCGCAGGTGTCCACCATCTTGAAGGTGGCGCGGATGCCCGCCCGCAGACGCGCCGCGCGCACCTCGGCCTCGCTCCCGCCCACCAGCTCGGCGATTCGCCGATCGGCGAAGCCCATCTGCTTGGCCCGGCGCAGGACGTCGGGCTGCTCGAGGCCCGCCCCGCGGATCGTCTCCTCGAAGAGGACGATCTCGCGGATGTTCTCGAGGAACCAGGGATCGATGGCGGAGAGCTCGTGCATCTCCTGCGTGGACATCCCGCGCCGGTAGCCCTCCGCGAGCGCGAAGCAGCGCTCCGCCGTGGGAATGCGGATCTTTTGCTTCAGCGACTCGACGTCGGCGGGCGCGGGGTCCATCACGAGCCCCCAGCGGTCCTGCTCGAGCGAGCGCACGGCCTTCTGGAGGGCTTCCTTGAAGGTGCGGCCGATGGCCATGGCCTCGCCTACCGACTTCATCTGCGTGGTCAGCGTCTGGTCCGCCTCCGGGAACTTCTCGAACGCCCAGCGCGGGAACTTGACCACGCAGTAGTCGATGGCAGGCTCGAAGGAGGCGGGCGTCTCGCGGGTGATGTCGTTCCGCAGCTCGTCGAGCGTGAAGCCCACCGCCAGTTTCGCCGCGATCTTGGCGATGGGGAAGCCCGTGGCCTTGGAGGCCAGGGCGGAGGAGCGCGACACCCGCGGGTTCATCTCGATCACGACCATGCGCCCGTCGGCGGGATTGATCCCGAACTGGATGTTCGAGCCGCCCGTCTCCACGCCGATCTCGCGGATGATGGCGAGGGAGGCGTCCCGCATCCGCTGGTACTCCTTGTCCGTCAGGGTCTGGGCGGGCGCCACCGTGATCGAGTCGCCCGTGTGCACGCCCATGGGGTCGAAGTTCTCGATCGAGCAGATGATGACGACGTTGTCCGCGAGGTCGCGCATCACCTCGAGCTCGAACTCCTTCCAGCCGATCACGGATTCCTCGACGAGCACCTGGCCGGCCGGGCTCTGCTGGAGGCCCCACTTGACGGCGGTCTCGAGCTCCTCGGGATGGTAGGCGACGGAGCCGCCCGTGCCCCCGAGGGTGAACGACGGCCGGATGATGAGCGGGAAGCCCATGCGTCCCGCGCGCACGCCCGCTCTCGCCTCCTCGGCCGTGGTGGCGAAGAAGCCCTTGGGCATCTCGAGCCCGATCCGCGCCATGGCCGCCCCGAAGAGATTCCTGTCCTCCGCCGTCCTGATCGCGGGCAGCTTGGCGCCGATCAGCTCGACGCCGAAGCGATCGAGAGTGCCGTCCTCGGCCAGGGCCACCGCGAGGTTGAGGCCGGTCTGGCCGCCCACCGTGGGCAGCATGGCCTGCGGCCGCTCGCGCTCGATGACCTTGGCCACGAACTCCGGGGTCAAGGGCTCGATGTACGTGCGGTCGGCCATCTCGGGATCGGTCATGATGGTGGCCGGGTTCGAGTTGACGAGCACCACCTCGAAGCCCTCTTCACGGAGGGCCTTGCAGGCCTGGGTGCCGGAGTAGTCGAACTCGCAGGCCTGCCCGATGACGATGGGCCCCGAGCCGATCAGGAGGATTTTTCGAATGTCAGAGCGTTTCGGCACTGGGTTCCTTTTGGACTCGCGCAGGACGCGCCTGCGGGATCAACTCAGCTCTCGTCTCGCGCCGGCCGGGCCGTCGCTCAACTCGAACAGCAGGGCAGCGTCTCAGCTCGAAAATCAACTTTCCACCTGCCCGTAGACGATGGAGATCTCGGGCGCCGCTTCCTCGCGCTTGTACAGCACGTCGTCGAGACGGCCCGAGCCGATCCAGAGCGTCTCGCCGTTGCCCCAGAGCTTCTCGCCGAGCACGCTCATCCGCTTCTCGACGCGCTCCTTGACGGCGTGGGACTCCATCGAGAGCTCACTCTCGGTGGTGAAGGTGGCCCACTCCGGCTTCTGGCCCGTCTCTTCTGTCTTGCGATACGAGATCAGATATTTCGGCATTGGCGGTCATCTCCTCTCGGTACTCGTCTCGCCGTGGCTCAACTCAGCCCTCGCCTCCCGGTTTCGCCGCTCAGCTCGAACTGCCACGCCTCCGGCTCGGCCACGTCTCACCTCGAAAGTCATCCCCTCTCCATCAGGTCGATGAACCGCTCGAAGAGGTAATGCGAGTCGTGAGGCCCCGGCGAGGCCTCGGGGTGGTACTGCACGCAGAAGACCGGCAGCTCCCGATGCCGCATGCCTTCGGAGGTGCCGTCGTTGAGGTTCACGTGAGATTCGACGAGCCCGGCCTTCTCCACTGACCGGGGATCCACGCTGAAGCCGTGGTTCTGCGCGGTGATCTCGACCCGCCCGGTCTCGAGGTCCTTCACGGGATGGTTGGCGCCGTGGTGACCGAACTTGAGCTTGTAGGTGCTGCCCCCGAAGGCCAGGCCCAGGATCTGGTTGCCGAGGCAGATGCCGAAGATCGGCAGCTTGCCGATGAGCCCGCGCACCGATTCCACGAGGTACGGCACGGCTTCGGGATCGCCGGGGCCGTTGGAGAGAAAGAGCCCGTGGGGCTTTCTCTCGAGGACGGCCGCGGCGGGTGTGTCCGCGGGCACCACCTCGACCTCACAGCCGAGCGAGGCGAGCTGGCGCAGGATGTTCCGCTTGATCCCCGAGTCATAGGCCACGACCCTGAAGCGCGAGGTGGGCGGCCGCGTGTAGCCGCGGGCGATGTCCCAGCCACCCTCCGTCCAGCCATGGGCCGTGTCCACCGTGACTTCGCTGACGAGATCGCGACCGATGAGGCCCGGAAGCGCGCGGGCCCTGTCGGCCAGTCGCGCGGGGTCGACCTCGACCGTGGAGATCACGCCTTCCTGGGCGCCCTGATCGCGCAGATGCCTCGTGAGCGCGCGCGTGTCTATGCCCTGGATCCCCACGATGCCCTGCTCGCGCATGTAGTCTTCGATGGCGACGCGCCCGCGCCAGTTGGAGGGATACGGGCAGGCCTCTTTCACGATGAAGCCGTTGACCCAGGGCCGCCGCGACTCGACGTCTTCCGGATTGATGCCGTAGTTCCCGATGAGGGGGTATGTCATGCACACGATCTGCCCGCGATAGGACGGATCGGTCATGATCTCCTGATAGCCCGTCATGGAGGTGTTGAATACGACCTCGCCGTGCGCCTCGCCGCGGGCGCCGCAGGCCTCGCCCGTGAAGACACGACCATCCGCCAGGGCCAGGAGCGCGCGCGTCATGGCGAGACGACCTTGCCGCCCACGATGGTCATGACGGGCGCGCCCGTGCCGGTGGCGCCGGCGAAGGGCGTGTTGCGCGCGCGCGAGCGGAACCTGGCGGGCTCGACGGTCCACGGCCGCTCGAGGTCGAGCACCGTGATGTCGGCGGGCGCGCCCGCGGCCAGGCTGCCCCCCGGCAGGTTCAGGAGCCGCGCGGGCGCGGGCGAGAGCCGCTGCACGAGGGTGGGGAGATCCATGCGTCCCCCGCGCACGAGCCGGTCGAGCAGGAGGGGCACCGCCGTCTCCAGCCCGATCACGCCGTTGGCGCAGGCGCCGAACTCGTCTTCCTTTTCGGACAGCGCGTGCGGAGCGTGGTCCGTGGCGATGCAGTCGACGGTGCCGTCGAGCAGGCCCTCCAGCACGGCCTCCACGTCTCGCTTGGTCCGGAGCGGCGGCGCCATCTTCATGTTCGGGTCGTACTCGCGCACGGCCTCGTCGGTGAGCAGGAGATGATGCGGCGTCGCCTCCGCCGTCACGCGCACGCCCCGCGCCTTGGCTTCGCGCACGAGACGCACGGCCCCCACCGTCGAGATGTGGGCGATGTGCACGTGAGCGCCCGTCAGCTCGGCGAGGAGGATGTCGCGCGCGACCATCACGTCCTCGGCCGCCGAGGGCTGGCCGGCGAGGCCGAGCTCGGTCGAGACGAGCCCCTCGTGCATGGCCCCGCGATGGGCGAGGTGCTCGTCCTCGGCGTGGCTGATGATGGGCGTGCCGAAGGGCAGGACGTACTCCATGGCGCGACGGTAGATCTCCGCGTTCATCACGCACAGGCCGTCATCGGAGAAGGCGACGCAGCCCGCCTCGGCCTGCTCGGCCATCTCGGCCAGCTCCTGGCCCTTGAGGCCCCGCGTGACCGCGCCGATCGGGTAGACGCGCACGGCGCCTTCCACGCGCGCCTTGGCCAGGATGAAGTCGGTGACGGCGCGGTTGTCGTTGACGGGCAGCGTGTTGGCCATGCAGGCCACCGCGGTGAAGCCCCCTGCCGCCGCCGCGCGCGTGCCGCTGGCGATGGTCTCTTTGTATTCGTAGCCCGGCTCGCGCAGGTGGACGTGGATGTCGATGAAGCCCGGGCACACGACCTTGCCCGCGGCGTCCACGACCTGGCCGCCCTCCGGCGCCTTGAGCCCGCGACCGAGCTTGGCGATGGTGCCGTCGGTGACGAGCACGTCCTGCACGCCGTCCAGGCCACTGGCGGGATCGACGACGCGGCCGCCCTTGAGGAGCAGGCTCATGCGGCCCTGCTCCCGGCGAGGAGGTAGAGGACGGCCATCCGCACCGCGACGCCGTTCGTGACCTGATCGAGGATGACCGAGTACTGGCTGTCGGCGACCTCCGGGGAAAGCTCGACGCCGCGATTGACCGGTCCCGGATGCATGATGAGGACGTCGGGCCGGCAGTGGGTGAGCCGGTCGAGCGTCAGCCCCCACACGCGCGAGTACTCGCGCAGGGAGGGGATGAAGCCGCCCGTCATCCGCTCGTGCTGCAGGCGCAGCATCATGATGACATCCGCGTGGGCGATCGCCTCCTCGAGGCGGTGGCTGACCTTGACGCCCATGTCCTGGCAGGCGGGCGGGATCAAGGTGGGCGGCCCCGCCACCGTCACCGTCATGCCCATCTTGCGCATGGCGTGGATGTCCGAGCGCGCCACGCGACTGTGCGTGATGTCGCCCACGATCGTCACGTTGAGGCCTTCCAGGTGGCCCTTCTTCTGGCGGATGGTCAGGAGATCCAGGAGGGCCTGCGTCGGGTGCTCGTGCGCCCCGTCGCCCGCGTTGATCACGGAGCATTTCAGGTGCTTCGCGAGCAGGGCGGGCCCGCCCGGAGCCTTGTGGCGGACCACCACCACGTCCGGGCTCATGGCTTCGATGTTCTTGGCCGTGTCCAGGAAGCTCTCGCCCTTCTCGGCGCTCGAGCCCGAGCCGGAGAAGTTGATGACGTCGGCGGAGAGCCACTTGCCCGCGATCTCGAAGGAGGTGCGCGTGCGCGTGGAGGCCTCGTAGAAGAGGTTGACGATGGTCTTGCCCCGGAGCGTGGGCACCTTCTTGATCTCGCGGGTGGCGATCTCCTTCATGGACTCCGCCGTGTCGAGCACCTCGGTGATCTCGGCCGCCTCGGTGTCCTGCATGCTGACGAGATCCTTGCGCTTCCAGGCCATCGCTATTCCTCGTTTCTCGAAGTAGACGTGCCGGGGACCCGACCATCTTTCATCTTCGCTCGCCTCGCCGCTTTGTTGGTCGCCTCGCCTTCGGCTGCGGCTCCTCCCGCGGGCTCCGGCTCCCCCTCCTCGGGTTCCTGGATCACGACGCGGTCCTGGCCGTCGTGCTCGCGGAGCATGACGGCCACGGATTCCTTGCGGCTCGTGGGCAGGTTCTTGCCGACGTAGTCGGGACGGATGGGCAGCTCGCGGTGCCCCCGGTCCACGAGGACGGCCAGGCGGATGACGCGCGGACGGCCGAGATCCATGAGAGCGTCCATGGCGGCCCGGATCGTCCGGCCCGTGAAGAGGACATCGTCCACCAAGACCACCGTGATGCCCTTGAGCGAGAAGGGGATCTCGGTGCTGCGCACCCGGGGCTGTTCGGCGCGGCTCCCCAGGTCGTCGCGGTAGAGGGTGATGTCCAGCGCGCCCACGGCCGGCCGCTTGCTTTCGATCCCCGCGATCTTCTCGGCGATGCGCTCGGCCAGCGTTTCTCCGCGGTTCTTGATGCCGACGAGAGCGAGATCGGCGCCGCCCGCCTGCTCGACGATCTCATGGGCGATGCGCGTCAGCGCCCGGTCGAGTCCCGCCTGGTCGAGCACCTGCGCCTTCTCCTTCGGCGCGGTCACGCGGGCACCGGGGAAAAAAAATGCCCCAAGCCTGGCTTGGGGCGAAGCGCGCTGCACTCCAGATGTCTCATGCCTGCTCCTTGCGGGCCTCTCAGGGTCCGCTTAAAGGAGACGATCAAGATGCTGGACTACTCTACCGTCCCGATGAGTCTACTGTCAAGACCTCTCCCGCTACCGTGTAACGACACGCTCTGATTGACGCGACTCATACCCGGGGCTACGCTTTTGCTGCTGCGGGTGCTTCGCCCGCGGACGACTCGGAGGCGCCATGATCTGTCCTCGGTGCCAGGCGCAGAATCGCGACGGCGTGAGGTTCTGCGAGCACTGCGGCGCCTCCTTCGCGGAGACGTGCCCCAAGTGCGCCGCCGTGGTCGCGCCCGGCGCGGCCTTCTGCGGCGCCTGCGGAGTGGCGTTCAATGTCGCCCCCGCCGAGCGTTTCTCCTCGCCCGGCTCGTATACTCCGCCGCACCTGGCCGAGCGCATCCTGACCTCACGCGCGGCGCTCGAGGGCGAGCGCAAGCAGGTCACCGTGCTCTTCGCCGACCTCAAGGGCTCCATGGAACTGCTGGCCGATCGTGATCCCGAAGACGCCCGTCACATCCTGGACCGCGTGCTCGAGCAGATGATGGAAGCAGTCCATCGCTACGAGGGTACCGTGAACCAGGTCCTGGGCGACGGCATCATGGCTCTCTTCGGCGCGCCCCTCGCTCACGAGGACCATGCCGTGCGCGCGTGCTACGCGGCCCTCAGGATGCAGGAGTCGGTGCAGCGGTATTCCGAGGCGCTCCGGCACTCGCGCGGCATCGAGGTCCGGATCCGCGTGGGCATGAACTCGGGAGAAGTGGTCGTGCGGTCCATCGGCAGCGACCTCCACATGGACTACACCGCCGTGGGCCGGACGACCCAGCTGGCCGCCCGCATGGAGCAGCTCGCCTCTCCGGATACCATCCGTCTCACCGCGGAGACCGTGCGGTTGGTGGAAGGCTATGTCGAGGTGAAACCGCTGGGACCCATCCCCGTAAAAGGCCTGGCTGAGCCCGTCCAGGCATTCGAGATCATCGACGCGACCTCCGCCCAGACGTCTCTTCGGGCGCGAGCGCAGGGGGGCCTGACCCGATTCGTCGGACGCGAGACCGAGCTTGGCCAGCTCCGGCGGGTGCTCGAGGCAGCCCAGGCCGGCCGCGGTCAGCTCGTCGCGGTCGTGGGAGAGGCGGGGGTAGGCAAGTCGCGTCTACTCTACGAGTTCACGCGTGTCGCGAGCCCGCGCGACTGGCTCACGCTGGAAACCAGCTCGGTGTCGTACGGGCGGGCCACGCCCTATCTGCCTGTCATCGACCTCCTGAAGGTCTACTTCCGGATCGAGGCTCGAGACGATGCGCGGACGATCCGCGAACGGGTGACGGGCAAGCTCCTCGCTCTCGACCGAGGGCTCGAGTCCGCGGTGGCCCCGCTCCTGGCCCTCCTCGACGCGCTGGGCGAGGACGCGCAGTGGCGGGTCCTGGACCCATCGCAGCGCCGCCGGCTCATCCTCGACGCCGTCAAGCGGCTCCTGCTGCGGGAGAGCCGGGCGCAGCCGCTCCTTCTCGTGTTCGACGATCTTCACTGGGTGGATTCCGAGAGCCAGGCTCTTCTCGACGGTCTCGTGGAGAGTCTGCCCACGGCCCGGATGCTCCTTCTGGCTGGCTATCGGCCCGAGTACCAGCACGCCTGGGGAAACAGGACGTACTACACGCAGCTGAGGATCGATCCCCTCGCGGGAGCCGGCGCGGAGGCCGTGCTGAGCGCCCTCCTCGGAGACGACGCCGGCCTGCATTCCCTCAAGCGCCTGCTCATCGAGCGGACGGAGGGCAATCCGTTCTTTCTCGAGGAGAGCGTACGCACCCTCGCGGAGACCGGGGATCTCGCCGGCGAGCGCGGAGGCTATCACCTGGTCCGGGACCTCCGGACCATCCAAGTGCCCGTGACCATTCAAGCGGTCCTCGCCGCCCGCATCGATCGCCTGCCTCCCGCGGAGAAGCGGCTTCTCCAGTCAGCCGCGGTCGTCGGGAAGGATGTGCCGTACGCGGTGCTCCAAGCCATCGCCGACGTGGACGAGCCGGCGCTGCGGCGGCAGCTCGCCAACCTCCAGGCCGCCGAGTTCCTGTACGAGACCCATCTCCTCCCCGATCTCGAGTACGCGTTCAAGCACGCGCTGACGCATGAGGTGGCGTACGGCGGCCTCCTCCAAGACCGGCGTCGGGAGCTGCACGGCCGGATCGTGGAGACCCTCGAGCGGCTGCACGGCGGGCGGAGCACGGAGCAGGTCGAGCTGCTCGCCCACCACGCCCTGCGGGGCGAGGCGTGGGCGCAGGCGGTGCGCTATCTGCGCCGAGCGGGCGCCCGAGCCGCGTCCCGCTCGGCGCATCGACAGGCGGTCGCCTACTTCGAGCAGGCGCTGAACATCATCCCGCATCTCCCCGAGGACGGAGCGACCCTGGAGCAAGCGGTGGATGTCCGATTCGATCTGCGCAACTCGCTGCATCCGGTGGGCGATTTCGCGCCAATCCTCGGGTATCTTTCCGAGGCGGAAAAGATCGCCCAGCGGCTGGGCGATCAACGCCGGCTCGCCTGGGTGTTCTCATTCATGTGCCAGTACTTCCGGCTCATCGGTGATCTCGACCGCGCCGTAGAGTCCGGGCGGAGCGCGCTGGCCATCGCCGAGGCGCTCGAGGACATTCCGCTCTGGATCGCCGTGGGCACCCACCTCGGGCCGGCCTATGGGGCCACCGGCGACTTCGTGGGAGCGAGCGAGCTGCTGACGAAGGTCGTGGACGCCTTGCGGGAAGATCCCGCTCGGGAGGACATGGCCTCGGCCGGTCGCCTTTCGGTATTCTCGCGAATTTATCTCGTGTACGAGCTGGCCGAGCGCGGGGAGTTTCGCGAGGGGATCGGCTGCGGAGAGGAAGGGATCCGCCTTGCCGTGACCGCCGACCACCAGTACAGCCTCGCCTTCGCCTACTGTGGCGTGGGGACGCTTTTCCTCGTCAAGAGCGACCTCGTCGCGGCGATCCGATTACTCGAGCGGGGTCTCCAGATATGCCGCTCCCTGAATCTGCCGCTCATGTTGCCCCTGCTCGCCTCGCCACTCGGATACGCGTACGCCTTGTCGGGGCGTTGCCCGGAGGGGATCCCCCTTCTGGAGGAGGCGGTGACCCAGGGGCTTTCGATCGGGAGACTGGGCGAGCACTCGATTCTGGTCGCCCGGCTCGGAGAGGGCTACCTCCTCGCGGGCCGGGCGGCCGACGCGGCGCGCACGGCCCGTGAAGCCCTGGCGCTCGCCCGAGAGCGAAAGGAGCGCGGACGCGAGGCCTATGCCCTCCGGCTCGCGGCGCTGGTCGCGTCCCACCAGCCGGTTCCGGACGTCGAGCGGGCGGCCGAAGCCTACGAGCAGGCGCGCGCGCTCGCCGAGGAGCTCGGAATGCGTCCCCTCGTCGCCCAATGCCACCTTGGCCTGGGAAGGCTCTACGGGCAGGCGCGGCGCCGGGAAGAAGCGGAGCGGCATCTCGCCCGGGCCATCGAGTCATTCCGATCGCTCGAGATGTCGCTCTGGCTCGACCAAGCGGAAGGCGAGATGCGAGGACTAGCCTGACCGCTCCGCGCCTTTCGTCTCGATCCGGATCTCGGTGACGTCCAGTCCGCAACGACGGGCCAGGCGCTGGATCTCCAGACGGAGAGCCTCGACGGCGTGGCTGCCGAGGTCTCCCGTGATCTCGATGGTCTCGACGATCGTGTCTCTATCCGTCTCAGCGGCGCGCGAGTTTCTTCGCGGCCTTGGCCGCCGCTTTCCACCTCTTCTCAAAGCTTTGGACCTCCTTCCGGAAACGGCTGAGCAGCCGTCGCGTCTTTTGGGATTTCGGAGTGGCGGAGATCCGGATGAAGGTTCTGCCCGTCCGTACTGTCTGCCGAACTTGGAGATTCGCCATGTCAGGTTCCCCCTTTGGTGGAGATCAGTCTACCTGCCCGCTCATGCGGAGCCGCGGCCGTCGATGACGGCATCGAAGAACTGCTCGGCGTCGAACATGCGCGGCAGCGTGTCGACGTCGCGAAGCATGTAATGGTCTGCCACCGCGTCATATGTTCCCGACACCCCCGGGCGCTCGCCCTGGGCAAGCCGCACGTAGGTGACGGCCATGTTGTGTTTCCCCGTGAGATCGAAGATGTTCGTGGCCGACGAGAAGCGGCCGGCGTTGATCTCGGTGACGCACGGCGTCCCCGCGGCATTCTCCTTCAGGTCGACGCTGAAGACTCCCGAGGCCTTTCCGTCGAGCGTTCGGATGGCGGCCTCGCAGACCTCCACCACGCGCGGCTCGTAGACGGTCTTGGCGAGGGCGGCTACCGATGAGACTTCCGCGGGCTGACTGCCGCTGCCGAGATAGGACAGCCGCTCGTAGGTCTTGATCAGCACGAGTTGCCCGTCCTTCCAGAGGCTCTGGCAGCCGAAGTCGCGCCCGGGGAGGTACTCCGAAACCGTGAACGACGTGACGGGTACCCCGCGCAGATCTCGCCAGTACGCAATCCAGCTGTTCGCCTGGGCCGCGCTGGCCACCGGTATGGCCCCGAGGGCGCCCGCGCCTGTCCGGATGCGGCACCACGCTCGCGCCGGCCGACCGAGCCGCCGGAAGATGGCCCCGAGGTGAGAAAGGCTCGTCACCGGATACGTGAGGGGAGCGGGAATGCCACGAGTGCGCAGACGTACGCTCAGGCCGTACTTGTCCTGGCACGCCTCGATCGTGGCTGGCCGCGGGAGGAACAGGTGATGGCCCAGCCCGTTCCGGGCACGGGAGAATTCGACGACATCGTCGTCCGAGGTGGGCACGAGGAGATCGACACGCTCCGTCTTGAGGATCCGCCGCAGCATCGAGATGCGCCGGGGATGGCCCGCGGGTGGAACCAGGTAGTTGTGGTCCGCATCCGAGTTCTTCAGGACGAATTGATCGTGGTGGCACCCGAGGATGGCGAGCGACGGGTCTCCGGCCCTCAAGCTTCGGATGAGATTGTTGCTCGCGCCGCGTCCGGCGTTGGTGATGAGAAGACGCGCGGGGCCCGGCCAACGGAGCCGCGAGGGAGGATGCCCTGTCATGCGCTCAATCTCCACCGGCGGGAGGAATCGACGGACGAAGACTCTGACGACCGAAGGCGACAGTACACGGAAGCCCCGACTTCCGCAAGCGTGCCAGAGGGAGCTCTAGGGCGACGGGTGGAGGAGGATCGTGCCTTCGACCGCCAGCCGCTTGATCTGATCCTCGGCATAGCCAAGCTCGGTGAGCACTTCTCCGGTGTGCTGGCCGAGGAGCGGAGCGGGGCGACGGATGGCGGCGGGCGTGGCCGAGGCGCGCGTGGGGAAGGGGAGGGCGTGCACGGGGCCGAGCCCGGGCTGGTCGAACGTGGCCACGAGGCCCAGGTGCTGGACCTGGGGGTCCTCGAAGACCTCGTGGAACTCGTAGACGGGGCCCGCGGCGATCTGCGCGGCTTCGAAGCGCTCGATCCACTCGGCCGTGGCCGCCGTGGCCAGGCGCGATTCCACGTAGGCCACGAACTCGTCGTAGCGCGAGATGCGCTCCGCGTTGGTGGCGAAGCGCGGCTCCTTCTCGAGCGCGGGCTCGCCGAGCGCGCCGCAGAAGCGCCCCCACTGATCCTGGTTCATGATCACGATGTTGATGTAGCCGTCCTTGGTCTTGTACGCGCCTCCCGGCGCGATGGCCGGGTTGCGATTTCCCTCACGCTGGGGTCGCACGCCCGTGTCGAAGAAGATGGCCGTCGGGTCCGGGAGGAGCGAGAGGCTCGAGGCGAGCAGGTTGACGTCGAGGTATTGCCCCTTCCCCGTGCGGAAGCGATGCACCAGCGCCGCGCAGACGCTCCCGAAGGCGACCCAGGCCGCCGACAGGTCCGAGGTGGAGCCGGCGACCCGGGTGGGAGGATCGCCGGGATGACCGGTGAGCGCCATGAGCCCGCTCATCCCCTGGGCGATGGTGTTGTAGCCGGGGCGCCTGGAATGCGGGCCGTCCTGGCCGAAGCCGGTCACCGACACGTACACGACGGCGGGATTGATGGCGCTGACCGCCGCGTAGCCCACCCCGAGCTTGGCCGCCACGCCCGGCAGGAAGTTCTCCACGACCACGTCCGCCCGCCGCGCGAGCTCCAGCGCGATCGTCACGCCCTCGGGGCGCTGGAGATCCACGGCGATGCCACGCTTGTTGCGGTTGATGGCGCCGAAGGAGGCGCTGATGCCGTTCTTGCCCCGCAGCACGCGGAGGTCATCGCCCACGGGAGGCCGCTCGACCTTGATCACGTCCGCGCCGAGGTCGCCCAGCATGGTGGCGCAGTACGGCCCCGCGATGACCCGCGACAGGTCGAGCACCCTGATGCCCTCGAGCATCGTGCTCATGCCGCGGGGACCGCGCCCCCTCGAGCCCACTCGCGAAGCTCCTCGATGTCCTCGGCGCGGGTGACGGACAGCGGCTTGGTCGCCTTCAGCTCGTCGACGATGAGATCGGTGGAGATCTCCACGCCGCGGGCGAAGGCGGTGTAGAGCGCGGAGACCACGGCCTGCTCGATCTCGGCGCCGCTGAAGCCCTCCGAGGCCGCGGCGAGGGCGGCCAGATCGAAGCCCGCGGGATCGCGGTGACGGCGCGCGAGGTGGATGGAAAAGATCTGGCGCCGCTCGTCGGCCGTGGGCAGGTCGATGAAGAAGATCTCGTCGAAGCGGCCCTTTCGTATGAGCTCGGGGGGCAGCGCGTCGATCTGATTGCACGTGGCCACGAGGAAGACGGGGGCAGAGCGGTCCTGGAGCCAGCCGAGGAGCCGCCCGAGGATGCGGCGCGACAGCCCGCCGTCGGACTCGGAGCTGACCACGGAGGCGAAGCCCTTCTCGATCTCGTCGATCATCAGCACGCAGGGCGCCATGCGCTCGGCCGTGGCGAGGGCGCGGTCGAGGTTCTTCTCGGACTCGCCGATGAACTTGTCGAAGAGCCGGCCCGGCTCGAGCCGGAGGAGCGGCAATCCCCAGTCCTTGGCCACCGCCTTGGCGGCCAGGCTCTTGCCGCAGCCCTGGACCCCGAGGAGGAGGATGCCGCGCGGGGCGGGCACGCCGAACTCCTTGGCCTCCGGGGTGAAGGCGCGCTTGCGCTTGTCGAGCCAGGCCTTGAGGCCGGCGAGGCCGCCCACGTCACCCAGGCTCTCGGGCACGGGCACGCAGTCGAGCACGCGCTCCTTCGAGAGAAGCTCCTGCTTCATCTCCGCGATCACCGCGAAGTCGCGAGGATCGAGGGTGAGGTCGTCGAGCACGGCACGGGTCACGGCCCGCTCCGCCTCGAACAGGGTCAGCCCTCGCAGCGCGGCCGCGACCTTGTCGAGAATCTCCGCGCTGGGCGGCGGCCCGAGCTTGTGCTGGCGCGCGAGGTTGACGAAGACCTCTTCGGTCAGCTTGCGGAGCTCCGACTGGGTGGGCAGCTCGAGCCTGACCAGGCTCGCGAGACCGGCCAGCTCGGGCGGCAGATCCATGCGGGGGGCGGTCATGACGAGGGCGCGCCGGTCGCGCGCGAAGGCGTGGGCGAGGTCCTGGATCGTGCGGACCACCGCCGCGTCGTTGAGCGAGCGGTAGAGATCCTTCATCAGATAGATGCCTTCGTTCATCTCGGCGACGCTCCGGAGGGCCTTGAGGGGCTCCTTCGTCTCGTAGATCGAATCGACGGCGCCCGAGCGACGCAGCCCTCGCGTCATGGTCCAGGTGAAGAGCGGGATGCGGAGACGGCCCGCCACGCGCTCGAGCGCCTGCTCGGCGCGCTCCTCCTCGAGCGTCTCGATGGCGATGAGGGGCGTGCGCGACGTGATGAGGATCTCGAGGGTGCGGAGCGTGTCCATGTCGGGGATCTCAGTCTGGCACGATCACGAGCTTTCACGCCAGAACTCCGTGCACCTCCGCTCGTGCTGGATGGAGAGCCGCCCCGCCTTGACCACGAGCCGGCGGGCCGCCATGGTCGTCACGGCTTCGGCCGCCCGCTCCGTCTCCCAGAGCACGAGATCGGCGCGGGCGCCCACCCGGAGCCCATGCTCGGGCAGCCGGAGCATCCGCGCCGGATATTCCGTCAGCATGGCGAGGATGTCCGCGACATCGCGCTCCGTCCCCATGTGCGCCGCGGCGGTCATGAGATAGCCCATGAGGGCGAGGTCGCCCGTGCCCATGGGCGTGAAGGCGTTCAGGATGTTGTTCGTGGCCACGGCCACCGTGACCCCCGCGGCGAGCAGGCGCTTGGCCGGCGCCAGGCCACGCCTGACATTCCGGGCGTCCTTGCGCCCCATGAGATAGAGATCGGTGGCGGGCAGGATGATGACGCCCACTCCCGCATCCTTCAGAATGGCCGCGGCGCGGTCGAGCTCTTCCGGCTCGAGGGCCCCGAGCTCGCTCGCGTGCCCCACCGCAACGCGCCCCTGCCAGCCCCAGCGCACGGCCTGCTCGGCGACGTAGAGCACGTCCATGTGCTCGGGCTCGTCGAAGAAGTCGATGTGGAAGTCCACGTCGACGTCGAACTCCCGCGCGAGGCGAAACACGATGTCGATCTGGGCGTGGGCGTCCGTGTCGTTGTAGGGGCAGCCGCCGACGAGGTCGGCGCCGCTTTCCAGAGCCCGGGCGAGCAGCGCTTCCGTGCCCGGCGCTTGGAGAATGCCCTCCTGGGCGAACGCGCAGAGCTGGAGATCGATGGCCGGCGCGTACTCGCGCTTGAGGGGGAGGAGCGCCTCGAGAGCCTTGAGGCCGACGATGGGATCGACCTCGACGTGGCTCCGCATGGCCGTGGTGCCCGCGCGCACGGCCAGATCGAGGGCCCGGCGCGCGCGGGCGCGGATGTCCTCCACGGTGAAGCGGCGCTTGGCGTGCCCCGTCACCCGCAGCGCCTCCGCCACCGTGCCCTCCAAGGAGGGCGTCCGGTCGGAGAGCAGCGCCTTGTCGAGATGGATGTGAGCGTCCACGAGACCGGGCGTGAGCAGAAGCCCGCCGCAGTCCACGGCTCGATGGGCGGAGCGCCCGGCCAGCGTGCCGATCTCGGCGACGAGCCCTGCGCGAGCGCCCACGTCGGCGATCCGACCATCGGGAAGCCGGCAGCCCTGCAGCAGGAGATCGAACGGGAGCGCCATCAGCGCGCCGCCGCGAGCGCCTCGAGCGCCTGCTCGAAGCAGGCGAGGGGCGCGCGGACCACGCCGGCTCCGATCTGGCCGGTCCCGGGCCTGCGTCCCGCGATGCCCGTGTTGATGAGGGGCGTGATGCCGGTCTCCACCACCTTGCGCACGTCGATGCCCACGGGGGAGCCGCGATCGTCGAGGGCCGGAATGCGGAAGCGCGGGTGCTCGCCCACGCAGATCTCCGCCATCTCTTCCGTCACCGCCACCGCCTGTCTGAAGCCGCCCGCGCCCACGAAGGCCGCCACGGCGGGGGAGGCGGCCATGGCGAATCCGCCGAGCCCGATGGTCTCGATGATGGCGCTGTCGCCGATGTCGGGATTGGCGTCCTCGGGGCCGAAGCCGGGAAAGTAGAGTCCCTGCGGCGTGTTGACGGGCGCGGTGAACCAGCGATCGCCGAGCCCGGCCACGCGAATGCCGAAGTCCGTACCGTTGCGCGCCATGGTCGCGACGACCGTGGAGCCCGCGACATCCAGGCATGGATCCGCCGAGGCCTTGCCCGCGGCCATGGCCAGGTTCAGAAAGAACTGGTCGTTGCCCGCCATGAACTCGGCCACGCGGGCAAGCGCGTCCTGGTCCTTGCCGGCGCGGGCGAGGTGGGGCATGAGCAGGCGCGCGAGGAGCGACGAGGCGGCGATGTTTCGCTGGTGCATCTCGTCGCCCATGCGGAGCGCCTGGGCCATGAGGGCGCGGAGATCGATGCCTCCGCTGGCCTGGATGGCCGCGCCGAGGAGGGGGCCAGCCTCGCCCTCGATCCAGCGCAGCCGCTCGATGACGCTCGGGTCATTGGCGCCGAAGCGCAGGACCTTGCCGAGCCCCTCGTTGACGGTGGCGAAGGCGCGGCCGCCGGACCGCCGCTCCTCGACGAGGAAGACGGGCATGGAGGGCGTGACCATGCCCGTCATGGGGCCTGCCGCCCCCGCCGCGTGGCATGGCGCGATCTCCACCTCGCCCTTGACGAGGAGGTCGAGGGCTTCGGCATCGTCGGCCGCCCATCCCTCGTAACGGATGGCGCAGAGGATGGCCGCCTTCATGGTCTCGCAGGCCGTCTCCCAGCCGAGCGGCGGTCCCGCGTGGAGCACCGTGCGGCCGGTAAGCCCCATCACCGAGCGGGCGGGCCCGCAGTCGATCAGGATCGGCTCCGCCCCGGTCAGTCGTCCGAGCACGATCTGGTTGGCGGAAGAGATCGTCACGCGTCCTCGTCCTCGAGCGCGGCCAGGAGCGCGGCCTTGCGCGGATCGCCGCCCGCCGGAGGCGACCACTCGACGTGAATCACGGAGATCCCGAGCAGCGCCATTTCCTGCGCGAAGCTTTCGAGCCCGCAGTTGATCACGCGGAGCTCCCGGGCGAACAGGTCGCTGATCACAGCTCCGCTCCCGCGATGCCCGCGGCGGCGCGGGCGGCCTGCGCATTGGAGGGCAGCACCCAGGCGCCCGCGTCCTCGACCTTGGCCACCTGCGCGGCCAATCCCTGCGGATCGCCCTCGGTGCCGATCACGCTCGCCACCACGTGCAGCGTGCGTCCCTCTCGACGGGCCGCCTCTCGGGCGGCGCGCAGGGCGGGCGCGAGATCCCCGGCGGGGTCCCGCGCGGCGCCATGGCCGAGCACGATGTCGAGGAGCAGGACAGCGACGCGGGGATCCTTGGCGAGCGCGGCCACGGCCTCGATGCGCGACGCGGGATCGATCATCGGGTGCGCGCGCCCCAGAGTGAATTCGTCGGCGCCGAAGTCGATGACGCGGTGGATGCCGTCGCCCTGAGGCCTGAGGTTGCTCGCGACGGGGCCCGCGAGCGATTCGAGGAGGAGGATCGCCTCGTAGGCGAGGGTGCCGCCGGCGTAGAGCCCGTGCACCGCCCGCTGGCCGGGCGCCAGCGCCGCGCGGGCCTCCGCAATCCGACGATGGATGGCGGCGCCGTCCCCCGAGAAGGGCCGGGCCGTCCACGTCTCGCGCCGCAGCGCGGAGAGCGCCGCCGTCGCGGCGTCCTCGAGCGTGGAGACCCGTCGGACCTTGCCCTCGCCCGGGCCGACGCCGTGCTCGGCGCCGAGCAGGGCGACCACGGCGGGCTTGCCGAGGCCGCGGAGCTTGTCCTCGACCTGGCGCTCGATCTCCGGCCCGGGCGGCTTGCCGATCACCACCACGAGCTCCGTGGCCGCATCGGCGCCGAGCGCGTCGAGGGCGTCGAGGGTCATGGTCCCGCCGACCGCGCGGCTCATATCGCGCCCGCCCACGCCGACGGCCTGCGAGATGCCCTCGCCGCCGGCAGCGAGAAGACAGGCGACCTGCTGGAGGCCGGTGCCCGAGGCGGCCACGAGGCCGATCCTCCCTCGCGGCACGACGTTGGCGAAGCCGAGAGGCGCGCCGCCCAGGTAGGCAGTGCCGCAGTCCGGGCCCATGAGCAGCAAGCCCTTGTCTCTTGCTAAACGCTTGAGGGCCACCTCGTCCTCGACGCTGACGTTGTCGCTGAACAGCATCACGTGAAGCCCCAGACGGAGGGCCTTGCGCGCTTCCGCGGCGGCCCAGGCGCCGGGAACCGAGATCAGCGCGAGGTTGGCGCCGGGAAGCTGACGGAGCGCGCTCTCCATCGTGCGCGGCAAGACGCGGCCCGTCGACCTTCGCTGTTGCTGCCTGGCCGCGAGAAGCTCCTCGGCGCGCGCGAGCGCCGCGCGGGCGTGGCTCTCCGAATCAGCCTCGACGACGATGACCAGATCGTTCGGTCCCGCGCTCTCGGCCTCGGCCGTGAGAAGCCCGGACTGGCGCAGGAGATCGTGGTTGGCCGGCGTGCCCATGAGGGCGGCGACTTCCCTGACCCCCGCGGCCGTCCGGAGGTCGCGCGCGAGGGTCAAGAGGGCGACCGAGTCCTGATAGGCGCTCTTCCGGACGAGGCCCGCTCGTGTCATGCGCCGCTGCCGAGCTCGAGGGCCCGACAGGCGAGGCGGATGCCGCCCAGCGTGTCCGCCCCCGACGTGGCGCCCACGCGAGCCAGGCGCTCGGCGGCGAGCTTCGCGGAGAGGACGGATCCCGCGGTCACCACGGCCAGCACCGATTCGGCGAAGCGGCCGGCGAGGGCTTCCAGCAGGAAGTCTCGCGCGATGTCCGTGGTTCGAGTCCGCGCCGCCGCCGCGAGCGCATCCGTGATCCGGGAATCTTCTGACAGCCAGCCTGGAGCCAGCCGGTGGAGAACGGCCAGGGCCCCGACCAGGCAGTCGTCTCCCGCCGGCGTCAGTCCCTCGCCGAGCCCGATGAGAGCACGCGCGGCCGCGACGACCGCGCCGCCGTCGCGCGAGGCGAGGGCGCGCTCGAGAGCCCGAGCAGGAGTCGCGATGCTCGCCCCGACCGGAGGACACATCAGCGCGTCGACCGGGAACCCGAGCGGGCCGGGAGGCATGTGGACGTCGACGGTCTCGGCGGCTCCCCAGTCGAAGGCCGCGGGATCGAGGCGCATGCCCGGCGCCACCGCTCCGCCCTCGGGCAGCCGGGAAAGCGCCACCGCGAAAGGGGCGCCGAGGCGTCCCGGCCCCTGGAGCGTGAGCAAGCGGCCGTCGGACCAGAGCAGATTGATCGCGCGCTCGAAGACGGAATGGACCTCTGCGCTCCGCCCAGGCGCCCGCTGCATCCGCTCGCGCGTGAGGCTCCCGACTCGAGTCACACGCCCGGGTGTTAATTGGGACTGGGGGGGAGCGGCGCCGCTCCTCCCCCAGACCCCCCCACCGCATTCGATTGCGGTGGGCGCGAGATCCAACGCGCGCATGGCGAATGGCATCATACACGGCGCCCGAGATAGGCGTCGATCACCGCGGGGTCCTCCCGCACGGTCTGGGCGGATCCCTCGATGATGACGCGGCCGCGCTCGAGGACATAGGCGCGGTCGGCCAAGGCCAGGGCCTGCACGGCCATCTGCTCGACGAGCAGGATCGTCACGCCGTCCGCCCGCAGCCGCTGGATCGCCGCGAAGACCTCGCGCGCGAGCATGGGTGCCAGGCCCAGCGAGGGCTCGTCGAGGAGGAGCACGCGGGGCCGCGCCATGAGCCCTCGCGCCACCGCCAGCATCTGTTGCTGGCCGCCCGACAGGCTGGCCGCGGGGCTACCGAGCTTCGCCGCAAGTGCGGGGAAGAGGGCGAGGGCGCGCTCGATGTCGGCGGCGCTGACCGTTCCTCGACGCGCCGATGCTCCGAGCACGAGGTTGTCGTGAACGCTCTGATCGCCGAAGATCCCGCGCCCCTCGGGCACGAGCGAGATGCCGTGCCGCGCCACCCACCAGGAGGGCCGTCCGGCGATGTCGCGGCCGTCGGCCGCGATGCGGCCCGCGGCGGGGCGAAGGACGCCTGCGATGGTCTTGAGCAGCGTGGTCTTGCCCGCGCCATTGCCCCCGATGACCGAGACGATCTCACCCTGCCGCACCTCGAGCGAGACGTCGTGGAGGGCGGCGACGGCGCCGTACGAGACGGCGAGGCCCGACACGGTGAGCGCGCTCATGGGGCGGCGCCGAGATAGGCCTCGATGACGGCGGGGTCGCGGCGAACATCGGCAGGCGCGCCGTCGGCGATGACGCGGCCATAGTCGAGCACGGTGATGCGATCGGAGACCGTCATCACCAGATCCATGTGATGCTCGACGAGAATGACCGTGAGCCCGCCTTCCCGGCACAGCGCGGTCAGCTGGCGATCCAGGAGGCCGATTTCCACGGGGGAGAGGCCGGCCGCGGGCTCGTCGAGCATGAGCAGGACGGGCTGGGTGGCGAGCGCTCGCGCGATCTCGAGCCTCCGCCTGAGCCCGGCGGAAAGCGAGGCCGCTGCCGTGTCCGCCAGGTCGCCGAGCTCGTGCGCGTGGAGCAGCGCGCCGGCTTGTGCCCGGATCTCGAGCTCGCGGCGCCGCGCGGCCGGCGTCCCCACGAGCGCGCCCAGGACGGAGCCGAGTCGCGGACCCGCGATCCCAACCGCGACATTGTCACGGAGGCTCATCTCGCCGAAGACCTGCGCGGTCTGGAAGGTGCGCGCGACTCCGCGCCGCGCGATGGCATAGGGCGAAAGGCCGTTCAGTTGGTGGCCGTCGAGGGCAAAGGTGCCCCCGCCGGGCGTGTAGTAGCCGGACAGGACATTGAGGAGGGTGGTCTTGCCGGCACCATTGGGGCCGATGAGAGCGTGAATGCTGCCCGGCGCCACCACGAGCGTCACCTCGGCGAGGGCGGCCACACCGCCGAAAGCGAGGCTCACGTCGTCTACGTTGAGAATCGCCCCCTCAGCTCTACTCAGCCCTCGCCTCGCGGCTGCGCCGCTCAGCTCGAACTGCGGCCCTCTCCCCCGATGGGGGAGAGGGATGCCGAGGTCCGTGCGGGGCGCTGCCTCTGAATCTATCCCTCTCCCCTCTGGGGAGAGGGCCGCAGTTCGAGCCGAGACGCTCGCCTCGAGCGACGAGGCGAGGGCTGACGCGGTTCGAGCCGAGACGCTCGCCTCGAGCGACGAGGCGAGGGCTGAATGGGCAGGGGCGAGTCGCCGCCGCGCCCTCGTCACCGCGCCGACCACCCCTTCGGGAAGCCAGTAGATCGAGACGAGGAGCAGCGTGCCGTAGAGGATGAGGCGATAGTCGATGAGCCGAGTCAGCAGCTCGGGCAGCAGGGTGAGGGCGAGGCTCCCGACTACCGGACCCGCGATGCGGCCGAGCCCACCGAACAGGAGCGCGAGGAGAAAGAGGATGGAGGTCTGGAGGGTGAAGCTGTCCGGGGAAATATAGCCGTTGGCGAAGGTGAAGAGCGCGCCCGCCGCTCCCGCGAAGGCGGCCGAGACGGTGAAGGCCACGATGCGAACGTAGTAGGCCGAGAGCCCCAGGGACTCGGCGGCGACCTCGCTCTCCTTGACGGCGACAAAAGCGCGGCCCCAGCCCGAGCCTCGAAGATTGGCGGTCAGCCAGAGGGCGAGCGCGGCCGCGAGGGTCACGGTCCAGTAGTGAGCTCGAAGGGAGGGCTTCGGGATGTTGAAGATCCCGCCCGGGCCTCCCGTCACCGAGCCCCACTCGATCAGCACGCCTTCGACGATGATGCCGAAGGCGATCGTGACCATGGCGAGGTAGGGGCCTGACACGCGGAGCGCGGCCGCGGCCACTGCGGCGCCCACCACGGAGGTCACGACGACGGCCGCCGTGATGGCCGCCCATTCATCGAGCCCGGCGCGGGTGGCGCAGAGGGCCGCGGTATACGCGCCGAAGGCGTAGAGCCCCGCGTGACCCAGCGACGTCTGGCCGGTGAAGCCGGCGAGGACATTGAGCCCTGACGTCACGATGGTCAGGAGACCGACGCTGATCGCGACGTAGAGATAGTACGTATTGGAGGTGAGGAACGGAATCGCGGCTGCGGCAGAGGCCAGCAGGATCCAGCCCACCCGCTCCCTCACACCCTTCTCGAGGGCTTTTCGCCGAGGAGTCCCCAGGGGCGGGCGATGAGGACGGCGATCACGAGGCCGAAGCCGACGATCTCTCGGGCCCGGGTCGAGACATAGCCGGCCACGAACGACTCCACGAGGCCATAGCCCAGTCCGGCCAGGATGATGCCGGGCGCGGAGGTCAAGCCCCCGATGATGGCCACCGCGAACGCCTTGAGCCCGATGATGGTGCCCATCTGCGGCGCCACGTTGAGGAGCGGGGCCAGGAGCACGCCGGCGATTCCCGCGAGGAGCGCGGAGAGCGCATACGCGGCCATGACGGCGCGCGGGATGTTGATGCCCATGAGCCCGGCCGCCTCGGGATTCCAGGCCACCGCCTTGAGCTGCTTGCCGTAGGACGTCCGGTGATAGAAGAGCTGGACCAGCCCCATGAGGGCGAGACCGACCACGGGCACCAGCAGCTCTTGAGGGTAGAAGCCCACCGAGCCGACCATGATCGGCTTCTGCATGAGGGGCGAGGGAAAGGCCCGGGCATCCTTGCCGAAGGTGAGCTGGGCCACGTTTTCCGCGATGATGCCCACGGCGATGGTGGCGAGGAGCCACGCCGGGGAAGCCCGCAGGAAGAAGGGCCGGACGGCCACGCGCTCGACGAGGGCGCCGTATCCGGCGAGGGCGACGAGGGCGACGAGGAGCGCGAGCGGGAAGGGCCAGCCCAGGGCGACGAAGCCCGCGTAGGCGACCACGGCCCCCGCCATGACGGCATGGCCCTGGGAGAAGTTCATGGTGCGGCTCGTCGCCCACGTGATGTGATAGCCGAGGGCGACCAGCCCGTACATGCTGCCGAGGGCCAGCCCCGTGACGAGCAGCTGAACGTACAACTTACTTCATGGTCACGGGAACGATCTTGCCGCCCTTCCACACGACCATGACGTAGTCCTCGTCCGTCAAGGCATCGTGCTGCTCGGGCGAGAAGGGCCGCCTGTACGACTTGATCAGGCCCTTGTACTCGCTCTTCAGGCTCTCGAGGGCATCGCGCACCTTGGACCCATCGGTGGCGCCGGCCTGCTCGATGGCGAGGGCGAGGAGATGCAGGCCGTCATACGCGTTGGCCGTGCCCACGGGCGCGATGACGTCGCCCGGCTCCTTGATGCCGTGCTTCTCGCGCAGCATCTTGAGCACGTACTGCCCGCGCTCGTTCTGCTTGCCGAAGAAGGTGTAGGTCTGCAGGAAGGTGACGCCCTCGGAGAGGTCGCCCGTCAGCTCGGCGAAGCGGCCGCCCGAGATCCCCCAGTGCGAGATCATGGCCGTGTCCCAGCCGAGCTTGGCCTTGGAGCGCAGGACCTGGGCGCCCTCGGGGGCATTGGCCACGAGCACGATGTGGTCCGCGCCGGCGCTCTTGAGCCGGAGGAGCTGCGGGCTCATGTCCGGATCGCCCCAGTTGAATCGCTCCACGCCCACCGCCTTGACGCCCTTCTCGCCGAACCACTTGGTCAGCCCCGTCTCGTTCGACTGCCCCCAGGGGGTGTTCTCGAGAAGGAGGCCGGGCTTGCTCTTCTTCATCGTCTCCACGGCGTACCGGGACAGGAACCGGTCGACGTAGTCATCGTTGGCGGAGACGCGGAAGACGTAGTTCGGGCTCTGCCCGTTGCGCGTGATGTTGGTGCCCGCCGCCCACGCGCCCATGTACGGCGTTTTCAGCTCGTGCCACACGGGCACCTGGGCGAGAGCGACCGTGGTGTGCAGCCCGCCGAAGACGGCCACCACCTTCTCGCGCTCCACCAGCTCGCGCGCGATGGTGACGCCCTTCTGCGGATTGCCCTCGTCGTCGCGGACGACGAGCTCGAGCTTCCGGCCACCGAGCACGCCGCCCTTGGCGTTGATCTCGTCGATGGCAATCTGCAGCCCCCGCTTGATGGCCTCGCCCGAAGCGGCCGAGCCGCCGGAGACGGCGGCGGAGAGCCCGATCTTGACGGGCTCCTTGGACTGGGCGAGCGCCGGTCCCGCCGTGGCGAGCGCGACGGATAGGAGCGAGGCGATGACGACGGAGACGCGGCGCATGCGATCCTCCTTGCGGGTCGGGGTCTACTGCTTGGGCGGCGTGATGCCGTAGCTCTTGAGCTTGCGGTAGAGGTGGCTCCGCTCGATGCCGAGCCGCTCGGCGGTGCGCGTCATGTTCCACTCGTGCGCGCGCAGCTCGCCCAGGATGTAGGCGCGCTCGAAGGCCTCGCGGGCCTCCTTGAGCGTCTTGTCCTTCTGAGCCTCGTCGACCGTCCCGCCTTCGCGCGTGCGGAGGGGCGGGGGAAGGTCTTCGGGGCCGATGACGTCGCGGGGAGCCATGATGACGAGGCGCTCGACCATGTTCCGGAGCTCGCGCACGTTGCCCGGCCAGTCATAGGCGAGGAAATAGGCGAGGGCCTCCACGGAGATGGTCTTGGGCCGCCGGCCGTTCTCGGCCGAGAAGAGCGAGATGAAGTGCTCGACGAGGGCGGGAAGGTCCTCTTTTCTCTTGCGGAGGGGCGGCACCTCGATGGGGATGACGGAGAGCCGGTAGAAGAGATCCTCGCGGAAGCGGCCGGCCGCGATCTGCTCCTGGAGGTTCTGGTTGGAGGCGGCGAGCACGCGCACGTCCACCCGGAGCGTCTCCTTGCCTCCCACGCGCTCGAAGGCCTGTTCCTCGAGCACGCGCAGGACCTTGGCCTGGGTCTTGAGGCTCATGTCGCCGATCTCGTCCAGGAAGAGCGTGCCGCCGTCGGCGAGCTCGAACTTGCCGCGCCGGCGCGCCACCGCGCCCGTGAAGGCCCCGCGCTCGTGCCCGAAGAGCTCGGACTCGATGAGCTCCTCGGGGATGGCGGCGCAGTTGACCTCGACGAAGGGTCCCTCCGCCCGCGCGGAGCGCGCGTGGACGGCGCGGGCCACCAGCTCCTTGCCCGCGCCGTTCTCTCCGTGGATGAGCACCCGGCCATTGGTCGGCGCCGCGATCGCGATCTGCTGGCGAAGCTCCTCCATGACCACGCTCGTGCCGACGATCTCCTGGCCCCGCTCCACGCGCATGAGGAGCTGCTGGTGCTCGCGCTGGAGCCGGGCGTGCTCGAGGGTGCGGACGACCACGAGGAGCATCTTCTCGAGCGAGAGCGGCTTCTCCACGAAGTCGTAGGCGCCGAGCTTGGTCGCCTTGACCGCCGTCTCGATGGTGGCGTGGCCGGAGATCATCACCACCGCCGTCTCCGGGCGCCGCTGCTTGATCTCGGCCAGGGTCTCCAGCCCGTCCATGCCGGGCATCCAGATGTCGAGAAAGACCAGATCGGGCGCCTCGTCGGACAGTCGTGACAGCGCTTCCTGGGCCGAGCCCACCGCCGTCACGCGATAGCCCTCGTCCTCCAGGACTCCGCGCAGGGTGGCCTGGATGGCGCGCTCGTCGTCCACGATGAGGATGTGCTCGCCGGCCATCAGGCGGTCCCCACGGGTGGCGCGCTCTCCACGGGCGCCGTCGCGGCCAGCCGACCCACGGGCAGCTCGACCACGAAGCGCGTGCCCCGGGGCATGGCGTCCTCGACCCAGATGGTGCCGCCGTGATCGGTGACGATCTGGTGCACGATGGGCAGGCCCAGGCCCGTGCCGTTGGCCTTGGTGGAGAAGTAGGGCAAGAAGAGCCGCTCCTTGTCCTCGGCGGGGATGCCGTGGCCGTCGTCGGCGACCACGATGCGGGCCCGGCGGCTCTCCGGCATCCAGATGGTCTCGACGGAGACCTGGCCCGTGCCGGCGACGGCCTCCACGGCATTGTCGACGAGGTTGAGCACGGCCCGCTTGATCTGGTCGGGATCCACGTCCACCGCCGGCATGTCGGGCGAGAACGAGGACTTGATGGCGAGGCCGGGGTGCGACTCGCGATAGAGCACGACCACGCCCTCGAGCAGGCGCCCGAGATCGGTCTCCTTGGGCTGGAGGGCGGGCATCCGCGCGAAGCGGGAGAACTCGTCCACGAGCTGCTTGAGCGCCTCCACTTCCTCGACGATGGTGCCCGTGGCCTCTTCGAGCAGGCGCTTGTCCTCGGGGCTCCGGTTGGTCGAGAGCCGTCGACGCAGGCGCTCTGCGGAGAGCTGGATCGGCGTGAGCGGGTTCTTGATCTCGTGCGCGATTCGCTGGGCGACCTCGCGCCAGGCGGCCAGGCGCTGGGCCTTCAGGAGCTCGGTCAGGTCGTCGAAGACGAGCACCATGCCGAGGTACTGGCCAGCGGAACCCTTGAGGGTGGTCGCCGCGGCGAGCAGGGTGACGGCGTGCCCTTCGCGGCGCAGGTGGACTTCGCGCTCCAGCGTGCCCTCGCGCAGGCGATTCATGCGCTGGATGAGCGCGCCGATCTCCGCGTGGAGGGGGGAGCGCAGCACCGCGGAGCCGGCCTGCCCGAGGGCGGTGGCGCCGGCGACCCCGAGCATGCGCTCGGCCGCGCCGTTGATGGTGGTGATGCGGCCCGCGGAATCGAGCGAGAGCACCCCCGTGGCCACCGCCTCCAGCACGGTCTCGGTGTAGTGACGGCGCTGCTCGACTTCCTGATGCTTGGCCTGGAGGTCGCGGTACGTCTCCTGCAGCCTGGTCTGCGACGAGGCGAGATCGCCCGTCATCCGGTTGAAGGAGTCGACGAGGACGCCCAGCTCATCGTCGGCCCGCACCTGGACCTTGTAGTCGAGATGGCCCGCGGCCACCGCGCGCGTCCCCTCGGCCAGCATCTGCACGGGCTCCGTGATGCCTCGCGCCAGGTAGAGGCCGAACCAGGTCGCGGAGAAGACGATGACGAGGGTCATGAGCAGGAAGAGCAGGATGTAGATACCCTTCAAGGGCTGCCTCAGGAGCTTGAGCTGCTTGTACTCCTGGAAGGCCTGGGTGATGCCGCGCAGCCTCGTCTCCAGTCGCTGGGGCACGTAGCTGCCCACGACCATGGCCCCGACCACGGCCTTGTCGCCGCGGATCGGCACGATCGCCTGGATCATGTCTCCCTGGTCCAGCTCGTGGACGGTGGTCAGTTCCTGCCCGGCGAGGGCCTGCCGGAGCTGCTCCCGGTTGACCGAGCGCGTGAGCACGGAGGCGAGCCCGGGGTCCTTGGCGTGGACCACGCCCACCCCGCCGCGATTGAAGACCGTGACGGCGGCGAGCCCCAGGCGCTCCTGCTGACCGTTCAGGTAGGTGGTCAGCACGGGGCGCTGGGCGAGGCCCATGAAGCCCTCGCGGGAGACGACGTCGGCCATGTAGCGCGCGTGGCGCAGGACCATGGCCTCCTGCCCCTGGTAGAACGTCTGAGCGACCTCGAGGGCCTGGTCGAGGGGCTTCTCGACCTGCGGCTTGAACCACCCCTCGATCGAGGTGTTGATGAAGTTGGAGGCGATGATGAAGATCAGGATGGCCGGCGTGAGGGCCAGCGACAGGAAAGCCAGGACGAGCTTGGCCTTGAAGCGGGCGCCCAGCACCTTCTGCTTTCGCTCGAAGGCGAGCTTGACGAGATTGCGGAAGAGCAGGACCACGAGGAGAACGAGGACGATCAGGTTCAGGTTGAAGAGGGCGAACACGGCCAGGTTGGAGGCGAGGGGAATCTGGGGCGAGTGGATCCAGACCCTGAACCCCCACCAGGCGGCCAGGAGGAGGCCGAGCGCGCACAAGACGAGCAGCACATTGCGCCGCCGCTTGCCGCGGATCTCGATGGGATTGTCCGTGGTCAGCGGGCTCACTGGCGTCTCGTGGGCGTGAGGAGCGGCGACTGCACCCAGTCGGTCTCGGCCGCCTCGCCGCTGTAGCGGGCGAGCCACGTGTTGACCCCGTTCAGCGAGACGGCGGCGCGGAGGCGCACGAAGTAGAGCTCGTGCGGGTCGAGGGAGGCGTCGGGGGCGAGCTTGCCCACCCGGAGCTCGGACACCACGCGCTGGGCCTCGCGAAGCTGCTTGGTCACGAAGGGCTCGCGCTCCTCTCCGGCCGTGGAGGCGACCTTATACTCCTTGGTGGCCGGGTTATAGGTCACCTGGCGATCGATGGTGCGCGACTGGATCAACCGGTTGCGGAACCGCTGCTGCCACAGCTCGACCATGAAGCGCACGTGCACGGGCACGCCGCTGTGCAGGCTTTCGTGCAAATCGGAAGGGACGGCCCCCAGGAGCACGCCCTGCACGGTGACGTCGAAGTCGTTCAGGAAGACCGAGAGGCCGGTGATCCTGAGGTCACTCTGGGCTCGGGTGGCCACAGGGGGCAGACAGAGCAGAAGCAGCAGCAGGGCGACCAGGGCGATCACCCGCGAGCGCGTCGAGCGGGTCAGGAGGCGAGATCTAGGCATATGCCGGACACGCCATTATATCGTCCGGCCCGGCCCGGGAGCTTGAGAAGTGGGTGTGGCTAAAGAGCGGCGATACCCGGACGCGGGGACAGGCTGCCCCCCGGGATGATGGTGTCGGCGGGGTGGAGACGGGCGCGGCTGGGACGAGGACGGCGCTCGGCGGCGAAGGCCCGTCTCACGGCGGCCGCCAGCTCGTGATTGAGGGCGTGCCCCCCGTTCTTCCCGGTGACGTGCCCGCAGAGCGGGCGGCCCAGGAGCCAGAGATCGCCAACTAGGTCGAGGATCTTGTGGCGGACGAACTCGTCCTCGAAGCGGAGGCTGTCGTTGAGGACGGCGCGCTTCCCGACCACCACCGCGTTGTCGAGCGACCCACCCCGGGCGAGCCCGTTCTTCCTCATCGTCGGCACGTCCTTGAGGAAGCCGTACGTGCGCGCGGCCGCCAGCTCGTCGACGAAGGCCGCCTCGGTCACCTCGAGCGAGACGATCTGCTGGCCGATCACCGGATGCGGATTGTCGAGCGTGTAGGTGACGCGGAAGCAGTCCGACGGCGTGATCTCGAGCCAGCGATGGCCGTCGCCCACCCGGATGGGCTCGCGCACGACGAGGGGCCGGCGCGGGACGGGCAGCGGCGCGGCGCCCGCCGAATACAGGAGATCCACGAATGGCTTGGCGCTGCCGTCGAGGGCCGGCACTTCCTCCGCGTCGACGTCCACGACCAGGTTGTCGATGCCGAGAGCGGCCGCGGCCGCCATGAGGTGCTCGATGGTCCGCACGCGGACGCCAAAGGCTCCCACCGTGGTCGCGGCGCGTCCATCCACGACATGCTCGATGTCGGCGGGAACGAGAGTGCCGTCGGCGGCGCGGAAGAGAATGCCGGTATCGGCGGCGGCCGGGGTGAGGGTCAGCTGAACCGGCTCGCCGGAGTGGAGACCTATGCCTTCTACGCTGACCTTCCGTCTGATGGTTCGCTGAAGGTCCATGCCCGGCGGGGGTATTAGCAATGCAGGTGCCACGGGGACGGGTCAGCGGCAAACTGCTGACTTGAAGAGCGTTTCTCTCCTGCGGCTTGATTGCCGACCCGGTGATTCGATGCGTGAAATACACGGCCTTCGGGCGCTTCTGTCTCATTTCCGCAACGAAAAAAAACTTTGAAATCAAGGGGAAGCGTGGTCACGCGGCGCCACCGGCAAGATCGCCATACCTCGACTGGAGGAGCGCCAGGCCCACCGGCCCGGCCGTCTCGGTGCGAAGGATGCGCGGGCCCAGGCGACCGCAGATGGCTCCAGCCTGGCGGAGAGCGTCGGCCTCGTCATCGCCCAGGCCGCCTTCGGGGCCCACCACGAGCGTGGCGTGAGGGCAGGGCGGGGGCGGGAGCAGCGGTCGCAGCGGCTCGGTCGCACCCTCCCACAGACAGACGAGAAGGCCGAACGGCCCGCCCTGCGCGAGCCACGGGCCGAGGCTCATGGGCTGAGCGATCTCTGGAATGACGCCGCGGCCGCTCTGCTTGGCCGCCTCCTTGGCGACGCGCTGCCAGCGCGCGACTCGCGCGGCCGCGCGCCTCGGCTCCATGCGCACGACGGCGCGCGCGGTGGCCAGGGGAACGATGCGCGCGACGCCCAGCTCGGTGGCCATGCGGATGATCCCCTCCATCTTCTCGCCCTTCGGAATGCCCTGGGCGAGCACGAGGCGGCAGGGCGACTCGCTCGCCGCCTCCTCGCGAGCGAGGACGGTGCCCTCGGCGCCACGCGGGCCGACCCGCTCGATCCGCACGGTCAGCACGCCACCGGCTCCGTCGAGAGCTTCGACCACCGCGCCCACGCCGAGTCGCAGCACGCGCGTGAGATGGCGGCTCTCCTGGGCGTCGAATGCGACGCGCGTGCCCGAGACGGCCTCCGGGCGGACGTGAAAGCGGCTCATGCCGCAACGGCCCGCAGACGAAGCCCTGACCAACCCTCGATCACGAGCTTCTCTTCGAGGGCAAAGCCGGCGCCCGCGAGCGCCTCGGCGACCTCGGCGTCCTCGTGCTCCAGGATGCCGCCCAGGATGAGATGGCCACCCGGGGCGACGAGGCGGCGATACCGCTCAGCCAGGGCGAGGTGGGTGTGGGCGAGCAAGTTGGCCAGGACGAGCGGGAAGGGCGGCTTGTCCTGGAGGAGCTCGGGGCCGGCGAGGAGAAGATCGAGGCGATCGGCGCAGTCGTTCACCGTGGCATTCCGACGCGCGGCGGCGATGGCGTCCGGGTCGATGTCGAGACCCAGCACCCGTGGGGCGCCCAGCTTGAGGCAGGCGATGGCGAGGATGCCCGTGCCCGTGCCGATGTCCAGGACCAGGTCGGGCGGCGCCTCGCCGACGGCCGCGTCCAGCAGGGCCAGGCATCCTTCGGTGCTGCCGTGATGCCCGGTGCCGAAGGCGCGCCCCGGCTCGATGACGACGGTGACCCGCCCGGGACTCTCGGCGCGCTCCCAGGACGGACGCACCCAGAGCCGGCGCCCGATCGCGCGGGGGGGAAACGATTGCTGCCAGGCGCTGGCCCACGCTTCTTCGACGAGGGGCGCGATCTCGATCTGGCCCGGCGCCGTCGCGAAGCCGAGGGCCCGGAGCTCGGCCGCATAGGCGGCCACGCCCGCCACCAGTCCCGTCGAGGAGGCGCTGTCGGGGAAGAACGCGCGGACGCGCGGCGGCTCCGCCGGTCCCTCTTCCTCGACGACGCCGAGCGCGCCCTGCTCCCAGAGGAAATTCGTGAAGCCTTCGGAGGTGTCGGGCGAGGTGGGGACGGTCAGCTGCCAGAAGCCCATGGAGGCGGGACCGCTACCTCGGACGGGGCTTCAACCGCCGAAGAGCTTCTTCATACGCTCGAGGAAGGAGGAAAGCAGCGGGCCCGAGGACTCTTTCGAGGCCTCCCGAAGCTCCTCGAGAAGCTGGCGCTCGCGCGCGCTCAGCCTCGCCGGCACCTCGACCACGACCTCGTAGACGGCATTGCCGCGGCCGCGACCGCGCAGGTGGGGCATGCCCTTGCCCTTGATGAAGAGGCGCTGCCCCGGCTGGGTGCCGGCGGGCACGTGGAGGCGCGCCTTGCCGTCGAGGACGGGCACGTCGACCTCGTCGCCCAGGCAGACCTGGGGATACGTCAGGGGCAGCGCGCAGACGAGATCGGCGCCCTGTCGAACGAAGATCTCGTGCGGGCGGATCTGGAGGAGCACGTAGAGATCGCCCGGATGCCCGCCGGCGAGGCCGCCCTCGCCTTCGCCGGTGAGGCGGAGCTGATTGCCGTCCTCGACGCCGGGCGGGATGGTGACCTTGAGGAGCTTCTCGCGCGCCACCCGCCCCGCGCCTGCGCAGCTCCTGCACGGGTGGCGGTTGATGCGTCCCGCCCCCGCGCAGGTGGGACAGGGTCGCGCCACGGTGAGGAACCCTTGCGAGAAGCGGACCTGCCCTTGCCCACGGCAGGTGCCGCAGACCTCGGGCGTGGTGCCGGTCTCCTGACCCGAGCCGTCGCACGTCTCGCAGGTCTCGTGCCGCGGGATCTGGATCTTGGTCTCGGTTCCGGCGGCCGCCTCCTCGAGCGAGATCTCGAGCCGGTACTGGAGGTCGGCGCCCCGTCGCGCCCGGCTGCGTCGGCCCCCGCCACCCCCGCCGCCGAAAAATCCCTCGAAGAGATCTTCGAAGATGGTGCCGAAGCCTGCCTCGAACCCGGAGGGCGATGCCCCCACGCTGCCGAACCGGTCATACTGCGCGCGCTTGTCGGGGTCGGAGAGCACGGCGTAGGCCTCACTGACTTCCTTGAAGCGCGCCTCCGCGGCGGGGTTGCCGGGGTTCTTGTCGGGGTGGAATTGCCGGGCGAGGTTGCGGTAGGCCTTCTTGAGCTCGGCGTCCTCGGCGTCGCGCCCGACGCCGAGGACGGTGTAGTAGTCCTTGGCCGCCACTAGGACGGATCGGGAGCCATGGCCACCGTGACCATGGCGGGGCGGAGCACGCGCCCGTTGAGGACATAGCCGTGGGCCGTCTCGTTCACCACCGTGCCCTCGGGCGCGCCCGGTCCTGCGGGCACGCGCGCGACGGCCTCGTGCCGCTCGGGGTCGAAGGGCTGGCCGACAGAGACGAACGGCGTCACCCCGACCTTTTCCAGGGCGCGCAGCAGCTCGCGCTGGATCAGCTCGACACCGGAGACGACGGCGGCGGCCCCGGGCTCGTTCCGGGCGGCCGCCAGGGCCCGCTCGAAGTTGTCGAGGACGGGCAGGAGCTCGCGCACGAGCGACTCGGTGGCATAGCGCGTGTAGTCCTCGCGCTCCCGGGCCGCGCGCTTCTTGGCGTTGTCGAACTCCGCGGCCGCCCGGAGGTAACGGTCGCGCTGCTCGTCGGCCTCCCGGGTCTTGGCCTCCAGGGCCTCGCGGAGCCTCTGGATCTCGTCTTCGGCGGTCAGGAACAGATCGTCGCCATCGGTCATGATACTGAAAGTATAGCAGACCAAACCGAGTGCTTCGGCGGCTAACCGGGCAGGTAGAGCTCGCGCTGGACCCTTGACAGGGAATCGGAGACGAGGCGGGCGGTCTCGTCCACGAGCGAGATGACGTCTCCGTATTGCATGCGACGGGGGCCGACCACACCCAGCACGCCCAGGACCTGGCCGCGATACGTATAGGTCGAGGTGATGAGGCTGCACTCGCGCATGTCCTCGACGGGATTCTCGCCGCCGATGAGGACCTGGACGCCACGCTCCTCCGCCATGCGCGTGAGGAGATCCACGAGCCGCGCCTTCTCCTCGAAGGCCCGCAAGAGCCCGCGCATGGTGCCCACGTCGCTCAGGTCGGGATGGTCGAGCAGGTTGATGGCGCCGCTGATGTAGAGATTGCGGTCGCGCAGGAGCCCGACGATCTGGTCGAGGAGCCCGCGGCTCCGCGTCCACAGGGGATCGAGGGGATCGGCGGGCCGCTCGATGTCTTCCACGATGGCCTGGAAGGTCTTGCCGCGGTAGCGACGCGTCAGGATTCGCCCGATCTCGCGCAATTCCTCGACGCTGGGACGCGGCATCGGCGTGAGCGCGCGCGCGGTCACCCAGCCCGTGTCCGTGACGACCACGGCGAGCGCGCGGTCCTCACCGAGGCCGACCAGCTCGATGCGATCGAGGGCCGTGCGGCGCAGCGGGGGGGCGAGGAGCATGCCCGTCATGTGGGTGCCGTCGGAGAGGCGCGTCGGCGTCTCGGCCATCAGCCGCTCGGCGCCATCGGTCGACGGAGTGGCGGCCTCCGCGGTCTTCTGGCCACCCGGCGCGGCCTTCCAGGGCACCTCGCCCAGGACGTTGACGTAGAAGCGGTAGGCCTTGTCCGTGGGCACGCGCCCCGCCGAGGTGTGCGGGTGCGTGAGGAAGCCCATGTCCTCGAGATCGGCCATGGCGTTGCGGATGGTGGCGGGCGACAGGCCGCGGACGTGTCGGCGGGCGACCGAGCGCGAGCCCACGGGCTGCCCGGTCTCGACGTACTCCGCGATGACGGCCAGCAGCACCTGGCGGAGACGCGGATCCAGCGTGGGCTCGGACATGATGTCGCCCATTCTACATCGTCACAGGAGCTCCATGAAGAGGGCGTCGGAGAGGAGAAAGCCCGGCTCGGTGAGCCGGGCCCGACCGCCCTCGGTGACGAGAAGGCCGCGCTCCGTCCACGCCGCGAGCACTCCGCGGAGGCGGGCGCCATCGACGGCCACGCGCTCCTCCATCCACCGGGCGGGCACGCCCTCGCGCATCCTGAGACCGAGCATGAGCCGCTCCGCCATGCGCTGGCGCGGCGTCAAGGTCTCGTGGGAGTCAACCGGCGCTAGGCCGTCCGCGATCATGGCCGCCCAGCGATCGACGGGCTTGACGTTGGCGTAGCGCACGTCGCCGAGGTAGCCGCAGGCCCCGGGCCCGAAGCCCAGGTACTCCTCGGCGCGCCAGTAGATCTGGTTGTGCGCGGAGCGATGGCCGGGGCGGGCATAGTTCGAGACTTCGTAGTGCTCGAAGCCTGCCTCCGCCGCGAGCTCCGTCATCAGCCGATACTGGGCGGTCGTGATCTCCTCCCGGGGCATGAGGATTGGACTTTCGCTCGCCTCGGCCGGTGGGGGCCCAGCCCCACGACGTCCTGCGGCTCGAATCTCTGGACTTTCGCTCGCCTCGGCCGGTGGGGGCCCAGCCCCACGACGTCCTGCGGCTCGCACTACGGACACGCCGCGCGCGTGCCAGAGACTGCCCTCGTCGAGCGTGAGAGCATAGGCGGAGAGATGATCCGGCTGCCAGCCCAGCACGCCTTTGACCGTGGCCTCCCAGGTCGGCAGATCGAGCCCGGGAAGGCCGTAGATGAGATCTGCGCTGACATCGGAGAAGCCCGCGGCACGGGCGGCGTCGAAGGCTTCGCGCGCCTGCGCCGCGGTGTGGAGCCGATCGAGCGTGGGCAGGATGCGGTCGTCGAGGCTCTGAACTCCGAGGCTGATCCGCGTGACGCCGGCATGCCGATAGCCGGCGAGCCGCTCGACGCTGACGGATTCGGGATTGCACTCCACGGTGATCTCGGCGGAAGGCTCGAGGGGAAAGTGCGCGCGCAGACGGTCCAGGATCGCCGCCATGGCCTCGGGGGGCAGCAAGGAGGGCGTGCCGCCGCCCAGGAAGACGCTCTTGAGATGGACCGCGGCCGCCCACGGCGCCGTCGCGGCCAGGCCGATCTCGCCGAGGAGGGCGGGCACGAAGCGCGCGACCGCGCCGGGCGCGTCGGGCGCGGTGTTGAAGGAGCAGTAACCGCACCGCTGAGTACAGAACGGGATATGCAGGTACGCGCCCAGCTCTACCGCGTGCGGCGCCCACGTGGCAAAGCTCATTGCCACTTACCTGCAGGTGGTCTGGCTAGGGAAGCCAGTGACCTAGCCGGCTCCACCGCGGCCAGTGGCTCTCCGCGTTCCAGGACCAGTAGATGAGGAAGGCCTTGCCTCGGATCTTGTCGCGATGGACGAAGCCCCAGTAGCGGCTGTCCTGGGAATTGTCGCGGTTGTCGCCCATGACGAAGTAAGAGCCCGCGGGGACCACGAGGGGATCGCACGCGTAGAGATACCCGCAGTGCGCGGAGGGTACGGCGGGGATGGAGCCCGGACGCACGTAGGGCTCGTCGATCAGGCGCCCGTTGAGGATGACCCGGTTGTCCTGCACCTGCACGGTGTCGCCCTCCACGGCCACGATGCGCTTGATGAAGTCCCGGCTCTCGTCGTTCGGGTACTTGAAGACGACGATGTCCCCGCGCCGCGGCTTGCGCAGCCCGGGCAGGTGAGCGTCCGTGAGGGGGAGCTCGGCGCCGTAGAGGAACTTGTTGACGAGGATGTAGTCGCCCACGAGGAGGGTGTCCATCATGGAGCCCGACGGGATGGTGAAGGCCTGCACCCCGCATTGCCGGATCACCAGGGCCAGGAGCACGGCGATGAAGATCGCCTCCGCGTACTCGCGGACGAGAGACTTTCGCCTCACGGGGGCGACGGTCTCCGCGGGCGACGGAGTCTCTTCCGGCTTGGTCTGGGTGCCGTTGATCGTCATGCTCAGCTCTTGAGGACCGACAGGAACGCCTCCTGCGGCACCTCGACCTTGCCGACCTGCTTCATGCGCTTCTTGCCCTCCTTCTGCTTCTCGAGCAGCTTCCGCTTGCGCGTGATGTCGCCGCCATAGCACTTGGCGGTGACGTTCTTGCCCATGGCCTTGACCGTCTCCCGCGCGATGACGCGGCTGCCGATGGCCGCCTGGATGGCGACTTCATAGAGCTGCCGCGGAATGACGCCGCGGAGCTTCTCGGTCAGCGTCTTGCCCTTCTCGTAGGCCTTCTCCCGGTGCACGATGACGGACAGGGCGTCCACGGGATCGCCGTTGAGGAGGATGTCGAGCTTGACCATCTCCGACTCGCGGAACTCCAGGAAGTCGTAATCGAACGAGGCGTAGCCCTTGGAGATCGACTTGAGCTTGTCGTAGAAGTCCACCACGATCTCGGAGAGGGGAAAGTCGAACTGGATGTGGCAGCGCTTGCCGAGGTACTCCAGCGACTTGTGCTCGCCCCGCTTGTCCTGGGCGAGCTTGTAGATCTCGCTCATGAACTCGGTGGGCACGAAGACCGACCCGCGCACGTACGGCTCCTCGATGCGCTCGATCTTGTCCACGGGGGGCAGCTTCGAGGGATTCTCCACCTCGATGGTCTCACCCTCGGTGGTGACGACCCGGAAGCGCACGCTGGGGGCGGTCACGATGAGCGAGAGGCTGAACTCGCGCTCGAGGCGCTCCTGGACGATCTCGAGATGGAGCATGCCCAGGAAGCCGCAGCGGAATCCATAGCCGAGGGCGAGCGAGGTCTCGGGCTCGAAGTTGAACGCGCTGTCGTTGAGCTTGAGCTTCTCGAGGGCATCGCGCAATCCCTCGTAGTCGGTGTCCTCGATGGGATAGAGCCCCGCGAAGACCATGGGCTTGGCGTCGCGATAGCCGGGGCAGGCCTCGGCCGTGGGCCGCAGGACGTCCGTGATGGTCTCGCCCATCTTGGCGTCGGCCACGCGCTTGATGGAAGCGGTAAGGAACCCGACCTGGCCGGCGGAGAGCTCCTCCACGGGGCGCATGTCGGGTGCGAAGACGCCGACCTGCTGGACCTCGTAGGTCTTGCCGTTGGACATGAGGAGCACGCGCATGCCCGCCCGCACGCGGCCGTCCATGAGGCGGATGTAGACGACCACGCCCTGATAGGAATCGTAGAAGGAGTCGAACACGAGGGCCTTGAGGGGCGCCTCGGGGTCGCCGGTGGGCGGCGGGATACGCGTGACGATGGCCTCGAGCACCTCGGGCACGCCCGTCCCGTGCTTGGCCGAGATGGTCAGCGCCTCGTCACCGTCGAGCCCGAGGGCCTCGGTGATCTGGGCGCGAGTGCCCTCCACGTCGGCGGCGGGCAGGTCGATCTTGTTGATGACGGGGACGATCTCGAGCCCGCTGTCGTAGGCGAGGTAGAAATTGGCGAGGGTCTGGGCCTCCACGCCCTGGCCCGCGTCCACCACGAGGAGGGCGCCCTCGCAGGCGGCGAGGGAGCGGGACACCTCGTAGGAGAAGTCCACGTGGCCGGGCGTGTCGATCAGGTTGAGCGTGTACTCCTGCCCGTCGCGGGCCGTGTAGAGCAGACGCACGGTGTGCGCCTTGATGGTGATGCCGCGCTCTTTTTCCAGATCCATCGAGTCGAGGACCTGGCCCACGGCCTTCTTGGCGTCCATGGTGCCCGTGAGCGACAGCAGCCGGTCCGCCAGCGTGGACTTGCCGTGGTCGATGTGGGCGACGATGGAGAAGTTGCGGATACGCGAGGTGGGCATCGTTCTCAGGATAACACGCGAGGAAACACCGTGGGTCAGCGGGCGAGGCGCGCGCCCGAGGGCACGACGGCGCCATCCTCGAGCACGACACCGGGGCCGACCTGGGCGTGCGCACCGATGCGGGCGCCCGCGCCCACGACGCAGTCGCGGAGCACGGCGCCGGCGCCGACGGAGACGCGCTCCCAGAGGACGGCGCCCGTCACGGATGCCGCGGGGCCGATCTGGCAGCCGGGGCCGAGCACGGTAAGGGAGCCGACGCGGCAATCTTCCTCGAGGCGGCTGCCCGCGCCGATGACCACGGGCGCGGTCACGGCCACGCGGGCGCCCAGGTCCACGTCCTCGGCGATCCACCGCCGCGAGGCGCCGGGGCTGTCGGGCATCACGTCGGTGACCACGCGGCCGGCCAGGAGATCGAGCTGGGCCTGGCGGTACTTCTCCGGATTGCCGATGTCGAGCCAGTAAGCGCTCGAGATCCAGCCGAAGAAGGGCACCCCGTCGGTGACGAGAGCGGGGAAGAACTCGCGCTCGATCGAGACGACGCGGGCAGGGGGGATGCGCTCGAGGAGCGCGGCGTCCAGCACGTAGATGCCGGCATTGATGGTGTTGACCGTCTGGTCTTCCGCCGACGGCTTCTCGATGAAGCGGCGGACGCGGCCGTCCTCGGCGACGTCCACGAGTCCGTAGGGGCCGGGGTCCTCGACGGGCGTCAGGTAGATGCTCGCGCGGGCGCCGCGCTCCGCGTGGAAGCGCAGCATGGCCGTGATGTCGGCGTCCGTGAGGATGTCGCCGTTGAGCACGACCACCCGCCCGCGCACGAGGTCCGCCGCGTTCCGCACCCCGCCCGCCGTACCGAGGGGCGTTTCCTCGACGGCGTAGGCGAGCTCGACGCCGAAGCGGCTCCCGTCGCCCATCGCGCCGCGCACCTCGTCGACCATGTAGGAGCAGGAGAGCACGGCGCGGTGGACGCCGTGGCGCTTGAGCAGGGCCAGCTGATACGCCAGGAAGGGAATGTTCAGCAGGGGGACGATGGACTTGGGACGGGCATGCGTCAGCGGCCGCAACCGCGTGCCCTGGCCCCCGGCCAGGATGACGGCCGTTAGGGCGCCGGTGTCCAGGGCTCCGCCTCGCTCAACAGCATGACGGGGATGCCGTCACGGATGGGGAAGGCCTTGCGGCAGCGCTGGCAGATGATGCGCGTCTCCTCGAAGAGGAGATCGCCCTTGCAGGCCGGGCAGGCCAGGATGGCTCGGAGTTCCTCGTCGATCATCGCGAAAGCTCCTTCTTGAAGAAGTCGTAGGTTCGGGCGAGGCCCTCGTCGAGGGCCACGGTGGGGCGCCAGCCGAGGACCCGCTCGGCCAGCTTGGCATCCAGACAGCTCCGCCGCTGCTCGCCGGGGCGCCCGGGGCCGTGCTGGGCCGCCACGCGCGAGCCGGCTGCCCTCGTGAGCCCGGCGTAGATGTCGTTGACGGAGGTCTCGATGCCCGTCGCGATGTTGATCCCGCCCGTGGCCTCGGGACGTTCGAGGGCGAGGAGATTGGCCCGGGCCACGTCGCCGACGTAGACGAAATCGCGCGTCTGCCCGCCATCTCCGTTGATGATCGACGTCTGGCCCGTGAGCAGCCGGTGGCAGAAGATGGCCACCACGCCCGCCTCGCCCTGGTGGTTCTGGCGCGGGCCGTAGATGTTGGCGTAGCGGAGCGAGATCCCGCTGACGCCGAAGATCTGCGTCCACGCGCCGACGTAGAGCTCCATGGCGACCTTGGTGATGCCGTAGGGCGACATGGGCAGGCTGGCATGCGTCTCCGGCGTGGGAAGGACGTCGGTGTCGCCGTACCCCGCGCCGCCGCTGGAGGAGTAGATCATGCGGCGGACCCCGAAGCGCCGGCAGCAGTCGAGCAGGTTGAGCCCGCCTCCCACGTTGACGGAGGCGTCGAAGACGGGATCGGTGACGGAGCGGCCGACCGCCGCCTGCGCAGCGAGGTGGGCGACGACCGCGGGCCGCTCGGTGGCGAAGACCTCGGCGAGGCGGTTGCTGCGAAGGTCGACCGCGTGGAGCTTTGCGCGGGGGTTGACCCACGCGCGATTGCCCGTGGAGAAATTGTCCACGACCGCGACCTCATGGCCCGCGCCGAGAAAGGTGTCCACGACGTGGGAGCCGATGAACCCCGCGCCGCCCGTGACGAGGATCTTCACGCGACGCGTCCCGCCGCGCGATACCACTCGACGGTGCGGGCGAGCCCTTCCTCGACCTCCACGATGGGCTCCCATCCGAGGACGCGCCGCGCCTTGCCGATGTCGGGCTGGCGCACCTTGGGGTCGTCCGTGGGCAGGGGGCCGAAGACGATGTCGCTCCGGGAGCCGGTGGCGCGGAGCACGTGCTTGGCCAGCTCGAGGAGGGTCATTTCCCGTGGATTGCCGAGATTGACGGGATCGTTGACGGGCGCGTGCATGAGCCGCCAGATCCCCTCCACGAGATCGGAGACGTAGGTGAAGGAGCGGGTCTGCGAGCCGTCGCCGTAGACGGTCAGCGGCTCGCCGGCCAGGGCCTGGCGGATGAAGGTGGGGATGGCGCGGCCATCCGTGAGGCGCATGCGCGAGCCATACGTGTTGAAGATCCGCACGATGCGCGAGTCGAGGCCATGCACGCGGTGATAGGCCATGGTCATGGCCTCCGCGAAGCGCTTGGCCTCGTCGTACACGCCCCGCGGGCCCACGGGATTGACGTTGCCCCAGTAGTCCTCGCGCTGCGGGTGCACGAGGGGGTCGCCGTAGACCTCGGAGGTCGAGGCCAGCAGTAGCTTGGCCCCGCGCGCCTTGGCGAGGCCGAGCGCCTTGTGGGTGCCGAGGGAGCCCACCTTCAGCGTCTGGATGGGCAGCTCGAGGTAGTCGATGGGCGAGGCGGGACTGGCGAAGTGGAGCACGTAGTCGAGATCGCCCTTGACGGAGAGGAAATTGGTGACGTCGTACTCGACGAAGACGAAGCGCGGGTCCTGGATGTGACGGATGTTGTCGAGGGAGCCCGTGAGCAGGTTGTCCATGCAGACCACCTCGCAACCATTGCCGAGCAGGAAGTCGCAGAGGTGGGAGCCGATGAAGCCCGCGCCGCCGGTGACGAGGACGCGCAACGGAGCGTCCTCAGGCCGGCAGGACGGGCTTGCGTCCGACGGAGTGGTACTCGAAGCCAAGCCGGCGCATGCGCTCCGGCTCGTAGAGGTTGCGCCCGTCGAAGATGACGGGGCGGCGCAGGAGGCCGCGGAGGCGCTCGAGGTTGAGGTACTTGAACTCGTTCCACTCCGTGATGAGCACGGCGGCGTCCGCCCCCTGGGCCGCCTCGTACGGCGAGCTCGCGAAGGCGACGCCGGCGGGCAGGAGGGGCCGGGCATTGTCCATGGCCACGGGGTCATAGGCCCGGACGCGCGCGCCCGTCTGGTGGAGGAGATGGATGACCTCGACGCTCTTGGCCTCGCGCATGTCGTCGGTGTTGGGCTTGAAGGCCAGACCCAGCACGGCCACCACCTTGTCGTCGAGCGGGCCGAGGGCCTTGCCGATGCTCTCCACGAGGTGCGTGGCGCGCTCGCGATTGATGTCCGCCACCGACCGCAGGAGCTTGAAATCGTAGCCGAGCTGGCCCGCCGTGTGGGTGAGCGAGTCGACGTCCTTGGGGAAGCACGAGCCGCCGTAGCCGAGGCCGGCCTGCAGGAAGGCGCCCCCGATGCGCGGGTCGAGCCCCATGCCCTTCATGACCTGGGTCACGTCCGCTCCCGCCGCCTCACAGATGTTGGCGATGGCGTTGATGAAGGAGATCTTGGTGGCGAGGAAGGCGTTCGAGGCGTACTTGATGACCTCGGCGGAGGGGAGATCGGTGATGATCATGGGCCGCTCGAGGGGAGCGTACAGCTCGACGAGGGTCATGGCCACCTGCTGGGTGGGCGCGCCGATCACGATGCGATCGGGACGAAGGGTGTCCTCGATGGCGGAGCCCTCGCGGAGGAACTCGGGATTCGACACGACGTCGAACTCCATGGGGCGCGGCTGGTGCCGGCTGATGACTTCCCGCACGAGCTCGCCCGTGCCCACGGGCACCGTCGACTTGTTGACCACGACCTTGTAGCGGTCCATGCCGCGGCCGATCTCGGCAGCCACCGCCTCGACCTGGGAGAGGTCGGTCTCGCCCGTGTCCTTGGGCGGGGTGCCCACCGCGATGAAGATGACGTCGGCGTGGCGTATGCCCGCGCCCATGTCGGTGGTGAAGGAGAGGCGCCGGTCATCCACGTTGCGGGCGACCATCTCCTCGAGACCCGGCTCGTAGATGGGCATGCGGCCGGCGCGCAGGGCCTCGATCTTGTCGCGGTCCTTGTCCACGCAGACGATGTCGTTGCCGAGGTCGGCGAAGACCGCCCCCGTCACGAGTCCGACATATCCGGTGCCGACGACGCAGATGTTCATGGGTGAGTTTCTTCGGGCGCCTTAGGATACCAAAGGCGCGGCCAGGGACCAACCCTCACCCGCACCCGGAGAAAAGGGCGCGGGTGAGGCGGGGCGATCAGGACACGAGGCGCCAGATCAGGCGCTCGGCGACCATGCCCGCGAAGAGCAGGAGGAGATAGAAGTTGGAGAAGAGGAAGAGCGAGAGCCAGCCGCGCTGATCTTCCGGATGCCGCGCAAACTTGATGGCGAGCCACATGAGGCGCCCGCCCAGCACGGCCGCCACACCGAGCGAGATGGGTCCGCCGACGCCGAAAGTGGGCGCGGCCAGCGACCAGGCGGTGAGCCCGGAGGCGTAGAGCAGGATGAGCCGCGCAGTGCCCTCGACGCCCACGACCTCGCTGACCATCGGGAAGCCGCCCGAGGCGTAGTCGCTGCGATAGCGGAGGGCGAGCGCCCAGAAGTGCGGCATCTGCCAGAGGAAGAGAATGCCGAAGAGCACGATGGCGCCCGCGTCGGTGAGACGGCCGCCGCCCGCGACCCAGCCGATGACGGGCGGGATGGCGCCGGGAATGGCGCCGGGGACGGCGGCGAAGGGTGAGCTCGGCTTGAGCCACGGCGTGTAGACGCCGTTGTAGAAGAGGGCGGCCACGAGCCCGAGCACGCCGGCCGTCCGGCCTATGCCGACCCAGAGAATGACGGCGCCCGCGACCATGGCGAGCGCCGCGAAGGCCAGGGCGTGGGCGTGGGCGAGCCGACCCGAGGGCAGCGGGCGATTGGCCGTGCGCGCCATCAAGGCGTCGCGGTCGCGCTCCTGGACTTGATTCAGGGCCGAGGCGCCCGAGGACAGCAGCATCACGCCCAGGAGCACGATCAGCCCGTGCATCCACGGGAAATCGGCTCCCAGCGGCGCGCTCAGCATGAAGCCCGCGCCGGCCGAGACCAGCACGAGCAGGACGATGCCGAACTTCGACAGCTCCGCGAAGGCGCCGATCCTCGCCCGGGCCCGCTCGACGATGGTAGATCGCGCGAGGCCGCTCACGCCGGCGGCGTCCGCCCTAGGAGGCACTGGCGACTCCGGTCAGGTGTGGCGAAGCGGCGCGCGTCTCATCGGCCACCACGGCGCTCCAGCGGCCGGTGCGCACGCTGATCCAGACCAGGGTGGCCCAGAGCAGATAGGCGACGACGGCGTGCGTGGCGCGAAGGGGAACGGCGAGGCCGCTCAGGACGGCCGCGATCCCGAGCCCGACCTGCACGAAGGCGAGGGCGGCCGCGGCCGCCGCGACGCCCCCGAGCGCCGTTCGCCGCGCGGCGATGGCCAGGTGCACGAAGACGCCGAGGAGCAGGACGCCGAGCCACCGGTGAATCCAGTGCACGGCGCTCTCCCAGTGATGGGGCAGGAGACTGCCGCTGCAGAGCGGAAAATCGGGGCAGGCGAGGCCCGCGCCCGCGTGGCGAACGTAGCCGCCAAGCGCCAGCTGGAGGAGCAGCGCGGCCAGCCCGGCCACGGCGAGGCGTCCCACCTTGGCCGGAACGAGCGCGGGCGGGCGTGGGCCCTCCGCGAGCACGATGAGGCCGGCCAGGATGAGCAGCGCGTTGACGAGGTGCGCGGTGCTCACGAGATGGGGAAGCTTGAGGAGCACGGTGACGGCGCCGAGGCCGATCTGTGCGATGACGAGCGCGGCGAGGACGAGGCTCAAGCGCCGGGGGGCGCGCGCCGCGGTGCGGCGCCAGGTCAGCGCCACCGTGATGAGGAGCAGGATGGTGAAGGGGATGGCCTTGAGGCGATGACTGAACTCGATCAGCACCTCGGCTTGCGCGGGGGGAAGGAAACGCCCGTGACACAGAGGCCAGTCGGGGCAGCCGAGTCCGGAGCCGGTGGCGCTGACGATGTTGCCCATGGTCATAAGCAGGAAGAGCGCCACGGTGGTCGCCCAGGCCCAGCCGCGGGGCGGGCTACCGGCCATGCGTCGCCTCGATCGGCGCCACGTCGACGTCGTGCGCGCCCGCGCCTTGCCAGCGGAAGAAGACGACCGTGATGGCGACGAGAAAGACGAGCCCGCCCGGGATCCACATGATCAGTCCGCCCAGGTGCTGATCGGCGTGCGGCGTCAGGACCTCCCACACCCGCGGCGCCGCCGCGTAGTACGGATACAGAATGCCGTCGGCCATGGTGATGAAGATGGACACCACGACCATGGGCAGGCCCACCACGAAGAGGTACAGCATCTGCACGGGATAGGGCGCGCGCGGCAGCTCGGGCAGGGGCGAGAGCATGGGCCACCAGAGAATCACCGCGGCCGCCATGATCATGAGGTGCTGAACGATGTGGACGGCGTGCTGGTTCATGGCCAGGTTGTAGAGCGGGGGCAGGTGCCAGGTGACCAGGATGAAGTTGAAGGTGGCGAACGCCCCCGCGGGGCGCGTGAGCGCGCGCCCGAGCCGAAGCAGGGGCGGAGAGGCGAGGAGGGGCCGCAGCATCCATCCCGGCGTCCCGTAGAGCAGGAGCGGAGGCATGGCAAAGGCGAGCAGGAGGTGCTGGACCATGTGCGCGCTGAAGAGATAGTAGTCCGAGAGGTCGTGCAGAGGGCCGGTGAGCGCGCCCAGGAGAAGGACGAGGCCGCCGAAGAACGAGACGACCTTGGCGGGCGGCACGCGCCTGTCGTCATGACGGCCGCGTTGGAGCGCCGTCAGGTAGAGCCCGGCGAGCGCGGCGAGTCCGATGACGACGGTGGGGTCAGGATGCCACGCGGTCCAGTCGAAGCCCTCGGGTCCCAGGGGCGGCGGGCCCGCGGGCCCCTGTCCCCAGTGGGCCATGGCTCACCCGCGCTGGAGCAGGATGTAGGAGCCGAAGAGCGCCATGAGGGCCAGGATGATGGCGCACGCGATGGTGAGGGGGCCGACGAAGAGGGCGGTCAGCAGCTTGCTGTCGTAGTAGAGGTGCATGAAGAAGGCGACCACGAGCGCGAACTTCAAGATGGACATCACGATCAGGAATCCCACGAGGAAATGAGGGGGCAGCCCCGGGATGTACAGGGCGCCGATCTCGACGGCCGTGACGATGGCCAGCACCACCGCCACCTTGATGTAGGTGCCGACGCTGGCATGGCCTTCCTCGTGTCCGTGCGATGGGGCCTGGGAGTGGCTCGCGTCCATGTCCGGCAGTCTCCTACGGTATCAGGTAGACGAGGGTGAAGATGGCGATCCAGACGATGTCCACGAAGTGCCAGTACAGGCCGCAGATCTCCACCTTGAGCGAGTCTTGCGGTCCCAGCTTGCCGCGCAAGGCGAGGACCCACAGCGAGAGCAGCCAGATGACGCCGCCCGTGACGTGAGCGCCGTGGAAGCCCGTGAGCACGAAGAACGTCGTGCCGAAGAGATTGGTGTGCAGGGTCAAGCCCAGGTGGACGAAGTGCGTGAACTCGAAGCACTGGAAGCCCACGAAGCCCGAGCCGAACAGCGCCGTCATGAAGAGCCAGATCTTGGCCCACTTCATGTCGTTGCGCTGGACGGCGGCGAGGGCCAGGACCATGAGGAGCGAGGACATCAGGAGCACGAAGGCGCTCACCGAGGTGAGCGGGATGTTCAGGATCTCGTGGGGACCGGGGCCATTGATGCTCTTGCCCTTGTACGAGAGGTAGGTACCGATGAGCGAGCCGAAGAACATGCACTCGGAGCCCAGGAAGGCCCACATCCCGAGCTTCCGGTGGTCGAGCCCGGTGACGCCGATGTTCGGGTCGTCGTGGGCGACCGCGTGCGCCTCGGCCATCAGTGATGCCCTCCCGCCGCGGGCCGGTGATACTCGAGCATGAACCTCACCATGCAGTAGAGAGTGAGGAGGCCGCCGAGGATGACCTGGTACATGCTGATGAGCAGGCCCGAGATCGTGAAGGCGATGGCGGCGGCGAGCAGGAGAGGCCAGTAGGAGGGCGGCGGCATGTGGATCGATTTCGGATCGACGTGCGCCGCGGGGGCGGCCTTGCGCGGGGGAGTCCCGTGGCCGTCGCCGTACTTGGCGATCCAGAAGTCATCGCGGTCGTGCACGGTGGGGATGGTCGCGAAGTTGTAGACGGGCGGGGGCGAGGAGATGGTCCACTCGAGCGTCCGCGCATCCCACGGGTCGGCCGGCGCGGGCGCGCCGGAGCGCGTCGTCTTCGCCACGTTGACCATGAAGACCACGAAGGACAGCGCGATGATGAAGGCGCCCACGGTGGCGACGGCATTCCAGAAGTTCCAGCCGAGGTCCGGCGCGTAGGTGTAGATCCGCCGCGGCATGCCGATCAGCCCCAGGAAGTGCATGGGGAAGAACGTCACGTTGAAGCCGATGAGCATGAGCCAGAAGTGGAGCTTGCCGAGCCGCTCGTCGAGCACCTTGCCGAAGATCTTCGGGAACCAGTAGTAGACGCCCGAGAAGAGACCGAAGATCGACCCGCCGAAGAGCACGTAGTGGAAGTGGGCCACGATGAAGTAGGTGTCCGTCTGCTGCAGGTCGACGGGCGGAGAGGCGTGCATGACCCCCGAGAGCCCGCCCATGATGAACATGGAGATGAAGCCCAGGGAGAAGAGCAGGGGGGTGGCGAACCGGATGGATCCGCCCCAGAGGGTGCCGATCCAGTTGAAGATCTTCACGCCCGTCGGCACCGCGATGAGCAGCGTGGCGATGGAGAAGGCGGAGTCCGCCACGGGCCCCATGCCCACCGAGAACATGTGGTGGCTCCACACGCCGAAGCCGAAGAAGCCGATCATGATCCCCGAGTAGATGACCACGGGCGCGCCGAAGAGCGGCTTGCGCGAGAACGTCGGCAGGACTTCGGACACGATGCCCATGGCGGGCAGGATCAGGATGTAGACCTCGGGGTGGCCGAAGATCCAGAAGAGGTGCTGCCAGAGGAGGGGATCGGCCCCCGCGGCGGGGGCGAAGAAGAGGGTGCCGAACAGGCGATCGAACATGAGGAGGATGAGAGCCACCGTGATGGCGGGGAAGGCGAGCACGACGAGGAACTGCACGACGAAGCTCATCCAGATGAAGAGGGGCAGGCGCATGAGGGTCATGCCCGGCGCGCGCATGTTGATGATGGTCACGATGAAGTTGAACCCCGCCATGAGCGACGAGAGACCGAGGATCTGCAGCCCCAGCATCCAGAAATCGACGTGGCTCCCGGGCGAGAACTGGCGCGTGGTCAGGTTGGCGTAGCCGAACCAGCCGGCGTCCGGGATGCTTCCCGCGAGGAAGCTCGAGTGCAGGAAGAGGGCGCCGGAGAGGAAGACCCAGTAGGACAGCGCATTCAGCCGCGGGAAGGCGACGTCCCGCGCGCCGATCTGGAGGGGGATGATGAAATTGAAGAAGGCCGCGCCCATCGGCATGATGGCGAGGAAGATCATGGTGGTGCCGTGCATGGTGAACAGCTCGTTGAAGGTCTGGGCCGAGAGCACGGTGCCGTCCGGCTTGGCGAGCTGCAGCCGCATGAGGAGCGCCTCGACGCCGCCCACCAGGAAGAAGACGTAGGCGGAGACGCCGTAGAGGATGCCGATCCGCTTGTGGTCGACGGTGGTGAGCCAGGACCAGACGACCTCGAGGGCCTTGGGCTTGGCCTGGGTTCCCGGCATGAAGGCCGCTTGTGTGGCCATGAGGGGTCCTCTTATTTCAGGCTCGTGAGATAGGCGGCGAGAGCCTTGCTCTGCTCACCCCGCATACCGAGGTCCGGCATGAGCGCGCCCGGCTTCATGTGCGTCGGATTCTCGATCCACTTCGCCACGTTCTCGGGCGTGTTCATCATCAGGTTCGCCCCGAAGGTCTTGCGGCTGCCGAAGTGCGTCAGGTCGGGGGCCATGGCGCCGCCCGAGACGCCGCGGATCGTGTGGCACCCGACGCAGGCCGACTGGGCGAAGAGCTCCTGGCCCTTCTTGCCGAGCTCGTCGGTGGGCTCCGCGGGCGGCTTGCGCTGCTCCGCCACCCACTGCTCGAAGTTCTCCTTCGAGTGCACGATCACGCGGAAGCGCATGTTGGCGTGGGACATGCCGCAGTACTCGGCGCACTGCCCGGGGAACTCGCCGGGGGCGTCCGGGGTCAGGGTGATGCGGTTCGTCCGGTGCGGGACCACGTCACGCTTGCCCCCGAGCTGGGGCATCCAGAACGAGTGGATCACGTCGGGGGCGTGCAGGTAGAAAGCGACCTGACGCCCCGCGGGGATATGCAGCTCGTTGGCCGTGGAGAACTTGTACTCGGGGTACGTGAACTCCCACCACCACTGCCGGCCCGCCACGTCCACCCGGAGCGCGTTGGCCGCCTCCGGCTCCTGCGTCTTGAAGATCATCTGGATGGTCGGGATTCCGATGATGAGCAGGATGACGGCGAAGGCGATGGTCCACGAGACCTCGAGCACGGTGTGGCCGTGCACCTGCTTCGGGATGGGCTGCCCGGGCTTCTCCCGGAAGCGCAGGCAGGCCCACACGAGGGCGCCCTCGACGACGATGAAGATCCCGAGGGTCCACCAGGAGATCAGCATGAAGAGGTCCTGCGTCGCCTTCCCGAAGTCCGACTTCGGCTTGACCGTGGTCATGGGCGCGTCCCACAGGGACCAGCCGCACGAGGAGAGGACCACCGCGATGGCGACGAGGAGCAGGACGGTGGGCACGCGGAGGGGCAGGCGAGCTCGGCGCATGGGCTCCTTCACCTGACAGGCTGCGCGACCGATTGGGTGACGGGGGCGCCCGCCGAGGCCGCCGCGGGATGCGGCAGGTCGACGACGGCGAGCCAGCTGCGGGCGGCGAGGAGGAAGACGACGGCCACGGGAATCACGGTCCACACGATGTCGGAGTGGCGGCGCGCGCGCTCCGGCGCGTGAACCCGCCGGTCGCGCAGCACGTGGACCAGGGAGCGCGCCTGGAAGATCAGGAAGAGCGTCAAAACGGCCGCCAGCATCAGGTGAAGCATGGTCGTCCCGGCCCCCTCGTCGCCGCGTGGCGCGGTCTCGGCGTGGAGTGTACGCGAAGGCCCTGGCAAAGCCAAGTGGAGAAATTCACAATGTGCGGTCTGCGGCCGCGGACGCGACGATTCCCGCTCGATCCCTCAGCCGGCCAGCGTGAGCAGCGTGTGGAGCAGGGCATTGCCGCCGCGCTCGATGGCGCGCCAGTCGCTCATCTCGTCGGGCCGGTGACTTTTGCCCCCCTGCGAGGGAATGAAGAGCATCCCCGCCTCCGTGACCGCGGCCAGATTCTGCGCGTCGTGCCCGGCCCCCGACGGCATGTGCTTGACCTTGAGCTTGAGGGCGGCCGCCGCCGCCTCCACCGCGCGCATGACCCGCGGCGCGCAGCGCGCGGGCTCCGTCTTCGAGATCACCTCCACGTCGACCTTGAGCTTCCACTTCCGGGCGACCTGCTTGGCCAGGGCCAGGCACTGCCGCTCGAGCCGCGCGAGCACGCGCGGGTCCAGCTCGCGCATCTCGTGCAGGAGCACGCAGCGGTCGGGGACGATGTTGGCCACGCCCGGACCGACTTCCACGCGACCGAAATTCGTCACGCTCCGGCCGCTGCCCTTGGTGATGACGAGCTGGCGCGCTCGCATGGCGTACTCTGCCCCGGCCATGAAGGCGTCGCGGCGCCACGCCATCGGCGTGGTGCCCGCGTGGTCAGCCTGGCCCGTGAAGGTCACCCACTTGCGGCGGTTGCCCACGATGCCCTCGACGACACCGATGGGGATCCTGGCCGCCTCGAGGTGCGGTCCCTGCTCGATGTGAAGCTCGACGTAGGCGGCGAGCGTCTTGGGATTGCAGCGAGCCTTGGGCGCGTCGTAGGCGTTGAAGCCGGCCCGGGCCATGGCATCGACGAGCCGCTCGCCGTCGGCCGAGCGGAGCTGGGGGATGTGCTTGACGTCGAGCTTGCCCGTGAACGCGCGCGAGCCGAAGAGACCCGCGTAGCGCCCTTCCTCGTCGCTCCACGCCGCCACCATGAGGGGCAGCCGCGTGCGCGTGCTCGACTCGTGGATGGTCTGCAGGCACTCGAGGCCCGCCAAGACGCCGAGGGCGCCGTCGAGGGGTCCGCCACTCGGCACCGTGTCGATGTGGGAGCCCGTCATGACGGCGGGGCCGCCGTTGCCGAGCCGGCCGAAGGTATTGCCGGCCTCGTCCACCCAGGTGCTGAGCCCGGCCTCTTTCATCCGATCGAGAAGCCACGCGCGCGCCTCTTCATGGGCGGGGCTCCAGCAGGAGCGTGTGATGCCTTTGCCGTCGGGATTCCGTCCGAAGCGGGCCAGAGTCTCCAGGTGCGCCCGCAGGCGGGGCAGTGAGATGGCGAGAGGGCCTCGCATGGCGGCCCGCAGTATACCCCAGCGCTTTTCGAGGGAAAACCCCACACGCAATGCGTTCTTGACACTCTTCGCGGGCCCCCCGTATCATGGCGCTGAACTGTCGTTCAGTCGCCGCATGACTCCGCAGAGAAGCCCGCGCCCCAGGGAGGGTGTATGGATTTCAAGCTGACCCCCGAACAGACGTCCTTCCGGGACGAGGTCCGCTCCTGGCTCAAGAAGAACCTGCCCGAGGACTGGAGCGATCGGATGCGCATCGGCTCCGACGTGCCCCGGCCCGAGGTCTACGACTTCCTGCGGAAGTGGCAGCGTCAGATGTACGAGGCCGGCTTCGTCGGCGTCACCTGGCCCAAGGAGTACGGCGGGCGCGGCCTCACCTTCGTGGAGGAGATGATCCTCCACGAAGAGATCGCGCTCACCAAGGCGCCGCCCGTCCTCAACATCCTGGCCATCGGCATGGCGGGCCCCACCATCATTGCCTACGGGACGGAGGAGCAGAAGCGCCGCTACCCGCCCAAGATGCTCTCGTGCGAGGAGATCTGGTGCCAGGGATACTCCGAGCCGAACTCGGGATCCGACCTCGCCTCGCTCCAGACGCGGGCGGAAAAGGCCGGTGACCAGTACGTCGTCAACGGCCAGAAGGTGTGGACGTCGCTCGCCCACCAGTCCGACTGGATGATGCTCCTCGCGCGCACCGATCCCAAGGCCGAGAAGCACAAGGGCATCACGTATTTTCTGCTCGACATGCACAGTCCCGGGGTGACGGTGAAGCCGCTCAAGCAGATCACGGGCGACGCCGAGTTCAACGAGGTCTACTTCGACAACGTCAAGGTGCCCGAGGCCAACATCCTGGGCGGGCTGAACAACGGCTGGGCCGTGGGCATGACCACCCTCATGTACGAGCGCCTCGCCCTCGGCTTCGGCCTCCAGGTTCGCCTGCGCATCGCGCTCGACGGGCTCGTCGATCTCGCGCGGCGGTCCAAGAAGGGCGGGGCGCCCGCCACGAAGGACCCGACCATGCGCCAGAAGCTCGCGCAGCTCTGGATCGACACCGAGGTCTTCAAGTACACGGGCGCGCGCGCCATCACCAAGCTGCTCAAGGGCGAGCTGCCCGGCCCCGAGGCCTCCGCGGGCAAGATGATGTGGGTGGAAGGCCACCAGCGACTCCAGGAGCTCGCCATGGAGCTCCAGGGTCCCTACGCCCAGCTCGGGCGGGGCAGCACGTGGGCCGTGGACGGCGGCGTCTGGCAGCACAGCTTCCTGCGCTCGCGCGCCAACTCGATCGAGGGCGGCACCACGGAGATCCAGAAGAACATCATCGGCGAGCGCGTGCTCGGCCTCCCGAAAGGCTAGACCATGAACTTCGGCTTCAACGACGAGCAGGAGTTGCTGCGGAGCACGGCGCGCAAGTTCTTCGACAACGAGTGCCCCTCGACCACGGTGCGCGCGCTGATGGAGGATTCCTCAGGCATGACGCCCGAGCTGTGGAAGAAGCTCGCCGAGCAAGGGTGGCTGGGTCTCATCGCGCCCGAGGAGCACGGCGGCATGGCCCTCGGCATCGTCGACCTCGTGGTCCTCCTGGAAGAGATGGGGCGGGCGGTGGTGCCGGGCCCCTTCTTCTCGACGGTGCTCCTGGGCGGTCTCGCCCTCCTGGAGGCGGGCAGCGACGCGCAGAAGAAGACCTGGCTGCCGAAGCTCTGCTCCGGCGAGGCGCGGGCCACCCTGGCCTGGATGGAGCCCTCGGCCGAGATGGGCGCAGCCGGCATCACGCTGCAGGCCGCGGCCAAGGGGCCCGGGTTCACCCTGAGCGGCACCAAGCTCTTCGTGCACGACGCGCATACTGCCGACGTCATCGTCGTGGCGGCCCGCACGGCCTCCGGACAAAATCCGGAGGAGGGGATCTCGCTCTTCCTCGTGCCCACGGGCACGCCGGGGCTTACCGTCACGCTCCTGCCGACCATGGACCAGACGCGCAAGCTGTGCGAGGTCACCCTCACCAATGTCTCCCTCGCCGGCGACGCGATCATGGGCGCGCCCGGCGCGGGCTGGAAGCCGCTCGCGCGCGTGATCGACCGCGCCACCGTCGGGCTCTGCGCCGAGATGTGCGGTGGCGCGCAGAAGGTGCTCGACATGACCGTCGAGTACGCCAAGATCCGCCAGGCCTTCGGGCGACCCATCGGCTCGTACCAGGGCGTCAAGCACCGGGCCGCCGACATGCTGGTGGACGTCGAGAACAGCAAGTCCATCACCTACTACGCGGCATGGGCCATGGACGAGGGCGTGCCCGAGGGGCCGCTGGCCGTGAGCATGGCCAAGGCCTACGTCTCCGACGCCTACCGGCGCGTGTCCGGGGCGGGCATCCAGCTCCACGGCGGCATCGGCTTCACCTGGGAGCACGACCTGCACCTCTACTTCAAGCGGGCCAAGGGGTCGGAGTTCACCTTTGGTGATGCCACCTGGCATCGCGAGCGGGTGGCCCAGCTGGTGAACCTCTAGCATCGTGCTGAAGAGCTTCTAGTGGGAAGGGTCCGAGAGAAGCTGGGGCGCTGGATCAGCGGGGGAACCGAGCCCGCGCCCCCCAAGAATCCTCTCCTGTTCGCGGACCACGAAGAGATCCAGGACATCGCGCGACAGATGTCGCGCACCAAGGTCGAGCTCGACCGCTCCATCCTGACGCTCAGGAGCTGGGCCCGCGATCTCTCGCGGCGCGTGACGGAGGGAGGGGGACGGCTCGACCAGGGCCATGACCTGCGCTCCCTCGGCGAGACGGTGGGTGGGCTCGCGCACAACTTCAACAACTCGCTCGCCGCCATCCTCGCCTATACCGAGCTTCTCCTGCGCGACGCCCAGAAGGACTCGCAGGCGCACCGCCGGCTTCTCGTCGTGCGTGACGTCGCCCTCGAGGCCTCGGCGACCGTGCGCCGGCTCCAGGATTTCGTCTCGCGCCAGCCCGAGGTCGCCTTCGGTCCCGTCGGGCTCCCCGCCGTCATCCAGGAGGCGCTGGATCTCACGGCTCCGCGCTGGCGGGACGACGCCCAGCGTCGGGGCGTGGCCATCACGGTCGCCCAGGACATGGAGGCGCTGCCGCCCGTCGAGGGCATCGCCTTCGAGCTGCGCGATGCCCTCGTCCGTCTCATCCTCAACGCCGTGCAGGCCATGCCGGACGGCGGCAACCTCGGGATCCGCGCGGCGAGCGAAGAGTCGGGCTGGGTGGTCATCGAGGTGCGCGACACGGGCATCGGCATGACCGAGGAGCACTCGCGCCTCCTCACCCACCGCGCGCTGCAGGGCACGCCCACCGCGCGGGGCGGCCGCGGCCTCGCCGAGGTGGCCGAGATCGTCGAGCGACACGGAGGCAGCCTCTCCATCGAGAGCGAGCCCGGGCGCGGCACCGTGGTGCGCATGCGCCTGCACGCGAGCCGCTTCCAGATCATCCCGCCCTCGGTGGGCATGGTGGAGCCCGTGCATCCCGAGCAGGCGGCCCGCATCCTCCTCGTGGACGACGATCCGCGGCTGCTCGTCGTGCTCTCCGATACGCTCCAGGCCTGCGGGCACGCCGTCACCACGGCCTCGAAGGGCGAGGACGCGCTCGAGTTGTTCGACGCCTCCAAGCACGACGTGGTCATCACCGATCTGGGCATGCCGAGGATGAATGGATGGGAGGTGGCCGAGCGGGTCAAGGCGGTATCGCCTGACACGCCCGTCTTCCTGCTCACCGGCTGGGGCGAAGGCGTGGCCGCCCACGAGGGCAGTCAGTTCGTGGACCGGGTCGTGGCCAAGCCGGTGTCGGCCGAAGCGCTGATGGAGCAGCTGGCCGAGCTGCGCCGCTCGCGCGCTCCGGCCCCGTGACGTCGGCCGCGCCCGTCACGCCCAGGCCCGCCGCCTCCGTCCTCCTCGTCCGCCGCGGCGCGCAGGCTCCCACCGAGGTCTACATGATCCGCCGGCAGAAGAGCATGCGCTTCCTCGGCGGCTTCTACGCCTTTCCCGGCGGCAAGGTGGATCCGGACGACGGCGGCTCCGAGATCCTGGGCCGCTGTCACGGCATCACGCGTGCCCGCGCGGAGCGCCTCGTGCCCCCGGAGGGACATCTGCCCGCGCTCGCGTTCTGGGTGGCGGCCGCGCGCGAGCTGCTCGAGGAGACTGGAGTCCTGCCCGCCTGCGACGCCTCCGGGCGCCCCGTGGTGGAGGCCGATCCGGGGGCGGCGGGGCGCATCGAGGCGCTGCGGGCGGCTCACATGGCGAAGCGCGCGCCGCTGCCGGCCCTGCTCGCGGCCGAGGGATGGCATCTCGACCTGGGGTCGTTCCGCTACCTCTCGCACTTCATCACCCCGCCCTCGAGCCCCATTCGATTCACCGCGCGCTTCTTCCTGGCGCCGGTGCCGCCGGGGCAAAGCCCGCGCCTCTTTGCCGAGGAGGCCTCGGAAGGCTTCTGGGTCGAGCCCTCCGAGGGCTTCCGCCGGCATCGCAACGGAGAGTGGGCCATGGCGGAGCCGGCCGACTGTGGCCTCGGCTACCTCGCGCAATTCGACGATCTCGAGTCCGTGTGGGCCGCCCACGAGGACGGCCGGCACAAGTTCCACGGCATCCTCGATCGCGTGGAGGCGGCCGGCGTGAACATCCGCCGCGGCTCCGACGGCCGCACGCCCACGGCGTCTTGACACACCCGGGTTCCCCCCGCCTACTCTGACGACGCGCATGGCCGACTTCGCCGTGGACAACGCCGCCTCCCTCTTCATCGACCAGCCCCTCGCCGAGGGACTGGGCTCGCGCACGGCGGTGGCGACGCCGGAGCGGGCCTACACGTACGCCGAGCTGGCGGCGCTGGTGGACCGGGCCGCGCATGGACTGCGGCGCCTTGGCATCGAGCCCGAGCAGCGCGTGGGACTCCTGATGGCCGATGGCATCGGCTTCGCCACCACCTTCTTCGGCGCGCTGAAGCTGGGCGCGGTGGCCGTCCCGCTCAATACCCGCCTGGGTGCCCCCGAGCTCGGGGTGATCCTCGACGACTGTCGCGCCAGGGTCGTGGTCGCCGACCGAGAGCTGTCCCCCGCGCTCGCTCCCGCCCGCGGGGCGGCCGTGGTCGATTTCGAGACGCTGGTGCGGGGCGCTCATCAGGGCCGCGTCGCGCCCGAGGCGGTGGGCACCGACGCCATGGCGTTCTGGCTCTACACCTCGGGAACGACGGGCACGCCGAAGGCGGTCGTCCACTGCCACCGCACCCTCCTCAACTGTCACCACTACGGCCATGATGTGCTGGCCATCGGGCCCCACGACCGCGTCTTCGCGACCTCCAAGCTCTTCTTCGCCTATGCCCTCGGCAACGCGCTCGCCCTGCCGCTCTTCGCCCGCGGGAGCTGCTATCTCCATCCCGCCTGGGCCGAAGCCCCCGTCGTGCTCCAGGTGCTGCGCGACTACCGCCCCACCCTCTTCTTCTCCGTGCCCACGGTCTACGCCCGGCTCTTGCGCGCGGAGCTGCCCGCCGACGCCTTTCGGTCGACGAGGCTCTGCGTCTCGGCGGGAGAGCGCCTCCCCGCCGAGGTGTACCAGGCGTGGCGCGAGCGCTTCGGCGTCGAGATCCTGGACGGCATCGGCGCCACGGAGACGATCTTCATGTTCATCTCGAACCGGGCCGGCCGGAGCCGCGCGGGCTCGACGGGGACTCCCGTCGATGGCACCGAGGTCAAGCTCCTCGATGCGGCCGGCGAGCCGGTGGCCGATGGCGCCCAGGGCGTGCTGTGGGCCAAGACGCCCTCGACGGCGGCCGCCTACTGGAAGCGGCTCGATCACTCGAGGCGGACGTTCGTGGGCGACTGGTTCCGGACCGGCGATGTCTACACGCGCGACGCCGACGGCTTCTACACGCACTGCGGGCGCGAGGACGACTTCTTCAAGGTCGCCGGACAGTGGGTGGTGCCGGCCGATGTCGAGGCCGCGCTGATGCAACACCCCGCGGTGCTCGAGGCGGGTGTGGTCGGCGCCGAGGAGGCCTCGGGCCTCGTCAAGCCGTTCGTCTTCGTGGTGCCCCGCGATCCCGGCGCCGAGGCGGTCGCCCTCGCCGCCGAGCTGATGCGGCTGGCCGAGCGCACGCTCCCCAGTCACCAGCGGCCCCGCGAGATCCGCATCGTCGAAGAGCTGCCGCGCACGACCACGGGCAAGCTGCAGCGCTTCAAGCTCAAGGAGAAGATCTAGCCCCGTGGTTCATCACGCGATCGAGCACAAGGTGCGCTGGTCCGAGGTCGACCCCGCAGGCATCGTGTTCTATCCGCGCTTCTTCGAATGGTTCGATCTGGCCACGGAAGCGCTGTTCGACTCGCTGGGGCTGCCGTGGGTGGAGATCTTCCCCAAGTATCGCGTCGTCGGCGTGCCCATCGTGGAGTCGGGGGCGCGCTTCACCTCGCCCGTGCGCTATGGCGACCACGTGCGTATCCGCTCGACGGTGACCGAGGTCAAGGACAAGACGTTCCGCGTGGAGCACGAGGTATCGGTGGGGGAGCGCCCGTGCGCGAGAGGCTTCGAGGTCCGCGCCTGGGTGCCTCGCCATGAGGAGCCGGGCGGAGCGCTGGCCGCCGCGCCGTTCCCGGAGGACATCGCGGTTCGCCTGAAGGGACAGGGAGGCACGTACGCATGAAACCCGAAGTCGTGTACACCAAGTCGGCGCCCAAGACCGGCTTCTCCGAAGGGACGGAGTCGCCCATCGCCCAGGGCGTCAAGTGCGGGCAGTTCCTCTTCGTTTCGGGGCAGGGTCCGCTCGACCCCGCGACCAAGGAGATCGTCTCGCCGGACCTCGCCGAGCAGACCCGCGTGACCCTCGACAACGTCAAGGCCGTGCTGGAGGCGGGAGGTACGGCCATCGAGCACGTGGTCAAGGTGGGCGTCTTCCTGCGCAGCATGGACGATTTCCCCGTCTTCAACCGCGTGTTCAAGGAGTACTTCAAGGGCGTGCAGCCCGCCCGCACCACCGTCGAGGCCTCGGCGCCCCGGAAGGGCGTGAATGTCGAGATTGATTGCATCGCCTGGATCCCGTGACTGCTGACCGGGAGCCGGCAGACCGTTTCGGAGGTTTTGTGGGCAGGGCCGCTCGGTGTACCCTTGTGAGGTTTTCCCGGCCTTTTCCTTAACTGATCCCAAGCAAGGAGGAAGCTCGATGGCAAAGGTCACACGTCGCACATTCCTGGGCGGAGCCGCGGCGACGGCGGGTGTCGCGGCCGGCCCGTGGGTGCTCCGCGCCCATGCCCAGTCGGGGCCCGTCAAGATCGGCGTGGTGTTGCCGTACACGGGCGTCTACGCCGTCCTGGGCGAGAGCATCACGCAGGCCATGGAGCTCGTCTTCGCGCGCGAGAACTGGACGGTGGCGGGCCGCAAGATCGAGATGATCAAGGAAGACGACGAGATGAAGCCGCCCGTGGGCATCCGCAAGACGGAGAAGCTCATCGACTCCGACAAGGTGGACATCCTCACGGGGCCCGTGCACAGCGGCATCCTCATGGGCATGCGGGACAAGGTCCACAGCTCCAAGACCATCCTGATCGTCTC
>WNGQ01000131.1_pt1 | contig 68549 bp, 69 predicted proteins | sample 5407661 | NCBI WGS metagenome assembly WNGQ01 (sample SAMN13153382, study PRJNA577476) | soil metagenome | isolation source: 60 cm soil or saprolite under Garry oak tree replicate 2 | place: USA:California | collected 2016-06-15
CGATAGCTCAAGAGTTCCTGGATGCTCCAGAAATATCGGTCAAGCCACTGGCCATCGCTGGAGTGAGTCGCACTTCTCCCCGTCGTCCCTGAGCTTTGGCGGCTCGTCGACTCAACTCATGATGATTATGGTTGGCGAAGAAGTCACCTTCTCCGCCACCGCCGAGTAGCCGGGAGGCATTGCTGCCTCCAAGCCCTCTAAGAACGGCACGAGCAAGTTTCCCTGCATGCCGCTCAAGCCTTTCTAACGCCCCGTAAGGGACGCGGCTTCGTTACGGTTAAACCCTGGCGATGAAGTCGTTCATGGCAATCAGGATGGAGGAGCACACGATTGCTCATATCCTCTCTGCCTCCCAGGCTCCGCCAAACGATATGGTGGCAGTGCCACCCGGTCAGTTTAGTGATTTTCTGATTGCAGAGCGGACAGAGACCGCCTTGTTGTTTCCAGAGAGAGAGTAATTTTCGTTTCCCTTTGAGGTTGTGTGCCATTTTCACATGAAGACGTTTTTCAAAGTACGTCTCCCATTCAGGGTCATAGGGATTAGCTTCACTCTGGATTTTGACATGTCGTTCGATGGAGACGCTTTTTGCCTTGAACAAGCGAATGGGCTGGAATGTCCCATCTTGTCCAAGGATTTCTCCATGAAAGACCCAATTTTGCCCTTCAATAGACGTGAAGTATTTCTTCTTAATCCATTTGAGGGGTTTCTTTGGGTGTCTCCTTTTTGCCCATTGCCACAACGTGCAGAAGATGGCGTGGTCCACTTTCGAGAAGGTTTCTTTACTCACCACATGCCGGTGGTAATTCGCCCATCCCCGAATTTTGGGGTTCAGTTGGGCGATGAGATTTCCAGCCGTGGCTTGTTTGTTTGCCTTCACCACCTTTCGGATATCCTCCAGAAAGGTCTGAATGTTCTTTCGGGAGGGCGTAATGAGCAGTTTTCCCTGGTATTTTCGCAGGTGCTGCCCCAGAAAGTCAAAGCCATCCTCAATGTGGGTGATGAGGGTTTTCTCTAGTGAGAGTTCCAGTCCCCGTTCTCTCATGAAGGTTTCCACGAGAGGTTTGACCTCGTTTTCTCGCGACCTCTTTGGACTTGCCAGTAAAGAGAAAATCGTCGGCGAAACGCACAAAGTTGATTTTCTCTTTACTGCTTTTTCGAGGGGGCTTCGGGAATTTCTCCCGGAGCTTTTTCTCGAGCCCATCCAGAGTCATATTGGCGAGCACAGGTGAGCAGATTCCCCCTTGCGGGGTGCCCTCTTGCGTGGCATGGAGGATGTCTTTGTCGATGAACCCGGCTTTGAGCCATTTTCTCAGAATGGTCTTGTCCATGGGAATGTGGGCTAAGAGCCATTCATGTGAAATCCGGTCGAACGATCCGACAACTCAATACCCTATTCAAGAACCCAGATGAAAAAGATCCAACCGAGATCGAGGTTGTTGATCCCACTCATCCCCTGTTTGGGCGTCGTTTCCCACTGATCTCAGTGAGTTCACCCTTGCATGGACCAGGGAATGTGTTGGTCTCCTATCGAGAGTATATGGTCTTGCGACTGCCTGTGGCCTCAACTACACTGGCCTCATCTCGGCCCGTCAACTCCACCAAACTTACGTACGCAGCCGTCAAGGAACTCCTGACCATCGCCGAGGATTGCGAGGCCCTCAATGCCCTCTCAGCCAAGCCAGATCTGGAAGCGTCTTCCACCAGAACTGCAACGTCAGATCAGCGACGAACTCTCGTCGATCCTAGAGGAGGTACTCAATGAGCAGATCCGAACTGGTGAGTCCTCAGCACCTACAACGCAAGGCACTCATCTACATCCGACAATCCACTCCCCATCAGGTCCTCTCCAATCAAGAAAGCCTGCGCCTGCAGTACGCGCTGCAGCAGCGAGCCATCGATCTCGGCTGGAGGCCGGAGGACATTGAAATCATTGATGCTGACCTGGGCATGACAGGAGCCAGTGCCTCTCATCGGGTGGGTTTTCAAGAAGTGGTGACCAAAGTGACGCTCGGTCAGGTTGGGATTATCCTTTCTATCGATGTGACCCGCCTTTCTCGCAATTGCTCGGATTGGTATCCCCTCCTCGATGTCTGTGGTTATCGGGGCTGTCTCATCGCTGATCGAGATGGCATTTATGATCCTGGTTCTGCTAACGGGCGCTTGCTTTTGGGCCTCAAAGCCCACGAGATACGCACCGAGATGAAAGCAAGCAGGCAATAAGAAGACCGAGCACCTTTCTCGGAAGTGGAAGAACGAAAAAGTGGAGTGGAAAAGAGAGACGAATAGACGTTGGTGGATATGGAAGATGGACCAAGCAGAAGGTCTCCAGAAAGAAGAAGCGAGCGGTATTTCCGAGAGGTTATGCAGCCGTCACCACATCAAAGCCAAAGGACTGGGCAAACCAGACTGGCAGACCATGGATGGTGACGCACAAGTGGGGGAGCGGTAGGGGAGCGAGCATTGCGAGCGAGACGGTGCTTCCAACTGAGCCGCCAATGGGCCCGTTGTGCTCTGGTTTGCCCATCCTGTGGTTGAACCTCCTCTCCCGCCACGGACTCAACCGGGCCAAAGGCAAGCAGAACGGTTTGCGTGCGCAGCAGATGGAACCATCGTCGCCGGATCTCAGAGCGCTCCCAATCTCCCCAAAGCACTGGGCGAGAAGGCACAGGCTCATCGGATACAGGCTCATCGGGTGTTGAGGCGGTGGAAGAGAGGGGCCAGAAAACAGCGCTGACCCGTCGCGGTTTGATGGTGGATGTGCCGTTTTCTTGACACTGTGCGCGCAGAGGGCAGGAGCGGCAATGGCCGATACGGGCGGCAGAGAGGACCCGCAAAGAGCCATCGCGCTCTGGTCGACGTTCCTGAGGGTAAAGAGGGTGATTGGCTGGACAGCGTAAGGTTCCATCGGGGAAAAGACGGAAATCGGCTCCTGCAAATCCTTTGGTGTAGGATTGGCGTGCCCACTGAGCAGGCCCAGACGACACTGCCTCCTCGCCTTGAGAAGGTGCTTCACCTTGAGAAGGCCCTTCGCCTTGAGAAAGGGCTTCACCTTGAAAAGGCCCTTCGCCTTGAGAAGGTGAAGCACCTTCTCAAGGCTCAACCACCTGAGAATAGGGCAATTCCGTCAAACGCATGGTGGTAGCAGACACGTGCTGTCCCAACTCCAAGCGCAGATTCCAGATCCATTGCGAGAGGATTTGCCAGAACTCTTGCCGGAAGGCGCGTATGAGAAACCCAGCGGTCTGGGTCTTGCTCTTGATCTTCATCTGCCAGCACGGTCTCAAAGGACCCTCGATGGGAAGCGCGAGATCAAGAACATCGGCGGGAGTGAAGGCGTTTGGCGCGACGGTGGTGAAGAACTGCTCATAGACCGTCCCGTTGCGTCGCGCACCGATGCAAGGTGAGGAGGCACTAGCGGGATGAGCGGCCAGAAGCATGCGTACCAGGGGTCCTGTAGGCGTGAGCGCAATCTCCAGGCAATCGAAGAGTGCCCGACTGGCCCCGGATTCCGGATGCGTCGTCTCTTGATCGGGCGGGCGTCGCAAACGCGCGCTCACGGCAGGCAGGTCCACCAGGTGATACTGCCTCCCGCGCACCACGACCCCGGGTCCGCCAGGGGCGAGGAGATCGGCAAGAGGAGCCGCATTGCCATACAATCCGTCCAGACGAGTCAAGACGTGGGAGAGGGGAAGAGAGAGCGAGGTGGCAGAGTGGGTGATCACGGCTCGGGCACGCAGCAATTCCCCCCGGTAATCGCCATTTCCGGCGTTTCCAAACGTGGCGAGCCACTGGTGCGTGTGAGCTTGGAGCACCGTGGTTCGCGTGCGCACGACTTCTCCACGCTGGCGTCCCAGGTACTGAAGGCGGCAGAGACCAAATCAAAGCGGCGATGGGGCGCAGGAAGGTCTCTTGTCTCTGGAAGCGCGCGTTGCCTGGCTGCCTGTTTTGTTCCATCGACGTCCACTACCGTCCAATGGGCTCCCAGGCGATCCCAGAGCCCACCAGGTGGGGAGGCGAACGGAGATCGTGCCACCAGATCGCGCCTCGAAAGAGCGTGCGCCGTGCCTCTACAGGCACGGGATCAAGAGCTGCAAGAAAGCGGGAAAGCGTCGCGGGATGAGGCAGGTCCGCTCTCCCAAACAGCGCCATGAAAGACGCGAGCCTACGGATGGAGTCGGTGATAAAAGGCCTGAAGCGTTCGTTCCCCGCTCACGGCGTAGCCCATGAGCATCACGGCAAAATCAAGCACCTCGTAGTCACCCATCCGAGCGCGAGCAAACTGCACCCGCTCCTGGATGGCTTTCAGGAGGCCAAACTGGCTCAAGACATGAGCGAGAACGGCCACTTCGCCCAGCCATGAAGGCGTGGAAGGAACGGATGTTGGGGCAATTTGGATATGAACTCTCGGGTGTGTCATACTTTTTCGGTGTCTTCTTTCTCGGGAAAAGAAACAATGTTGATATTTCCCTTGTAAAGAAGACACAGTTCTTGTCTCTTTTGCCAGTTTCTCGACGATTTACCCCCTCCCAATCCTTGTTACATAATCTCGTTGCCTATCTCGTGGGCTAGTGAAGCCCAAGCACATTGCTCTTTTTGCTTCGTTGAAAAGACCTTCCAGTAGTGAGCCTTCTTTTCCTTTCAGAATGCTGCACGTACACTAATAAGAGCATAAGCAGTATCCTGGATGGAGACATAATCTTTACTTAACCGCCATTAGCAGATACATTTCTCTCAGGGCATAGTGGTCGTAGGTGTATTAGAATTTTGTGCTCTATACTGCGTAATATCAAAAGTGGCCAGACGCTGGATATTATAGTGGATCTGGATCACCCCTTCCTCTACACTCCCCGTATCGGGATCGATACGACCAGCGAAAGCAGACAAAGCCTCATCTGCCATGATATCCAGCAAGTTGTCCCGCGTCGTTGGCTGTGCCAATTGCGTAGATGACATGGGTTCGAGCTGTTGAGCGTTTTTGCGCACGCTGATGAGCCATTGTTCGACGTTCTTCACGGCAGTGTCGATCTTTATAGCTAACTTCCGTTGATCCGGTGTTGAGCCGGAGGACTGGATCAGGGCGTTCAGATGAAAATCGATCGTGTATAAGAAGCCATGCATGCTCGCTTGTGGATCCACGTCAAGCAAACCAATCTCTGCATTCACTTTGTTGACGTAAACTGGCTCATGGGGAGCATCATTCTGGACAAAAGAGAGACCATCGAGGTAATCGAGAATGCGCACGATGTGCCGATGCAACAGAGAAAAGTCACGTACTTGCCAGTCATCTCTGGCACTCACCGACCACTCCAGAACCTTTTCGGTGTTTCGGAAAAACCAGATGTCCAAACCACCAGGTAACCCAACGGCTTTCAGTTCAGGTGCTTCCGAAAGGAGGTGACGTAGGTGATCAACGACCCCTAGGTTTTCCATACTTCCCATATCATTCGACGAGGTCGGGGACACGTTCATGGGACCGGTTGGCTGAGGAAACTGAGAATAGTAACGCCAGGTACTGAGATCGGGCGAAGGAATATGTGGTAGTACTGCCGCATCTTCCTCAGTGATTAAAAAGCGGCTGGTGGTTGCAAGTAGGTTGGTGTGGTGGGGATCCCGGTAGAGATCCCGGATGGTTCCATTAGTGACTGGAAGTCTCCCTAACAAAACAGGCACCCCTATAGTATTGTTCATATCTGGCTCTAACCAACCGTAGTAGCTTTTCCCCATAGCAGGGTCAGCAACGTTCGAGAGGTCGATTTGCAATTCATCAGTGATCCCCTGGTTATTGGTTTCACTTGCCTGACCACTACTGATGAAGAAGGCGTGTCCCAGGATGTGCTGAGTGGTCAGAGCTAGACTACTTCCACCCCGGTGAGGAAGCAAGTAGAACAGGCTGCTTGAGCCCAACAAGAGAAGAATCAAGGCTGCAACCAATCCAATGACGATCCATCTTCTGCGCTTCTTGGATGCAGGTGAAGATGGAGAGACGGGCACAGGCGGAGCCGTACCTACTGATGGCGGCAACGGTGGTGTAAGAGGCGAGCGGGTAAGGGACTGCTCGAAAAGGGGAAGGGCAGGCGTCTTGTTCGCAGCTTTCAGAAGGGCACCCTCTCCACTGTTGGATACAGCTAACGGGGGTCCCGAGAGGGATGCAGGCTCTACCTGCGCAGCAGGTAGAGCTGGCGGCATCGATGTTGAAGGTGAAACCAGCTGAGTTGGTGGCTGAGACAACGCTTGGCGAATATACGTGGGGCTGTACATGGCCTCCGGTGGGTAGCTGGGTACATTCAGAGCTTCTGGAACAGGGAGATTGAAGGCTTCAGCCAAAGCCGCAACCATGGCAGAGGCGCTAGAGAAACGTGCCATTGGGTCTTTAGCCAGAGCACGCAAGATGACGGCTGTCAGAGCAGGAGAAATGGCAGGATTGAGGAGGCTGGGAGCAGGAGGTGTCATGCTGACATGCTGCATCATGATTTCATGCGGGCTACTCCCGGAAAAAGGCTGGACACCAGTACACATTTCGTAAAGAATGACGCCAAGCGAGTAGATGTCGCTGCGCTCAGTTCCTGAAGAACTGGTCATTTGTTCCGGTGCGATATAGAGCGGAGTCCCGAGCCACCAACCACTGAGGGTATTTGAGGTCCCTCCCAGGAGTTTCGCAATGCCGAAGTCCGAGAGAATAGGTTCGCCCATGGGATTGCGAGAAGTATGGCGTTTGTCCAGCAAAATGTTCGCTGGTTTAATATCGCGATGGATCATCCCTTTCTGATGAGCATAATCAATAGCTTGGCTAATAGGAGTTAAAAGCTGAACGATCGTAGCTGGCGAAGGGAATTGGCTTTTGCGAGAGGTGTTGCGGATAAAATCTGCTAAGGTTTGACCTTCAACGTAATCCATGACCATATAAAGAACAGCATCACCCGATTCGGACAGGTGCGAGACGCTGAAGTCGTGAATTTGGACAATGTGAGGGTGGTGAAGTGAAGCAATGAGTTCTGCTTCGTGTTGAAAACGAGTGACAAAGGAGGGATCAGCCTGAAGATCGGCACGGAGAATCTTAATGGCAACATAGCGTTTCAGTTGAGTGTCTAAGGCCTTCCATACCTCAGCCATGCCTCCACGTCCCAAACGCTCCTGTAATTCATATTTGCCAAGCCGTCGTGGGGTTGTACTCATAGCAGGCTCTCCTCTTAGAGGTTCCTGAAGCTATCAACCTATGCAACTACGTACTACGTTGTCTCTATCTTTGCTTAGGCATGGTTCAAATGAACTTGACACTTTTCTGCTCATACGAGGTAAACATTGTCAAGCAAGATTGCCTCTCTTGAACCTTGCCTTACTTAAGAAGCGATCAGTATTACTGTCAAAGAACTATAGATAAATGGAGAAAGGATTATGCCTTCCTTAAGGATAAAGCAAAAACTTGAGCTTGTCAATAAAAAACTGCACTGGAGACTAAAAGGTACAACCCCTTTCTTGTACACCAGCATCATATGGTGCGTGCTTTTCTATTCATGCAGGATAGCCGTTTAATGTGTTGACCCGGACGATCTCGCGCCTGGTGGCATCACCGCTTGAGACAGATTGGACTTGATCAGGGCAGTTTGCCCTTACCTCACCCATCGAACAGCCTGCGCTGCTCGTCATTAGTAAAGTGTCTCATCAAACCATTCGCATATTACATCAGCCGCTTCTTTGGGGTGTGAAAGCATCCAATAGACGCTGCCATCGACTTCGACCAACCGTTTCTTCACATTGGGCAGCCGATGGTATAAATCTTCCAAATACTCGACGAACGCAGGTCCCCCAAAACCTCTCAGAGCAACCAGGAACATGGTAGGAATCTGTAATGCCGTCAGGGGTTGTGGAGGAGGCGTCACAAGCAGGGACATGATCGCAGAAAGGGGATACCATGTATCGAAATCAGGATCGTGGAGATAGCCTTCTCTCACGAGCCGGGTTTCTACTTCTCGATTTCCTTCCTTTGTGTCTATTAATTCTTTCCAATCGAGGTACGATGAAATGGGCAATTTCACATATGGAAATATTCTGAGGAGAAGCTTTGCAAAAGGAAGGATGATTTTTCGCCTTTGAGCAGCGCCTTTGCCTTGCAGAATGGCTGCTCGAAACTTTTCTTCGGTCAGTATGGCCGGGGCGTTTTGGAACACGACGCTTTTCATCAGGCTCTGGGTCAAAGCCAGGTAAAAGACGACATAGCCACCCAATCCTTCAGCGAATACCCCGATTCGGTCATTCCAATGGGTTGCAATGTGCTCTAGCGCATCTTTGTGGCGAGGCATGAGTTCACGAATGGTAGAACCACCATGCTTCGGCATAAGAAACACATTATATCCTCTCAGATGCATGAGATAGCCCAGTTCGGCGAAGACATACGCATGACCGCCCGACCCTTGAGAAATCAGGAGAGTGGGAGCGTTCTTCCCCTCTTCAAAGTAGATGAGCTCGAAACGCGTAGCGCCCGAAAGGAAAGTGGTTCGTTGCAGGTGTCTTTCAACCTCGTCTGCGTCTGTTTCCTGCACATACGTGTGCCAGTAGCTTTGTCTCATGGTTTCACCACTCTCTCTTGCTATCGTTTCAATGCTTGCTTGTTCATATCCCAGCTTCCTTCGAACTCCTCCCAGAATCCGCTGCGCCTGAGAGTGGCGAGGAGCGCGGAAGGTTGGACGTGATCAAAGGCGCTTTGCCTGCTGCGGTTTTGGGGATGCTGGTCACACGCTGCACCTCCACGCGCGGGACAATGGTCCCTTGCTCTCGCAGCGCCTGCTGCAAGGTATCCGCGAGCATTTCGTCATCAAACTCGCCCCGTACACCACTCAGTAGTACTCGCAAACCATCAGTCTCCTGTATCACCTGCCAGCCACTGACCGGGAGCGTATCCATAACGCGACTGAAGACCAGCGGATGCACGTTCACCACCTCACTGGCGACACCTGGAAAAGACAGAACCTCCTCCACACGCCCTTGTATATCGTCGATCAGTGCGAAGGGGTGCCCAGAAGGGCAAGGTGCGGTCGCCAAGCGTACACTGTCACTCAACTCATAGCGGATCAGCGGCTGCGTGTGATTGAAGAGCACGGTTATGAGGAGTTTGTCACCGTAGACGCCTGGTGGCACCGGGCGGTTGTCCTGGTCTACGACCTCGAAGATCACGAGATCTTCCATGAGATGCATCCCTCGGTGGTGGCTGCACTCAGCGGCAAGGCTGCCGCTTTCGGTGGCTGCGTACTGGTTGAAGAGTCGCTCACCCCAGGCCTGCACAATACGCCGCCGTGTTTGCTCCGTGAGCACCTCAGAGCTGGTGAACACAGCACGCGGGGTGATCTGCAGGCGTCCTGCAAGCTGCTCGTCTGCCAGGATGCGTGCCATGGAGGCGTAGGCAATCAGTGCTTCCGGTTGCCAAGCATTGAGGCGCTTTACGATGGTTTCTAGTGGCTCGCTCGCCGCTATGCGCAGTTCCGGCATCCACCAGCTATGTGCTGTCGCGTTGACCCGCGTCGACATATGGAAGGGGGTGGTCGAGGCGATCGTCGCCGTTTTGACGTGGTGAGTCAGGTCTACTTTGATGCCCGCCCATTCGCGTGTACGGGCAAATGAGGTTAGCACTGTCGTCCACTCAGCGCGATTGAAGAGGAATATTCCGGGATGGCCGCTGCTCCCCGAGGTGGCGTTGACCCAGTAACGCCCAAGGAAGCGCTCATCGCCGGTAAGGCTCCTCGTGTGCGTCTTCACCTCCTCCAATCGAATGGCGCGGTCCGTCACCAGTTCGTCAAAGTGTTCCATCAGCGTCGCTTTCGTGAGCACCGGAAGCTCCTGCAATGGAGCGTCGGTTAGCCCCTGGTGGAACCGTTGGTAGAAAGGCGAATGGGTGTACGCATAGTCACGCAGACCTCGTAAAGCGTCTGCCTGATGGGCCTCCAGTTGCTGGTGCGTCCAGTGATCTCGTGAGCGCAGCTGCCGCATCTCTGCTAGGACACTCAAAACGATTTGAATACTCATATTGCCCTCCCATTGTCCAGCCATTTCAGTGTGAAAATCGCTCTTTTATTGAGAAACAGCCTTCAGGAACTGCTGAGGTTCTTCTAAAAACTCGTTGCGGCAGCCTCGTGAGCAGAAGTAGAAGGGCTGCCCTTCCCACTCCGTCGGAACGGCTTTCTCGCGTTCGATCTTCATCCCGCAGACCAGGTCGGTAGCCATCGTCGCCATCTCCTTGAACGCTCCATCTTCCAGCCACAGCACGCGATCGGCGATGTCCTGGATACGCTGATCGTGAGACACGATCACCACACTGCGGCCCTGCTCTTTCGCGATAGCCTGGAGCAAGCGCATGATCTCATGCCCAATCTTTGAATCCAGGTTGGCCGTTGGCTCATCAGCCAGAATGAGAGCAGGGTCGTTCACCAGGGCACGGGCGATGGAGACCCGCTGCTTTTCCCCACCAGAAAGGTGCTCCGGGAGGAAATGCAGTCGCTCGCCCAGTCCCAGTTCGGTGAGGAGAGCAGCAGCCCGTTTCCTGGCCTCACTGCGCTTCGCGTCGGCAAGCTCTGCCACAAGTGCGACATTATCCAGGACGGTAAGTGCCGAGAGCAGGTTGAAACTCTGGAAGATGAAGCCAATTTGATGCAGACGGATGGGAGGTAAGTGTCTTTCTGTCAGGGTGCTGAGCACCTCGCCGTTCAGTTGAATGCTTCCCTCCGTCGGTTTGAGCAAGGCCCCCATCATCTGGAGGAGCGTCGTCTTGCCAGACCCGGATGGTCCCATGATTAGGACAACCTCACCCGGGGCCACCTCAAGCGAGACATCACGGACGGCCTGGACTTGGGTGGCACCAGAGCCGTACCGTTTGGTGACCTGTGTCACTTGCAATGTTGAGTTCTTCGTCATGTTCATACTCCTTTGAAGACCAGAGCCGGGTCAAGTCCGGCTATTTGCCGAATGGGGAGAAGTGCAGAAAGTGCCGCGATCACCAGCGACACGACACCAACCTTGAGTAATGATGCGCTACTGATTTGCAGTGCCAGGTTGGAACCCAGGCTCGCTATGATGACTGAGAGCAGGAAGGTAATCGTCAGTGCCAGAGAAAATCCTAACACAACACTGGAGAGTGCCTGTGCCAGAACCGTGCCATACAGGTACCGATTGCGAGCCCCTACTGCTTTCAGGATGCCATACTCTTGCCTTCGAGACAGCGTGGCAATATACACTGTGAGTGCCATTACCGCCAGTCCAACCAGGAATCCCACCAGGTTCATGGTGGTGATTAAGTCGGTCACCATGTCCTTGACGATTTTCCGTTCCTGTGTGGCAAATGCCTCCCGTGATTGGGCGGTCACACCCGTCACCTCTTGTTCGATGCGTGTTGCCACAGCTTCTGGTGAAACGCCCGGTTTGACTTTCACGAGCACAAAGCTCACAGTCGGCATAGTTGCACCGATGGATGCAGAATCGCCCATCTGCATGTTCCCACGGATGCGTGCAAAGTCGTCCATGGAGAGGCCCTCGGTTCAATCACAATCAGGAATTGTGGACGCAGTGTCATGATCAGTTGCGCCGCGACCAAAGCCAGCCCTATGCCGATAATCGATCCTACGATGGCAACAAGTCCCGCCTGGATAGTCACAACACGATAGAGTATCCTATTGCGTGCCCCAATTGCTTTCAGCACGCCATACTCGCGCTGCCGTTCGATGGTCGAGGTGTAGATAATCAACCCGACGACGAGCACGCCGACGAGGAAGGCAATAGTGACCATCAATTGAAGTGGTGCGCTGTAGGCGCGGTTGAGCAGGGTGACATCATTGGCAATCAACTCACTTTTGAGCAAGACTTGCGTGCCAGGCAGCGTGCTCAAGTGATCACGCACGGTCGAGGCCTCGATGCCATTCTCTGGGGTGACCAGTAGAAAACCGGTTGCGCCAGGGGCTAGCAGGAGCTTTCACTAGTAGGTTTTTTGGAGAAGAGGCGAAAGATGGCCCAAATCGAAAGCAAGAGCGGCTTTTCCGACAATTCGGTCGTATTCTCAAGCCTGTATTGCCTCTTAAAAGATACATTTCCACCTTTTTCGTGCGGTCGTCCAAAAAACCTACTAGTGAAAGGCTAGCAGGAGGGACTCTGCCGCCGTTTTACGGACGAACATGAAACTCATCATCCAAGTGCTTGTACCTGCGGATAGCCCGACCACAGTGAAGGTACGATTCAGCACAGGAATTGTGTCTCCAGGCGCAATTGAATGCTGCTCGGCCAGCACCTTGTCCAGCACCATCTCATCATCTGCGCGAGGTTCGTGCCCGTCGACCAGGTTCCACGGCCCGCCTCCAAACCGGGAGTCATAGCCGATCATATCGACAAATTGCTTCTGTCCATGGAGCTCGAAGTAGATTGGTTGGGTGAGGATGGGTGCCACCTTTGCGACTCCTAGCGTATTGCGCACTACGTCAGTCGTACCAGGTGGAAGGAGCGAACTGGAAGCAATAAAATTTTTCACGTCCTTCCGCGCGACGACCACCGAGCCGGGGGCATGATCGAGGTAGGTTGAGGCTGCCCGATCTACTCCTAGCAGAAAGCCATTCAAGATCAGGATGAGCATGATGGCCAATCCAACTCCAGCGATACTGAGAGTCGAACGCAGCTTATCTTGGAAGAGATTATGGTAAGCAAGTGACATTTTTAAGCTCCTTTCTCACCAGTGGTTCGACTCACCGCAAGCTCGGTACACCGGCTCGGAAGCCTGCATGTTCAACAACTTTTATAAGGCGATCTGGATCAGATAGGATGGGGTCATACTCGACATATGCCATCTCTGTTGCAGGATTGACGTAAACATACACCACCCCTGCTGTCCGAGCAAGCGCCCGCTCGACGATGAGTACACCTCCTCCGCCACAACTCAAGTCGTAAATGGGTAGTGTGATACGTTGGTTCTTCATAGTTGCATTCTCTCTTGCCTGTCTCATGCAAATCGTAATACGTAATCATCTACTAACGATTATCAGACATATTTCTGAGGCAAAGTTGAGGCAAAACTGATGGAATGCTGAGGAAGTTGGGTAGTATGGGAGGCTACGGACAGAGACAGAGAGGCAGGTACACTGTAGCGGTTGTACCCTGACCTAACAGGCTCTCGAGCGTTATGGTGCCATCATGCTGCTCGACGATCCAGCGAGCAATCGGCAAACCAAGACCGGTGCCCCCGGTATCACGGCTGCGGGCAGGGTCGGCACGATAGAACCGCTCGAAGACCAGTGGCAAGTCTTCCGGCGCGATGCCAACCCCAGTGTCACGAACCACGATTTCAACGTCGGTCTCTCGACGATGTAATCCAAGTGTGGCCCGTCCCGTAGCAGGCGTATATTTGAGCGCGTTGTCAATGAGGATCAACAGCAGTTGCTTGAGGCGGTCCTCGTCCCCTTCGACCCTGGCAGGCTCAAATGGATCGAGGGTGAGTGTCTGGCCCTGGGAAAGGTGCCGTGCTTCTTTGTATGCCTCGAGTACCACTGCGTCAAGGTCAACAGGACAACGCTTGAGAGACACACCCGCGTCGGCCCGTGCTAACACCAGCAGATCGGCGACCAAACGAGAAAGACGTGTGGATTCACGCTCGACTTCAGTCAGGGCCTCTTCTCGCTCTGCCTCGGGCATGGCTCGGTGGCGGCGAAGCAGTTCCAGGTTGCCCTGGATTGCGGTGAGCGGGGCACGCAGTTCGTGTGAAGCATCCGAGACGAAACGCTGCTGGGCACGGTAGGCGACCTCGAGACTCACCAGCATCTCATTGAATGTGCTGGCAAGCCGACCAAGTTCGTCCCGGTGAGATGGTGCTTCGATGCGGGACGAAAGATCGTGCGAGAAGGTAATCGTTCGTGCCGTCCGGATCATCGTATCAACAGGACGTAATGCACGGCCCGCGATGGCCCAGCCCCCGAAAAGGGCGAGAGCCAGGCCGGTGAGGGCTAACTCCGGTAAGAAGACGCGAACGGTTTGCATCTCGGCGTCCACCCGCCCAAGAGGCGTCACGGCTTCGATGTACCCGGATGGGGTTCCCGTGGTGTGAAGCGGGAGCACATAGATCCGCCAGCGCTGTCCCGCTACCACGAGCAGACCAAAAGCACCACCAGGATCAGGAGTAGCGGGCGACGCCAGTATGGGAGGTATGAGCTGGGTCACCACGTCGTATGCTGGACCGGCAGGTGCGTAGAGCACCGCGTGCGGATTAACGGACGGGAGGGCTTCCGTGCCAAGTGTACTTTCCTTGAGTACCCCATCAGCGCTGAAGAGACGGAGCGCAAGCTCCAGGCCATTTCTTCCCTGGACAAGGTGAGGCTCTCCGTCTCCGCTTGTGGCCTCGGCAGCTGCGTGGTCAATGCTCACCAGCAGGGTACGGTCGAGATCGTCATATGCTCCGCGTGTGTGGATAGTATAGCTCAGGAGCGTGACGAGCCGCAGGATGACGGCGAACAACGCTCCGTAACACAAGGCCAGGCGCAGGCGAATCGACATAGCCTAACTCTCCCGCAGCACGTAGCCAGCGTTACGGATTGTCTGGATCAACCGTGTTTCACCCTCGGCCTCTAACTTCTGCCGCAGTTGTTTGACATAGACCTCCACCACATTCCCATCGAAATCATAGCCCCAGACTCGGTCGAGCAAGACATCCTTGGAAAGCACCTGCCGCGGATGGAGGAGAAATTCCTGGAGCACTTTGAATTCGAGGGTTGTGAGCGGAACTTCACGCTGGCCTCGATGGACAACGTGGCTGCCGGTATCCAGGGTGAGATCAGCGAAACGCAAAACTTGAGGATGATCCAGCCGTCGCCGCCTCAGCAGCGAGCGTACGCGAGCGAGCAAGACCTCAAAGGTAAAAGGTTTGGTCACGTAGTCGTCGGCACCAGCCTCAAGTCCCTGCACCTGGTCATCGGGGGCATCCTTGGCTGTCAGCATGAGCACGGGCAGGTTGTCGTCAGCCGCTCTCAGACGCCGCAACACCTCAAAGCCGTTGAGGCCAGGCATCATCACATCGAGGATTACCACGTCTGAGGGACGCTCTCGTGCAATAGTAAGCCCCTCGACCCCTGATTTGGCCGTCTCAACAGCAAATCCCTCATAGGATAAGCCGCGTTTCAAAAGGCTTATAACGGCTGCATCATCGTCAATTACCAGAATGTGCTGCATCAGTGCTTTCCACCTCTCAATGCCAAGAATAAAAGCTTTCATAAGCACATTCTATGGCAGGGAAATCACAGTGCTATCACAATCTTATTCAAGCGTATCACATTGTCCTCACAGCGAAAGAGAACAGGGGGACAAGGATTTTTCAGGCAGCCATCAGCGAGTACTCAGCACAGCCTCAGCAAGGGGAGCTATACTCAAATGAGAAGCTCTAAAAAGTCAGAGCAAATGCGATAGAGAGAAAGGGAGGTTTTCGACCATGACTCCACTACTGTTTCATGTGATGATGCTCGCGCTGGTTGCGCTAAAGGTGCTTGTTGCGCTGGTGATACTCAACTGGATCGCTCGCGAACCGAAGAGGGCTGTGGCTACAGCCGCTTATTCCCACGAAATGAAGATGGAAGTTTCTGCATACCTGTGCCCAACATACAAAGGAAAGGGGAACAAAAGGAGCTTTAGGGGCAAACAATATTGTGTAAAACAATCACGGTTTCTCCATCGCTCTCTGAGAGAGTATTTGCTCAGCGGGCGCTTTGTGACCCGATCGTGATTTCACTGACAGGTATTGTGATGGAGACGTGATGTGGGTGGCTCATAATGGGAGAGAGCATGATCTGGGCAGGACCTTGCTCTTGCTCGAATGTGGACATGCAGGAGACGAAGTTGCTGCTGGCACGTTTGAGCAAACGCCAGAGCGACCGGCGACGCACGCGCGTGCGTCGCTTACAGAAGGAGAGATCGTATGAAATATCGACTCGTTTTAGGATTGTTCCTGGTGCTGTTCCTGCTGCTTCTGGCCGCCTGCGGAAGCAGCACAACTCCCTCTTCTGGGCAGGGTCAAGCAACTCCTTCAGGGTCTCAAACAGTGCAAGTGACCCTCTCTGACAACAAGGTCGAATCTTCCCTGACCACCTTTACTGCTGGCATGCCCTACCACTTTGTTGTCATGAATACGGGACAGGTGGCTCACCAATTCGCGATGACGCCAATGGGAATGGATATGGAGCATATGTCGGTGAATGAGATGCACCACTCAGCACTCTACATGTATGACAGTGTCGCACCCGGTGAGACCAAGACGTTTGATTACACCTTTGCCATGTCTTCTGCAGGGCAGAGCTTTGAGTTTGCTTGCGGCACTCAAGGGCACTATGGAGCTGGAATGCAACTCCCTTTCATGGTCAACCCTCACAGCTAGTGACGAAACGATAGCTCTGGTTTGGCAAAGATGATATGCTCTAGCGTTGCAGTAAGCCCATGCAAGCTGTTGCCAGACGCGACGAGCAAGCATGCCTCACAGTCAACGATTGGATTGCGCAGAGAGGCCTGGGGGATATCTTCTACTCAGGCCTCTCTTCCTTCTTAGGGGAATGCTACATGCTACTCACTGTTGATGTTTGAGTGCCGGTCGGGCGTTTTGCTCCTCAGCACTCAAACGCTACCACCGGTACCTAACCATTCTTCAGTGCCTGGATCACCATCTGCGCGTGCATCACCAGATGCTGTGCATGCATCGGGTCGATGTGCTTGCCGGCCTGGGCTTGCACCTCGTGGATAAATGCCCTGAGATCCTTGATAGCTTGTGAAGTGTGCCCGTCTTCAAGGGCCTCTTCAGCAGCATCAAGTTTGGCGAGCAGGCTGTGAGCCACTCCCTGGCTCGTAATGAATCCCTGACTTGCGGCGTGCTCGACGCACGTCTCCAAGGAATCTATGGTTGGGGCGTGTACACACTCATCGGTCGTCTGTGCTCGCGCTGTTCCAGGGGTGAGCAGATTGAACCCGACAAATGCCACCAGGGCAACAAATACTACTGCTGTTACTACAATGCCTCGTTTCATCTTCGAATGTCTCCTCTCAAAATAACTCGCTGCGTCCATTTCTCACAGAGCCCCCAACTCCCTCAAGCGGTGCTGGCGGTCACTATGCTGGAGTATACAGCACTCATCTCACAAAATCATCACAGGTATACTTTTCCCCGTCACGAAGTCGTCACGATTTCACCCATCTCTACTAAAAGAGCCAAAGGACTGCTCACTCTGTGCTTGTTCTGCATAGAGCAGGTCCGAAAAATTGGAGAACTTGAGAAACCATAGCACCTGCGAAAACGATATTCAGGCTCTTGTGCTACTATAACCCTCATTACTGAGACTACGCTGAGTATGCGCTGATGAAGACCTGAGGGATCTCCATCAGCAGGAACGCTCTTCCTAATCACGCACGCCACCCGAATCTGTCTGCCATACGACCAGATGCTCCCATCGCTACGGTGCGGAATGCACAGCGCCCATATTGGCTACCTACAGACGAGGTCCACCCATTGCTTCTGATGAGCATGCCTCAGGCAATCATCAGGAATGCCTCAGCTACGCCTCAGAAATGACAGATAGAATGACAGTAGAAGTCAGGCACTTGATAAGTTTCATTTGTAATGAGTAACGGGAAGAACCTCCCTGGCTTCTACTTTTATATGAAAGTCGTGATACATAATGGATAGTAGTATCTTCTTTGGTGGGTCAGTGATCGCAGCCGTGGTGGCAGGCATGCTCGCGCTGTTTGCGCCCTGCTGCATCTCGTTCATGCTGCCCGCCTACTTCGCGAGTTCCTTCCAGAACCGCCTGCGACTGGTCGCCATGACCTTTCTGTTCGCAGCAGGAGTGGCGACGATGATCCTGCCCATTGCCCTGGGGGCATCCCTGCTGCGGCAGCTCTTCGCGGCGCAGCATATGACGATCTACGTGATAGGCGGGGTGCTCTTGCTCGGGCTAGCAATCTATCTGCTGCTCGGCGGGCAGATTCACCTGCCCATGCCGGGGCAACGGGCAGGTGGAAAGGCCGGGATACTGACAACCTACACACTCGGAATTTTCTCAGGGATCACCAGCTCTTGTTGTGCCCCGGTACTCGCCGGAGTGATTGCCCTCTCCAGCGTTGCTCCCTCGTTCTTGCTTGCACTGGGACTTGGAACAGCTTACGTCTTCGGCATGGTCGCTCCGCTGTTTGTGCTCTCGCTGCTCTGGGAGCATTATAACTGGAAATCGAGCCGCCTTTTCCATCCAAAGTCGTTCACCTGGCATCTTGGCCCCATGAGGCGCACGCTCAGCGTGACCGGCCTGTTCAGCGGGCTGCTCCTGCTGCTCATGGGAGGAGCAATGATCTGGGTCGGCTTGACCTCGAAGGCCATGCTGACACCGGCGGGCTGGCAGGCTAGCTTCTTTGTCTGGTTACAACACCTTGGGCGAGTGATGACGAGTACGCTGGCCTTTCTTCCCAACTGGATCGCAGCCATTGTCCTCTTCTTACTCATCGGCCTGTTGGCCTGGCGTGCGCTCAAGTACGCAGGAACGACACCGAACCGGGAAGCCGCTGCTTTGAGCGACGACGAACCATCGACCGTCGAAGCACCCCTCGATGAACATGTAAAGGAGACGATCAGTGAGCACTAAACACATCGAGAAGCATAAAGGGATGGCGTCGAGGATGACACCACCTCTGAAGCCGACAACCCATCAACGAAAATATCGCGGGAAAAGCCGCCGTTTCAAGACTGGCCTGAAGGCAGCCGTATTCAGCGGAGTAGTCTTGATCGTGCTGGGAATAGTCTATATGTTCAATACCTCGAGTGGATCACCTACTGGCAGCAGTCAGACCGGGCAGTACACCTTTGCGGTGGGAAGTCCAGGACTGGGTGAGCTAGCTCCATCTGTCCGGCTCCAGTCCACCGATGGCAGCACCTTTGATCTTGCTGCCCTGCGGGGCAAGACCGTGCTCTTGTTTTTCCAGGAAGGGATAGGCTGCGAGCCATGCTGGACACAAATCAAAGATATGGAGTCGAACAGGCAGCAGTTCCGTTCGCTCGGCATCGATACCATGATTAGCATCACAGGCGACTCGCTGGATGCCCTGAAACAAAAGGTAGCTGACGAGGGCATCTCCACACCCGTCCTCTCTGACCCGGGCCTTGCAGTGTCCCGGACGTATCACGCCAACCAGTACGGCATGATGGGTGATTCCAGCGATGGCCACACCTTTATCGTGGTTGGCCCCGATGGGCGCATCAAGTGGCGCGCCGACTTTGGCGGCGCGCCCAACTACACCATGTATGTGCCGGTTTCGACGCTGATCGCGGATATGAAGGAGGGACTCAATGGCAATTGATGAAAAGCAACTGGATAATCTACTTCCGCTTGCGGAAGGACACCATAAACACTTCAGCATTCTGCTCCTCACCCAGGAACAGTGCGGATTGTGCGAACAGGCCAAAGACATTCTGGACCGTCTCTCACGCGAGTACTGGCTCTCGGTTTCGACGCTTGATATAGGTTCACCTGAGGGTCAACGTCTCGCTGTAGAGGGTGGGTTGCTGTTCCCGCCGGGCGTCCTGATTGACGGCGAACCGTTCTCGTACGGTCGACTATCGGAGCGCAAGCTCCGCCGTGAACTGGATCGTCGGCTGGGTTTTGTAGATCGGCCCTCGTATGTGCTTGCGACCCTCGACCACGCGCACACATGAGCAGCGGGAGCGAGAAGCAACTGAAGTTGAGGAAGTGTTCGTCGTGTGTTGATCAGTCTATCAAACCATCGAGAGGACATCAAGCGACCCTCCGGGTGGAACAGAGCGCATCACGGCCACTGTCAAGATCGTCCGGGCACGCGCTGAGATTGCGGGGGGCGCACAAGCAAAAGGAGAGACACCCATGCGAGACAGAGCAACGCGAGTACTTGTCGTGGTGATCGTGGTAAGCATCTTGGCCCTGATTGGCACAGGCGTGGGAATGGCTGCAGTCCTGCGAACCTATGGAGCGGGTGCGAGTCCCCCGCCGGTTGCGCAAGCTACCCCTGCGCTCGGCGTGACGCACGTCTTCATACGCAACTACGCCTACCAGCCTGCCATCATCGAGGTAGTCTGGGGAACGGCCGTCACCTGGACAAACCGGGACAGCGCTGTTCACAGCGTCGTGTTACCACACATCATCGACTCAGAGACCGACATCCGGGAGAGTGGTCCGCTCGACCAGGGAAGTTCATTTAGCTATGCCTTCCAGGCGCGGGGAACCTTTCAGTACTACTGTGCAGAACACCCCTATTCCATGGTTGGAGTAGTGATCGTGACCTAGCAAGGGAGAGAGGAAGGAAACCCTTTGGAAACAGGGAAGGCGTGGAAAGGGCTGGTACATCCATCCATGTTAGAGAGGGCTCGTGAGGAGATAGCCTAGACCGGCCCGGGTCAACAGGTAGCGAGGCCGGGCCGGATCGGGTTCCAGCTTGCGCCGCAGGCGGTTGATGGAAACTTGGAGGAGGTGACTTTCTCCCAGAGACGTACTGCACTTTCAGCCATCGTACTTACATTCATTCTACTGTAGATAGGGTTCTCTCTTTTCTATCACAAAAAAGAAACGAATATCACATGTAACACACAAGGGAGAGCTGTGGTTTGACAGATAAAATGGCTCTCCCGCTTACTTGTCACTCCCAAAGGTGTCAAGCGCAGTGTGAAAACAGTGCCGAACCTCGTGTTCATAGAGAATCGTTCAGTCGATAGCCGAGATGAGGTTCGGTGATCATGTATTGTGGATGAGCAGGATCAGGCTCTAGTTTGGCGCGCAGACGGCGTACCACACCCTTCACATAGTCGGTTGCATCGCTATATTGAGGACCCCAGACCCTCTGGAGGAGTAACCGGATGGTCAACACCCTCCCGACATTGCCCGCCAATTCAGCCAGCAATACGTACTCGATCGGGGTAAGGGAGACAGTACGGCCTGCTACAGTGACTTTGTGCTTCTCCATGTCAATCTCGAGAGCGCCGCAGACGACCCTGGTCGCTGGGAGTTTGGACGTGCGGCGCAGCACAGCACGCATGCGGGCGAGCAGTTCGGCCAGGCGAAAAGGTTTGACCAGGTAGTCGTCAGCGCCCAGATCAAGTAAAGACACGACATCGGCCTCGCTTCCTTTGATACTCAATACAATGATCGGAGTAGGAGAGTGTTCACGAATGGACCGGCAGACTTCCACCCCATCGCATTTGGGTAGGAGCAGGTCCAGCAGGATCAGTTCAGGTGGCTTATGTTCAAATGCAGCGAGAGCCTCTATGCCATTGGTGGCGGTCGTCACCTCATACCCGTAGGCGGTCAGGGTTTGTTTCACTGCTACCAGGATACCAGGGTCGTCATCTACCAGGAGTATGTGCTGTTGGGCATAACTCATAACGTCACCATCCCTCCTTGCTCACACTACACCGTTCTGTCTTTTCCGGCGGCTCAAGCTCGGCGAGACTTGCCGTAGGTGGAGGCAGTGTGAAGCGAAAGATGCTCCCGCCTTCAGGTTGCTCCTCTACCCAAATTCGTCCGCCATGAGCCTGGACAATGCCCTGGCAGATCGCTAGACCCAGTCCACTACCCTGCGAGTGCGTTCCCTGGTCTCTCTTCAAACGATAGAAGTGGTGAAAAATCTTCTCACGCTCTTCGGCAGGGATGCCTGGCCCACGATCGGCCACGCTGATGAGGACCCCGTTCCTTGTCCACCTGGCCTCCACCTTGATCGACATACACGATGCAGCATATTTCTGAGCATTTTCCAGCAGGTTCCATACTACCTGGGCAAAGCGGTCGGCATCAACATACTGCAAAGGCACATCCGCTGCCAGATCCTGCTCCACGCGCCAGCCACGATGCAGCTCCTCGAACTTCGTTAACGTATCAGCAATCAGGGCAGGCAGTTCGATCCAGTCACGGTCGAGTGAGAGGACACCGGCCTCGATGCGTGAGAGATCAAGCAGTTGATCGACCAGCCGATCTAGTCTGCTTGCTTGACCTGCGATGTTATACAGCAGACACTCCTGCATCTGGGCGGATTGCACTCCTCCCTGGTCGAGCAGGCCCTCAACGGATGCACGAATGGCGGTCAACGGCGACTGCAGGTCGTGTGAAACAGCCGCGATGAATCGACTCTTGAGTCGATCAGCTTCACGCAAGGCTTCCATTTTACTCGCGGTACGCCGCAACTGAGCGTTCATGCATGTCAAGCCGAGCCGTTGCCCGATGGTTGTGAACAAGGCAAGGTCTTCTCTCGTCAGTGTCCGGTGCGAGAGACTCCCGACGAGCAGAACGCCAAGGGCCGTCTTGTCAGCAGCCAGCAGGACGGCCATCACATCACAGAAGCCCCCCGTCTCAAGAGGCTCATTCATGCTCTGCTTCTCTCCCTCAATGGTGCAGGTCAAGAGGGATTTTCCTGTGGACATAACCAGGCAAGCAAGCTCATGAAGGGAGATCATGGGAAGATCGCGAAGGTCGGGAGACTTCCCTGCGGACAGCCCGTAATGCGCGGCAAGCCTTAAGCCATCCGCATGCTGATCGCGCAATAGAATCATCCCTGCGTCCATGTCCACTATCTCCACAATATGCCTCAGAATCACCTCAAGATGCTGGCTGGGATCAGGCAAGGCACTCAGGAACTGTGTCAGGACGTTGATTACTTCAACATGATGAGCATGCTGTTGCAGGGCCGTAAAAAGCCTGGCATTCTCGATGGCCGCTGCCGCGTGAGCGGCAAGGGTGAGACCGAGCAGCACGTCATCCACTATCCAATGGTAGCAGGTGCGTTTAGGGGCCAGGATGAAACCAATCGCTCCACGAGCTGTTACGAGAGGCAGCAGCAGTAGCGAACGAATACCGAATTGCTCTGTGAGAGTGGCAGGCAGGAGAACAGAGGTGAGAACATCATCGAGAACGATGGGCTCTCCGCGTTCTTGTATGAGAGAGATCACTTCGGGCTGCCGAAGCAGCGCGTCTAGAGCATGACGGAACTTCGAGCGCCCTACATACTGTTTGGACCAGGTATAGAGTAATCCTATCTCGTTGCTCTCGCCGAACAGGCAGACAGAGGCACTTTCGAGTCGAAGAAGGTGAGCTGTTTGCTCGGCTACCTTTTCAAGCGTAATATCGATATCTAAGCTCGCACTGATGGCACTGATGGCGGCTGCCAGAAGCGTCGCATGATGCGCTCTCCGTTCCTGTATGTGGGATAGCGAGCGCATGCCATCTCCTGTAGCAGTTCTGTGTGCATCCTCAGCGGTGTGTTGGAGAGCGGTGTGCATGCTCAGTTCAGGAGAGCGCGTTTCACTGGGAACACTGAGAGGGACGAGGTGGCCTTTCGTCTGGAATTTCCCTTTCCGTGTAGAGGTGAGGAGCGAACGCATCTCCTGCTGGACTTGCAGGGCCATAGCGGCAATGAAGCCGGAGAGAAATGGACGGATCAACCGATAGTCGCCTGTGACATCCAGGACCCCCATGATCTCGCCCGACACTGGATGGCGAATAGGTGCCGCAGTACAGGTGAGGTCTTGCCATCCGACGCAGTAGTGTTCTGCACCTAAGAGTTGCACGACGTGCCCATCGACGATGGCTGTGCCAAGGGCATTCGTGCCCGCCGCTGCTTCACTCCAGTCACCCCCAGGGGCAAAATCGATGTGCGCAAGGCGACGGCGCGTCCGTGCATCACCGATGACCTCCAGGAGGCAACCGTCAGCATCGCTGAGCACAATCACATATCCCGAATCGCAGAGGAAGTCGGAGAGATAGCTCATGGCAGGGCCTGCTGCACGCATGAGCAACTGGCTGGCTTCACGCAGATGGGTGAGCTGGGCTTCATGGGTGATAGCAAGTGGCGCATAGCGCAACGAAGGGTTCACTTGCATCGTATGGCAGCGTCGCCAGGACTCCCGGATCATCGGACGCAAGGGGTGCTGAAGCAGGACTCCCGTAGTCAGAAACTGCTCACGAGTCGCCTTCAACTGTCGAGCGGTCTGCTCGATCTCCGATGATGAAGCGATGGATAGATGAGCAGGATAGCGTTGGTTGATCATACCTCCACCTCAATATAGATGCGGTATAGCAATGACGACTTTGCCGTCGCCAGCTTTCTTCTACGGGTATAAATAGCCTGATATGAAAAATACCGGTGTGCAAGCTTTCCCTTCAGACCTGCCAAAAGCGTAGAGCATCGACCTCACAAACTTCTCACAGTCGTGTCGCTTCGCCTCACAAAACAGTCACAATTTCACCACAACTCGTCAAAGCTGGCTCTCCACGAAATGTGTTGCCTGAGCAGCTTTGGCCAGACAATGAGATATTTTCACCGTTTTTTTACCAGCGATCCCCTCTATTTTCACCTTCCTTTCACTTGCCTCATAGTACACTGGTGAAGAGATGAAACGGCCTTTTTAGGAGGAGTACTTTCTCGGATCGGCGTCGTATTGTGAACCTCGTGTTGTTCTTACACAGAGAGCAAGGAGCAACAGACCAAGAGAGCAGCGGTCGTGCAGGAGTTCAAAATCAGCGCCTCGTATTGAGGAGATCAAGAAGCGCGGTGGATACGAACATACAGGCTAGCAGAAAGGAATGAAATATGACAGTTTCCGACACACTGGTTCAAGTTGCACCGCAAGTCAACCAGTTTCTCTCCACTCCAAGAAAAATGCTTATTGGCGGCCAGTGGGTTGAGGCCGCCTCGGGAAAGACTCAGCCCGTCTATGATCCAGCAACTGGCAATATTATTGCTCACGTCCAGGCAGGGAACACAGAGGACGTCGAACGAGCCGTTCGGGCCGCACGTCGCGCCTTCGATTCTGGCCTCTGGCGCTCGATGACCCCCTCGCTGCGTGGCCGCCTCATGACGAAGCTGGCTGACCTCATGGAGGAGCACGCCGAGGAGTTTGCTCAGCTCGAAACGCTTGACAATGGCAAGCCCATTGCCGTTGCCCGTGCAGCAGACGTTCCGCTTTCTATTGACCTGTTCCGCTATATGGCGGGCTGGACCACTAAGATTGAAGGGAATACGATTCCTCTTTCCGCTCCCGGGACCTATTTTGCCTACACTCTGCGCGAGCCAGTTGGCGTTGTCGCCCAAATCATTCCCTGGAACTTCCCGCTGCTGATGGCCGCCTGGAAGCTGGGGCCAGCACTAGCGGCTGGCTGCACCATCATCCTCAAGCCTGCTGTAGAAACGTCCCTGTCAGCTCTGCGGCTGGGTGAGTTGATTCAGGAAGCCGGCTTCCCCGAAGGGGTGGTGAACATTCTCACCGGGAATGGTCCGGAGGCGGGTGGTCCGCTCGCGGCTCATCCCGATGTCGATAAGGTTGCCTTCACTGGCTCCACTGAAGTGGGCAAGATGATCGTGCAAGCGGCGATTGGCAACCTCAAGAAGGTCTCGCTCGAACTGGGTGGCAAGTCCCCCAATATCGTGCTCAAGGATGCTGATCCGGAACTGGCCATCAAGGGTGCCGCTCATGCCATCTTCTTCAATCATGGGCAGTGCTGCTGTGCTGGCTCTCGTCTCTACGTCGAGGACAAGGCCTTTGACAAGATCGTTGCGGGCGTGGCTGAGGAGGCCAAGCGGATCAAGCTGGGACCTGGCATGGATGCGACGACAGAGATGGGCCCGCTGGTCTCCGATGAGCAATTCCGTCGCGTCAGCGGCTACCTCGATATCGGCACGGCTGAAGGGGCCACGGCCTTGTGTGGGGGCAAGAGGTACGGTGAGCAGGGCTACTTTCTCGAGCCCACCGTGCTGGTGGATGTCAAGCAAGACATGAGGGTGGTGCAGGAAGAGATCTTTGGCCCGGTGCTGGTTGCCTTGCCTTTTAAGGACATCGAGGATGTGCTGCCAAAGGCTAACGAGACCATTTACGGCCTGGGCAGCGGCATCTGGACCAATGATTTGAGCAAGGCGCATCGCATTGCCGCGGCTCTGCGCACCGGCACCGTCTGGATCAACTGCTACGACGTCTTTGACGCTGCGTTGCCCTTCGGCGGCTACAAGGAGTCCGGCTGGGGTCGCGAGATGGGCCACGAGGTCCTGGAGAACTATACCGAGGTCAAGTCGGTATGTATCCGCCTGTGAACCCCAGGCTCGGCATCTATCCGTCTTGCCAACGACGCTAGCGCGTCTAGCCCCGCTCAGGCAAGACGAAAGGAGGATGAGAAGCTGGCGAGTCGCATCTCAAACGAAGGTAGGAGGAGACCATTCCCAGGCGGGGGCAAACTGATCGCCTGGTTTGGAATGGTCTCCGTACGCTGTAGTGAAAACCAGGTATCACCTGGAAGCCTTCCCTTTTGATGCATCGATGTGGATGAATTGCTTGCGCGCATGCAGCGGGTGCTGCAGCGCGGGCACTGGTTGGGCATCGAGCAGACACGCACCTGCGCCAAGAGAGGACGCCCAGGTAATGACGATTGGAGACCTCACGGTCGACTTCGTGCGCAGCCGGGTGCTGCGCGCAGGACACGACATTCCGCTCTCTCTGCGCGAGGAGCGGCTGCGCGCCTGTTTAGCACAATATGCAGGGCGAGTGGTCTCCCAGGAACTGCTGTTCCAGCTCGTCTGGGGAAATGAGCACGCAGGTGAGCATCACTTGCTCCACGTGACGATCAACCGCCTGCGCTGCAAGCTGGAACCCGATCCAGTCAGACCCCGCTTCCTGCTTACTAAAAGCAGCAAGGGCTGCGGAGTCGCCTATCTTCTCACACGCCCGAACTAAGCAGATTCACCAACTTATATTGTTATTTCTTTGTGATATGCACTCTAGTCCTTGTGATGCGTTTGTGATATGCGTCATGAATACTTCTCATAAATGTTATTGAATGTTATAGGTAGTTTTACCGAGTGGCAATTGTGATCTCGCTGAGACAACTATCTCAGGGAAGCATCAGCTACCGCTCAGCGAAGCTTCAGGGCATGTCGTTACACTGTGTAGCAGAAAGGAGTGATTGTTTCGAATTATGAACACCGTAGGTCGTTCCGTTTTGAGTGTTTTGTGAAGATGCCTGCCTCCTGAACGAGGCAGGCGGATGCGAGAGGGAAGCGTGTAGAGGCTCTCGACGTATGCGCACGGGTAAACACCTGGCCGTTGGCTGTTCCGCTACATCGATAGATGCAAATATGCTGGTGCAGCCAGGCCCGGGAGAAAGAACCTGGGAGCAGGAGCTAAAACAGGCCTCCCGTTCAAGGAGGAAATTCGCATGAGCGAACAAGCCGACGAGGCGCAACTTGACAGTTTTAAAGCTCGTGTGGCTGAACACGGACTCTTGAGATCCGTATTAGAATCGTTCGCGTATCTCAAGCCCTTTGGAGGCATGTTCGGCAAGATCGTGCCGTTCTATGCCGAGTCGTACTGGTATGCCATGGGCGGGCTGACGTTCCTGATGTTCGTCTTCCTGACCGCAAGCGGCGTCATTCTCGCCCTGCTCGGCCCCTACTGGTGGCTGACCAATCCCTTTGGACAGTTCCTGAAGTCATTTCACTATTGGAGCGCGCAGGGCTTCTTCTTCTTCGCGCTGCTGCACCTGTTCCGCGTCTGGGCCACTGGTTCCTATCGCGGGCGGCGCATTCTCAACTGGTGGATCGGCCTGACGATCTTCATGATGGCCATGGGCGAGAACCTCTTCGGTCTCTTGGTCCGCGGCGACTGGGAGTCGCAGTTCGTGTCGATGCACTCCGACGACATGCTGTTCATCGTGCCGTTCTTTTTCCATCTGTTCAGCCCGGCCAACTTCACGGCTGACCTGGCGGTCCACATCGCGGTCCTCCCGGTGGTTATCTTTGGGCTGATCCTGGCGCACATCGTCCTCGTCCGGCTGATGGGGCTCAGCAAGCCCCTTTCCAATCAGAAGGAGCAATAGCATCATGGAAGAGAAAGAGAACACTCAACAACCGGCAGCGAGCACCGCACCAGCCAGGACAAGCGACCGGCCCCCGGAGCGCCTGGTACGCCACGTTTTCTGGAAATATCCCATCATCTCCTTCGTGCTCCTGGTCGTGGTCGCAGTGCTGGCATTTGCTGTTGGGTCTCCCAACTGGCCCAAAGACACCATCGCAGGAGCCACCAAAGATAACCCAGGTGGGGCCATCCTGGCATTCACGCAAGAGCTGGATGGGACCGCCACCTCGACGGGCAACGCCGCCGAGTACGGCATGGGCGACCCCGGGCAGGTCTTTGTGCTCGGTCCGCTCCACCAGGCCGCACCGTTGCTCGGATCTCCTGTGCAGTCAGCACTTTCCACCTATGAAAGTGCAAGTCCCGATCAGCGGCAGAAATGGGCCTCGGCCTACGATACTGCCCTGGGCAAGATCACCCCATCTGGTGGCGGCGCCATGGGTGGCGGGACCCCGAGCCCCGATTATACGAAGATAGGCACCCTTAAGGGTGATTTTGGCCCGGTTCCGGTGTTGGTCCAGGCGGATCTCACACTGGCGCAAAATGGCTACCTCGAACAATACTTGGAGGCGGTTGATTCGGGGCATTCCTATCACCTGGTCAACATCTGGCTCTATGATCACCCGAACCTGCTCAACACGGCCGTGGATCAGGGCCTGACTGATGACCAGTGGGGCATGGTCAAGGAGCGCGGGTTCCCCGTTGGGCCGTGGTACCTGTCCATCCCGGCGGTGTTTCACGTCTACTTCCCCGGCGGTGCCACCGGCCAGGGGTTCATCCTCTGGAACTTACTGTTCGCGGCCATCCTGCTGTTCTTCGTGCCCCTCGTTCCAGGCGTGCGTGACCTGCCGAGGTACCTGAAGCTCTATCGCTTCATCTACCGCTACCCGACGCCAGGCGAGCTTGAAAAGCCGGAGTTGAGGGAACGGTTCGGTACGACACATGGCGGGGTCGAGGCGGTAGGAGGTGGGAAATGAACGAGCAGCAAAACCAACGTGAGCATGCGAAGAAGTGGTGGGGAGCGGAGATGCTGCTGTTCCTCGTAGCTTCTGTGATCGGCATCTATGGGCTTGGTCAGGGCTTGACAGGACTGTTTGAGCCTGGACAAGGGATTGATCTCCTCTGGCTGGCGTTGACAGGCGTGGCGATGATGGTGCTGTTCGCCCAAATGGGACGGGTGCATGACACCTGGCCACGTCGTCGTGACAGTCACGAACGGCAAGTTCAACAGACAACGCAGGAAGAGCCAGTGCAGCCATCAGCCGCGCAAGCTAAAGAAAGGTGAGTGAGAAGAAGATGTTGCAGCGAATCCATCGGGATGTCTATTCGATCATCATCGGCATCCTGATTTTGGCCGGGGTGATTACGTGGTTGCTCATCACGGTCAACCCGATCCGGTAAAGCAGCAGTGCTTGGTGAAGCACTGCAGGGCCAATAGCAGCGGGTCGGCGGCTTCACGAGCCAGTTTCCTTCTTAGGGATTGGCTCGGGAGCCGCTTCTCCTCCCTCAAATGACATGTTACTCGTTAGCTCAACCCGCTAACACATTCACTTTATCATGAACTTGTGACTAAATAGAGGAGGTGGAGAAACACCCGATGCGCGTTCAACAACCCAGAGCAAGGGAATGACCCACCGATCGAGCTTGTTGAACCGCGTCGAGCAATAAACTCCCGCCACGCGCCCTCCCACATTCGTATGATGTACCTGTACGACGTGTTTTACCGAAGCAAGGTATCGAACTGAGAAAGGGGTATTTCATGTACGCATCAGTACGGCAGTACATAGTCAGCCGAGATCATGCCCAGGTTGACGAGGCGGCACACGAGGTCAAAACGGGTCTTGGGCCTATCCTCAGCAAAGCGCCAGGATTCGTGGCCTATTACGTCTTGGATGCTGGCAACAACGCGGTTGTCGCTATCAGTATCTTTGAGAGCAAAGCGGCAGAGGCAAAAGCCGAAGAGATGGCAGCGAGCTGGATCAAGCAGCATATGGCCTCTCTTGCCTCTAGTCCACCCAGGGTAGCTGAAGGCGAGGTCATCGCTCACGAAGCAAAGTAGGTTGGGCCTGGGAGGCTAGCTTCTCCCACTCATCCCTTTCAATAGGCATTTTTATCACGGGTGGCGTGTTTACCTGCTCACCTTCGGCGCTGTGAAGGTCAGGCAGACGGCAACCCATAGACATCAGCAATCTCATATTTGTCAGTTGTGGAAAGGAGCTAGATGGTTGTGACTCGCATTTTAGTGGTGGACGACGAAACGGCGCTGGTGGAACTGGTGCGCGGCTATCTCGAACGCGAGCAGTACGAGGTATTGACGGCGGCGGATGGGCGCACGGCGCTTGACCTCGCACGCAGCGCCCGGCCCGATCTCGTCGTGCTCGACGTCATGCTTCCTGTCCTGGACGGCATCGAAGTCTGCCGCCAGCTCCGGCAGTTCTCCGATGCCTACGTGATCATGTTGACCGCGCGGGCCGAAGAGATCGACAAACTCCTCGGCCTGTCCGTTGGTGCGGATGATTACCTGACCAAACCGTTCAGCCCGCGCGAGCTGGTAGCCCGGGTCAAGGCTCTGCTGCGGCGTCCCCGCCAGACGGCAGCCGCGCTCTCCCCGGGTTCAGGGCCCCCTGATGATGCCCCGGCACCGCTGCGCTGGGACGATCTCTTGATCGACGAGGCGCAGCACGAGGTGACGCTGCACGGGCAGCCGGTCGAACTGACCGCGCGTGAGTTTGCCCTGCTCCTCGCGCTTGCCCGGCATCCCGGTCGGGTGTTTACGCGCCCCCAGTTGCTGGAGCGCGTGTGGGGCGATGCCTACTATGACGAGCACGTCGTGGATGTCCACGTCGGGAACCTGCGCAAAAAGCTGGAAGCGGACCCGGCGCATCCCCACTACCTCGAGACGGTGCGCGGGGTGGGCTATCGCTTCCGGCGCAAGCGGGAGTAGGCGTATGCGTTGGCGCATGTCATTCAAAGCCTCGCTCGGCAGCAAGTTCCTGCTGTCCTACCTGCTGATTGTCCTGGTCGGCGTAGCGACGCTCCTGGCCGTCACCTTTGCGCTGGCCCCGACGCTGTTCGAGGCCCAGCTCGTGCCCATCCTCCAGACCCATCCTGAAGCCATGACGACGGCCGAGGCGAGCCAGCGCATCCTGGGGGACTTCCTCGGCACCTTGTTGCTCGCCCTGGCCGTGGCCGCCATCGCGGCCACCCTAACCTCTCTGGCCATCAGTCTCTTCGTCGCCCGGCGGGTCACCGTTCCCCTACGGCAAATGATACAGATCTCTCAACGGATCAGTGCGGGTCACTATGCCGAGCGCATTGAGGTTGCACCAGTGCATACGACCGACGAGCTTGGGCGACTAGCATCCAGCATCAATGCGCTCGCTGTAGCCCTCGAACAGACGGAACGCCGCCGCCTGGAGGTCATTGGCGATGTGGCGCACGAACTACGCACCCCGATAGCCACGCTCGAGGGCTATCTCGAAGGACTGCTCGATGGCGTGATCGAGCCAGCTCCACAAACCTGGGCCATGCTGCATACCGAAGCAGGTCGACTGCGTCGCCTAGTGGACGATTTGCAGGAATTATCGCGGGCCGAGGCCCGCCAGATACCGCTATCCCTGCAGCCGGTTGCCCCGCAGCGCCTCGTGCAGAGCGTGCTTGATCCCCTGGAAGGACAATTTGCTGAGAAAGGGCTCCAACTCCAGGTCCATCTGCCGGAGGACCTCCCTCCGGTCATGGCCGACTGGACCCGCGCCATGCAAATCCTCACCAACTTGCTGGTCAACGCGCTACGCTACACGCCAGCTCCTGGTCGTGTGGAGGTGGCTATAAGTCGCGAGGAGGACATGGTTGCTTTCCAGGTCATCGATAGCGGTGTTGGTCTTACTCCTGAGCAGCTCTCGCACATCTTCGAACGCTTTTACCGTGTCGACAAATCGCGTTCGCGTGCCCTGGGCGGTTCCGGCATTGGTCTGACGATTGCTCAATCACTGGCCCAGGCCATGCAGGGAGACATCCATGTAGAGAGCGCTGGCCTGGGACAGGGGAGCAGTTTTACTCTCACCCTTCCTCAAGCTCATGCGTGATCTCTCTTGACACATCCCTGTTTTCTTGATCGAATCTTGATGAAAACGCACATCTGTCCTTGAAGTCCACCGCCTATACTTTTATCAGACGCAGGGGAAGACGAAAGCAGTACATCTACCGGCTCCCCTGTAAGGATGAGAGAAACGAATGGTTCGCTTGCGGACCGTCTTCCGAAAGGAGGAGACGAACATGATGTACGGTTTTGGAATGTACGGCGGGGGGTGGCTCATAGGCATGGGCTTGATGATCCTGTTCTGGCTCGCCGTCATCCTGCTGGTGATCTGGGCGGTGCGCAGCCTGTTCCCCCAGCAAGCGCGCTCAAGAGATGATCAGGCGTTGGAGATCCTACGACGACGGTATGCGGCAGGCGAAATCAACGCGGCCGAGTACGAACAGGCGCGGGCCCGGCTGGAGCACATTCCGGTCGTGTAACCTCGCCTGGCAACACCTGAGGAGGTTTGCAGAGCAGCATGCCCTCTGGCAACGAGGGATGAAGTTGCTTATGGGCACAGGAATGCCCGCAAATTGTGTTCATGCGTGAAAGAGTTCCCGCAGACCGGGAGCCAGGAGGAGAACGATGAGTCTAGTACAGTACAGTCCCTACGGATTTGGCTTGAAGGTCAACCTGCCGTATGCCGAAGCGGTCGAGCGAACGAAGGCCGCCCTCAAAGAGCAGGGCTTTGGCGTCCTGACCGAAGTGGATATCAAGCAGACCATGAAAGAGAAGCGAGGCGTCGATTTCCGACCGTATGTCATCCTTGGTGCCTGCAATCCTCCGTTGGCAGAGCAAGCACTCGCCACCGAACTGGATCTCGGGCTACTTTTGCCCTGCAATGTGGTCGTCTATGAGACCGAGGGGGGAAGTATTGTCCAGGCCATGGACCCAGAGCCAGTCTTGGGGTTGGTGGGCAATTCCAGGCTGGAACCCATCGCGCGTGAGGTCAAAGCTCGACTCCAGGCGGCGTTGACTGGTCTCAGCCGCTAGGGTTCATGCATAATGCATGCAGGCAGGCACGGAAGCGCGTATCGGAGGAATAGAGAATACTTGTCTATTGCATAAGAGCACGTTCTTTATCAGAACGTATCAGAAAGTGAGGGTACAGTAATGATGTGGGGATATGGTTTCGGCTGGGGCTGGTTCATGATGATGTTTGGCGGGGTCCTCTGGATTGCCGTCTTAGTGGTCCTCGTGTGGGCCTTGATTCGTTGGTTTGAGAGGAAAGCTCCGGCATCGGGTTCATCGACGCCAGCCAGTTCGTCCGCGTTAGAAATCCTGCGCCAACGTTATGCGCGTGGAGAGATTGATACCGCCACGTTTGAGCAGATGCGAGAACGGCTGCAGGCCACAGAGCATGGTTCTGACGCCAGTCAGGGGATGCCGGGGAGCAGTCGGCGCAGCTTCTGACGGGGACATCACACAGAGACCGCATGTGAAAACGTGCGGTCTCTTTCTTGATTCCTCATGAAGCCCCTGCTCTTGATCGAATCTTGATGAAAACGCGCATCTGCTCTTGAAGTGGACATCCTATACTCTTATCAGAGGCCGGGGAACACGAGAGCAATCAACGAACTGACCCCGGGAGTGACGATGAGACAGAAGCAACATGGTTCATAAGCGAACCATATTACCAGAGAAATAAAATAGGTTCAATCAAGAAGGAGAAAACAATGCGTAATCGCACAATGCTACTTATCGTAGCAATCATCGTAGTAGCTCTGCTGACTGGTGGCGGCACGGTGAGCGCTATGGCACTCACGAATAGCGGGTTTATGAGGAATAGCTATGGCAATGGGATGATGGGGAGCCAACAAGGGTATCAAGGGATGATGAATGGTCAGTACAACCACGGGAGCATGATGGGTGGGTATCAACAAACTCCTGCCCAACAAGGGGCGCCAGTCACCGGTGTTACCCATATGAACATGCAGAATTTTGCGTACCAGAGGGCAAATATTCAGGTGCGCGCCGGTACGACGGTGACCTGGACAAACCAGGACAACGTGCCGCACAGCATCACGTTTAAGAACGGTATGAAGGACAGTGGCCTCCTCTACCAGGGGCAGTCATTCAGTTATACGTTCACCACGCTTGGCACCTACCAGTACTACTGCACGGTCCACCCGTACATGGTCGCGACTGTGACTGTCGTTTCATAAATGGGATGATCCCACTGGCACGGGTTGGATGACCGAGGAGGTCAAGCGAGAACTGTTGCCATGTTTTCCTATGGACGCCTTGGACAACCTGAGGATGCGGTTCGCCTGATCACCTTTTTGGCAAGTGAAGAAGCCGGATGGACCACTGGTCAGATCATTCACTCGACCGGTGGATCCCGATTCTTTACTACCAGAGAGCCTGCGGGAAAACCTGAATCTGGCAAGTTCGTCTGCCTTCAAGAAACATATCTGCCAGATTGCGTGGTGTATTCCTCATCAACGTCCCAAGTAAGCCGGGTCAGGAACCTGCGCGGGAAAAGCTCCATGAGATATCTCACCTATTCCTTCTGCTTATTCGCGTCTTGATTCACCAAAAAGTTGAATGAACTGGCCGCATTGCTATTGACATCTGCCTCTTGCTGAGAACTGATGATGAAGCAATAGAAGAGATGGTTATAGAGCTTTGTATTCACGAAACTCCATTGCGAGATACGAAGCTATTGGCACCTGTTGACCGGCTGTTGATTCAGGGCATACCGCTTCCTTGCCTTTCCGCTCATGGCCGATTCTGTTCTGGACACTTTTTCTCCGCAAACACATGCGCCTATTGCCTTATAAGGACGTGAAATCCCTGATTCAACAATGTTCCGATAGAGTTGGCTGCCCTCCGTTACGCTGAGGAGCGACACCCTGAATGACCTTAAAGAGGGCTGCAAGAAGCTTTTAGCTCATTCCTCTTATGCATCCTCTCCCGACTGTCTCTCCTGCTGATGACTCCAGTGACTAGCAACACGCCGAATCACCCGCGCATGAACCAGGCGACGGGCTATTTGCTGCTGTTCATCTGTCCACTCGCCGACATAGCGCAGCACACTTGTCCGCGGTCCAGAGAGTGGATCAAAAAAGGGAAATGGTGCGACGTGAAAGGGGAGCGGCAAGACGCGCGTGACTTCTGCCACGCGCTCGGTCTCGACGTAGATAGCCACTTCTTTGATTGTCATGTCCCTCACACTTCCTCTCTCTTCTTGCTTATGTGCCACAAGGATCAGTTTCTGGATGGCGTTTCCTGCCATTCATACGGTGGCTACCCCTATCGCCCCTACCGCCAGTCCAGGTGCCCTGCGACGGTTAGTACCCGCGAAGCAACTCTGGGCTGTCAGAGGGCAGGTGGAGACAGCGCTCCAGCATCTCCTGTAAGGAAGTGGCCTGCAACGAGATCAGGTGGTCTTCCTCTTTGGTGACCACCACCCGGTAGACGTCACCCCTTATACAATCCAGGCAACTTTCGATGGCGCAAACCCAATTGCAGATGGGCAGGAAGTGTTCCGGCCAGAGATGGTAGGGAAGGATCAGATGCCGGAAGGTGCTTACCACCTTGTCTGGGCACGCGCCGATCACTTCCTCCCACTGCTCATCGTAGTCGGCCAGGTCGATCAGGCGGACCTTCTCGGCAGCCCAGGGCAAGATCTCTTCACTACACGAACGGGCGAGGTACTGCTCCACGATGGTGCCACTGCCACGTCCATTGAAGCCGCCCATCGCCCCACGCAACCCATAGCCAAAACCGCCTTTGGCTACCTCGGCATAGAGGGCCTGGAGTAAGGGTGGCAGTGGAAAGCCGAGGGCTGCTTCGGTGGCCAGCAGTTGGTCCTCCGTCGCAGGAGGGTACTCGAATCCCAGTGTGTATGGGGCACGGGCAGCGAGGCGAGCGCGCAGTCTTCCTCCAGGATCGGAGGCCGGATCGTAACAATCCTCCACCCAGTTGATGTTTTCGTCATCCGGGCCGTACCACCGGAGCTGCCGGCAGCGCTCGCGAATACGCACAAACAAGGCGGTGTAGACATCCTCGCTCATGGGAGTACCTCGTCACGCAGCCAGCGCTCCAGGTACTCCTCCAGCGAGGGAGCGATCGGCCCGATTTCATACTCCTCGTCGTTGCCCGATGGGGCGATGCACAGGATACGGCCTGTCTTGCAGTCCAGGCAGGCCTTCATGCAGCAGCCTAAATCTTCGAGCGAAAGCAACTGCTCCGGCCAGACCGCATACGGGAGCAGGGGCAATCCCTTGCCGCTCTTGGTCGGCTGCCAGTGCTGCGCGTAGTCTGCCAGGTCAACGAGCCGGACCGGATCACTGCGCCCCGTGTTGGCGGAGCCCACCTGGCTCCGGAAGCGGTAGTCGTCCACAATAGTCATAGCCGACTCGTCGGTGCGAGAGCCATAGCCACCGAGCGCTCCCTGGATCCCTCCACCTGGCCCGAAACCGCCATTGGCCACCTCAGCGTAGAGGGCACGCAGCACGGGCGGCAACAGGAACCCCAGAGCCGTTTCCGTGGCACGCAGTTGGTCCTCGCCTGCCGTAGGGTAAGCAAAACCGTGGCGCTGGGGATGATCGGGCCTGGTATGCCGCAGGTCCAGCTTCCCCCCCATACCAGCCATCCCGCCGACACTTCTCCCGGATACGCTCAAACAGTCCTGTGAAGGCAGTATCCATCGACTCTTCCTTTCTCGACGAAGGAGTTGCTGTCGAACTGCTGCATGGTTCGTTCGTGAAGGATCGCACTCCCTATTGTAGCACAAGTGTTCGCGAACGCATAGCGACGTCAGATACCGGCTCTGCATCCTTGAGGATTCTGCTGGCGCACTCCCGCTATCCAGCCATCTTGGCCGTGAATGAGGGTGAAACCGGGAAAAACCATTCCCCCGCCACCTCCTCGAGCAGGATATGCAGTCACAAGTGGTGCCAATTGCGATAGCCATAGCCCTGCCGCAGGATGGCCCTGGTGCGATGGCTCTTGCCTTCGGCAAAGCCATTACTCACGCCTCAATACGGGTGAGCAATTTGTCATCAAACGTATACAAACGAGGACACAAAAAGCAGATCGCCTGCTCAGATCACTTTTCCTTCGTCCCGCGCATCACATTTTGTCACGAAACGTATACACATGACGATGATATTCACCATCTAATGAAACCGTGCTTTCATCCACCTGTTACCCGGAAGAGCAACACATACCCTTTTCTCTTGATCGCACCGAACATGATGAGGCTCAGATGCTAGAGCTGATGACTCATCAGCTACTTTGCCTGAAACGGTGTCTGACAGCCGCACCCATCTTGTCAGACAGCGCAGCGATTTTCCCTGGCGATGTCTGACATCACACTGCACTCATGAACATTTGTGCTATAATGGGCGTGTGCTCCTTCTCCGTCGTTGAGGAACTATGTGGCAGTTCATCGGCAAAGGTCCTCGTCGAAAGAGACGATAGCAGAAGAAAGGAGAGCGATAGATGCTCGATCACTACATGCCGGGCTTCTCTGCCCCCTCGACCTGCGGGTGCGATCAGGGCATGCAACGCCTGGTGGCTTCGACGCGAGCCGTGCCGTTCCGGCAGGTCGGGCGCGTACCGTGCATCGAGGTCGTGGGCATTCCGGCGCTGAAGTGCCAGGTCTGCGATGAGCAGAGCTATAACCTCACCTTGCTCACGCACATCGAAAGCGCCTTGCGCAGGCGAGTCGAGCAGGGTGACGTGCAGACATCGTATGCGTTTGAGCAGCTGGCCGCCGAGCTGACAGCGGACGCGCTGCCTTCAGAGGAGGAGTGAGCGTAGATCGCCTCTCTTTGAGGTGATCTGTGCACAGCGGGACGCAAGCACAAGACCGTAGAGGCGAAATTTCCTGCCAAATTGCTTGCGACCCATCACGTCTCGGCAAGGCGGCGAGAAGTGCGTCGCTTTTTTCTCCTTGCAGCGGTGAGTGAGACGACGCACCTTTTCGCTCTACCACCCACGCTGTTCCAAACGGCCTGGGTGTAGGACAGGTCTTCACGATAGCAGCGTCTCCGCTGGAATACACCTCTTCTGGGCAGCCAGCGATACGATCTGTCGCAGCATAGACGAGGAAGGCTCTTTAGGGATGTGCGGCAGGTGGGCGACGATCAGCAGCTTCTCCCTGGCACGGGTGACGGCCACGTTGAGCAGGCGCATGGCATCAGACCCCCATTCTTCGCGCAGAAAGGGGGCGATCAAGAGGCCAGGCGACTCGACAACATCGAAGATGACGACGCAGAATTCCATCCCCTGAAAGGCATGGACCGTCCCCACTCTGCAATAGATCTCCAGGTCGCTGCCCTGCATCCGTTCCTTGATGCATTCGCGCTGGGCCGTGTAGGGTGTCACGATGCCGATATATTCCGCATACCGCTCGTCTACGGGGACACTGGTCAGGACTTGCTCCGCCAGGATGAGATCAAGCTCGGCGTGGTACGCGTTGTAGCGCGACCGCCCATTGTCCGGTTGATGCGCTCGCGCCTGTTTGACATTCCCAGTATCATAGAGCACAACGGCGTGCGCAGGCTCGGGTTGAAAGGCGCGCCTGGGCGCCAGCGGGTTGCGGTCCTTGAGCCGTCCTTGATAGACCGGTCCGCGTACCAGGTCGCAGATGTCGCTGTGCATGCGACTCTGATAAGGGAGGAGCACGCAGTGATGCGTTCCTTGCTCCGCCTCCTCCAGGGTGTAGCGCCCGTGAGAGAATACGTCGGGACCGAGCCAGCGGCGCACCAGGTCATCCTTGAAGGTACAGATGGGCGCAAGCTGCAGCGGGTCGCCAACGATGATCAGGTGATGCCTGGCGCGGCCGGCGGCCACCTTTACCGCTGGGGGCGGGGCCATCGATGCTTCATCGATCAGCACGACGTCCCATTCCTGTGCGAGTAGCACCGGGTTGAGGTCGAGCGCGGTGAGCGTCGTGGCGACGATTTGCGCCCCCTCCACAGCCTGGCGTTCCGCCTCGCGTTTCAGATCCGCGACCTGCTGGTCGAGGCGGGCCAGAGTCTCCTCAAGCGAGGCTACCTCCTGTTCCCAGGAGACGATGTCACGCTCGATCTCGGCAATACGCGGGTTGCCTGTAGCCAGCTCCTGCGTCAGATCGCTGATTTGCCTGGTCAGCGTGCTCTGCTGCTCTGCCGTGTGGGCCGGTCGCGCATCACGCTCTCGTTCCCAGTATGCGATAGCCGGAGCCAGACTGTCCCTCCGTCGCCTGGCTTGCTGATAGGTGTCGACAGCCCGCCTCTGGTCCTGCTGAAGCTCCCTGATCTGCTCGGTGAGGCCATGGAGCTGAGTTGCCAACGTTTGGACGGTTTCCTCCAGGTCCTTTTCCCACTCGCCCGTCCATGCTTGAATCACGAGGCGGATCACGGGCGGGTACTTCCGCAAGTGCTCAAGCTTCCTGTACGTGGTCTCGTAACGTGTCCATTGCTCCTGGTAAGACGCTTGCAACAGATGCAGCTGGCGATCCGCTTCTTGCCAGTCGGCTCTGGCATCTTTCATGGTCTTCTCTTCCTTCGCACGCTGATCCAGGCGCGGTGTGAGTTGCTCCTTTATTGGGGCTAGCCGTGCGTGCTCCTCGGCATCCAGGTCGGCCAACGCGCGCTCGGCTCGCTTGCGTTTCCGCAGCAAGGCTGCTTCCAGCTGCTGCCATGCCTGCACTTGCTCTGGCAGTTCCTCGCGGTGTTCGGCGAGCTGCTTGAGCAGGGTGGCACGCCTGTGCTCCACACGAGCCATCTCCTCGCGATTGGACGCCACGCGGTCGGTCACAATCAGTGGCAGGGTGATGGTGCGATACTCCTCTTCTTCGGGACAGTCGAGCACGCCGAAGAGCTTTAGCCCAAGCTGGGCTGTGGTCGCTTCACGGAGGAAGGCGTCTTTCAGTTTTCTGAGCAGGAAGGCACGATCTACGACGAGATGTGCGGAGGCCAGCGTACTCTCCGGGAGCCGCCGCGTCACCGTGATCGTCACCATATCCTCTTTGGTGCCAGACAGCTCGACCGGGAGCGGATTGACAAGATCGGCACTGGAGAGCTGCAGGTCGGTGCCATCGGGCAGGTCCCACGACCCTTCGACGAGCGTGAACGCATAGCGATAGCGCCGGTGCTGCTCATAGAGCAATTGGCCACCGGTCACCGTGTAGCGTCTCCTTCCTACGGACAAGGCGATGGCCTTGTCCAGAGCCTCCTCCATCTCTGGTCGAGGATCCTTCTGTGGACGAAATACGTTCGACATGAGACATTTGCTTTCTAGCTCCTCTGATGAGCTGTGTAGGATTCTATCGGCCAGAGGAGCATGAAGAACCAGTTCGATCGGCAATAGGCGAAGCCTGACAGGCTCCACATCTCTGTGCAGCACACCACAAAGCGACCCGACACTGTACCCGGTAAACGCTGCATCCTGCTGGGCCATCACATGTGCGTGATGGAGGATGAGAGGGCGCGCCAGTTGGCACGGTCTCTGGTTGTCGGTTGACAACAATGTCCAGCCCAACGCTGAGCATGCGTTCAGATCTCGTGCGAGCAGCGTTCGCTGGAGATTGAACCAAGTTTGGTTCAATCTCCACTCACCAGGGAAAGTCCTCCTGCTCAACGCAGGTAGTGGCGCAGGACCACGTCCTTGCGGTTATGGCCCAGTGCCTCTGAGACGGCCATGACAGCATCGGCGTCATAGGTACTCGGGTTGAGATGGCCCGTCGGCGGGGGCAACGACCGGCCAGGTGCCAGCGAGAGATAGAGGGCCTGCGCATAGGCGCGGCGATAGCTATGCACATCCAGGTGCTTGGGGATGCGTGAGAAGACCAGTTCGTCGTCCTGGCGACCTTCCCTCAGGCAGAGCACATCGCGCTCGTGTCCCACCAAGACCGGCACCGTGCGCGACTTGCCCCCCTTCCCGTTCCTGACCTTCACGGTGGTCTGCCCTTGATAGTGCCCCTCGGTCTCACAGGCCACAATGTCGCGCACCGCCAGCAGACGAACCTCGTTGCGGCGCAAGCCCGTTGCCTGGAGAAACCGCAAGAGCGGCTGCCAGTTGGCCGGTTGGAAGTGGCGATCATGGGCGGCAACGCCTCGCGAACGGCTAATGGTCGTCCTGGTTCGTCGGGGAAGCACAACCTGCTGTGCGAGGGTGCGGTCGGCAAAGAAGAGGCGCAACGCTGAGCGCTCCGCTTGCAGGGTGTAGGCGCTTTTGCCCTCAGCCAGGTGCTGTTGGAGGTAGCGTGTGGCCAGTTCATCGGCGCGCGCATCCACTTGAGCGAGATCTTTGATCTGGTAGGTGGCACGCGCCCAGCGGATGAAGCGGACCACGTGGCCCTGATATACGGAGCGCGTTTTGAACGAGTGAATCCGTTCCGTGCTGTAGGTCCAGATCGGTTTCCCAGCGGCACGGAACGCTCGTTTGGCCTGGCGGCGACTCTGGCCGATGGCCATCTTCTCTTCCAGGCGGTCGACGGCCTCTTTGACGATACTTTTCCGGTGGTAACCCATGGGCTCCATCTACTCCTTTCAGGCACGTATCCATGCGGCATCCGATAGATAGGTTCAAACTTGTACGTGATACAGCGCTGGCGACCCAGCGAGGCGTATACGGGACCTCACTCGCCCCTGGCCTTTCATCGGTTCACCATAGCTGCTGTTTAGGACTCCACACCGGAGCGTTCTCAGCGCAGCTGGTTTCCAACGAGCAGCAGAGGCACCAACCTCCAAAGACGCACCACAGGAACGCCTTCCCATCCTGCCGAAGGACTCTCACCTCCGGCAGTGACGCACGACGATGTATTCCTCAGAGGGCCTGCTCCGGCGACGGTCTCCGCCAATGCACAACCAGGGCACGCTACGGGAACGACGGTTGCTCTGGTCTCGATAGCGGTGAGACGCCCTGCACTCATCAAGGATGAGGCCACCTGGTCCGTAGGTGGACCCGACCAGCTCATCTCAGGAGAGCCACGCCCATCATTGCTTTCGTCTGACCAAAAGCGGGCAGATGCGGCCCGGTTGCTTGTGGAAAGCACCTGATAGATGTTTCAGGTGCTGCTTGCCACGGCGGAACCACGCCTCGCCGTTTCAGCGCCAGCGGACTTCACAGCCGCCAGCACGTTGAGGTGACGGGCTGGACCTTTCCAGGGGTTGCCCCGCTGGCACAGCGGCCCACTCTGTAACTCCCTTTGGGCGGAGTCACACCACGACAGCATACTGATCATATAGCATAATTTGAGAAGTTAATCAAATAATACGTGTTGATGATCTTACTTATACATATTGGTTTTCTCTAAAAGATGGACATGTCATGACAGCCAGAAAGGGAACACCGATGAAGGGAGAGGATCTGTCACGACAACGCCATCACAAAGAAGAGCAGGAGTGAGAGACGCGTCATGACCGTATAGCGAGGCTCATGCGCAAGAGCAGGCGACCTGTCGTGACAGGAAGCGATGATGAAGAACCCCTCCTGCATGAGGAAGGAGACGGAGATGCCTCCGTCACGAGGGTGTTGTCATGACAGGAGCATCTGCCGGGCTGGAATGAAGGGAGAACCTGTCATGACAACCAAAGTGCAGCCAAGTCTGCTCAGGCCTGACGCGGCATGACGCACCTGTTCACGCGAGGTCCTTGTACAGATGAACCGGCCTCCCGCGTTCTGGCAGATCACGGTGAAGAGCGGATCTGGCGCTTTGACCAATTTCCTGGAAAATGTTGGGTGAAAACTAACAGCTATGCAGCATGTTTTCTGCTACAGTAGTGAGCGGGAAGCGCGATGAAGAGGAGAGGGCATCGCCGGCGATGTGGTGAGCCGGACGAACGAAGCGGCAAGAACACTCAGGCAAAACGTGGAGGACGGTGACACCCATTGACTAGAGACGCAGAAAAGAGGAAACGCTATGAGAAAAGAGCAGAACGAATACGAGGGACGAAGATTTCTCACAGGAACAGAAGCGGCAGCGTTGATGGGTGTCAACCCTCGTACCGTCTACCGCATGGTAGACCGAGGTGAGCTGGTCGCATCCCATGCCAGGAGTAACAAGCTGCGGATCGCGTACGACGACGTCCTGGCTTGGAGAGAGCGCCAAGGCCTGCCACCTCTCTCACCGGCTGACCGTCACGAACAGCTCGTCCAAGCCGTGCAAGAACTCAACGAGCAGGTTCGCCTCCTTCGGGAGCGGGTTGATTCCCTGCTGGCGCTGTTCGTCGCCGCCACCATTCAGGCCAACGCGGAAGCAACCGATTCAGAGCATCAGCAGCCTTCCTTCGATCCAGACGCCTTGGCCGGCTTGTTCATCAGATTCCCTCCGTCAAGAATGACGAAACGATCGCTCTCCGTGCTGGACAGGAGGGGCTTGCCGTCCGGGTCGATGACGGTTGCAGCGTTTGCGCAGCACCAGGTGCCAGTGAATCGCATCAAGAAACTGTGCGAGGAGAAGCACATCGTCCTCACGATTATTTCACGAGACAACGCGGTGCGCAATGCACGCGAATGGTGGATCACGCCGGAGCAGCAAGAGGCGCTCATCCGCTACTGGCAGCAGCAACAGGTTCCCTATGACACCTGTCCGCAATGCCCGCATGCTGTTTTCCCTGAGATGCATGCGGGGGAGTCGGCCACTCCTTATAGATGAGTATGATAGCGCTTCGGTGAAAGGAAAGGAATTGCCCTAGTAGCGCTGTTCCTGAGCCTCTGGAGTATCGTCTCTTCTTTCACATAGGTCGTATCCACCTGCCTTCTCAAATTGTTGCGCGGGATACAAGCTTGAATAACGTGACTCCCTGTCTATTACCATTATTGCTAGCGCAGACAGTAGATCTACTCCGGACAGTTACAGAGACGAGGGGAGAATTCCTTATTCAGAGGCTGAAACTGTATGGTATAATCGAAACGGCTTACTGTCACTCACGGCATTTAGTGGCCACCAAAAACGCCATAACTTGGCCGCGTCCAGCCATTTTCACGCTCACTCTGCCCCCATAAAACCTCTTCCATAACGGCAATTCCTGGCCGCAAGTGCAAAAATTGGGCATAACTTGGCCAGGAATCCTTTTTGTGTGATATGATTTGGTGGAGAGGGAGATACAGGTAAAAAGATATTTTTAGAACGAATCATCTTTCCCGTCCTCTTTGGGCAAAGGATCAGATAAAAGGAGTGCATCGAGATGCTCAGCCCAGAGGCATTTGAGCAATGGTGTTGGCGCTTGGGCCTTTCCGATGAGGCGAAAGCGGTCATTACGCAGATCCGCACGTCGCCTCCTGCACGCCACGTCCAGAGTGGAGCTGGCAATGTCAGCGGGACCTATCCCTCCATCAAAATGGGGTGTGCGATCCAGTTTGAGAGCCACCGGGACGAACTTCCGTTTGTCTACTTGATGGACCACGACCCACAGGTCCTGGAGTTTTACGATCAGCCCTACGGCCAGCTCAAGTTGAAGTATCGCAGCCAGGATGACACGCGAAACGTAACCGCCACGCAGACGCCAGATTTTTTTGTCTTGCGCGAGGATGGAGCAGGCTGGGTCGAGTGCAAGATGGAGAAGGATCTGGTTCGTCTGGCGAAGAAGATGCCTTTTCGCTACCAGCGGCGGCCTGATGGCTCCTGGTTCTGTCCACCAGGAGAAGCCTACGCAACTCAGTTTGGTCTGACCTACCGGCTGTTTTCGTCGAGCGAGATTGACTGGACATCTATCGAGAATCTGCGTTTTCTGGGCGATTACCTGCGTGGCTCTCCTCCTCCTGTGTCGCCGGATGTCGCCTTGGCCATACGCACAATGGTGATGAGCCAGCCGGGGATTCGCCTGCTCAATCTGATTACTGCACTGCATCGTGGCAAGGCCGATGATATCTACCAACTCATTTTGACCCATCAACTGTATGTCGATCTGTTGGCCATTCGTTTGACGGATTACGAGCACGTTCAGGTGTTTCTCGATCAAGATCAGGCCGAGTCATATGCCACTCTCCAACCTACTGCCACATCCCTTCCTCGCCCATCGACCTTGCAGCTTACCATCGGGGCGCCCATCATCCTGGATGGGAAGGCATGGACCATCTTGAATCCCGGCGCAACAGAAGTGCTGTTGCTTTCGGAGGACAAGCAGGTCATGCCTGTTCAGAACTCCGCCATTGAGGAACTGATCCGCAGTGGTCGGCTGACAGGACTCAAAGAGGCGCTCGCGCCGCCAAGGTATGAAGAGGGGCACGAGCTACTGGTTCAGGCAAGCCCGAAAGCATTGGAGGAAGCGAACCGTCGTTACGCAATCATTACCGGGACGGATCAAGACGCGAAGACCCCTACTCGCACGGTGCGTCGATGGAGAGCGCAGTGGTCGGAAGCACTGGCTGTCTACGGCAATGGCCTCATCGGGCTGCTGCCCCAGGTGAAGAGGCGAGGCAACCGGCGCTCTCGGCTTGATGAGCGCACCGAGGCGCTCATCGAAACCTTCATCACCGAGCACTACGAGACGCTCAAACAGCAGTCAAAGAAGGCCGTCTTTCTGCTGCTGCAACGGGAATGCGAGCGGCGCAAGATTCCTGCTCCCGGCTACACGACGTTTCTTGATCGTCTCAACAAACGCCCGCTGGTCGAGCAAACCCGCAAACGCCAGGGGCCACGGGCCGCGGCTCAAGTTGAGGAGTGGTACTGGGAATTGGAACTAACCACTCCAAAGCATGGATCGCGCCCTCTGGATGTGGCCCACCTGGACCATACCGAACTCGACATCGAACTGGTGAGCGCGCGAACGGGCCGTCCTCTAGGCCGACCATGGGTGACATTCCTGACGGATGCCTTTTCTCGCCGCCTGCTGGCTGTGTACCTGACCTTTGATCCCCCTTCCTACCGTTCCTGTATGATGACCCTTCGTGAGTGCGTCAGCCGCTATGGAAGACTTCCCCAAACTCTGATCGTCGATGGTGGGCCAGATTTCCGGAGCACCTACTTTGAGACGCTGGTCACCTACTACGGGTGTGAGAAGAAGACCCGTCCTGGAGCCAAACCCCGCTATGGGTCGGTGATCGAGCGCCTGTTTGGGACAGCCAACACCCAGTTTGTCTACAACCTGACTGGCAATACCCAGATCATGAAGCAGGTCCGCCAGGTGACGAAATCCATCGCGCCGCGAGAACAAGCCGTCTGGACCCTGGGGGACCTGTACGCCTACCTGTGTATCTGGGCCTACGAGGTGTATGATCAGCAGATTCATCCAGCGTTGGGAATGAGTCCGCGTGATGCTTTCACGATGGGGATCACGCGCGCAGGAGCGCGTGACCACCTCCAGGCGCTCTACAATGATTTTCGCTATGTCTCGCTTGCCAGCACACGCAAGCAAACGGCGCAGGTCAAGCTGGGACGAGGAGTGAAGATCAATTACGTGTATTACCAGGCGAAAGCATTGAATGTGCGCGAGGTCCAAAACAAACACGTGCCCGTGCGGTACGATCCTTTTGACCTGGGGACGGCGTATGCGTACGTGCAGGGACGCTGGGTGCAGGCTCGCTCCGAACACTACTTGCAACTGCGCGGCCATACGGAGCGCGAACTCCAACTCGCCAGCGCAGAACTGCGCAAGCAGCATCAGAATCACCGGCGAGATGCAGCCATCACCGCAAAGCGCTTGGCTGATTTTTTCGCTGATCTCTCTGGCCACGACACGGTTCTTCGTCAGCACTGGCAAGACGCCGAGGCCCGCGATGTCTTTGCCCAGATGGAGGATGACCAGGTGCGCGCCTCTCACTCTGAGGATCAGGAGGAGCGCGTCCCTGTGCTTGCTCTCGTTCAACCAGCGGAAGCCGATGAGCAAACAGAGCCGCCTGTCCAAAAATCCAAAAGCAGTCGAAACCTGCAACCAGCCGTGATCATCGAGGACGATGGAGACCTCTCGGATCTCGACGAGTATGAGGAGTTCCACTAATGGCACAGGAAGAAGAGCAGGATCTCAAGCAGAGCTTTCCGCGTGAATTACTCGACCAACCTCCCTCGGAACGTCTCAGCTATTTCAAAGCATATACCGTCGCTCATCCGTTCTTAGAGCGAGCAGACGAGAAGGTGCGCAGCACGCTGCGCGAACCGGGAGGAGCCTTGTTAATTTTCATCATCGGACCAACAGGCGTGGGAAAAACGACCTTGTTGACATTCATCGAGCAACGCTTGCTGGAGCTCGCCCAGGCTCAGCTTTCACGCGATCCTGATTACGTGCCGGTCATTAAGCTGGATGCCATGGCTCCTTCGGCTCGGCAGTTCCGCTGGCCCGACTTCTACACCCGTGCGCTGATGGCGGTTTCCGAGCCGCTCATTGATTACAAAGTGGAGAGAGGAGCCGTCCTGCCGGTCTTTAATGAGAGGATGGGCAGGCATGTACCACCGCGTTTAGTTGGGGATGCTGCCGCTTTGCAACGGTCCTGGGAACAGGTGCTCACATATCGGCGGCCAGAGGCCATCTTGATTGATGAAGCCCAGCATTTTGCCAAAACGGCGGGAGGCACGCGGCTGGAAGATCAACTCGACCACGTCAAATCGCTTGCGATTGCCACGCGCACGGTTCACATTCTGGCAGGAACCTACGATCTCTTGCTCTTCCGCAACTTGAATGCCCAGCTCTCCCGTCGCAGTATTGATGTGCATTTTCCTCGGTATGACGCCACCAATCCAGAGGAGCGCAAGGCGTTTCAACGGGCGCGGCTTCCGTTTCAGCGGCATCTTCCGCTCGAACAAGCGCCTGATCTGGTTCAGCAGTGGAAGACCTGCTACGCGCATACCATTGGCTGCATCGGCTTGCTCAAAGATTGGCTGACCACAGCACTTGCCCAAGCCGTAGAAACGGAGGCCAAGACCATTTCTCCCGGTCTCTTAGCCGCTCATGCTCCCTCAATCGATCGCTGCAACCAAATGATTACAGATATTGAAGAAGGAGAAAACGCCCTGCGTGTGGACCCGGAAGCCACAGAGAGACTGTTGGCACGCCTGGGCTTAGGCCCTCGAAGAACCCGTCAGGCACGAACCAGAGAGGCCGAAGAAACGCCTGCGCCTGCGGCACCATCGCGCCGCAGGCGCGTGGGACAACGCAACCCGACGCGGGATGCGGTCAAGAAAGAGGTGGAGACCGATGGGTAAGACACAGCTTTCGGAATTTCCGTGGTGGCATCTGACGGATATCGCCCTGCCAGAACGGAGTATGCTCTATGCGCCCGCACCAATCGGGAGAGGAACGGCCTTTGGAGAAAGCTTGACCAGTTACCTTGCCCGCCTGGCCGAGGCGCATTGTGTGTACCCAGGCGTGCTGCTCCAGCAGATGATTGTTCCTCTCATGAGAGAACTGGAGACGCAAAAGAGTGGGGCTCTTGACCATCCCCTGTGGAGGCGTGACGGAAGTGGGTCGCATTTGATCAATGTGACCAGTCCTCGCGCACGCTCGGCTCTGGATATTCTCGAAACGCTGACGCGGCGCACGGATCTGCGCGGTCTTGCTCTGACAGCGTTAACGGAACTCCTCCCAGCCCGAGGCTTAACCCGCAATACCTTAGCATGGTGCTCTCTCTGTTACGAGGAATGGCAGGCAAGTGGGCAGATGCTGTATGATCCTCTCCTGTGGATGTTTCGGGAAATCTCCACCTGTACTCGTCATGGGGTGCGTTTGCACGCGCATTGTCCGGCGTGTGCCAGATCGCTTCCTCATCTGACCTGGCGCTCCCGGCCAGGATACTGTGCGTTTTGTTCCGGTGCGCTGTTCGTCAGACAAGAAGGCGGTGTGCAGACTGTGGCCGTTGATTCTCATGAGTTCGCCTGGCAGCAATGGGTCACTCACGCCCTGGGAGGTGTGGTCGCGCGGCTTCCTGGGATCAGTATTGAGCCGAAACGAGAACGTATTCGCCAGGTGGTAAGCGATGCAGTAGAAGACCTGGCAGACGGGAATACGACTGCATTTGCCCGATTACTTGGCCTTCCGAGGGGCACAGTCGAGAACTGGCGTCAGGGCAAGCGGATACCAGAAATGGATATGCTCTTACGGCTCTGTTATCGGTTGGATCTCTCGTTGTGTGAGGTGCTGTTTCAGGAGGCGGAGCCGCTTCAGCCGCATCTTCGAGATCCGGTACCACCAGCACGCTTCCCGTGCAGGAAACGAACCGCGATCAACCAGGAGAGCATTGCTCATCAGTTAGAGCAGGCAGCGAGCAGAGCAGAAAACCCTCCTCCTTCACTCAAGGAAGTAGGGCTGCGGCTCGGCTATCAGCCAACGACCTTGTACAAGATCAATCGAGCAGCCTGCCACGCGATTGCTGAGCGTTTCACGGCGTATCGCCGAGAACTGCGAGAAAGGCGATTGCAAGGATATCGCGAGGAGATCCGGCGGATTGCCTTGTACCTTCAGGCAGAGCAGGTGGCGCTGACGCAGAAGCAGATCGCCCGGTATCTCGCGCAGCCTGCCATTTTGCGTGACCCGAAGGTGCGAGCCCTCCTCCAAGAGGTGTGTCGCGAGGTCAAGGAATTGGACAGTACGTCGTCTCACCCTCGTATCTCTCCCTGATCCCGTGCAGAGGGTGATCAGACTGTGTACCGAGAAGGAAAGGAGAACTGTTGTGATGAATGATTCTGTTTCTCTTCAAATGCTCGAAGAAATGAAGCGGTACTATCAAGCCAGTGGCAGCGAGTACGATGAAATTATCAACCGCCAGGGGCGCTACGATCAAGGGCCAGAGCTGAATGCCCGCTGGTTCGCTGAATGGGATGAGGTGGTTGCTCAACTCCATGCCTTTCATCTGACAGGAGACGTGCTCGAACTGGCCGCTGGGACGGGAACCTGGACGCAGCAGTTGCTGCGTAGCGCCTCGACGGTTACCGCCGTCGAGGCTTCTGCCGAAATGCTCTCGATCAATCAGGCCAAAGTCGCCAGTCCTCGCGTTACCTATGTCCTGGCTGATCTGTTCTGCTGGCAGCCTGAGCGCGTCTACGATGCCCTCTTTTTCGGCTTCTGGCTTTCCCATATCCCGCGTGAGCAGCTTGATGCCTTTTTGCGTTCCTGCTGGACCTGGCTGCGTCCTGGAGGCAAGATGTTCTTTGTGGATGATACGGGCGGCCCCACGACGGCTCCCGATCAGCCTGTGAGACAAGATCGCCAGATCGAGACACGCACCTTAAATGATGGGCGCAGCTTCCAGATCGTGAAAAACTTCTATGAGGCGGCTTCTCTGGTGGCTTCCTGTGTCCGTGCTGGATTTGACATCACGGTACGCCAGACCGCCGCATCTTTTCTCTATGGCTTTGGAACCCGTCTCCCCTCTGAAAGGGACAGCGAAAACCTTTCACACGGATGAGGTGTTCGGGAGAGGAGCACGTCTGAAAACTCATTGAGGCAATTCCCAAAAACGGCAATTAATGGCCGAGGCGGCCAATTTATGCCGTGAGTGACACTTGCCTCATGGAGAATGCCATCGAGTAGCACGAGCAGTATGCTGAACATAGAGAACAGACAAAGGAGCATTCAAACCTCATGATGTCTTCCTCGCCCGTACCACAGGATAATAAAGCGTATCGGTTTCCGGTTTCTGTCAAGGGCATTGTGTACCACGATGGCAGGGTGGTGTTGCTCAAGAACGAGCGCGATGAGTGGGAATTACCAGGCGGCAAGCTCGAACTTGGCGAAACTCCGGAAGCCTGTGTTGTGAGAGAGATAGAAGAAGAACTTGGCTTAGCCGTCAGGATTGGCCCGTTGCTGGATACCTGGGTCTACCATATTTTTGAGGGAGTAGATGTCCTCATTCTGACCTATGGCAGCTATCCCATGCCATTTTCTGAGATCACGCATAGCCCAGAACATAAAGCTGTGGGGCTTTTCAGTCCAGAGGAAGTCCCATCTCTTCGCATGCCGGAGGGATACAAAAAATCTATCCAGACGTGGGTAGGTTCCCTCCCGCGTTCCCAGATGCAATGACTTCCTATCGGGGAGGAGGTGAGGTATGTCTGTGTCATCATCGCAACCGGAACGATCCTGCCGAAACTGCGGCGCGAAGCTGAGCCGGTATAATCCTGATCCCTTGTGCTGGCCCTGTCAGGAGGAGAGGCGGGTAACGGTGGCAGATGCACAAGCGGCGACCTCACCGCTTCCCACGCTCACGCCTTCCGACCGCAGCGCGTTTACGCTGCGCTCCATCCTTGATGCTGCCCGGCGAACGAAGGCAGTAAGACTCTCCGATGCCGGACACGTCCTCAAACACTACCGCAGTCTCCACCAACTGACGCAGCGCGATCTTGCTGCGCTCCTGGGGTTTGACCAATCCTATATCTCCAAGCTGGAAAATGGTCAGGGTCTTCGAGATATTGCTACCCTCAAGCATATTGCCCAGTGCCTGGGAATCCCTGGGCAGTGGCTCGGCTTACTCTCTGAGGGATCTCCCAATGCACGCAGTTCAGAGCTGATCGAGGTGGCACCCTCTGTCATCCGGCTCAGCCAGACCGTTCGGGAAAGTGGCAGAGCTGATTCCGCGGTCAACGAACTGTGGCCGCTCATTCTACGCCTAGAAACACAGACCACACAAGACAATGGGAATCCACCGCTCCTGCTCACACTCGCCTCAGCCCAGGCCATGCTCGGCGTGATCCTGGGTGACCTGCTTCCGGAAGAGGAGTTGTGGATCAGCGTGCATTTCTTCAAAAAGGCGGTTGCTATCGTTGAGGAGCATGGTGACGCTTGGCTAAAAGCAAAGGTGTACCGAGGCTGTGGCAACGAACTGCGCAAGCACAAACAGTACACCGAGGCGATTTCATATCTTGAGCAGGCGTTTTTCCTCGCCCCCGATGGTATGACTAGAGGAATAGCGGCAGCACTCCTGGCACGTACCTACGGGGAATCGGGCGATAAGGAGCATTTCCTTGATGCGATGGGGAGCGTGCTCTATGCGCAGGAGAGAGCCGCCAGCTTTACCCCGACGTTCAATCCAGTCACGACCCACGAGGTCCATGTACGTGGACTGTTGAACGTGGGTCAGATCAATACACTGCCATCGCTTCTGGAGCAAGATACCTCGCATTTCCTCACCATATCTATTGCTCCGCAATGGCACGTTATTTCGCAACTCACCCGTGCCGAGGCCTTGATTCGTCTTGGCAAGGTTGACGACGGCCTAGCCAGCCTCAAAACGGCGCTCATAGGCGCTGAACTGTGTCGTCTGCCCCACCAGGTGCAACGGGCTATCCGTGCAGTGCAAGTCGTTGAAGAGTATGGTTCAGCCAAAGCCATTCGTGATGAGGCAAGAATGCTGCTCGACAAGCTTTCCCAACCTACGCTTCAACTTCCCTCACCCCGGTAACAACCCTTTCAGATTCCTGCCAGAGCCACTCACCATAGCAGCCTTTCCTGCATTCTCCCTGCTCTTCTTGAAGCACAAAGAAGCCACCGGATATGACAACTTGTCATTTGACTGTCAACAGAAGAACAAGTACGCTGTAGGTGCAAAGCGTGATCCTTGCGTATGCAAAACGATGCCGGAGAGCAAAATCATGGCCAGCACAACACCGTTTGCTACCTTCTATCTTGATGTGACAGGAGCGCATGCTGAAGAACAGATCGTACATGCCCTGGCACAGGATGGCCTCGTAACGTTCGATACCATCCAATCAACCAGGGAACTGCTTCAATTCTGTACCCGGCTTGGGGCGATTGTGAAACACAGGGATGCGGACAAAGACGGTCTCACACGCATTGTGAAGCGGCTCGATTTCCAGCCTGCCGAGGGCTACCAGGCGTTTACCGCCTCCCATCTGACGCTGCATACGGATGGAAGCAGTACCCCGGCCCCGGCAACACTGGTTGTCCTGTGGTGTGCGCAACCCGCCGAAGAAGGCGGTGTGTCTCTTTTCGTCGATGGGAAACTGCTCTACCGGGTGCTTGCAAAAGAGTACCCGCACGTGCTTCAGGCACTAACCGCCCCAAACTCGGCTCTTTTCGCAGGCTCCGAGGCTCCGCTTTACAGTTCTGTGTTCAGTACACTTCCTGATGGCAGTATCTGTCTTCGCTTTCGCTATGACAGCCTGGTATACTACACTGCACCAGTATGTACCGTGCTTTCCATCTTCTTAAATCTTCTCGAACGGCATACCATCTCCTTTACGCTGCAAAAGCAGCAGGGCTACATTCTCCAGAATGGACGCTGGCTACACGGCAGAACTGCGTTTCGCGGTGAGCGGGAGATGTACCGTGTTTTAGTATGCACTGACCCTGCGACACCTATTGGCGCGCATGTTCACCTGGGGTTTCACCCAGGTTTCGAGCAGCAAAAAACAAGGTGCTGACATGCATGAAGAAAAGCAGCAGAGGAAAGTCACACAACTGTGTGCAGATCACGAGCAAGCAGATGAGACAAGCATGTGAAACTTAGTAGGGCTGACTATGATTGCCTCGCATCAGTCCATCACAGAGGATGTGAAATAGAGGCGCGGTCACATCGAGCAATGATGCTGCCCATCGGGTGGGCAGAAGCAGTTCACATTCCTTTTGGCGAACACTTTCCCTGGAGAGTGTGTTGTTAGCTGTGAAACGCTACGACAAAGGAAAGACTGACATATGAACCAATCGGTGATGGTGATTGATGACTCGTTAACAATACGCAAAATTCTCGACATCTGCTTGCGGCGTGCAGGGTACCAGGTGCAGTGCTTTGCGGATGGCGTGGAAGCCTTTCGCTGGCTCAGCATGTCAGAGACGATGATCCCTGCGCTGGTGCTGGTCGATCTCAACCTGCCAAAGATGGATGGCTACGAGATCATCCGACTGCTCAAAGCGAAACCCGCATTTGCACAGACCATCTTTGTCATCCTCTCACAGCGCGCTGGGATCCTTGACAGGCTGAAAGGGCGACTCGCTGGCGCGCATGCCTATCTGACCAAGCCGTTCAAGACCGACCAGATTATTGCGGTGATCCGGACCTCTCTGGAGAACGTCGTTCCCGGCACCGAGGAAGCAAGGGGACAGGGAAGACACGAGATGATTTCCTCGGAAGCAACGGTGTGCGCTCACGTCTCAGCGGAAGTCTTTTCCCCTCCGAGCACTGCACAGCGATGAGCATCGAGTACGGTGAGCAAGATCGCAGAAGGATGGAACCTCTCTATGAACGCACCGGAGAACCGGAGTGAAGTGGCCCGCCTGCGGCAGCGCATCGCTGAAGAATATGAAGCGGCCATGTGTGGGCTGACTGGCCTGGCCTCTGGCACCGCCAAACATAAGTTCATCACCAAGCGCATGGAGCAAATGGGCGCCTGCCACGAGACGCTGAAGCAGTTGGTGGGGGAGCAGGAAGCCACCAGGATGCTGGCCGAGACGCTACAAGCTTTGTAACTGGCCTAAGCATATGGAGGATCGGCATGGTTGGCTGAGTGAGAGACACGTTGGATATCGCGCAGAGCAAGGCCCCCGCCAGATTTGCACGCCTTGCTCCTTGCCCCAGAGGCGACAAATGAGAGCAGGAAGGTCCTGAGAGCGATGCTCTTGACCGAGCACATGGAGTATCACACACAACAAGAGGATGGCTATGAGCACCAGGAAACAGATCGGCCCTGACGACGTGGTGGATATGGAACTGCACTGCGTCGCGTGCGGAACACGGTTGTATGTTCCGGCCCTCCAAGCCGCAGCGGTAATCGCCTCGCTCGAGCGGACCGGTGCTGCGATCCTGATCTGTATCTGTGGGCAAGCGCAACTCATTCGATCGAAGCGCCAGAAGAGGCACGCCTAACCGCAGGCAGCGGCTCCTGCGTGGCGAGCGTTCCTCGGGGAGGATGCGTTTTGCTCCTCTAAGAAGGACATGGCGCTCATTTCAGCGCGAAGAAAGCAACAGATACGACAGCTGGTAACGTTGACAACGTACACGGGCGCACGACGCTTCCCAGCGTCGAGCATGGCTCAGTTGGGCCTCACATCCTGATCGCTGAGGACCAACCGGCGATCCAGGACCTGCTCTGCTGGGCACTGCAACTGGCAGGGTATCGTCCTACGGTGTGTGCCGACAGGCAAGCTGCTCTCACCTGGAGAGAGCAGGCCATGGCGCCTGGAGACGATCCTGTGGTGCTGCTTCTCGATCTGAGCCTCCTCGGCGTGACTGACGCCACAGATTTCTTACATCTCTTGCGCGCCCGTTGGCGAGATACCGGCGGGGTGCCGCCGGTTATCGTGCTGACGACGAGCAAGCAGGTGCAAGTAGCTCTGGGGACGATGGAACGCGTCCTCCAGAAACCCTTCCATGTTCGGGAGCTCCTTGGCCTCATCCGGCAGGTGATCCCGGTTACCTCTCGATGTTCACAGCCACCTCCCTGAACGGGCAGACCCGGGCGTGCAGGAGCGTGCCAATTCCGGCGCTTTGAGGGTGAGCAGCAGACCCACCTGCTGAGCAATTGAATGAGGGAGCGATGGGGATCACCTCTAAGCTGGCATCATGGGTGATTGACCGGCATAGCCCTTCGTGAGCACAGCGCCAGACGATAGAGGTGAGCATGTCCTACTCTTCAGGCCTTTTCAGGAACACAAAGCCCAAGCTTACCTCACCGGCGATCGCAAAGGGCGTGACCTGGAATTTCTCCTTGACCTTCCGAAGATGTCTGAGCACCAAGTAGCGCTCCAGACCTGTCACCGCCTCTAGCTCTTCGACGCGCGTCAACAGGTGTTCGAGTACATGCTCGTCATCCCGGCGCTGAAGCTGGACCGCGCGCTCGAGCAGATGCCGCCAGAGTCGATATTCCGTCGGGGTCAGATCGACGATGCGGTCTTGCACACACACGAAGTGCCGGGCGTCGTTGTAGTAGAGTTTCTGCCCGGCCAGGATGGTCCAGCGCAGTTCCCTGAGCGCTTCGTTCTGTGCTTTCATCCCGTGTCCTCTCCTGGAGGGAGGCCCTTCCAGCCGATCGACGACATGATTCTGGTTGACGATCTCCCCGCTCTTGCCTCCCGGTCCCAGGAGTCACTGTAACACGCCCATGCGTACATAGGTGTTAGCTTTCACCCAACATGTTGCGGGAAATTGGAAGAGCAGGGAAATCGCTTGATCCTGCTAGAGCACATTCTCTGCTTGAACGACACCTCAGACAAGATGTGGAGGGACACCATGCATATTGAATCATGGTGAAGCTGTGGAGAAGATCAGTTGCTGAAGAAGTCTCCCTGAGAGTGGCAGACGTGACCGAGAAGCTGGCATAATATGAGGGAGCGAACCGTTGGCAGACCAGGAAGAGGTCCCTCACCATTCGCGTCTGATGAGGGAGAGAACTACCACGAGAGAAGGAGACGCCACCAGTATGATCCAACCGCTCCAAAGTCGAGACCTCCGGCCTCAAACCGTAATCATTCGCAAGGGCCTCTTGGGAGGCGTGCAGGTGATGCTCTACGATGGTCAGCACTATCACCTCGCGAAGAATAACCAGGAGTTGCTCGCACACGCACAAGCGCTGGTGAAAGACGTGGGCAAAGGGGATTATCCCTGCCCCCTGGAACTGGGTGTGCATGCCATGTTCTAGAGGAACAGGCAGATAACCCCTCGCACTTGTTCTCCGGTGAGGTGTGCAAGCAGAAGACCTTTCCGGAAGGCCTGTCAGACAGGAACCGGAGACCCTCGGCGAAGTTGTCTGACAACTTCACCCCTGGTGTCTGACAGCTTGTAGGGAATCGCCGACGTTGCCAGACATCCGCCGGTGAGGTTCCCGTCGAGAGCAACGGTGCCATTCCCACCTGCTCTCGTGCGGAGTTTCCCTAGAATCGGCGGGCATCATGCTCAGAGCAGATCGCTCTTTCCGGCGACGCCCTGGGTCATTCCGTTGAGGATGCTTGCTGTTCTCTGGACAGCCTGCTCTTCAATCTTTCCATTGCAGCAGCGCACAATAGGGTAGCACTGCCTCGAATTGACATCTATCTATTTTCAATCTACATGTATTAGTTGGCTTTTCGATCCCTTTCCCTCCGCTCCTGGAGCCACCCCAGATTCAATTTGCCGCAGATTTCACCCGACTGAAACGAAGAAAAAGGAGTCGAGATTGACAGAAAAAGATGTCATGAATCGACTACTTTTGGTCCTCTGAACGCTGTACAGTGAACATGTGGTGATCATGTGAGGACTCAGTGATCCCGAGGAAGACTGGCAAGGCGTGTTGCAACACCATCCCTGCACATGAGAGCACAACCTATGGCCTGAAAGGAGGACAGACGCGGCAAGCTTCACCCACCTGAGTCAGGCATTCCCTCTTGCAGAGGGCTGCTTCCGCTCCCCCTTGGTCGGCCCCCTGGCAGGGGCACATGAGCACTTCACGCTCTTTTCGGGAGCGGTGCTCGCACCGGTGGAGGCGATAGCCGCAAACAAACGCGACAGACGTTTTCTGTTGCCGCAAGAAGGAAGAAACAGAGAGCAGTTCCCCATCCGGAAGTGTCTGAACTGAATGAAGTATATGGCCCCAGAAAGACGGACATTGGGTATCAAGATGCAGAATGGGGGACTGCCTTCCGCACACATGAGCGGGATGGAGCAAGACGATGGGATGACGCCAGCCAAACGCAAACGCTTGATCAAAACGTATGGCTCCTGGCCGGAAGGCTATACCTCCGATGACCTGGAACGATTTCTGGACCTCTTGTACGGACTCTTCGAGGATGGGGCAGACCTGCGCCGTATGATGGTCTGCAACCCCTTTGACCGTTCCGACACTCCCCAGCGCATGCGCCTGGTGGACCTGGCCGAGTGGTTGGAGGCCGTGGTGGCTTGAGCTGCCAGATACGAGGGAGACGATGCGCGTCCCGAAGAGATCGATTGGCATCGGCCTCCCGGACGTTTGCTTGCAGCAAGAGCGGGTCCTTTTGAATATTCATGTGCCATTGATTCACAAGCAGGAGGGTGCCTGCTCCACGCGAACCGGCGCGATGGGGTGAGCATCCGAGTGTGAAGGAGGTGGTGCCTAAGACAAAGCCACACAAGCGAATGGGAAAGCACGCTCCCCACGCCTCCTACAGGAAACACGTCGCCGTGCAATCGGTGAGGAGAACCTACCTTTTCCCTGCCGACGTTTCTGCTTCCTGCTGTATGCCTGTCAGCATGTTTTCCCGGTGTGCCACCCAGCTGCGAGGGAGTGCTCTTGCAAGAGCACTCCCTCGCAGCTGGTCCTGCTTACCGCTTGCGCTTTGGCGGAGGCTCCTCCGTCGCCCGGCGATGATCGGCATAGGCGGCGATCCACAGGATCAGGGCCAACAGAATCGCCAGCGCGAAGAGGGGATGGAGCGTCGGGTTGGCCGCGGTGAGCGCCCAGAGCAGAATGGTGGCGAGCAGCAGGCCGAAACAAAGACGCTTAATCAACGCCGCTCGTCTGATGCGCCGCCCGGCTTTGGGCGCGGCAGGCAGAGCTGTGGGGCCGTTCGACACGACGGCCTCCGTGCGCTGTGCCGGCGACACGACCGAGGCCACCGCTGCCGTTGGAAAGATGGGCTGGTAGCGCGGTGGATCGGCTTGGAGCAGGCCTGGCGAGAAGAAAGTGGAAGCTGTGGCCCGGCTCGCCTGTGCCAGTGCCAGGGCGAAGTCCTTGACGCTGCCAAAGCGCTGCGCCGGCTCCTTCGCCAGCGCCGTGAGTACCACGCGTTCCACCTCCGGCGAGATCCCTGCGTTCTTCTCCCGCAGCCCCGGCGGTGGGGTTAGCAGATGCTGGCTGGCCAGTTCCACGAACGACCCCGCAAACGGGCGCTCGCCCACCAACCACTCGTAGGCGACCACGGCCAGCGCGTATTGATCGCTGGCGACACAGGGTTTTCCCCGAAACTGCTCCGGGGCCATGTAGGCGGCCGTTCCGACAACCGCCTGGGTGCTGACGCTGCGCGAGCGCTGAGAGAGCACCGCAATGCCAAAGTCGCCAAGCAGCACCTCCTGACGCGCTCCCACCAGCAGGTTCTCCGGTTTGACGTCGCGATGGATGACGCCCCGATCGTGGGCATATTGGAGCGCCTCGGCCACCTGCGCTACGTAGTCCACCACAGTCGGAAGCGGCAGCACCGTCCCTTTGGGAGGGACGCTGCGCAGCGTCCCCCCTGGCGCAAAGCTCATCACCAGAAAAGGCGTGCCCGCCTGCACGTCATAATCCAGCACTCGCACGATATGCGGATGCTCCAGGCGGGCGATGAGCTGCGCTTCCCGGCGAAAAGCCTCGCCGTCCTTAGGCGAGAAGGAGACATGGAGCATCTTGAGCGCAGCCAGCGTCGCCAGGTGAAGATGCTCTCCCAGGTAAACGGTGGCAAATCCGCCTTCCCCAAGCACGCGCAGCAGCCGATAGATCCCGACCTGTTGCCCGATCCACTGACTCATCTGCCCCCTCCGATCCAGGCCGCAAGGAGCAGGCCTGTGCTCTCCCTTTCAGGGCTCGTAACTGTCAGAGGCAGGGAGGACCACCCACCTGGGCGATGCACCTGGCCGGTGAGGAACCAGGAGCAGGGATCGAGCAGCATGTCACTTCCCCTCCGGCCTGCCAGAAGAGGGCTTGCGGAAGCCTCGACGCCGGTCCTCACGTGGCCCCGGCATGCGCATCGGCAGGTGATCGCCTGGACTAAACTTGCGCTTCTGTTCTTGAATATCGTCGTCATTCATGCGTAGGTACAATTTTACGGTGGCCATGTCCTCGTGGCCCAACAGCTCCTGTAAGCTGAACGGATCGTTGCCCGCCTTCAGGTAGCGAATGGCGAAGGTGTGCCGCAAGATGTGCGGGCTCACGCGCTTGTCGGCGATGCCGGCCCGCTTTTTGAGCCGCGCGAACAACAGCGTCATGCCGTTCTTGGTGAGCGGCAGCCGCGTCTCAGAGAGGAAGAGATGATCTTCCCCCGCACTGCCCCACTCGGCCAGTTCTTCGTTGCTGGGGCGATGGCGATCCAGGTAGTACAACAGATTGCGCTGGCAGTTTTGGCCCAGGGCGATGCGGCGCTCCTTGGAACCCTTGCCTTTGACGGTGATTACCCCGTGTTTGCGATCGAAATCGGAGAGCCGCAGGCCGCACAACTCGGAGACGCGGATGCCGGTATCGAGCAGGAGCCAGAGGATGGCGCGATTGCGCACGGCGGCACGGGTCGCGATGGGACCGGCTTCGTTGGGCGGCGTACAGGCCACGAGCAGCCGCTCAAACTCCTCCGGACTGATGGTCCGAATGAGCGGCTTGCCCACTTTGGGGAAGACCACGCGGTCAAAGGGGTTGCGGTCGATGGTTTCGCGGCGCATCAGCCAGTGGAAAAAGGCGCGCACCGACCGCGCATAGGTCTGGATCGTTCGTTCGCTTCGAATGCGACCGCGGGTGGTCGGGGTCTTGCGCATGAAGGCAAACCAGGCGCTGATATCGGGCGCATCGATTTCGCCGACCAGGGTGATGCTCCGTTCCTCTGCTAAGAACCGGCGGAAGAACCCGAGCGCGGTGCGATGCCATTCCAGGGTTTTGGGGCTATGATTGCCGCCTTCGTGATCATCCAGGAAGTCGTCGATGGCCCGCTCCACCGTCGTGGCGGCGCGGCGCTTCGAGAGTAGGTCTTCTTGTCCTTTTCGGTTGCGGGATGACTTCGGGGCCGATGGTGTGGAGGCAGACTGCTGTCGTCGTGCCTGCGTCTGCGTGTCGAGTTTGGCGCGCTGGGCGATGGCCCGTGCCTCGGCCACATGGGTAGAAGGCTTGGATGCTCGTGGTGAGACCATGGAAAATCCTCTCTTTCTGGTCGTCGGGAGCCAACGCGCACGACCGGGGAGAGGCAGGCTGTCACCGGCGCGAGGCAGGATGTCGCGCACTCGTGAAGGCAGGATGTCGCGTGTTTTGGGAGGCAGGATGTCGCTGTACACATTACTGCACAACAAAACACCGTCCCCTTGCTTGCCTCTTCACCGCCCGGTTGGTCCCAACAGGCGTGAAATCGGCCTCCAGAGAGACGATGTACTATTTGGAGCGGGAGACGGGACTCGAACCCGCGACAGCCTGCTTGGAAGGCAGGTGGTCACAAAATCACCGACCGCTTCCCGTGAAATGGCTCTGGGAGAGCATTCATACATTTTCACTGTGATCCACGCTCATCTGAGGCAGATGGTCATGGATCAGATGTACTGGAAAGAGTATACGCGCCAGCCTTTCGAAAGGCAAGAGAGGCAGATGGTCAACCACCCAGGAACGCAGCTCTCTCCTTCTCTCATGTTCTCAGATATGTCTTGGAAATCTTTCTTATGGCAGAGCGAGCATCACCAGAGCAACAAGACGGGGTAGATTTGATAGAGGTGAGTTGGCAGCATTACGATTGTTTGAGACCAGCCTCAACAAGCGCACGTTCAAGTAAGTCTCGCACTCCAGGGTCTGGCACACTCTTGGTGAAGGATATGCTTCTCTGATGAGAACCCTTGGCTCTTTGAGCACAAACAGGAGTGATTTCTTTTCTAACAGAAGAGCTTTCACCAAATTTGTGCCAAAGTCAGGCTCTCTCAGAAGCGAAAAAACAGTTTTGCGTGCAGGAGTTCTGAAAGAAAGCAAGTTCAGCTTCAGTTATATGGCACGTACTACTTTCTCGTTAAAATGGCACCGACAGGCCACCTCGTGTCGGACTCAGAGGTCCATATATGCCGCGGCGCACTCTTGCCAGAGCGTCTCGCCCTCCTGGCACCCGATAACTTTTATCGGACTGTAGAAAGGCAAGGCACGCTGGCGTGATGTCGATGTGAAACTCGATGTCGAGGACGCGCCCCTCGCTATCGTCAACGCAGCTGTGAGGAACCTCGAGTCATGGAAGAAGAGGCCGGAGACCGATGTCACTCACTCGTGTCCCGCCGTCGACGCTCTGCTTGAACCGCACGCCAGCGGATCCAACCCCAAAGTGCGGCCTCGGAGGTCACATTACCGGTGTGGAGGGTGTTGGCGAGACCGCCGGCCAAAGCCCCAGAGTTCGTCCCGCTGACCTCTGCATCAACTTCGGCAGCAAGTGCTGTGAGGACTTCCTGGAGATCTCCTGATGGCAGGGTGCCGATCAACTCATGGGCGGTCGGCACCAAGGCCTCCGCCTGGGCTCGCCGTTCCTCAGCCCTTCTTGGGTCCTTGACCACGGGAATCGCTGCCAAGAGGGCGGAGATTTGCAGCAGTGTTCCGAGTGCCCTATCGACCGTGTCAATGGTACCCTCTTCGAGTACGGGACGTCCCAACTCTGCGGCGATTCCTCGTGCATCGTCTAGTGCCAGCGGGAACAGGCCGGGATGACCCAATACGACGCCCGTCCCTTCCACGGTGGCGCCACCAAGCGTTGGCAGCGCAATCACTCGATGCGCAAGGCGGAGCGCATCATCTTCTGAGAGAGTGGCTGTTGTCATGAAGGCGCCGTAATCCCAGTCACCACCGCCATCCATGCTCACGAGGATCACCCAGCGGTCGCTCATCAGGTTTCGTTTGTCGTCGGCCCTCGGAGAGACGCGGACTACTTCGCCGGGTCCAGGAGCGAGAGCGGCCATCTGGTCAACAGCGCGCCGCTCATGGTCGACGACTGCATCGCGGACCTCCGCTGTGATCCGCTGTGCGGCTTGAACCCAGGTCTCGCCCGCTTGCAGTCGCACGTCCCGAAAGAGCGCCGTGCGCGCTGACAGTGCGTACAGCAAGTCCGCCGCTTCATCCAACAAAGTCAGCAGACTCGCTGGCACGGATTCGCCAATTCCAGACAGGGAAGGAGCCCCCTCTTCCAACGCCGCTGCCCAGGAACGTGCCGCTTCGCGCAGTTGCGCAGCAGCCCCAGTGGTATTGGTTGACCTTTGGTCCATCACGTCTCGTACCTGACCAAGCGCCGAGCCGGCGGCGTGGAGAGCCTGAAACGCGTTGTCCGGTACCTTCTCGGGTGTAGCACCGGCCCCCTTCGTGCTTCGATCAGTTGTCACGGACGGAAGCTGCGCGACGCCGTTGGTGAACGCCTCGACGGTGGCTTTCCAGTCTCGCTCACGCCCAGCGTTCCAGTGGGGATTGAGCAATAACCCAGGCATTTCCGTCAACAAGCGGATCAATTCGCTCGCCAGTCGAGCTTGCAGGCGCAGTCTCTCAGTCCAGAAAGTCTGGGCGCGGAGACGTTCAGCCGCCCGTAGAAGCAGCGGGATCGGCGAGACTGCCGTATGGCGGGTGATGTTTGCACGCTCCATGGAGATCCGACCAATTGGCATGCCCATGGCAATCAGCTCACGACCGTCCAGGCCGACGGTCGTCACATCAATGGCTTCTGCTTCGGGGAACAGGTCCCGGAGTGTGCTCGCCATGGACACGGCCCGCTCATGGTCCGTGGTCGGCCCCGGATCGATGCTCTGGACGCGGACACTCACCCTGAGCGTATCCCCTCCTCCGACCCACTCGATTGTCCAGTCCAACAGTGACGTGTTCGAATCGGACAACTGGTGAAGTCGCTCCTCAGGTGGTCCGAGCCACTCGCGAAGAAACGGACCGGCGGCCGGGCTCAGTTGCCGGAGCGTCTCCGCAAACCTGTGCCGCTCCGGACCGAAGCCCTGATGCGCCATGAGGACGTGCTGCACAACCTGCAGGGGCAGTTCCACCGCACCTTCGAGCGCCTCGAGAAGTCCTGCAGCCGCCTCCGGGCTCGCCTTGGCCGCAAGCTCGCCGAACCGTTGCGGGCCAACTGATTCAGCGACGAGGGCACGCAGGGACATCGGGGCGTCCGGGAGGTCCCTGATGAGCTGTTGAAACTGCTCGGGAAGGAAAGGCATCTGCACGCCACCGAACCGCGCGGGGAACGCGACCATGGAGAGCATGACTGAACTGATCCCTGGCGGACGTGCTCGGTCAATGACGTCGAGGCAGAGACGGGCGTGCCGGGCTGCATCAGCGCGAGCAAGCGCCACCATCATCTCCTCCACAATGGTTGCCGTGGCTTCTTGCTGCTGGATGAGCGAGGCCACCGTGGCAACCAGAGCATCACCGTGGATCGCAGCAGTCGATGCCGCGATCTCAATGGTCCTCGCCCGCTCGGCGGCGGGGAGCAGCTCAATCACCGTGGCATATGTCTTCTCCAGGGTTGGCGGAGGAAGCGCGTGCAGCCGATCAGTGATCGCCTGAGACCGCCGTTCGTGAAGCCCTCCCCATCGACCGTCTTCTTCTTGCATGATCAGGTGCTCCCGATGCGCTCGGTTCAGCGCGGAGGGAAGTGCCGGGAGATCTGACACGACGTGCTCGAGGGCTTCCGGCGGAAGCGAGGTCTCCAGGACATCTGCTGCGCACACCACTCTCACCACTTCGCGCTCGACGCTTCGATCTGGTCGTAGGAGGTTATCGGCCTGCTCACCGACCACGGCCTTCAGGCGCTGACCGCTGAGCAGGAGACTGAGGTATTCCATCAGAAGCCCTTCACTGGCGGGGAAGGCTTCCTCCGGCGCCAACTGCGTCAGCACGCCCCGCCTGCCAAGAGTCTCAGCGATGCCCACCGCGAGCGCCTCATCGAGGCGCGGCCGAACCACGATACCCTGGCGAACGGCGAGTGAGGGCCGGAAGTCCTCCTCGCGTGCCGCACCCACAAGAAAGACGCCGGGTCGTTCCAGGAGCTCCTGTGCAGCGTCCTCCCACCCCATCGTCCCTGGTCGCCCCAGGTCGTCGATACAGATGAGCACTGGCGTCTCCGGGGCAGGATGCTGGAGATCCACGTACCGTAGGAGTGCCCCGACCTGGTCGGAGGAGAGGGAGCGCACACGGAAGGCTCGGACACGTTCCGCGGTCAATTCGTACGCGGTGCGCCACAGCAAACCAGATTTCCCGGAGCCACTCGGCCCAACGATGAGCGAGTACCGGTGATCGATCAGGCCCTGGCGAATCTCGGAGAATTCCGTCGGGCGTGGAATGTCAAGCCCAGCCGCGATGTGAAGAGGCCTCACGTCAACACCTGCGAGGAACTGCTCAGGGGCGAGGTCGCTCCTCTGGCCAAAGTCGATCGATGCGATGGATCCCGCACGCTCCAGCTCGTCCATCTGGTTCGGGTCGATCGTTGTCTTGAGCGTCTGGCATGCGACGCGCACCCGATCGACAAGCCATCGAGTGGCGTCACGTCGAGACGTGTGTCGCTGAGCGGCGGAGTCGGTCTGAAATGCGGTGAGCAGTTCCGCCACGGCAAGGGCGCCGTGACGAGGAGACATACCAAAGATATCGGCGACACGAAGTGCCATGCGATCATCGAGCCTGTCGGGCAAAGCCACCACGTGGGTGCGTGCCAGGAGGTCGTCGAGCTGCGAAGGCTGGAGCGTTGGGAAGGCCGCTGCCAGTTGTTGACGTTCCTCAGTGCCGAGCGAGGCGAGAAGGGACGCGTCCCAGCCAGTCGGCCCCCATCCAGGATCAACGGATGCGTTGGTGACCAGAGCGATCTTCGTGCGACCACCGACGGATGCGGGGCCTCCCGCGTGCTCGATGAAGTCGGCCACCACCGAGAAGCCGACCAGGTCCGAACGCTCCTTTGCCTGGATCAGCAGGTCCTCTCCACCGTCGACCTCGCAGTCGAGATCCTCAAGTCCCTCGGGGATAACGGCAACAATCGGCAATGTGCGGGCGTACCCCTCGATCAACAGGTGCAGGCCCACCACAATCTGGTAACGGACGCCTGCGATGTTGTGCGCTCCGCTTCGGCGAGCAGCCCAGAGCTGATCAAGATCCTGCTGCGCCGTGATGGTCCGCGGCTTTGGTGCCCTCTTGGATCGAGCGCGTGCTTTTGGTTTGGGGCGGCTCACTGGTGCGCCTCCAACGGCCAGCGCCGAGGGACTCGGGCCTCCGAAGAGATTGCCGCCTGCGGGCCTGGAAAGAGGTTCATCACACTGGCAGCAGCGTCCGCCCACGATCCCTTTGCTATCTCTTGAACGGCACAACCGGCGTGTCTCTGACCCGAAGTGCCGCACGACTCCCCAGCCTCGATATGATGGACGTGCGCGAAGCAGTCGTCAGGAACGTCGGCGCGAACCACATGCCAGGTCCCGACTCGGCGTTCGGGCGGCAGCCCCAGAAGCACGTCGGCACGGCACGGAGGGTAGACCTTCCCATCATGCCGACGGACAGCGAACACCCGGTCGAGGTGGTCTACTTCGTCACCCACCGGTGCCGTCGCTTCCAGCCAGGCCAGCGCATCCATGCGGGTACCCGGACCCCAGAGAAGATCGGCAGGGTACATGGTGAGCTCGTAGCGAGCGTCGAACTCCCATAGCCGGTCGTTCCACACGCCGAGCACGACGAGGTACATCCAGTCGTCCGGCTCGGTCTGTCCGGTGAGCTGCTCGGCATGCATGACCTCCAGAGATCCCTCTTCCCTCGTCGACCAGGTCGGTGACCATCCGATGATCAGCACTTCCCGCTGAAGTGGCGCGGGATACAAACGTCCCCCGGGCGTCAGCGCGCCCCAGAGTCGGTTGATGATTTCCGCAAGATCGCGTATCCCGCGGACGGATTGATTGGGCATGCCGACTCGGAAGCCTCCGCCGTGGGCGAAACGGTTGCGGATCTTGGTGAAGAGATCCTCTTCGACACGGCGGTTCCGCTGCCTATGAAGCAGCCGCTCCTGTCGCGCCCAGCGCAAGAGCGGACGCAGAGTCAGGGGGAGCCGCATTGACATCCCCTGGTTGCGGAGCCGGAGCTGCCATCCACCCTTCGCGTGGCTTCCACCCTGGCGGAATGTCTTGCTAACCGCCTCGAAGTCAGACGCTGGAAGCAGGCTCTCGGCTCCGTTCTTGCCGACAAGGGGAATCACCCCTCCGTAGAACTCGATGAACCTCTCGCGAAGGGCTTGTTCCAGCACGACCCAGGTCTGATCAGCGACCACGGTGAAGAGGTCGTAGCAGAGCACTCCATATGCGTGCAGGGTCCGCAGTCGCTCGAAGCTGCTCCGGGTGCCCTCCGGGATCGCTGGGACGAGATCGGCCGCCGCGATAGAACGCTGCTGGAACTCCGCGGCGTTCTCGGGGCTGAGCTTCCCCCCGGTGGCAAGACCCAGCGGCGTGAATCTGAGAGACCGTTCGTCCGGGGTCGTCAACTCTGTGAATGTTCGAATGTCCATTGCCACTCCAAGATCGATCGTGCCCATCAGGCGGGCAATGTAGCTGCCAGGGGCCCTCGCACGATTGAGGCGTACAAGTAGGTTCCCCAGTAACTGCGCAAGGCAGTCCTGATCGAGGCTCTGGCAGCGTTCGACCACCGCCCAGGGTTGGCGCCACGCTGCCAGAGCGATGCGCTGGTGCGGCGTTCGCCCGCGATGACCAGCGTCTCAGGCGCACTCCCCCCGTCGTGACCCGGCGTCGAGCATGGCGCTTCTGACTCTGAATGCGCGCGCCTCATAGGAGCACGTTGCCACCACGCCTCTGCCATCGGGCGAACCGCAGACCACGACCGGCTTGCCGCGCAGCTCAGGATGATCGCGCTGTTCGAGGAGGCGTAGAACGCATCAGGGTCTATATGCAGGACAATGCGTCATTTTCGCTGTGTCTCTTCCATGAGCCTCTTTCACCTGCTCAGCCTGGCCGCTTCTCCTGCATCTTATCAGAGAAACGGCTAGGAGGCAACCGCGATACATTGATAGGGAGTTGTGCCAGAAAACGAAGGAGGATCGAGATATGAAAAAGAGCCTTCCCAACGGAGACAGGCATATCGCACTTGGATATTGAATCGTGAAGGTGGTAAATAGGCTGAAGGGTCGACACAGGAGTCCTCGACCCAGCATTTTCGTCCGAACCTTCAGCTTATTTACCAATTAAATCGGGGACAAGGCTGTAACCTCTGGCCTAGATGGCAGAATACTCTGGGTCGGAAACAAGGAGGTACTCTATGGCCCAGATGGTAGACCAAGCTGGGTCGGGGGCATGCCGGTCCTATATTAAGGTGCAAATGCAAAGTATAAAAAACGCGCCGGGCTGGCGCGCCTTTTCGCTGTGCTTTGACAAGCATATGTAGAGCTTATATTGTTCCTAAAGGCCCAAACTCTCTCTCTAAAGACTTTTCACATTCATCGCATAGATCAATAAACACTCTAATATCTCTTTGGATATCGGTGGCAATACCGCCGTCAATACGCTGTCTATGTATATCTTCTAAGCGTCTATTTATTATAGTAGCCTGTCGTGGAATGTTAAGCGCCTTGCGAAGAAGATTTAACGGTATGAGGCTACACACCTCTGCTAGTAGCACTTTAAACGCGCTCACATCAAATCGCTCAAACGCCCATGTCATCTGACCTTGAACGAGAGGTGCTATTTCCTTGTATTGCATCAATTCCAAACGGAGAAGGGTGACTTTTTTCATGCGATCTTCTGTATACATCATCTGATCTCGTACCTCATAATGAGTCATGGCAACAGCCGATCCACCATCACCACGTCTATAATAGACGCCTGTCGTGAGAAGCATATGTGGGCGTCTTGGACTTTTAGGAACCCGAATTACAAAAACGCCTTTACTCGGGTCATCGGGACGTTTCAATACTTGAGGAACTGCTTCAAAGTACACTTCGGGTTGGATGTTCTCGATCTTATTGCCAAATTCCTTCAGTAAATCTCCTCCAACAGGTATTCCAACAATACGATGTTCTGGAGCTGCAACAGGTACTTTTCTATCCTGGACGCCAAAAAGAATAAAACCACCATCTGTATTTGCCATCGAACAAACG
>WNGQ01001593.1_pt1 | contig 68449 bp, 62 predicted proteins | sample 5407661 | NCBI WGS metagenome assembly WNGQ01 (sample SAMN13153382, study PRJNA577476) | soil metagenome | isolation source: 60 cm soil or saprolite under Garry oak tree replicate 2 | place: USA:California | collected 2016-06-15
ACATAGAAGCCCAGCGGGTCACCGCTGCCTGGTTCAAAGAATCCCGAAGTGAAGTTTGTTCCGTAAATCCCAGCAAGCAGGCTAAGAGGCAGAAATATCGTTGCGACAAGCGTGAGCATCTTTATTGTATTGTCAGTCGACGCCGTGTGCAGGCTGATGTAGAGGTCCCGGACATCACTCGTCCTATCCCTGTCATTGTCAATGGTCTCCAAGAGCTGAAACGAGTGATCATACACATCTCTGAAGCTCCTGAGACTCGTATCCGCAACGAACGGCACCGCACCACGCATAACCATGCCGAGCATATCCCGGGTAGGAGTCAGAGAGCGCCTCAACACCATAAGCCTCTTCCGTACCCCTCCAATAGTAGTCACGATATCCAAAATATTCTCCATCCTCCTAACCCGAGTCTTATACAACGTGGTCGCCCGCTTGTCCAGCTCCTCAAGCCTCTCCTCCACCTCGTCCAGAATCGGATAGTACGAGTCAACCGCAAAGTCCAGAAAGACATAGAAGAGAAGGTCCGGAGAAGGAGTCGTAGCGATCGGTGCGAGACCCCTCGCCCTGATCCTGGAATCTACAGCATGGATCAGCTCCGAATCCTCGGAATGGATCGTTATGATCCAGTTCTTCTGGAAGAAGATGAAGAGCTCAACTATCTCGTTCTTCCGATTGCTGACAATCGGTAAGTGTACGACGGCAAACACGCTCTTTCCATAATCCTCAAGCTTCGGTCTCTGATTCTTGTGAATCACGTCTTCTATCGCAAACTCGTCAAGTTCGAATCGTTTCTTTAGCTCTCGCAGCTCTGCCTCGGTCGGGCTCTCCGCGTCTATCCAAAGCAGCTCGCCAGGTCGAATTTCGCCGGGGAAATTCTTCACTGTCTCGGCTGGTGCAGACGCATCGCTATGACCGAGAAGCGTGAGAGTGATCAAGGGCCGCGGTTGCGTTGGGACAGAACCTGATAATAAGATTCAGCAGGACTTACCCGGCTCTCACGGTACAAGGTAACATAACATGCAGTAGACGCAGTTCAGATGAGCATGACTAATCATGGAGCATGAGGAGCATTTCTAGCTTGAGTCTCGTCGACCTTCTGATCTCCATAGGTAGCGCGGGTCTCGTCATTTTCAGTCTTCCGACAGTACTGAACAAGAGCTCACAAGTTCCAAGGAAGGCAGCGAGCATTCCCACGGCCTCTATTTTGACCTACTTCGTCCCGCTATTCGCGACAAGCGGTCTCGTACTTACTTCTCTAACAATCGCTGGACAAGCCATCGTCTGGTGGCTCATAGTTCTATTCAGGCCCGTCAAGGGCTGAGGCGGCGAAAGAGACCCAGCTCAAGCCGGGGCCTAATCCTAGAGCGTAGGGCACTCCCGTAGCTTTTTAAGACCACAATCATCACTCCGCCCACGAGGCCGAAGATCTTCGATTCCACAAGCAACTCCTTGGAGCATGAACCCAATTGACGAAAGGAACAGTTGGCAAGCTCAGTCGGGACTACAAGCCTGCAGAGTCCGAGGAGCACATTCTCCGATGGTGGAAGACTAGCAAGGCCTACGAGAAAACCAAGAAACGTCTTCTCAAGAAACCAAAATTCTACTTCCTAGATGGACCGCCATACGTTACAAATCCGCCGCATGTCGGCACCGCATGGAACAAGACGCTCAAAGACGTCCTGATCAGATTCTGGAGGATGAGAGGCTACAACGTGCATGACCAGCCAGGATACGACTGTCACGGGCTTCCTATCGAAGTCATGGTCGAGAAGAACCTCAAGCTCTCATCGAAGAAGGATATTGAGAACGTTATTGGAATAGACCGGTTCATCGCCGAGTGTAAGAAGTACGCGGCCGATAACGTCGAGGCCCAGACCAGGGTCTTCAAAGACCTTGGAATATGGATGGACTGGGACAACCCCTACATCACATACCACGACAATTACATCGAATCAGTATGGTGGACAGTAAAAGAGGCGGAACGAAAACACCTCCTCTACAAAGGAGTGAAAGTAGTCCACTGGTGTCCCCATGACGAGACAGCACTCGCTGGTTACGAAGTCACCGATGAGTATCGGACGATCAAAGACTATTCCATCTACGTGAAGCTCCCGCTTGTTGACAACTCAGGAGAATTTCTCCTAGTATGGACGACCACGCCATGGACCTTGCCAGCAAACCTCGGCGTTATGGTCCATCCCGACAAGACCTACGTCAAGGTAGAGGTTGACGGGGAGAAACTGACAATTGCGAAGGAGAGACTCATCCCTGTACTCCGAGAGAAATCGTACAGAATAGTCGACGAGTTTCAAGGTCGACGTCTTGAAGGGGTCTCATACAAACCGCCACTTCTTGAAGAGACAGCCGCCCAAACTGGTGGAAAGCTGCACCGGGTCGTTCTAAGCCCCGACTATGTCAGTATGGCAGAAGGCACCGGACTCGTGCACATGGCTCCCGGACATGGCCAAGAAGACTTTGAGGTAGGCCAGCAGTACGGGCTGCCGGTCTTCTCTCCTGTCGACCAAGCTGGACGGTTTACTTCGGACGCCGGAAAATATGCGGGTCTCGCCGTCAGAGAGGCTAACCCCGTAATAATCAAGGATCTTGAAACAAAGCGACTGCTTTTCCGACAAGAAACGATCGAACACTCGTATCCACACTGCTGGAGGTGCAAAACCCCTCTCATCCTCCGTGCCACCGACCAATGGTTCATCAAAGTCACCGCTTTCAAGAATCAGATGATCAGAGAGAACCAGAAGGTGCGATGGACCCCCGAATGGGCCGGGTCCAAAAGGTTCCATGACTGGCTTTCCGGAGCAAGAGACTGGGTAATCTCTCGCCAACGGTACTGGAATACCCCACTTCCGGTCTGGACATGCCAAGCATGCGGCCAGCACACCGTGGTCGCATCGCGAGCCGAGCTGCTGAAGATAGCCGTTAATCCTCCGAAAACTTTCGACCTTCACCGGAACGGGGTGGACGAGATCGAGACAAGATGCCTGAAGTGCAGAGGCATTTCGAAGAGAGAACCAGATGTTCTCGACGTCTGGCTAGACTCGGGAGTGGCGTCATGGGCAGGACTCGACTATCCGCCGAACGCGAAAGAGTTGCGGGCGTGGTGGCCGGCTGACGCAATAATAGAAGCGCATGATCAAACCCGAGGCTGGTTCTACAACCAGCTCGGATCAAGCATCCTAGTCTTCAACAAGACACCCTACAAGTCGGTGCTGATGCACGGGCACACTTTGGATCCGGAAGGGGAAAAGATGAGCAAGTCCAAGGGAAACTTCGCGAGTCCAGCTGACGTGATCGCAAAATACGGCAGAGACGCATTACGATTCTACACTCTCCAAGCAACCGTTTGGGAAGACTTCCGGTTCTCATGGAACACAGTTGAAGCAGTAGCCCGTGATCTACAGATCATCTGGAACGTCTTTGCATTCGCGACACTCTACATGAACCTGGACAAGTTCGCCCCCCAAAAGTGGTCGTTGCGGCGAGAGTCAAGATTCTACCGTGGAGAAGACAACTGGCTTCTATCCAGAACGGAGAGACTCGCCAGAGAAGCAACAGAGCACAACGAGAAGATGGAGTTTCACCTAACAGCCCGAGACCTCAGAGACTTCGTCATTGATGATCTCAGCCACTGGTACATCCGGCTCGTTCGAAGAAGATTCTGGCTGGAAAGGAATAGCCCGGACAAGCTTGCTGCCTACACGGTCCTCAATCACGCGTTGAGCATTTGGCTCAGCCTCGCCGCGCCCATGGTCCCATTCTTGACTGAGAGAATCTACCAAGAATCGTTCAGAGACACGCGAGAGAAGAAGATGGACAGCGTTCATATGACAACTTGGCCCACACCGGACAGAAATTGGATAAACGAGACGCTCGAGGAAGAAATGAGAATAGCACAACACATCTCGGAAGCCGCAGCTTCGGCCCGCCAATCGAAAAAGGTCAAACTCCGACAACCAGTCAAAGAAATCCTAATCGTCTCTGACAAACCCGTCGTCAAGAAGACAGTCAAAGCCCTACGGGAACTCTTGCTTCAACAGACCAATGCGAAGCAGCTCAGAAACGTAACAGTTACAGAAGCCGAGCGGCTGAAGCGACTGATCGTCGAGCCAAACTACAAAAGCATAGGTCCAGCCTTCAGAAACGAAGCAAACCGAGTGGCCCAGGAGCTTCGGACACAAAACGGCCGAGATCTTCTGAAAGCTTTCCGGGAAACTGGGCATTATCGCCTGGTGATCGGAGGAAAAGATTACCCTGTCACGGGCGAGATGGTCACTCTTAGAGAAGAGATGCCTGAGAATTATGCCGTTGGAAGTTTTGAGGAGGGGCGAGTCTATGTCGATTTGACAATCCCCGCCGATCTCTTGAGAGAGGGATTCATCAGAGACGTGATCCGCCGACTCCAAGAGATGAGGAAGAGGCTCGATCTTCCAGTTGACGCTTTCGTAGACGCTTACATCTCCGTCTCAGACCCGGAGAGGTTTAGCTGGCTGGAGGACGAGAAGGACATGCTGCTGGAAGAGGTTCGAGCTAAAACGCTGCTCACGTTACGAAAAGACCAGGCGAAACCCCGGGCATCACTCGAGGAGGATTGGGAGGTCGAAGGCCACGAGCTTCAAATGGGCATATCGCAACAACAGAAGGAAGGCCAAACAGTCCCAGTCTAACCATCAAAACCATACGTGCTCAGGCAATGCACGAGCTCAAGCGGGACTGCTGGATTTGTAAGGGCCTCCGCGACCCTGCCCACCTCGTGTTTTTCGAGTCCCGCACCTCTATCGGAAAGTTGAACCCTGACCAGTTCTTCAAAGGCTACTCTTTCGTGACGCTAAAGTGGCACAGCGAAGAGCTCTACCAGCTCTCAGACAAAGACCGGAAAAGCTTCCTCGAAGACATGTCAAGAATAGCACTAGCACTATCGGAGGCTCTCAACCCGGACAAGATGAACTACGAACTCTTGGGCAATGGAATGCCCCACCTTCACTGGCACCTGGTTCCACGATACAAGACCGATCCTTTCTGGGGCCGTCCAATATGGACGGGACCACGGCATCGGAAACGGCTCACACGCGAGGATTATGGTGAGTTGATCGCCCGGATAAGCGCTCGGCTGCAAAACTAGTCTACCAACCCCTCGGTTCCGGCCTACAGTACCGTTGAAAGCTTGCTCCTAGTTACGCCAGATTGAAACCGCCAGTAGCCTCGAATGTCGTACTCACCGGTTGGAGGGTTGCATGCACGTACGCCGAGGTCTTTCTCGATGCCACGGCAATGGTGCTCCCAACACTCGGGCTACAGAGGCTTCTGCGCGGAAGGGTCTCCCTCTGGGGGGTCAAGGCTGGAAACTTGGCCAGGCTGAACCTCTACTTTCTCTCAGCCACGATATTCGACATGTTTCGCAATCTGGGCTTCGAATGGGCAGCCTATGGCCTCCAGTTGAGCGTAGGGTTCATCTTCGCGGTTATTGGTCTAATGTCAGCAAGCCTGTATTTCTGTCCTGAATGTAACACTCTACGAGAGGCTTGGTCGAGACTCAAGTCTAGAAAATCGCTCCTATTCTATGATGGGATCGTATTTGCTTGGGTAGTGGTCATTGCTCTACTGCCAAGCTGGTATCTGCCATCCACTATAGTTCTTCTATTGGCAGGTGCCGTCTATCCAACATCCTTGTTTCGGGCAGCTAGAACCCGAGCTAAACCGCTCCATATCAAGAACGCGATAGCCACTCTATCCGTAACTTGGCTCCTTTTCATCACTCTAAGCATGGTCCTCTTCGCTCTCGGTGCACAACCGCCCGTGCTACCAGTGTCAGTCCCTCTGGCTTGGGAGATGGCGTTCGTAACTGGGTCTGTCATGTTCTTCACAATGTCAGTATCTGAGGCTAACCCGTTGGGTTCTGTGAGATTCCCCTCGGGGCAACTTATTCCTGAGACGATAATCAAGCCTGGGCATCGATACTTGATCCTCCACGATTCCGGCAAGCGAGCGATCTCGTTTCTCACATCAACACTGAAAGAATTGATCGATTCCGGATCGAGGATAATCATCCGTCCTCCCACGAGTGGCTGGCTGGTTGCCAGCTTGTCGCAAAGCGAGCCACGTTTCAACGAGTGGAAGAAGAGCGGCAAAGTTGTCGTCTCAGGTGTTGAGCCGGAACAAGGACTACCACGGGAAGGTCTCTCCGAGAAACTCAGCTTTGGCCCAGTGTCGAAAGTCTACCTTAGAGAAATTGACAGTGAAGGACTCCGCAACCCCGTAGAACCTCTAGACCAAGAGACTGGCGAAAAACGTCGAGGACCAGCAGAAATCCTCTTGTTAGAGAGCAGTAAAGCCCCACGTCCGCAGCTTACAGAGTTTCTGCGACAGAATACCGGGGTGGAGCTTCTAAATCTCTCAGAATCCACAGAATCCTTCTCTTCTCTACTCAGTCTCGATCATCAGAAGCTTCGCGGCACTATCACACTCTTCGAATACGACAATAATGCTGACTATGAGGCGGTGGTCGACAAGTTTCTCGCAGAGGGAATAAGCAACGCAGAACTCTGCGTCCTGTTCACAACAAGATCGAGCAAACTCTACCGGGCACTAAAAGGAAAGAGAATGATCAAGATCATTGCAGCCTCATCGCTGATCTCTGCGCCCGACGAGTTGCCTGATGGTGAGATGCAGATACCTGACAAGGAGCTGGGACTCGTGGCCGCGATCGTCTCCGACTTCCTGGACAATAGTAAGAACTCTGGAGCCTGTTTTGCGTTTGACAGCTTAACCGATCTCATCAGAGGCGAACGCTGGGAGCAGGTCTACGCCGGGATTCGACAACTAATCGATTTGCTCACCGTTCCAAACGGCACTGCGCTCTTCTTGGCCAACGTGAGCACCATGGAGCCCCGATTCATAGGGGCCCTGCGCGGAGCCTTCTCTGTGCAGCTAAGAATGGACAATTACGGTTTGAGAGCCGTCAAGGTCTCGGTCAAATAGCCAGCAAAATTTGCGTTATTCGCAAAAGGCGGCCAACCATGTCATCGTTCTACTAAGATTATTTAAAGTACGGTCAAACGGATTAACAGAAGAGTTTCAGACGAGACGGTCACGGGCTTGGAGCATCACAGTCACGACATTGTAATTGTAGGGGGCGGGGCGTCAGGTCTTCGAGCTGCCATCGCCGCCATCGAACTTGAGCCCAAGCTAGACGTCGCCATCGTCTCGAAAGTCTACCCGATGCGCAGCCACACCGTCTCCGCCGAGGGAGGAATGGCCGCGGTTACCCGCGAATACGACAGCTTTGACTCCCACGCCTATGACACGATCAAGGGAAGCGACTTTCTTGCAGACCAAGACGCGGTAGAATTTTTCGTCAAAGAAGCTCCCCGCGAAGCGATTCAGCTTGAGCATTGGGGATGCCCCTTCAGTCGGGACCCGGACGGTCGGATCAGCTCGCGCGCATTCGGAGGAATGAGCGTCAAGAGGACCCTGTTCGCCACGGACAAGATTGGCTTCCATCTTCTACACACGCTCTTTCAAACATCACTGAAGTACGAGAACATTCATCGTTACGATGAATGGTTCGTTACGTCCCTTCTGGTCGACAGAGGTCGGGTCGAGGGTGTAACCGCGATAGACATCCGGACCGGCGAGCTTGTATCGATTCTCGGCAAAGCCGTAATCATATCGACCGGCGGTTGTGGACGAATCTACCAGTTCACCACCAACGGATGGATCAAGACAGGCGATGGAATGGCACTGGCGTACCGAGCAGGCGTGCCGTTGAAAGATATGGAAATGGTCCAGTACCATCCGACACTGCTCCCCAACACCGGCATACTCATTACGGAAGCTGCACGCGGCGAAGGCGGCCATCTCGTAAACAAGGATGGAGAGCGCTTCCTCAAGAGATACGTCCCCAACAAGATGGAGCTTGGCCCTAGAGATATTCTTTCACGGGCCGAGATGAGCGAGATCAACGCTGGAAGAGGATTCGAAGGGCCCTACGGTAGCTATGTGAACCTCGACCTTACCCACCTCGGCCATATCACGATCGAAGACAAGCTGCCTTTTGTGAAGGAGCTCGCTGAAAAATATCTAGGAATAGATCCTGTACACGAGCCAATCCCGGTGAGGCCGGGACAGCATTACATGATGGGCGGAGTGCACACAGACATGCACGGGTTCACTGGCATGCCGGGACTTTACGCCGCAGGAGAGGTCGCCTGCGTGACCATGAACGGCGCCAACAGGCTGGGAAGCAACTCTCTGACAGAATGCCTGGTCTTTGGAGCTTAAGCAGGCAAAGCCGCTGCCCAGTATGCTTTGAAACAGACCGGCCCAAGTTTCGGAAACCCTGTTCAAGGCGAGGCTCTGACAGAGGAAAAGAGGATCTACGACCAGTTGCTCAAACACGAACAAGGCGAAAAAATCTCCGGGATAAGAGCAGAGATGCAGGCTCAGATGGAAAAGTACGTTGGAATCTACCGGGACGAGAAGAGTCTCAAGGACGCATGCGGAATAATCGCCGCACTCAAGACTCGACTAAAGAACGGAATAGTCGAAGACAAGGATCACGTGTACAATACTGACCTAGTCTCGGCACTGGAATTGGACTTTATGATTGACGTGGCCGAGACGATATGCTATTCCGCTCTCCTAAGGAGGGAATCTAGAGGCGCCCACTACAGGACAGACTATACTAAACGAGACGATACAAGCTTTCTGAAACACTCCATGGCACACAAGACCTCGGGTCCCCCGAAAATCGACTACAGCACGGTCACGATAACAAGGTGGAAACCGGAGGAGCGTGTTTACTAGACATGAGCGAGGATGTTGCGACCATACGCGTAACGAGATACCGGCCGGAAAAGGATGCCAAGCCCTACTTCCAAGAGTACAAGGTCCCATACATGCACGACATGGTGGTACTTGACGCGCTCAACTACATCAAAGCCCAGATGGACGGCAGTCTCACCTATCGCTGGTCGTGCAGAATGGGGGTGTGCGGCAGCTGTGGTGCCAATATCGATGGAGAGCCGAAGCTCACATGTGCAAGTTTCCTCCGTGAGTTCAAGGGTCGAACCATTACTGTGGAACCCATGCCCCACTTTCCAGTGATCAAGGACCTTGTTGTTGATATGGAGGATTTCATGGAGAAGCTTGTAAAGATCAAGCCTTGGCTAATCAGAGAGAAAGAAGCTCCCCTAGAAGAGGGAGAATACAGACAGTCACCAAAGGAGCTTGAACGCTATCACCAGTTCTCCTCATGTATCAACTGCATGCTATGCTACGCAGCATGTCCCATCTACGGGCTTAACGAGAAATTCCTAGGTCCCGCCGCCACAGCTCTAGCCTACCGTTACATCGAGGACAGCCGGGACCAGGGGAAAGACGTACGATTCCCGATCGTCCACGAGATCGAGGGAGCGTGGGAGTGCACACTTGTTGGAGAGTGTAGCGTCGTATGCCCTAAGGGGGTTGATCCGATGCTGGCGATCCAGCGGACGAAGATTCTCGGAGCGACCAACGCGATAAAGTCGATACTCATGCCACGAGGTAAATGAGAGCATGGGCGACAAGAAGCAATACCCAGAACTTGGAAGGACCAGGCTAACCGCCGGATGGTGGAAAGTCAACCGGCACTATACCATGTACATGGTACGCGAGTGGACAAGCCTCTTTGTTGCACTGTACAGTCTAATCTTCATCTACGGACTATCACTCTGGTGGCTTGGGTCCAGCGCAGACTTTCTCAACTTTCTCAAAAATCCTGCGGTAATCGGATTCGGTATCGTCGCCATAGTCTTCACTATGTACCACGCAGCGACCTGGTTCTACCTCCTCGGCGCTGTCGCACCCGTCAAAATCGGCAGAAGCACAACCAAACCCTGGCAGGCACTAATCCTCAACCTCGTGCTCCTAGCAATTATCTCCTACCTGGCAGTATGGCTGGTAGTTTTGAGATGAAGACAGAAACTCACAAGATAGCGAGGCTTCACGGGATTCTCTGGGGAATCTTCTCTCTCGGAGGAATGATCGCCGCATTTCTCCTACCAGTAATGATCTACATGACCGCCATAGCCTATCCTTTCAGGCTCTGGCCGTTCAACGGAACCAGAGACCCAAGTTTCCTAGTCACCGGACACCTGCTCGGAGCCCTCTTCGTCTTCGTCACAATAGCAGGCTCACTCTACCATGGAATTTTCCGATTCCAGTCAACGCTCACCGAAGTTGGACTGTTGAAATATAGAAGGACACTGGAAGCCGTCGGATACCTCATCATCTTCGCAGGGATCATCATCCTCGGATACATTCTCCTCTCCTGGTATGCTGCCGGGAAAATAATGTAGCAAATAGCTTTCCAAGCGGCACTAGTCCAGCGGATTCCGTCAACTGTTCTAATACTACGTCATGGCAATGAAGTCAAAGGGAAAGAAATGCCTCACCAGCATTCTCTGGAAGAGTTTAGATGTTACCGGGAGAAGATGAACGAGAAGATTCTCGCTCGAGGAAATCTGGGAATAAAGCGATTCTTCAATCTCGACACGCAAGCCTACAATGACGGCGTTTTATCGAAGAAGACGAAGGAAATGCTAGGTCTAGTCGCGTCACTGGTCTTGCGGTGCGACGACTGTGTCACCTATCATATCATTCAATGCGTCGAACAGAAAGTAAGTGACGATGAATTCTTCGAAATATTCAACATCGGCCTAATAGTAGGCGGTTCCATAACGATACCGCACCTCCGGTATGCAGTCGATACGCTAGAAGAATGCAGAAAGAAAACCAAGCCTTGAAGGCCCTTGCCGATTAAGCAAACCAATTCCGAGCCACGACCACAACGTTATGGTAAGCTTTGGACATAATCGGGCAGGCCAGCCAAGATGGCCCTTTGGACATAATCGGGCAGGCCAGCCAAGATGGCCAAGACGGTGGCCCGCACGAAATACATGGATTGAATCGGGCAGGGTGGTAGTCTTTGAACTACCTTTAATCAAGTCCGCATACTGTGATATCGTCATATTGCCCAAGACATACTGCCAAAGACGCGTGGATGGAAAGCTTTTTCTTCTGACCCCCCAGGAGAAATTACTTCACCTTATTGCGAGAGGAGCGAGAGCAACTAGTTGATAATGAAAAGTCGCGTTATGCTGAACGTCCTTGCGATAGCAACTATCCTATTGACTACCGTCCTGTCAGCGTGCCTATACGGGGCTGTACTTTGGAGTAGTAATTCGCTGAGTCACATTACAACACCTTCGCCTGTCGTTCAACAGGATTTTGCTGGGAGAGCCGAGCTGGGTATTGATTGTGGTTATGGTAGTAATGAGGCTGTTTACAATGTGACCGGGTATCCCGGGCCCGATGGTGCCTTGGCAACCGGTAATGCGGGTAGTCCAACCTTGGACACGAGCTGTACTTGGGCTGGTTCTCCCGATATCGCTGCTGGGGGTACTCAGCTTCAGCCTCTAGTTTCTGATAATCCGACTGTTGCTGTAGGAACTTCTTGTTGTAATGCTCCTTCTCGTGGTGGCGGTTTCTCTGCTGAGATTGTTCTCATCCAGAACTCAACCACCGTCATTAACGGTTATGATATTACCGTCTCCTGGAATCCGATTGTTCTCAACGCTGTAGAGTTTGACCAGACAGGTCTTCCCTTCTTCGGTGCTAAATCGTTCACAGCTACCAGCGTTATTGACAATACTGCCGGTTCTGCCGAAGTTTCACAAGCCATCCTTTCTCCTCCGGCTCCAACGGCCACATTGAGTGGCGACGTTACTCTGTTTAGAATCCGGTTTGATGTTGTGGGTATCGGTAAGACGGGTCTGACAATCTCTAACGATCTCGTTATCGATCCACTCGTTACCCCGAACAGTTTGAAGCATACTACCGTTCAGGGCAGCTTCGACAGCACCGGTGTTCCGGACTCTATTGCTGGAACTATGCTTGGATTCAATGTGAATTTCACTTTCACTCCAAACCCTGAAGTTCCAGGTTCTCCGTTGACTCTGATTGGACAGGCTCACTGCGCTGGCTGTTCGGGTGCATTGTTGTTCTCCTGGGATACAGACAGTATGCAGGGTTACCCTGATCCAACGGCACCTGCTGCTACGATTGAGGCTACCGGTAGCACCGCAACAATCACGGCTCCCACCGCGACTCATCGCGTTACTCTCATCGTAAGTGATACCGCAGGACATGTCGCTCAGACGACAAGACGCTTAGTGCCCTCTACATCGGGACCCTTGGCGGTGACGATGCATTGTCCCTCAACCGGCACCGTTGGCACAATCGTTTCTTGCACCGCTTTTCCAACCGGAGGAACACCGCCATACAGCCTAGGCTGGATGGCAGGAGGCGGAAGTCCCGACTCGGGCACCGGCAGCAGCTTCTCGACCACCTTCAGTACGACGGGTTCCCACCTGGTCAGCGTGACTTTGACCGACAGTACTTCCCAGGTTGCACTTGCCTTCGCGGAGGTCGCTATCGGCTCATCTACAGTGTCAGTCATAATCAACTGTTCCCCGACCGGTACCGTGGGCATTGCAGTGTCCTGCAGTGCAACAGGCTCCGGCGGGTCCTCGCCCTACACGTTCGCATGGACAGCAAACGGAGCAAGCCCTTCTATCGGCTCTGGTCCAAGCTTTAGCACCACTTACAGCACAATGGGCACCTACACGATCAGCGTGACATTCGGTCACTATCAGCCCGTTGGCCTTTACAGTATCCGTTAACTGTCCCGCGACCAGCGTAGTGGGGACTGCTGTGTCTTGTAGTGCCACAGGTTCAGGCGGGACCTTGCCCAACACATTTGCGTGGACGGCTTCAGGCGGAAGCCCGTCCTCGGGCACGGGCTCCAGTTTCTCGACCATCTACCCGACAGTAGGCACCTACACTATATCAGTGACCGGGAAGGATTCGTCTTCTCCTCCGAATAGTCAGACACAGTCTGCGACTGTGACCATCTCTGTGGTTACATTAGCTACTGCATCTACAAGTAACCAAAAGACGGTCTTCCAGTTCCCATCTGAGCGAGCCATGTTCTATGCCCAAGGGCGCACATGGATATTCTTCACCAGCAACCAGATTGGCACGGTGATCCCAGTCTATGCCACCAGCACCGACGGGCAGACATGGGCGCAGTACTCTATCACCAGCATAGCTGCAGCGTCAGCTAATTCGAGCACACCGATATCCGCGATCACCAACGGCACCCATGTCTTTCTCGCCTGGTACCAGGGCTCATATCCCGTCATGAGTAAAGCCCTGCTCATCGGCATTGGCAGGTTGAACAGTGATGGGACGATTGCTTGGAATTTGGCCATCACCGCTGTTCCCTCAACCGCGGGTCAACGATGGTACGATCCCAACCTCTCCCTCAACGCGGATGGAACGCTCTTCCTATCCTACCGAAACGCGACATCCACAGACGGAGGCGGTTTCGCATTCGCGACCACCGCCAGCGCACCGTATACGAGCTGGTCGCCACCGTTCACCCTCAAGGCCTCAGCTGACACTTGGCGCACCTCCTGGATCAACCTGAACAATGGCCAAGAGTATGTTCTCTACTCTCCAGCTGGAGGATGCCTCCGAGGTCGACTCTACGATGGCGGCTTCGGAAGCGAAGAGATAATCTGCAACCCAGCCAGCACTCGCTACGTCGCATTCGGCTTCGACAACGACACCAACACTCCCACCGTCATCTACCAGGAGAGCAACACCGAACGCCTCATGATCACCTACAGAGTCGGCGGCATATGGCAGACTCCCAGACTGATTGGCTACGCGGAGACAAACAGTCTCCCCCAGTGGACCGTCACCTTCGTCCCATCGTTGGCGAAATACTACCTCATCTACTACAACTACACAACAGGTTCGATCTGGGATTATAACGGCAACGCAAACAGTTGGTCAACTCGCACGCTGCTCGTTAACTCCGTACGCGGTAACTCCAGTATGTCGATAATCAGCTATCCGATCGCCGGAGACCTGACTACTCAAAGCTCAATCGGCTTCGCCTGGACGAACGGAGACGCTAGCACCAACAGAGTCCTTGACATCAACTTCGGAACCGTGACCTTGGACGCCGGTCCAACAATCTCTAGATCACTCACTCAGCTGTCTATTCGGTCTTCAGCCCACTGCTGCCAACCGTCTCTGTATCTGCCTTGGATACTCGTCGGTTTGATAGCTACCATGACACTCACTATTGTCATAGTGGATAGAAAGCGATAAGGCGCCTTCATCCCATAGGTCTTACAGGTTCTTTTCCCGAATCGACAATAGTTCAACATTAGCTTAGTCGGACAAGGGATTTTCGGAAATCCTTCCCAATATTATTCAATGTGTGGATCAGAATTTGAGCGATAAATAATTCTTCGCAGTATTCAACATTCGCCTAATCGTAGGCAGTCCACTATCATCTCGCACCTCCATCACGCAGTTGACGCTTTAGAAGAGTGCAGAAGACAAGCAAGGCGCTGAACATTCTCTCGGCTGCGAGACGATGGTGAATCGTTGCCTTTCCTAGCATCGAATAGCGATTTGGCGGTCGAGATATACCCATAGGCGACAATGTCGCAGATACACAAATCTACCAACGGATACAAAGGGACTCCCTAGGCAGCCATGTATCCGCCGTTGTAATCCTGTAGGATATATAGAGGTACCCACCGATTCCTCTTCGATTTGACCCCTCGATGATAGCGTAATGGCAAGTCGAGCGCGACTCTTTGTTACCTCTCTAACAATCCTCTCGCTAGTTCTGAATGCTGGAATTTTCGGTTTAGGCCAGTTAACGGCTTCAGTCTCTGGGAGCTCGCTGAGTCCTCCGCGAGGTGTCGGTTCAGGATCTTGGAACCCGCATGTTCCGTGTAGCTCTCCTTGGATTTTGAGAATTTCAGACATAACCGATAATTTGACCGGGACGAACTCTTATAACACCAGTCCATATTCGCCGGGGATAACTGAGAATCCTTTCGTCTCTGGCTCAGGGGGCGCGAAACGATGGTTGACCCCTGGCGCGACACCTTCTGGTTGGGTTTCTCCTGGGCCTTCCTGTACTATCACCGACCTCAAGGGACAGACGGTGGGAAGTTTCGTTGAGATAGACGGGATAGCCCGGACGACAATGTCGTATGAGACGGACTGTGCAACCTCCTATGATACTGTGGATGGGGGAGGCGCAGTGCCGCCCGGTCACTGGTGCGACAACACCTTCAACCTCTTCGACCCGGTGCTCGTGCCAAACTCGTTTACGAGCTGCTCCTCGTCAACAGATCCAACATGCTATGGAAAGTTACACACGGAATTTGACAAGGACTGGATGGCGGCAGGCTATTGCGGCGTCTCGACAACATATTGCAATAACAACACACTCTCCCACCAGACCACAGCAGGTTCGGATACTAGTCTTTTCGACGTGCAGGGCTTCATATTCTGGGACCCCGACCATCTCACAACCCAGTGGCACAGCTTCACCGGATGGGAACTTCATCCAATAACGGCTTGGCGCATTCACCAAGGATCTAAACCAGACTTTACTCTCGCCGCTTCTCCCTCCAGCATCTCGACAGTACCAGGCGCTACAGTGACCTCGACAATAACAGTCTCCGGCCAGAACGGGTTCTCCGGCACTATCAACCTCTCAACCATAGTCTCACCCTCAGGACCAACCATGTCGCTTAGCACTAGTACCGTCAAGCTTTCATCTGGAGGCTCAGCCACTTCAACTCTGAGCTTCTCAGCTCCTAATGCAGGAAACTATACCGTCACTTTGAATGGGACCAACGGGACAGTGACACGTAGTGTATCTCTCCAAGTAAACGTCAGGCTAGTGCCTGACTTTCTCATCACACTTAATCCTGGCTTCCTATCCGAAGTTCCTGGTGCCGTTGCTAGCTCCACCATCACGCTGACCAGCCTCAACGGCTTCAGCGGTCCAGTATCCCTATCAGCTTCAGTCTCAGCTGGAGGATTCGGTGTTCAAATAAATCCGAGCAATCCTTCGCTAGCCTCTGGAGCCACTTCAACCGCCACACTCACGATCACCGCGCCCAACAATGCACTCATCGAGAACTACCTGGTTACCCTGACTGGAAAGAGCGGATCAATAACCCACACCGTTACTCTCCCTCTCGCCGTAACAGGGTTTGCAGTAGCCATCAACCCAGGAGATGTGAGCTTCCCCTCTGGCGTGTCAGGAAGTTTCAACATAACACTAGCTAGTCTCAACGGTTTCAGCGGGAACGTGACCCTCACTGATCAAGTTTCCAACAACAATCTCATAGCCTCTCTCGGATCCACGACTGTTCGGGTCCCGGCTGGCGGAAGCGCCCGCACGGTGCTAAAGGTAAGCTCATCTGCCAACGGAGCTTACACAGTCACGGTTACGGGGACCTTCGGTAAGCTCGTCAAGAAAATCTCGGCCACAGTGGACGTGACTAGTAACCCGGATTTCATTATAGGAGCCAATCCGATATTTCTAAGCCTCACTCAGGGCTCATCGGGCACTTCGACAATAGTTGCTACAAGCGCAAACGGGCTCTCGGGCAATCTGAACCTGAAGGCGACAGTCAATCCCGCTGGGCCAGTAGTGTCGCTCAATCCTACGAGCATCAATATAGCTCCCGGCAGCCCATCGACTTCCACACTAACAGTCTCTGCGTCCAGTTCGGTGCCTCCAGGGCTCTACTCGATAGTTGTTAGCGGCGCGAGTGGTCCGACCCACACCGTGACAATCTGGCTCTTCGTTGCACGGCCAACGCCTGACTTTACTATCTCCTCAAACCCGACCTCGCAAACGGTCACAGCTGGAGGCTCCGCCAGCTACATTCTGACCCTTACAAGTCTGGACAGTTTCTCCGGCACCATCACTCTCTCGGCAAGCTCGCAGTCAGGTCTCGTCTCCTCAATCAACCCAGCCATAATCAGCTTAACACCGGCAGCCTCAGCAATCTCTAACCTCACAATCACAACAACATCTTCCACAGCACCAGCCGCATATACAATAGTTGTCACAGCAAACAGCAGCTTCCTCGTCCACACAACCACACTGGCCATCGTGGTCAACGGGCCCACTGATTTCGCCCTAGTGATCAACCCGGTCAGCTTGACAATCCTCGCAAATAGTTCGGGAAATGCAACCGTCAGTCTGAACAATTACAACGGTTTCTCAGGCACAGTCAACCTATCCACGAGTATGTCACCATCGACAGGCCTTAGCTGCAAATTCTCCCGGCCAAGCATAGCAGGCTCCCAGACCTCAACACTCTCATGCAACGGCACCGCAGGGTCCTATTCAGTAACCGTCACAGGAACAAGTGGGAGCCTCAGCCACTCAACCAGCGTCACGTTCACAGTCCAAGACTTTTCAATCGCCGCCAATCCAACGAACATCGGCTTCGCCTCTGGCGGCAATGGTAACACTACTATCACGATAATTGGGATTCAAGGCTTCAACAAGGTCGTGAACCTCTCCACCACAACCTCTTCTCCAACCATCACCGCAACTCTCAATCCGTCAAGCGTAACAGGATCAGGCTCATCAATTCTGACAGTCTCCGGCTCTACCAGCGGTAGCTTTTCGGTAACCGTTGCTGGAACAAGCAACCGACTATCGCACAACGTCACAGTCACCGTCAGCGTCGGAGCCGCTCAAGACTTTCAGATCTCCATCAACCCAACTTTGATCGTCCTATTTCCGGGAGGAACAAACAACTCCCTCGTTAGCATAACTAGGACTGGCGGTTTTAACGGCAACGTATCCCTGTCAGCAACCCTTCCATCTGGATTCTCAGTGCTCTTCAGCAACAATCCTGTATCATCTGGATCGACAAGCACACTAAACGTTGCTGCCGCGACCAGTGTCGCACCGGGACAATACACAATCACGATCACTGGCACGAGTGGAGCATTGACACACGGCGCAACTCTCCTCGTAACGGTCAATGCTGCGCCTGACTTCGGTCTGTCGACGAGTAATGGCCAGTTGACTGTGATCGCTGGAGGGAGCAACTCGACCAAGGTGACAGTTCAGGGCCTCAACGGCTTTTCCGGGAATGTGACCCTTTCAGACATATCTTCTCCCTCCGGGCCCTCAATGACATTTAGCCAGTCCACCGTCACAGTCGCATCAGGAAGCTCGGCCACTTCGACACTGACCGTTTCAACATCCTCATCCACAAGCCCTGGTACATACACCATGACGGTGACGGGCACGAGTGGTTCGCTGAGCCACAGTGTGACCTTCACGCTTGTCGTGTATCGCTCCCCCTCGGGCAGTTATGCCGTAACAGTGAGTGTGCCCGGCCTTCCCTCCAGTCTGAAGACTGGAATCTATGTTAACGGGACTCTAGTGCTCACCGCTACGGGCGGAAGCATCGTTAGCCTAAACCTTCAGTCAGGGACCACAAACTCGATAGGCGTAGACGCAATTGTCATTCAGAACAATAAGACCCGATACGTTGCTACGCACGGTAATGTACTGGTGACTGGAGCATCTTCAGTCACTTTCAACTATATTGCTCAGTACTTGTTAGTGGACAGCGCATCTCCAGCAGCCGCCGCCACCCTTGCCCCGGCCACAGGTAGCTACTGGTATAACTCGTCGACTATCGTGTCTCTCACTGAAACGCCAACCAGCTGGCACTACTTCCTTGATCACTGGGCAGTCGACGGAGCGAACGTTGGAGCAACCGCGTCAATCTCGGTCGTGATGAATGCTCCTCACGTGGCGATAGCCTACTTCGATGGAGCTTCCTGGGCCACGTACAATCTGAGCGGCTCTGCACAGCGCGACTTCAACGTCAACGACACTATCGTAGTTGGAGCGCAAGTCTCCTCGGGAATCAATTCTGTCAGCCGAACAGTCGTCACCATCCTGAGCCCCTCGAACACCGTACTCGTCGCAAACGCGACAATGACACTCATCACCGGCAACTCGAACTACAACTATTCGTACGCCTACCCCGTGACGAACGCGGGCCCAGGCTCCTACTCCTACCGCATCTACGTGACATGGTCGAACAGCAAGACCCTCGACTACCAGAACACGTTCAACCTGATCAGCGTCACCACCGTTGCTAGCGGCCCCGCTTCCGTGATACCCGGGACTTCGTACAGCCTCAACTTCACAGTATCAGCTGCAGGGAACGAAGCCCACAACATTATCCTCTACGTAGACCTGCCGCTAGGTCAAACAGTCACGTCGGTGACAGTCGGAGGCATAGCACACAGCTTCGCCTCAGGCACAAGCCCATTCACAGGATACACGCGATACTCCGTGAACATAGGATTCCTATCCAAAGGTGGGAGCGCAACGGTTTCCATGAAAATCAGCGTCGCCCTGTCTGCCCCGGCAGGACAAATAAACATCTACTACCATACCACCTGGACGACATGGCAAGGATTCGCCTACTCAGAACCACTGAGGACATTGCAAGAAATAGTCGTCTAGGCTCAGTGTGGTGGGCCGGGGGAGATTTGAACTCCCGACCGTGCGGCCATGTTGTGGTTTCCGCGTGTAAGGCGGACGTTCTCACCGGAGACTTGTTCTCAACCGGGCTGAACTACCGGCCCATGCCGCGAACGCTCGAGGGTCTCGGTAGATTATGATTTAGGTCCAGATTACTCAGGCTCGACATTCATGGGAGCTTGACCTTTTATACCCGGGACGTCAAGTTTTCATTCTGGACATTTATGGCGGGGAAGGAGCCGCTCGTTTACATCGACGGTGAATACTACCCCAAAGGCAGCGCCAAGATATCAGTCTACGACCATGGCCTGCTCTACGGCGACGGGGTCTTCGAGGGAATACGCGCCTACAACGGAATAGTCTTCCATTTACGCGAACACATCGAACGACTCTTGGAAGGTCTCAGAATCACCAGAATCAACATTTCCCTCTCGAAAGAGGATCTCATGAATGCGATTGTCGAGACTCTTCGAAGAAACAACTTCATGGACGCCTACATCCGACTCATCATCACCCGTGGACGGGGAAACCTCGGGCTTGACCCGAGAAGCTCTCCAAAATCCTCGATCATCATCATGACCGAGCCGGTAGGGCCGGCTCATGGTAGAGAGGCTCGCGAGAAGGGTATAACGGCGATCATCTCCAGCTATAGGCGAGACATGGTTGACGGGACGACCCACGAGCTAAAGTCTCTCAACTATATCCAGAGTGTCCTCGCAAAGTTCCAGGCGATAGACGCTGGGACGGACGAGGTCGTAATGCTCGACCATAGAGGAATGGTGTCCGAGTTTCACGGCTCCAACCTGTTCCTGGTGAAAGATGGAATCGTTCACACGCCAACATCATCCTCGGGCATACTTCACGGGATTACGAGAAGCAGAATCCTCAAACTGGCAGAGGAGCTTGGCTACGATGTCGATGAGAGAGACATCACACCCTACGAGTTGCTAAGCGCTGACGAGATTTTTCTCACCGGGACAATGGCCGAGGTCGTCCCTGTTGTACGAATCCAGGGCGTACCGATCGGCGATGGGAAGCCGGGCCCCGTCACGAAAGAGATCATCAAGGGATTCCAGCGTATGACCCAGGACCCTAAGGAAGGCACTGTGATTCGCGAACAGGTTGCCGTGCCTGCCAGAACCCGGTCAAGATAGTCGAGCCGCAAGATCTGGAAGACTATTTTCTGAGAATGTTTAGATGGAATAGCGCGTAGACGACGCAGCCACCTGCCGCATCCATCAGCATCGCCCCGACTACGAGCGTAATGTCACTGGTCATACCGGTCTGAAGATAGCCCAACCACTGCTGGAGAGAACTCCAGACAGAGCCTATCGCAACAGCGATCCCGATCGCCAATAGCGGCTTTTTCTCAGAGCTCATCCTGATCCGAAGATTGAGAACCCAGGCGGAGATCGAAACGGCCACGGCGAAGTGTAGAAGGAGCGAGAATGGAGTAATGCCCACCTGGACGAGTTGGTTGATCAGTATTCCTACACCCGCAACCACCAAGGTGCACGCTGAACAAGTCAGCGTGAGACCCAGCCACTTCGGGGTCGTGTCCAGCAACTGCATGTTCAAACCGGCCATCTGCTAGTCCTCCTGTTGTATCTTGACCGGGCCAGAGTGACGTAGGAGTGGGAGGCTGATGTTGTGACGGATGAGGAACTCGTGTATTCTTGGCCATTGCTGTAGCGAGACCACGCATCCGACAATGCCTCCAGAGAGTGCCATGACTGCTGAGACTGCTGTGACTATCGAGAACGCAGTCTCTAAGGCGTATGGGAACAGCGCCCCTGGGAATGCTATAACGTTCGTGAGGATCCAGAGTACTATGCTGGCTAACTCGCCGAGAGTGCCTGCGAGAAAGCCTGCCGCCGCTCCCCGAATGAATCCATTCTTTACTATAACTCCTGCGACGAGTCCCGCGATAAAGGGTCCTACTTGTGGTATGGCGGGGCTAAGAATCAGGTTGATGAGGAATCCAACACCGATTCCAAGGAGAAGATCTGCCGTCTTGTCTTCGGCTGGACCGGAGGGTTTCTTGTCCATGGAGTCTTCTGACTCTGAGACCGTTTCCTCTCCAGTTCAATGATATTCTACACGTAACCTCGAGCGAAACCATATGGTTACATTGGCTAGCGCGAGAAAGCGGAAGGAATTGAAGGGAGCGGTCTTTGACTGGGATGGGACCCTCGCCAGTATCGACGACCGCGAGTTCTACTGCATCAACCACGCATTGGCCGAGCAAGATTCAGAATCGATCAGCAGAGACTTTTACATTGACAACTACTATCGGCGAGCTTACGAACTCGGCACCGGGCCCCGAATGGTGCTAGAGGCAGCACTGGCCGGCCAGAACCCGTCGGCTGTCGAAAAGGCCTACGAGGCTTACAGGAAGATCTTTCAGAGTACACCTGACAAGGCGACCTTACAGATCGGTGCCCTTGAAATCCTTCAAGCGCTCAAACGGGAAAGGTTCAAGGTCGGAATAGCCACAATGCGGTACACCCGTTGGGTTGTAGAGTCGGAGCTGAAGCACCTCTCAATCGCTCCTCTAGTCGATCTCCTAAAGACACGGCAGGATCTTGGTGTCAAGGGAACCTTTGCGTCATTGGAGGAGGCTGTCGATCAGAGGGTTCGGCTAGTGAAAAGTGAGATGGAAGAACTGCGTCTGGGACGAGACGACGTGTTCCTAGTCGGCGATTCCTGGTGGGATGTCCGGGCAGGGAAACGGCTGGGAGTCAAGACGATCCTCGTCAAAACAGGTTTCGCAGCTTTCAACGATTTCTCCAAAGAAAATCCTGACTTGGTCGTGTCCTCTTTGCTCGAACTCCAACATTCGTTGGAGAAAACCGGCTGGGCGGTCGCTTCCTCGTAAAACTGTTATTTCGTGTGGAAGCTGAGGTCTGTTGTGGGAACCGGTTCCACATCATTCTTCTCGAGTTCTCTAAGTAGACGGTTGATACCCAGCCAGTCGCTGGCGATATGTCCCAGAACTATCAGGTTGCGGCTCATTTTCTCCGCGGCAAGCCTGGTCAGGTCAGGTTCGGATATGTGAATGTACGATAACGTGTTGACGCCGTGTTCGAAGTATGCTTTCGCCACGTCGAAGCCGCCGTTAGTATAGCAGGCATGAGATATCGCTACCTTGCCCGCCTTGTTCTTAGGAGAGCCAAGTCTCACTCGTATCTCGGTCTCAGCGTTTCTGAACTCAGGGAAAGCATTGATCCGAGAGACTAGTTTGCTGACCGTCGCGTCTTCGCCGAGACCTTTGATTGCCTGGACGAGCATTCGTCGACCAATCTCATCGCATGGGCTGTGAATCGTCACGAGTGGAAGGCCGAGCTTCTTCGCGGCGCTCGGCGTCTGGTCATAGTTCTCAGGGTGATGCTGAACATCTAGGACCCGATACTTGTTCTTCACCGCCTCTCTGGCGATATCGGCGGGCACTCCTGCTGCCCTCATCTGGTCAATGTGGCGAAGGAACACTTGGTAGCCATCCAGCTGGGCCTTTCCTCCGGCTGGGTGGTGGGCGATTACTCCATCGCAGCCCAGATTCTTGGCGAGTAGTAGTTCGGCGGTGCTGACGTCTATCGAGACTAGGACTTTTCTGAGTCTTCGTCCTCGAACATGGATCTCGCTGTCAGCAGGAATAGTATTGAAGTGGGCGAGTTTGAGTGCTGTCTTCATTATCTGCTGGGTGTCGAGCATGGCTCTGCCCAGCTTGCATTGTAGAGGTTTTTGAGAGTTAGGCGCGACCGCCCTTCGTCATTTTCTTGAGGTCGAGAACGTCGTCCAGCTTATCCTTGGGCAGTATTCCTTCCTCTAGGACGACTTGTCGGAGTGGTTTGTTCTCTGCCATGGCCTTCTTGGTGATCTTTGCAGCGTTGTCGTAGCCGATCTTCGGCGTCAGCCGCGTCACCATCATGAGGGTCCGTTCTGCGTAGTCCATGCATCGCTTCTTGTCCGCGGTAATTCCCGCGACACATTTTTCGCCGAGAATCCGGGACCCGTTGGCTAGGATTTCTATTGACTGTAGCAAGTCATATGCAATGACTGGCATCATCACGTTTAGTTCTAGTTGGCCGAGGGATCCGCAGATGCCTATTGCAGTGTCGTTTCCGTAGACTTGGGCTGCGACTAGACCTAGTGCTTCGGGAATGACAGGGTTGACCTTGCCGGGCATGATGCTCGACCCTGGTTCCATTGCTGGAAGGTCGATCTCGCCTAGGGCGGTGCGTGGGCCTGAGTTGAGGAGGCGCAGGTCATTGGATATTTTCATCAGGCTGGTCGCTATGGTCTTGAGCAGACCGCTGGCCTCGACTGTTGCGTCTTTGCTCTGCATGGCCTCGAACGTGTTGTCTGCTTTTCGGAAGGAGAGGCCGGTCAATCTGTTGATCTCAGTTATTGCGGTCTCGGCGTACTTCGGGCGTGCATTGAGGCCTGTGCCGGTAGCTGTTCCCCCGAGGGGAAGCTCCATCAGAATATCCCTCGCTTGCTCGGCTCGCTTGATTCCATGCAGGATCATGCTTGCGTAGCCGCTGAACTCTTGGCCTAGAGTGACTGGGACGGCGTCTTGTAGGTGTGTCCGGCCCGCCTTGACGACATCCTCAAACTCGGCGGCTTTTCTCTTGAGTGCCTCCGCCAACACTCGGAGGCTTGGAATCAGTCTGCGGGCGATTCCTTCAGCCGCGGAGACATGAATGGCTGATGGGAAGACGTCGTTTGTTGACTGGGACATGTTCACTTGATCATTAGGGTGAATGATCGACTTGTCTCCCCGTTTGCCGCCGAGAAGTTCGATCGCTCGATTCGCGAGGACCTCGTTCATGTTCATGTTCGAAGATGTTCCGCTGCCAGTCTGAAACACATCGACTACAAACTGGTCGTAGAGGCTTCCTTCCATTATCTCCTTCGCTGCGGAGACGATCGCTTCGCCTTTCTTCGGGTCTAAGTCGCCGAGTTGCATGTTAGCTCTTGCCGCTGAGAGTTTGATCAGAGCCATGGCCCGGATGAACTCCTTGGGAAGGCGCAGGCCTGAGATGGGAAAGTTCTGGAAGGCTCTCTGGGTCTCAGCACCATAGTAGGCTGAGCTGGGAACCTTGACCTCGCCCATCGTGTCCCTCTCCAACCGGTATTCTTCAACTGCTACCATCATCGTGACGCTCGGCGGGTCCGATGACAAATCCTGATTAAAAAGACTCCTTCATCAAGCTCTAAACAGTAAATATGTTCCAGCAAAGATTCTCAGTTTCGCTCCTCTCTATGCTCTAACTGGCAACCCCGCCATCTCCAGCATGTTTTGATTTCATCCAGACGGGTACGCCGCAACAGTCAAAAGCTCCGAGAGCAGGTTCGACAGGTCCTCTCGCTTCTCGACGAGATAGAACAGTACCGGATCAGAAAGACAGTCAAGCCCTAGCCACTACACCCTGTAACGCAGAGTCCACGCCAGAGCCTCACGACTAGTAGAACAGCTTACATTATTATTTCTCAATCAGTGCTTCGAAGCTGAGGGCATGGAAGCATGAGACTGGTAAGATTTCGACAGAAACCCGATGAGAACAGAATAGGAGTCATGCTGGACAACAGGTGGGTCGTTGAGCTTTCGAGGCCCGGAGTCGCCGAACCTATTCTAGACTTTCTCGAAGACCCGAAACATGAAGCAAAGGCTACTCAGGCTTTGGATTCGGCCAGGAAACAGGTAGGAAACGCTGGCGAGAAGCGTCTGAAAGGGTCGGTGGATCTCGATAGTGTGACCGTGCTTCCTCCAATTGCTCGCCCCACCAAGATTATTTGCATGGGAGGAAACTTCTCCGACCATCTCAAGGAAGGGTCCACAACCCTTCCGGCCTTTCCCATATCGTTTCTAAAATCGCCCACCTCGTTAGTTGGTCATCGGGCGCACGTGGTTTATCCACGAAAAGTCAAGTTGTTGGACTATGAGGTTGAGCTGGCGGCAGTTATTGGGAAGGCATGCAAAGATGTTTCCAAGAAAGATGCGTTAGAATATGTTGCAGGTTTTTCAGTGTTCAACGACATTAGCGCTCGGGACATTCAGTTCGCTGAGATGAAGAGAGGTTTCTGTAATCTCGGAAAGAATTTCGCCTCGTTCGCTCCAATGGGACCATTCCTAGTCACGCCTGACTCTGCCGGTGAACCTGATGATCTCGGGATGGAGCTGCGGGTAAACGGTGAGACGCGACAGTTTTCAAGTACGAAGAACATGGTTTTCAAGATTCGAGAACTCGTCGAGTTCTTCTCGTCAATGACTCTAGAACCAGGCGATATCATAACGTCAGGAACTCCGTCGGGCGTGGCTATCTATAGGAAGCCTGACAAGGAGCCATACCTGTTGAAGGCTGGAGACCTCGTCGAAGCAAAGATCGAGACTGTAGGAAAACTTCAGAACACGATCGTGCCTGACAGTCAGACCCCAGCGCTATTTTCCCAAATTGCGTCAAATTAGAAAACGCGCTCACGTCTCGTTCAAGAATGCTGAACACGGAACACGTTAAATTGCCTATCATCCGGTAGGCGTGGTGAAGAGAAAATGGCAACTAAGAAAGAGATGGAATTTCCCCGAATCAACTTCGTCGCTCTTCTAGCAGGAGCCTTCTTTTTGGTCAGTATCTTTCTCTACTGGTGGGGCATCGATACAACAGGCTCCTTGGGTGTCTCTCAATCTTCGCGCTGGTCGCTCTGGAGCGGACCGTCCACACTGTTTGCTGGCTCAGGACAATCGGCGCAGACTCTAACTACTTACAGTCCGTACATCGGGGCTGCCATCATCGCGTCCACAGTGCTAGTGCTCCTGGGAACCATTCCCAGAGCCTCACGTCTCCTAGTTGGCAGTGGCATACTCGCCATCCTCACCCCGATCCTCTACGCTGTTCTAGTCAACTACTCAATCTCGAACTCATGCGGTAGCATGTCCAACTGTATCACCGGACCCTTTGGCACACAAACCATCACAGCCGGACCCCTTACCTTCACTGAAAACTGGGGTTTCCAACCGGGCTTCTACATAGAAATTGTGGGAGCAATCCTCGCGATCATCGCAATCGGGTTCCACAGAACCTACTTAACGTCAAAGGCGCAATGATCTAAGTCTGAGTTTTCCATCGGTCCCTATTTCGTCGACCCGTTTGACTTGGATTGTGCGGGCCCGGCGGGAGTTGAACCCGCGACAACCGGGTCTCTTCCTTTTCGAGGTAAAAGCTTCACCAGAGACGGGTTCTCTACCGGTGCTCTACCTCTTTAGGACCCCTGGTAAGGGTCTGGCTAAGCTACGGGCCCACGAAAAACCCGTGGCCGGATTCCGGCTATATTAGCTGATTTTTTCCGGGCAAGGACTCACGGGGTGGTCAGCCTGGTCGTAGGGGTCTGATGCAGTCAATATTAACTGACAATCTTAGCGGGGTGTTGTCATGGTCGATTTCAGTTTCCTGATAAACTTCCTGAGCGCGATAAGCTCAATCGCCATTATTCTCGGGGCAGTGTTCGTCGTTTTCCAGCTTCGACAAAACGCGCGGCTCATCAAGACAGCGAGCTTCGAAACAAAGTCGAACATGTCCTTCTCAGTGCTCGAAAAAATCACTGAAGAATCGTTCGCACGCCGAAGGAAAAACATGCATGATTCAGTGAAGAAGTACAGCCACGTCAACTGGGAAGGCTTCGACGATAGTCTCGAGGACTACGAAGCAAGAAACTTCGGCTACATTTACGAGCTCATCGGAGAACTTGTCAAGGAGGGAATAATCGATCTGACTATTGCCATCCATTCATTGAGATACTTGGTTGTAATCGACTGGCAGGCGTTCGAGCCGCTGGTCAAACATATCATGGACCGGTACAAGGTTCCCGTCAACCCGTACGAGAACTTTGAGTGGCTGGCCATGGAGACTCGAAAGGTGTTAGAAGAGTCTGGAAAGATCGGCGACGTTTCTGGCCGGCTCTCCTCGACGAGACCTCTCCACTAGCTTAAAGATATGTGAAACGAGCAACCGGTCGACCATTGGCTTGATCGTCAAGCGTCTTTCTGACGTGATGCCGGAAAGAGTTGGAGATTTCAAACGCTGGTACTTGTCCCGAGCAGAACGAGGCCATTCCCTCTCTGTTCGCTATATCGAGGTCGATGGGATAGTCGCTCCCCACGAGCATATGATCGAGGAGACCATCTTCTACATCGAGGGAAGAGGCATAGCCCGAGTAGGCGAGCGAGAGGTGGGGATAAAGCCCGGAACAATGCTCGTCATTCCACCTGGTACCGTCCACAGTTCGATCAGAGAGGGCATGGAGCCCCTTCGTTATCTAGCAATATTCGTGGGAAACCCAGAACTTTAACGTAACCGGCTAGCCTACCAAATTTCAATCGATCGACCTTGCAAGAGCCAAGTGCCTCGTACAAGCTAGAGGAGCAGACTGTCAAATTATCGAAAGGCGGCGAGACAAGCATCGTCTACGCTCTACCCGACAAGATGCGGGATCCTTCGACTTGTCTCATCATCGCGCACGGAGCGGGCGGACCGATGCATTCGCCCTTCATCCGATATTTCCATACTGAACTAGCAAAACAGGGCTTCATCACAGTGAAGTTTAATTTTCCATACATGGAAGCCCGACGAAAAGTGCCTGACCGGACAGAGGTCTTGGAAGGAAGCTACAAGGCAACGATTGAACAGGCCAGGAACTCCACCCACAAAGCTAGCCGTATCTTCGTAGGTGGAAAATCCATGGGAGGCCGCATAGCTTCACAAGTTGTTGCAGCAAACGGGGCTGATATTGACGGACTGTTCTTTCTCGGATATCCCCTGCACCCACCCGGCAGGACGGAACAGCTGAGAGACCAGCACTTGTACAAGATCAAGAAACCGATGCTGTTCTTGTCCGGGACCAGAGACAGCTTCGCGCGCAAGGATCTTCTCGAAAAGGTCGTCGATAGGATTGGTCCTAACGCCCAGCTTCACTGGATCGAGGGGGGAGATCACAGCTTCAAGACACCTGGTACGGGTTCTCAAAATCCTGACGGAAAGCAAGAGGCTCTGGAGACATTACTGGCGTGGCTTCAGAAGATTCCATGAGGCAATTTTCGAAGAGCGCACTAGACAATTCTAGACGTTTAAATAAACGAGAGAGGGTTTCTACGGTTAGAACAACCATGTGCGACACGTGCGGCTGTTCTTCAGAGCAGGAAGACTCTAAGAAAGAAGAGGAAGCCTAGCCCTATACCTGCCGGGGCATTGACACTTCCCAACAAACCATAGGGGAGCCCCTCGCGGCTCCTTTTCATGTTTCATAGTAGACGAGTGAGAGTTTAGAGCCCGGATATCTTGGGCAGACCGAATAAGGCGGCTAGCGCTAGGGCGCCCAGTAGGAAGAATATGACGACTCCTACTACTATCGCCATTATTCCGACGCCTATCGCGCCCAACCATCCTGTTTTGAAATAGTGTTTTACCAGTAATAGAAAGATCAGCAGCCCCAAAAGTATTCCGATAATGTTCGGGAGAAAAGCAATGATAGCTCCGACGAGAAAGGTTCCAACTGCTGCTATACCGAGAGCTTCTCCAAATGTGACTCGTCTCCCGACGACAATCTCCCCAGCTAGCCACAAGACGAATCCGATGACGAGGAGGTAGATGATGAAGACGATTAGGAAGCCTATGAGGAGGCTTAGCAGTCCGGTAGTCCCAAAAGAGGGCGCCGCGAGTTGCATCATCCGAGGGGTTCCTTCGGAGACCGGCTTGGAATATCTTGATTTAGCCTTTGTCTAAACCGTTCTTCCTAATCCTTGGTAAAGAGGATCCGGCGCGTACGATTGGGAAGGTTTAAGCTTGGTAACTTTTCGGTAGCGTGTTTGCCCAGGTCATGTTCCGGGCTCGCGCCCTGTCCGAGTGATGGACGCGTTGAGGTAGTATAGCCCGGTCCGCGGCTCGCGGGAGCCGGCCGAGAGTATGCACGGCTGTCACCCGTGCGACACTCGAAGATGAATGTTCGAGCGCACGGCGGGTTCGAATCCCGCCCTGGGCGCCAACCTTTCATGTTTTTCTCCGCGAGTGGAAACGTTCAGGTCAGAACAAATCGCTTTGGCTACCTGCAAGCAAGCGGAATGTCTAGACTGTGGACTAGGTCACGGTCACTATGAGTACCGTTGAATTTGTAAGCCCTGACTGAGTGGACCCGTAGATGGTAAATCTGTATGTCCCGGCTTGGATAGATGATCCGACTGTGACAGAGACAGTCACGTCAAGGCTAGATCCGGGAGAAGCAGGCCTGGCACTCTGCGGTCCAAATTGGATCAGCGGTCCCGATGTAGAGTTCGTGAAAGTATCGTTCGATGCGAAGGTTATCGTTGCTGTCGTTGTGAACTGGTGGCTTGTTGTGACAGAGAGCGTGATGTTGGTCGTGGAAGAGGACCCGCTTGGTGAATTCAACATGAGTAGAGTCTGGGAAAGGGCTATTGTGAAGTTACCAGTAATGTCCGGGATCCATGTCCCGGTGCTGTTTGAGCCCCAGTAGAACCAGCCGGTGAGGTGTTGGTTTCTGAAGAGCAGCAGTGAATTGTTTATCCATTGGTCGTCGATATCGCCAGGGCTGTTTCCCCAGATTGCTCCGAACTCGCCAATGTCAAAAGCCTGTTTTGGAAATTTCTGTTGGGCCTGGTATGCCCAGATGGGAGCGTTGGAGCAGAGTGATCCTGAGGACCCCGTGACGTTTCCGTAGTAACCGATGAGAGTTGTCATGTTGCCAGAGCAAGCCTGCCAAGACTTGGATCGAACTGGGTACTCGTTACGATACCAGTGAATCGAGCCTATGGTGTTGGACAACGGGTCTGAGTAGGGAGTGAAGCCTCCGCTGTAGTAGGCGAAGAAGGGAGCTTCTTCGACATATGCGATCCTGTTGTCTCCGGCTTTGCGAAGAGTGTTCAGCAGCTCGCCTATTCTATCGTGCCATGCTGCTCGTATCGTGGAGGGGGGTTGTGGCGAGTTGGGACAGGTGGTTGGCTCGTTCAGGAAGTCGTAGCCGACCACCAGTGGGTTGTTTGCTGTCATCCCTGATATTTTCAGCCATAGCTGGGTGAGGTGATACGAGCCTGAGGTCTTTACTGATGATGATGTCATGAAGAAGCTGTCCCCCATCTTGCTGACATAATCGTTCATTGAGTTGCAGTATTGTGATGAGCCAAGGAAATTCTGTAGGTTATTGTAGTCGTAGGAATTGTCTCCGTCGGCAGTCAGCTTGACAATTACGTAGAGCCCTTGACTCGTTAACGCGTCTACTTGCTCGGACAGCGAGGTCAGACTCGATTGATTGTATGATATGACGCTGGGATTGGCGCTGTTCTCAAGCGCCCCCCATTCCTTGACAAGTCTGACAGCGTTGAAGCCCATAGCCTTAATCTTCGAAGCATCGTTTGCAGGGTCTCCAGTCATGGCTGGCGTGTTCATGGGGTGGTCGCCGTAGTTCAGCCCTACAAGTGTTATCTGTTGTCCGCTCGCATCGACGATTTTCGCGCCGTCTACATGGAGCGCGGATACCGTCGGACCGTCGTCAGGCCCCGAATGTAGGAAGGGTATCCATCCGCCCTCATAAGAGACGAGGAGCGCGATAATGAGGACTCCCGCTATGATGGCGACGTTTGATTTTTTCATATCTTGACTATTTGCCAGACCCTTAGGTCCAACAATATGCTACCCGTCCCAACGGATAAGTCTGGCTAATTACTTGCAATCGGTTGTGCCACAGATAAGTCTGGCTAATAACTTGCAATCAGTTGTGTGTAGTTGTGTTCACACCGGACTGATCCGACAGAATCCAAGTCGTTGTAACCAGATGTGGACGGACTGGTCAAATATTCTGCCGACCTTATCCTGAACTCGAATATAAATGGCAATTCGTAGCAACACGGTACTCTCCCCGCGAAGACTTGTCCAATATTCTCTAGCCGTCTTCCTAGCGACGACAATCCTCTCTACCATTGCTCTCGTTCCCACTGGGGCAACTGCTGTAGGCTCTTTCCCCGTGGACAGTGCCGGTTCATGGAACCCAACTGTTCCCTGCTCGTCCCCATGGATTGTACGGATCTCTGATATCACCAACAACATGACAGGCACCACCTCTTACAGTAACAGCCCATTCTCGCCAGGCATTACCGAGAACCCGTACATCTCGGGATCGCAGGGTGCTAAGAGATGGCTGACTCCTGGAGCGACACCGACCGGCTGGCATAGCCCCGGTCCCCCGTGTACGATCACCAACTCGAAAGGACAGATTGTTGCGGCCTTTGTAGAGATTGCCGGTGTAGGCCGAGGGTTCTGGTCGTATGAGGACTGCAGGACAGCTTATGATACGGTCAACGGAGGCCCTGCGTTTCCACAGGGCCACTGGTGCGACAGCACAGGCAACCTATTTGATCCGTCAATGGTTCCCAACTATTCCACCTCATGCACATCTTCCACGGACCCTACCTGCTGGGGAAGAATTCATGTCGAGTTTGACGGTGACTGGATGGCAGCAGGTTACTGCGGCATTTCGACAACATACTGTAACAACAATACCCTCGCACAGCAGACCGTACAAGGCTCAGCTTTGACCCTCATTGATGTCCAGGGCTTTGTGTTCTGGGACCCAGACCACACCAATACTACCTCCCACAGCTTCTCAGGCTGGGAGCTACACCCACTCACGGCTTGGCGACCTCATCAGGCATCGCCGCCACCGCCGTCAGCACCAGACTTCAGCATAGCAGCAAACCCGACAACGATGACTCTTAGCCCTGGATCATCAGGCACATCAACAATCACTCTCTCAAGCATCAACGGATTCAATGGCACAGTCAGCCTATCCGCATCAGTAGGCTCGTCAGGGATCTCACTCAGTTCGCCTAACGTCGGTCTCAACCCGTCCAGTATCACCCTTGCCTCCAATGGTTCAGGAACAGCTACCATGACCGTTTCCACATCACTACTCACAACACCGGGCACTTACACAGTGACTGTCAACGCGGTAAACGGGTCGATATCTCATAGCACAACGGTGACCGTCACGGTAGGTCTACCACTAGTATAAGCGGGGTAACTCCACCAACAAGGGGGATGTAGACTCCCCCCTCTTTTTTCAAATGTCTGGACTTAGCCAGATCTATAGGCGTTTCCTATCACGAACTGGGCCAAGGAAGGAGAATGGACCGCCGGCCATCGTGCACCACTTGTGTGCGGGCTGATAGACTTCCCCACAAGTCGTAACAGGTGTGGACCTGAAAGTAATATCTTGAGGAGGATCCTATCTCTATGTCTGTCCATGATGGAAGAATCCGACTACCTGATCAGGCAGTGTCCCGGCTGCTTAGAATCCTCGGATCTGTTTTGCAGGTACTGCAGCTTTTGTCTCTCGATGTGTTGCCGTTGCTCGTCCGAAACGGACCCAAAGGACACGTTGCCCGGCTGATGGTTGCACTTGTATCCAGTTGTGTTCTAGCCTAACCAGATTCCCTATCGGGGTTCTAGATTTGTCGAGTGTAAACGTCCCGATTATATGGAAAACTAACAGTAGTTGATTACACCAATGAGTCCCGCCAATATCGCGGTCATCGGAGCAGGCTACTGGGGAAAGAAAGTCATTTCAGAAATACTCGGGCTTGCCCGCGACGGCTTCAACCTCAACCTGTACTCGGTAGTAGATAGTTCGCAGGCAGCCTTGGAACTGTGCAGGAAGGAGTATGGACAACTCGACTATCGTACGGACTATCAGGATCTTCTCATGGACCCGAAACTGTCATGCGTCCACATTGCTTCTCCAAACCACACTCACTTCAAGGTCGCGTCTGACTTTATCAGAAATGGAAAACACGTTCTGGTCGAGAAGCCTCTCTCGCTAAAGTCTGTCGAAGCATTCGAACTGGTAAGGCTAGCGAAAGAATATGGCCGAGTACTCTGTACGGGACACGTTCATAGGTTCAACAATGGAGTAAGAGCACTGCGCCGTCTAATGACCAGCGGCGTACTGGGAGACGTCTACTATCTCCGCTTCCGATGGACGGGACTCTTGGCCTCTCAGCCGAATCGAGAAGTGATAACGGATCTGGGTCCACACCCGTTCGACATTTGCAACAACCTTCTCGATACTTGGCCCCGGAAGATATCGTGTAGAGGCAGAGGATTCCGGACGAACGCGGGTTATGAGATGGCCGACATTTACGCTGAACACCCCAACGGACTTGACGCTAGTATAGAGCTGAGCTGGCTGGACTTGGAGAAACGCAGAGATGTGAGCGTGATCGGAAGCGACGGCGCCGCCCGGCTGGACTGTCTTGGTCAGAGATTAATCCTGCAACGGACAGATGGAGCTGAACCGGTTCTCGTTCTGCCAAACAATACGTTGAAGGAGGAGATAATTCACTTCATGAGCTGCGTAGAACATAGCTCATCCCCTGAAGTCTACCCGAACATGGCGAGCGGAGAACTCGGAGCCGGCGTCGTCAGGCTCTTAGAGGCGTCTAAGAGATCGCTGGAAGAGGATCGGGCTGTCCGGGTCGAGATGCCTCGTGTCGAGGACCAACTGATCCGCGAGCGTCTCTACGACTTGAGTCCGGAGCCGAGAATCCGGGGAAGCTGATCCGACCGAGACAGTTGGGTCGCGGAGAGGTGGGCTGGGTCATTCGCGACGGAGGGTCGCAACAAATGTCTAGAACCGTCGAAGAGAAGCATGCGCATTCTCTGACCAAGACCAACATTCAGATGTGCAGGGACTGCCACCGGTTTTTCATCATCACCTACGAAAAGAACGAGAGGGGAGAATCCGTCGAGACCGGGTATGAGCTAGACATACAGGCAACATTGTCCGGGGCGGTCAAACCACAAAGCGGAGAATGGGAAGCCCACGCAGCTGATCCCTTTCGCAGGAAAAAAGAAGACAACAAGGAACTCACCTGCTTCTAACCCCTTAGACTAGTTGAGAGACTCTACTGGGCGTTAGTCCTGGGCCAAGTAAGAAATCGCTGGCCGAAAGACTAAATCGTTCTATCAGTCTCGACCTCTCAAACGCATAGGTCGTCACGTTCTATCCCTGTCAACTTTTCGATGACAAGGTCATGGATTTCTCTGTATAGTCTTTCTGATGCGACTGCGATGTCTTTCTCGATTGTCGGGACGAATCCGCACATCTTCTCGACCAGTTTCTTGAAATCCTCCGGTTTATTCGGGACATCGAATGCGATCTTCCAGATCCGAGATACAATGAGCAATCTCGACACGCTCCTGGTGGCTGTATTTTCGAAATTGAGGAAGCAAATCAGTCCCTCCCCAACCCTCTTGTCTTCGTTTACGGCTTTTCCACGACTATTTTCCAAGTCTTTGTCGAGGCATCATCTTCCACTTTACCCTCTCAGAACTAAGAGGCTGAAAAATAGGAGTTGGATGGGTAGAATGCTTTACGGTAAGAAATTAGTCTGGGAGTTTTCTCCGCAGATACCTCTGAACGTGGTAGAGGAATAGTCTTTTGGACCATCCGGCTTTTTCAGCCTTTTCTATCGCACCGACATACTTGGGCACAGTTGTAGTCACTCCGCCACCGCTGGGTTTCATTAGTTTCAACTCTTCAATTGCCATTGCTTTCCATTCGTCAAAACGTTTCTTGCTTGTCGGCATGGAGAATGTTTGGTCTCTCCACTATTACTTAACGCTCACGAACCTCACCGCACTCCTCACCGGGTGAACACAGAGCCTGAAGGTAAGCTGAAACGGAAGAGCATCTGGAGATGGTTCGGGATCCGAGCGATCTGATAGTCCCTAGGAAAAGGCCTGTGAAATCAGGTCGCAAGGTGAAGCCTAACAGGCTTGAGACAAAAAATTGTAGAAAATCTCTCGAAATCTAGCTCGCCGTTAGTCGCTACGAAACGCCCTAGAACCAGCTAGACAGACGCCCTCCAACTCAAACATTAACGAGTCATAATCCACAACCCTGTCAAGGTCCGGGAAAAGATCCGATAAAATCGGAGATCCCAGGAAAAAATGTATACGATTGACGTTTGGGTGAGACTCGACGATTTCCGGAAATCTGGATCATGTCCTGTCTATGAATAGACCAGTGTTGTTCCGAAAAAGAAGTGATGCCCCCGAAACACGGGGGCTTGCGGAGTCTTGTCCGTGCTATTGTTTCTGGAGTTGTGTGATGGTTGGTGCGTTGGTGGGTGCCATGGTGATGCGGAACTCGTTGGGACCCACTATCTGTGCGAAGACTTGGTGCTCGCTCATGCCGATCTCGACCTGTGTATTGACCAGGTCTTTCAGCAGTGCCTTGACTGCTTCGCCGTAGAACAGTGATGCTTTTCGTCCGAATCCGTGGTTCAGAATGACAGTTGTCAAGTGTCCATCGTTGGTGTATTCGAATCTGAATGCTTTGCCGTAGCGGGGTCCTAGCAGCTCGAGCGCTCGAACCGACGTTTCCAGGTCGACCCTTTTGAATAGGAAGGCTATCAGGTCTTTGGCAAGGTTCTTGCCGAACCAGCCGCCGAGTTCTTTGGCCTGCTCGTCAGTGACGAAGCCTACGAGCTTCTCGAAAATGTCTGAGGGCAGTGTGACGAAGCCGAGCCTGTCGGCGAAGACGTCCCATTCGACGAACTTTCTAAGAGCCTGGTTCGCAAAATAGTTTCAACATGATTGTATCAGAATTGGTCCGCGTAGCATATATGCATAACGCCTCGCCTGTGTTCGCACTGACACAAGTGAACACACTTGTGCTCTGATATATCACGCCTCGATACAAACAAACTCGACCGAACCCAAGTCTACTCATGACTACCCGAAGGTACGCTCAAATCTCCGCCCTAATTCATAATGAGGGCAAAACCAGCACTAAAGCACAGTTGCTCATGGCTGCTCCGGATGTGCCCGCTCCCTGTCAGCTTAGTTCAGCTTGACGCGAATCGACGATAAATGGGGTAAGAGGACCTCGGGGACCATTCAAGATGGAGTTCCCCACGAAGGCTTAACACTCGACACTAACGTGTTCTGACTGCTCTACCTTGGTCTCTATCATCCATTCTCCTCCACAAGAGATAGTCGTGACAGGCCTAACCAGCTTTTCGTCCCAGCAAAACTTGGCCTCTATGATCGCCTTCGTCATGAACGTCTCAGGACAGCCGATGGCACTGTATTGGGCCGAAGGCGTCGTCTTCCTAGCCGACTTCGTCGAGCCAGAAGCCCTCCCGGACGAGTATGTCAAGGGCAAGATCTACGCCTCCAACGTTTCACACGCACCAATGAGCAAGTACAACACCGCGATCCGGGTAGGAAACATGGAAGTCCCAGTCATCGACGTCTCATCCAACATCGCTCTTCGAGACCTCGCCCGCTGGATAAGAGAAAACCACCAAGCCTCCCCCGACAAGTCTTAACTAACCACCCGGACCCGGTCAGCCCCGGTCCCGGGGTAGCTCAGCCTGGAAGAGCTTCCGAGTCGCCTTCGCGCGACGGAGACGCTGTAGGTGTGCACCGAGCGTGCATACAGGTCAGCCTTCTAGGCTAACAATGGAAACCGGAGTGTCGCCGGAGAACCGGAAAAACCGGTTCGGCGAGTTCAAAATGGGGGTCCTCCTCTATGAAACTCCGGCCCCCGGGACCAGACTGAAGCTCTGGTCCGACCAGCGTATGAAATATCCTAGAAGGGGATTATTTTGATCTGACTGTCGTCGGCCTTGTCTCGACTTCCCGCAGGATAAGCTCGTTCTGCTTCATGATTATCTTGTTCTGTTCGGTGAGTATCCGAAGAGCGCTAGCAATCAGCGACAGTGACGGGTTGTCCCACTTGAACTCGTTCTCCTTTAACGCCAGAGCCTGCTTTCCCTTAATGATCGATCCTCGAAGGTTCTCGTCAGTGTCGTCATCGGCGAAAGCAGTGCGTGATTTCTTGTCCATCTTATCCGACATGCTGGCGGCAGCATGTTCCCGCTTGACGTCTGGATAGCAGTCCTCGCAGAACCGTAGTCCTTTGAGTTCGAGAAGTGGATCTATCAGACTGAGGGTCTTGCCGCATCTTGAGCAGAACTCTGCCATTTCTGGGTATCAGCTCTAACAGCAGTTCGCTCCTTGTACGCTATTAAAGAGTCTTGTAACCGACGACGGGGCGTTACCCGCCGCCGGATAAGGGCGGCTAGTGTCGCAGCCTATTGACTGGGGTCACTAGCATACCTTCGTTGCGCCTGGGCCCTAATCCGTAGATCGAGGGTCTCAGTGTCGACGAATTCGCGGGGGGTGGGGTTTCCATGTTCTGCTTAATCCACTCTGGCACGACTACAGCTCTGAGCAGTTGCTGAATGGTTACGTCTCTGTTCTTTGCCTCTAGCCCCAGAAGCTTGAAGGCTTCATCCCCAATCGACATTATGAATTTTGCCATTATCGAACCTCCTACTCTTTCACGATTCTCCTATGAGATATTTTTCGACCTATCGCTGGAATCTGCCCTTGTCCTCCGACGAGATGCTCAGTCTTTCCTTCTTCAACGTTTACTACGATGGAGTAGTCGATCCCGACCCGTTTTAGAGCCTGGACAAATCCTTTGAATTCATCCAGTATATCCTCGTCGCGATCCACCAGCGTCTCGCCAGTCAATCTTAGAAACGCTTTCCATCTGCGGATTTCCAAGGGCTTCTCCTATTCCTCCTCTATCGGTCGGCTCCTTTCCTTAGGCTATCCACCCTCCCCTCGACCTTGAAGTACACCTCGCGACCGTTCATCCAGTCTCCTCGGACTTCAGTGTTGTCGATGTCAGTGTAGACCCCATCGAGCCAGACTCTCACGTTCAGATCTTCTGAAGATGAGATGAGCTGTTCCAGGAGTACTCTCAGCTCGGCATCAGTTACGCCTTTGTCCAGGATTGGCTGCGAGGCTTTCCCCGACGGGTATCTCAGGATATCTGGTGTTTGCATGTTTCGCTGGATACCACTTGCACGCTGCTCATATAGGCTCAACGTTTACAATGGGCTACATCGAATTAGACAGCCTAAGGGGTCGGCGAGAAAATATGAGAATGTCAAACATGCGTTTCCGGAAGCTACCCGACCGCTTGAAAAATTGATGTACGCTGAGCTCGGTCCCAAGACACGTCCCCTTGCTCACCGCGATCAACAGTTTTGATCCTTGCGGTCACTTCTCTATTATGACAGGGCGTCAGTCGCAACAGGACTCTTCCATCAATAACTCTCGAAAGGAACAGTCCGGGTTGGAGCATTGAAGAAGCACTCTAGCCTGACGCTTGTCTTGGGCAAGCGATTCTATTGTCCCATTCTGACACAAAGGGCACTGATAGGCCATGAATTGGACCAATTCTTCTCTTTCTCCTCTAAACAAGAATTGTAGTGGCGGAAGAAACTACTCGGTTAGCCTTTAACCCAGGCCCCAGCCGGTCTTGAAGGTAGGTGTGATCTTGACGAAGGGAGCCTCACCCTCCTTCCAAGGGGCTCTCTTGACCCAGTCGAGTTTTGAATAGAACAGCTTGTAGAGGCGTCTGTACTCCTCTCCCTTCTCGATAATCTCAACAGGCCCGCTTATCAGAAGAAGCCTCCTCGTGCCGCCAGAGTCTACCAGAGCCGCTGCCTGAGGATTTTCTCGGAGATTCCTCAGCTTTCTCGTCCCATAGTCAGTGACGATGTACGCATAGCCACCATCCCAAACATAGGAAACCGGCACAACATGAGGTTCTCCTTTCCGAGAAGAGGTCGCGAATCTGCAGATCTCGTTACTCTCCAAGAAAGCAACCTCCTTTGAAGAGAGTTTCGCTTTGCCTGACGAGCCGGTTGTTTTCTTCGGCATACTTGTCGATTCTAAGCGGACTCGATTATCTGGGAACGGTGAAAAGCATACCAGCTTACAACAAGAAGCGCTGCCAAGTATACAGCGGTTACGCCCAGAGCTCTCAATGCGACATCTGCAAAAGTGCTCGATGACGAAAGAAATGTCTCCGCCATACTTCCTCCCCTAAATCTAACACCGCAGAAATTCAGTGTACTGTCCGGATTCAAGACCCACTGCATCAGCAAGTATCCTAGATTATCAGTCCCAGTGGAAAACGAGGTTCCACCTCCGAATCCAGCTTCCCCCCCGCATCCCGTGGTGCTTCCAGTAGCACCCATTCCGGGCGCGTAGAATAGGATGGCTGTCTGTCCTAAAAGCCCGCTCAAGAGCCCGCCCGCGATCGTAATGCCTATCCAGACTCCAAACGATCCGAGAGCGGCTACTAGCGAACTCTTGGAGAGGGTACCTAGCAGAATCACCACCGAGGCCCATACCATCGTGGCGAGCGTTAAACCGACTAGGCCTAGCGGCACGAGTTGCAGATTGTTCTGAGTTCCTTCAATAAAGTAACCACCGACGGTAACGTACGCGGTCAGGAAAGCGTAGATCGCCAAGAGCGTTATGAGCGAGGCTGTTAATTTACCTACGAAGACGGTATTCTTGGAAACAGGCTTCGTCAAGAGTGGAGTAATGGATCCGGTCTCGAATTCCCCTGATATCGTGTTCATCGTTGTCGCGACCGCGATCAAAAACAGGAATATTCCCGAGATCCCGTCATAGAAGTTGAAGACCACATTTGGATTCGGCTGGAGAGTTACACCTTGGTAGTAATCAAGGATAGGCGGCAGTGCTAGTTCGAGAGTAGCGATCGCGAATATGAGTAGGAAGAGGCCGATAGTCTTCTTCTTTCTAAGATTCCAGAGGAATTCGTAGTAGAGAATGGCGAAGAAACCCGAAAGGAAGGTTGCCCGTCGTTGCGCTTTCAGCTTATTCCGCCTCTTTTCCAACTAGACTCATGAATGCATCCTCCAGCCCACCGCCTTGCTCTTGCATTCTCAAGATTACTCCGCCGGCTGCAGAGATCGCTTTGGAAATGTCGGCTCGTACATCGTCCTTGGTTTTCAGGTGCAGAGTATAGACGTTGTTGTTTGCTTTGACAACCACGAATGGTAGAGCTTTGAGGGCTTGTAGGATGTTGTCGCTTGCTTTCTGGACTTCAACGACGAGACTTCGACTAGAACCAGCCTTCGAAGATACTTCCTCAAGGGTTCCGGTGAACAGCATGTTCCCGAAGTTGATTATAGTCACGTGATCGCAGATCTGTTGGACTTCAGCGAGAAGATGGGATGAGAAGAAGACAGTCTGCCCACCCTTCACAATCCCCTTCACCATGTCTCTCACTTCAACCATACCAACAGGGTCCAATCCTATGCTCGGCTCATCCAGTATTACAAGCTCGGGATCGTTGAGGAGGGCCTGGGCGACTCCAATTCGTTGTTGCATGCCTTTGCTGTACTTGCCAATCCGATCACGGCCTCTCCCCTCAAGCCCCACCATCTTCAAGAGCTCGGGAATCTTCTTCTTTCTCGCTTCCTTGGGAATGTTGTACATGCGTCCATAGACGTCTAGAAGCTCTACTCCAGTCAGGTGTTTGGGAAACTTCGGGAGTTCAGGCATGTAGCCGATTCTCTCGCGAATTTTCGGCTTGTCTCCCGCGGCGTTCGTTCCAAGAATCTTTAGCGACCCCGAGTCGGGTCTCAAAAGTCCGACCAGCATCTTTATCGTCGTCGTCTTGCCCGCGCCGTTGGGACCAAGAAATCCGTGGATTTGTTTTGCTTCCACGGTCAAATTGAGATGGTTGACCGCAATTCTGCTCCCGTAAGATTTTGTTAGGTTCTCAGTCTGAATCACGGGAGTACTCATTGACAATCTTCCCCTGGCGAGGGTCCGCGCCATACAGAACAGTTATAGTTTTTCCTAGTGTGAAATTGCGAGAAAAAGAACGAATGATCATCGCCCTGAACTACGTTCAGATCGCTTCTACAACAGTGCCCACCATCATACCGCCAGTTCAATGCGCGCAATCCCCTAGTTAGGAAGTGAGCCCTCTGCTCGCCAATGAATCTGCGTAAATACTCCCGAAATATCAGCTTCCTTCGTTCGCTTCTTGACCCCTGAAGTTCTCTCATCTTCTCAAGAGCACAGCATCAAGTGTCTTTGATGAGAGAGACTTCGCCTGCCCGGACCTGGCTGATTGGATTCGTAGTATTCCTGGTCATAGTTGTTCTAGGTGAGCTTGCGGCCCTGGTCCTAGAGTATCTGAACAATTTCTACCTTCGACAGTACGTATCGGACAATTTCGTCACGACCATCGGTGCTTCTGTGGTCTTGGTCGTTATCGCGCTGGGAGCAGGGTACGTTGTCTCAAGAAGGCTGGGGGCGAAGACCGCTGGACCACGGGTCCCGACTTTTGCAAAGATTGGCTCGTTTGTGGGAAGGCGACATCGGCTGATAGTTCTTTTCTGGATTCTATTGCTAGTCGGCAGCTTTCCCTTATGGACTCAACTCTCCCATGTTGTCACTTCAAGCACGAGCGGGGGCCAGTCAAGCTCCTCGCAGTCGGCTCAAGCCCAGAACATTATGGCGCGAGAGTTTCCGCGTCCACAATCCAACACAAGCGCAATAATCCTCCTTCAAGGGAACAACGTTACTGACAACGCGACAAGACTTTTCACTCTCGACCTAGAAATAAAACTCCTCAAGCCGGGAGTTCTTGACAGCGTTGAGAACTTCACATCAATCTACAGTTTGGCAAGAACACTCCTTACCGTATCCTTCCTACGACAGGGAGATAACTACACCACTGCCTTGCTTCTCGCAAACCAGACGGTCTGGGGACAACCTCTCTCTAGTTATTCGATGCTGATTCCACCGCCAATTCTGTCCAACTTCATTAGCCCCAACGAGACCGCTATGATCATCACCGTTAGCTTCTCAAAATCACCCGGGTCGTTCGGCATTGCGGAAACAGACCCGATCCTGAAGAATGTAGTGACTATGAGGACTATCATCTCTCAACTGAAAGCAACTGATGGCGGACCCTCGCAAACGTACGTGACAGGCGATCTTGCGACCACAGCCGACTCGTCTATTGGGAGTGCGGCCGACCTCAGCAGAATCGAGCCGGTAACTATAGGAGCGATTCTAATCTTGGTTGGAATATTCTTCTTCGCAGTCGTCACCCCAATAGTTCCGCTGGGAAGCATCGGACTAGCGCTGCTGACGGCCGAGGGAGGACTCTATCTCATAGGCAGATACATCGTCCCGATCCAGGACACTGCCACAACCTTCCTCTTCACAGTAATGCTAGGAGTCGGCACCGACTATGCCATCTTCCTAATGGCAAGATACCGAGAAGAACGGGTTGAGGGACGCGACAAAGCCCAGGCGGTTCAAACCTCTGTCACATGGTCCGGCGAAAGCATCGCCACCAGCGCGACCACAGTAATTATCGCATTCGGAGCCATGACAATCAGCACTTTTACTCTACTTCGCTCCATTGGCACAAGCCTCGGCTTTGGAGTCCTGATCGCGCTCCTCGTAAGCCTCACTCTCATACCATCTATCATCCTCATCGCCGGCGATCGAGTATTCTGGCCAAATTCTGGAAAAAGATTCGAGAACTACGCAGCCAAGGCGAGGAAGAAGAGAGCTGAGAGACCAGGATACTTCCGGAGAGCGGCAAGCTTCAGTGTAAAACGACCAGTCCTAGTCCTAGGTCTCGCAGTGCTGGTATCGCTCCCTGCGATTTACATCTCCTTGACCGGAGCTACATCTTTCGACTTTGCCGCGGGTCTCCCCCAAGCAGAAAGCGTCAAAGGCATCACAGTTCTGGAGCAGAACTTTGGAGCAGGCCAGATCGGTCCAACTCAGGTGCTTGTGCAATTCCCGACTACCATTCTCACTAGCGTCGGTCTCACTACCAGCTCAGCTACTAGTATCGAGAATCTGTCCCGAGACATTGCTGGATTGTCCAATGTGGAAGAAGTGATGGGACCCAGCCGGCCTAATGGGGTTCCGGTTGACGCGACTAACATGACAGGTCTTGCCCAGGATCTCAGACTTGCCATTCTAGGCAGTATTGGAAGAGACAATAGGACTGTCATTGTGACGGTTCTGTTTCGCGAAGAGCCGTTTACGCAGAACTCCCTCAATACGGTTGACCAGATTCGAAGCTTGGTAAAGAGTCTTCAGAGTACCGATTCATCGTTGGCTCAGGATACTATTCTTGTTGGAGGTGCCTCTGCGTCGACTCTAGATTTTGCCAATGAGACCGTTGGCCAGTTCAACACAATGAGAATAATCACCATTGTCGCAATTTTCATCGTGCTTCTCGTAGTGTTAGGATCGTATCCTCTCGCGATAACTGGCATACTATCCATCGGATTAAGCATCACGTGGGCTTACGCCGCGACTCTGCTCTTCTTCAATGATGTGCTCGGATCAGGAGTTCTATTCATCATACCCCTAATCCTCTTCCTCCTGCTCTACGGAATCGGTATGGACTACAACATCTTCATCCTTACCCGAATCCGAGAAGAGGCTCAGAAGGGTAAGGAGACTCACCAAGCAGTCGTTGACGCGGTAGACCGAACCGGCGGAATAATCACGGCCCTGGCGCTTATACTGGCCGGAGCGCTTGGTTCTCTACTATTGTCGTCTAATCGGTTGCTCCAAGGCTTCGGCTTCGCCATTGGACTCGCCGTCATCTTGGACGCGATGGTTGTGCGCACATACATTGTCCCCGCGGGAATGTCGCTGCTAGGTCGCCGAGCCTGGTGGGGTCCTAGAAGGCTGAGAAGAGTAAAATTCGACAAGAACGATTCAACCTCGCCCGTCCTTAAGCAGAACGAGGCTCAGCCCTAAAGTCCCTTAGAGAACTGCGTCTCTCTTCGCTGATCTCGGAGAAGTCCAGAGCAGGTTCAAGAGTTTGGGTTTTGGCCCTAGGATTCGGGACTGCCGGTTCTAGAAGACTCATGTTTGTCAATCAAAGGTTTGTCTGAAGAGCTCCTTGACCTACCGGACAGAATACGCTCTGGGTATTTTGTCGCTGATCCCGTTACTAGAGACGGGAGCCACCCGGGGTCTTGGTTGGCTATTGACAATTCTCGTATTATACATAGGGGTCCCACTGCTCATCTGGAGCCTTGTAGTGGATCGCCTTGCGTCCCTCGTGCTCCGAATGGTCTGCCGGTTTCGAGAATCCTCAGGCCATCAGTACTATTTTGAGAGGCAGGTTGGCATGCCGGGGGTCTCGCGTAGGATTCTGAGAGATCTCCGCGTACTCGCTTTCGTCTTCCTACTCTCTGCTCTAATTGTCCCACAGGTGACCGACATAACTCCCGGAACCCCTCTCGTGATTGTCAGTAACGTCTTCATCTATGTAGCCATCTTTCTCTTAGCTGTTCCATCATCGGTTCACGTGCTCCTCTGGGTCTTAGAAGACTCGGGCCTCCGCTGCCACAACACCAAAAGGCTGACTGTTACCGTCCCTGCCGCTTGGGCTTCGAGATGGCTGGCCTCGATTGGGAGTATAGGAGTGTTCATTTCTTTCGCTGTAGAAATGGGGGGAAATCTCGACCGCGCAGTCTCTCTGGCGTTCACCCTTTTCGTGTCGCTGCTTCCATCTTGCATCTTGGCGCCGACCCTCTTCTATCGCAGGCTCGAGCCCGGGATCATTACGAAGATTCGGCAGAGCAAAGCTGCCCAGACGATGGCGCATCTCTTCCCTCAGCCTGCACCCACAGGTCCGATCATATCCTCTCCAACGGCTCCTACTGTGCACATGTTCAAAGGGCCTGAAGAGACCCGAAAGAGCTGAGGCCATCCGCGGGCGCACTTGAGTGTCCGGTCGCAGGGTTACTATCGGCTTAAAGACCACTGGGACAATCGTGAACATGTATGAGCCTGACCGAGACTGTGAAGGTCGCTCTGCCGAGTAGCACGCTTCGCAGCTACGCTATGATTGGCATAGTCCTCTACGCCTTCGGCGTCGTCTTGAACGAGATCGGCAACGGTCTCACACAGCTCTGGCTCGTCCCCTACGCAGACACGATAAGCGCACTCGGCTTCGTAATCGCGTTGTACACTGCGTCCCTTGCAGGCGTCGGAACACGCTTAATGGTCGTGATAGGCATAGTCTATGGTATCGGAACCTTCTACGTTAGCGAACCAGATGCAACATACGTCGCTTCAGGACTCAAAATAGGATCATACAATACAACCCACTACGTCGGTCTCGTCCTAATCGGATTCACTCTGATATGGCTGATTGGACTCGCATTCTACCTTACCAGGGTAAAACGAGCGCATTCAAGCCAGCCAAGAGTCGACGCGGGTTCTTCAAGCTAGACCCGCAGAATTCTGTAGCGGGCCCGCGGGGATTCGAACCCCGGACCTACAGCTCAACCCGCCTATTGCATAGGGGGTTCAGCCTCTCCTGACTGCCGCTCTATCCAGGCTGAGCTACGGGCCCAAACCCGGATTCGAATAAGAGCCTAGTTAATGATTCCTAACGCAGCACTCGTGCTATTCAAGATTCATGGTCTGGTTTCCAAAGAACTCTTTTGGATCAACCAGATGGACCCGTCTTCCTTTCTTCATAAGGTCCTCTGCGACCTTCTCGTTTGTGGTAAAGTAGCAGCCATCCCCCGTAAAGAATCGCAGAAGACCATGCGAGTCGTCGCTGCAGACCATGAAGTTTGCCATTTTCTTATCATCATCAAGGTCCTTACCACACAAAGGACACTTGAATTCGATCCACATGAAGCGGAACACTCCGCAACAGATTCCATGATGAGGGCTTTAACCCTTGACACTGCGCGACCGAACCAAGTGAGGGGCCAGATTTGGAGCCTTCGCTTGCTCAACCGTCTAGTTCGTTGTCCGGTCTCCAGTTTCGCTTTCGAGACAGCTATATTCGTCTAAGTTGAGCTGATGTGAGTACCATGGACAAGAAGATCGTAGCTAAGACAAAGCATGGAGAATTGAGTCTAGATCAGCTGGCTGAAATCCAGCCGGGAATGGCGCGGCTGATGAAAGAGATAGGGGAAAGATACCACATCCTCTACTATGCCGCTAAGGGTGGAAACTGGCGACTAGCACAACACGAGCTCAAGCAGATAGATAGTCTCATGAAAGTCGGAGGAACATCAAGACCGAAGTATTCTCAGGATCTGACGAGTTTCATTCAGTCAAACCTCGGTCCGATCAGCGACGCAATTGGATCCCAAGATTGGGCGAAGTTCGAAGCCGCCTACGAGGACGGAATCAAAGAGAGCAACAAACTCCATGAAAAATATGGCTACGCTTTCATCAGATATGTTCTGCCGAAGAGCCCGCCAGAGTTCTATGACCTAGCCCCTCAGGAATGAGTCGTGGGACGGTCTGGAAACGGTGCGGTCCCTTGTGAGTTCGTCGGCTGAGTTTCGTTCCCAATGAGCGCTTATATGGCGCGGTGAAGTAGACTATGATGTGGTGTCGGGTCACCATTCTTCAAAGGCCAGCGGCCCCTTGAGGATTACTTTTGTCGGAATAATGCCCACCTTATTCGCTCACTGCCAGCACTGCATGGAGGTCATGCACGCGACCGGCATGGCCCCCTACTCGGAACAGCTAGAAGGCTACCCTGAAGATGTCAAGAAACAATACTTTCAGCTCTCAGAGATTGCGCAGAAGCTCAAGGCAGAGTTTGACGGCAGGGTAGTATTCGATCCAGTGGACTCCGCATCCCCACAAGGCGTCTGGTTATCGATCAGGCACCGAATATTGAGGACTCCATGCATCCTGATTCAAGGAAAGAAACTATTCAGCAAGCTTCCGAGCTATGACGAGCTGAGAGCGAAGATAATGGAGGCGTTAGAGCGCTCTGACCATTTGGCCTCGACCCGAGTCTCTCGCTAGATCGACCGTCCGACCAGAGAGATAAGATCAATCACCTTAGCCAGGTCGTCCATATCGAGTCTCGCCACGAGGTGGAGCCTCGACGGTTCTTCCTGGAGCTCCAGAGACTCAACATTGGCCAGGTCCTTCAGTTTCGTAACTACTCCGCTTCGCTCGACTAGTTGGTTTGCAAAATCGGCGCCTGTCGAGTAGACTCTGTAGCCCAGCTCGGCGAGTTGTGGAATCTTGACCTCTTCAATACCTGCCGTATCCCAGGTAACCTTCACCTTTTTCCTCTGCCTTGTAATCTCAACCTGGAACTTTACCGGGTCCGTCAGTGTAGCCCAGCAGTTCAGCTTGTCAAAATCTTTCGTCACCACGCGGTATGGATAGTAGATCAGATTCTCTCTCGCACCGAGAGTCAGTGCGAATTCTAGTTCCTTGAAGCCGTCTGATGAACTGTTCATCTCGCATTTGATCCTAAGCCCGGCGTGTCCGAAGGATGCATACTTCACTTTGGCCTTCCGAGAGAATCTTTCATCAAACCAGTGGGCGTATCTTCTAAGAATCCTGTGCTTCCAGTACGTCCCAAGAAAATAGACGACGACAAGGATCGTTGCTAAGGCAGCGACGATCTCGATGTCTGATACAAAGACCAAGATGAATACTAGGAGATTTGCTGAGACCGAATATTATCTATGTTTCAGCGAGTTCGCCGGCAAAGGTCGGTTGGGGCGTCTCCGGATCACCAGACTTGGCAAGGACTGGTCCCGGAGTCATCGAGGGCGCGCCCACCCTGCCCACTCTGATCCGCCGGTAGGCGTGGAAGCCATCATAGGCCAAGACTATGCCGAGAACCGTGAGTATCACGGCGATTCCACCAGCAACAGCATTCCCATAGATCTTCAGTGGAGTGGTTGTCGTAGCAGCAATGTCGAGCGTAGCATAAGCAGTGTAGCCCAGCGCAGCAATCGTCGTGCCCATCATGAAGATAGCCGGTATCCCCGTCAGGAATGTATTCCTCTTTATCTTCGCCAGCCAGAGTGTCGTAACTAGGAGCGTCACTCCCGCGAGTAGCTGGTTAGAGCCTCCGAACAGGGTCCAGATGAAACCCCACGGCGCGCTGAACCTAGAGCTTGTAAGCACGAAGGTAATTATCGACACGATGATCGAGGTCACGTAGATGTTCTTGAGAAAGGGTCGTCCAACCATCTCTGAGATGGCTAGCCTCGCAAACCGAAGGGCCAGCTGGGTCAGAGTAAGCCCCAATATTAGAACCATAAGGGCCATGATCGCGGTCGATGCAGCAGACGGGATTAGCAGGTTGCTAAGATACTTGGCTCCACCACTTACATAGAGCGATAGCGCGCCACCTTTTGTCGACGTGAGGGCTCCCACCGCCACGACTGATGTCAGCCCCAGAATCCCTTCAAGAAGCATCCCCCCTCCACCAACGAAGTGAGCGTCCGCCTCATTGTCCAGCTGCTTGGAAGAAAGCGATGAACCAATGAGGCCGTGCCAACCCGAGCATGCGCCGCAGGCTATGGTGACGAAGAGAAGAGGCCATAGAGGAAACGAGATGGTACTGATTAGCCCGGATCCAGCGCCTATCGCGACGGGCGCGAACCAGTTGGTGAAGAGAGGTTGAGCAAAGGTCTGAGGCGCAACGAACGAGCTTCCTATGATTGCCGCAATCACGAAGTAGGCCACGTAGAATCCTAGGTAGTTTATCGGCATAGCAAAACTCCACAGCGGCAAGACCGCTCCGAGAAAACTGAAACCTAGCATTAAGATCAAGAGGATATCTTCTTGCAACTGTGCATCCGGTACGGCGGAGACGAAGGCTGAGTTGATCGCGGTCCCAAACACGACCTGGCTGAGATAAACAGATAGAGCGACCGCGGCTAGAGAAATTCCAGTAACCGCTACAACGTTGATCTTAGCTTTGAATATTGCGAAGCCAGACGCCACTCCTATTGTAGCGATGAGAAGAAACGAGATCATCGCGGCGGCACCTCCAGCACCTGAGCCTTTGACTACTGGAAGGAGCGCTCCCAAGAAAGCTGAGAAGATGAGTATCGAATAGAACGCTAGAAATGCAACAAGTACCTTCCGTGCCCTAGTCCCTATCAGCTGATATGTTAGAGGTCCAAGGGACGTGCCTTCGTTCCTTACCGATGAGACCATAGAATTGTAGTCGTGCAACCATCCCAACAACGAATTCCCGATCAGTATCCAGAGAAATCCGGGGAGCCATCCCCAGACTATTGCTAGGGCTGGACCCGTCACGGGTCCGAGGGCGGCGATGCTCTTCCAGTGCCATCCTAACATGACATACTTGTTGGAGGGAAAGAACTCAACGCCGTCGAGATATGTGTGCGCTGGCGTCGGGCGATTCGGGTCGGACTGGACGACGCTCCTGTCGAACCATTTCACATAGAACTGGTAGACGAGGCCATAGACGACGATTCCGCTCAGCATTACTATGAGCGATTCATACAATCAGGATCAGAGGTAGCGAAGAACAGTCACAGAAATATAAGAATGCCGGGTAGTTTTGGGGCTTATAAGGTATAAAAGCCGAGAAACCGTTCAGATTCCGGATTCTGACCCTAATGACAGGCTTTGAGCCATTCTCGAAACCATCTCCAGACCATTAACCTCCTTCTCATACAATGGCAGCACAGCCCGAATCATTCCTGGAAACTTCTGTTCAGCCAGTTTCAAGTAGCCCATTTGCTCCTCCATCCGATTCGCAACATACGGCGACAGTTTCTCCGAATTGGCCTTCGGAATTACCTCGTTGACGATGACCCCACCGATCGGAATCTGAAATGCTTGGACCCACGTGATGAACCGTTCAATCACAGCGATCGGAAGAGCGAGCGGCAAGGTCACAAAAAAGAATGCTGTCTTCTCCGAGTCGGTGAGGAGTCTTCTCGCCTCCTCCGTCTTCTTCTTCGTCCCAGCCAGCGACATTAGCAACGGGTCCTTCCTCAATTCTTGAAGTATCTTCTCCTTCCGGAAAGAGAGCTTTGCCCGGAGAGACATGGACTCTTCACGGCTCTTTATCATCTTGTTCAGCCAGAGATTGTAGACTTTGGACATGCCCAGCAGTCGGTATGTGTGCGCGACCGGTGCCGTGTCAAAGACGTACGCATCGAACTTCTCGTTGAGAATCAGGTCGACCATGTCATCGAACATAGCCGACTCTTCGAAAGAGGGATTCGTCGTAGCGATTTCGATAAACGGTTCAACATCAACCGGAATATCCGCGAACTTGAGAAACTGGACTAGGCGTTCCTTGATCTCGCCCTTGTATCTCTCTATGGTGGCGGAGATGTCTATCTCGACAGCGTATAGGTTCTTGGTCCCTTCGACTTTCCGGGTTCCCTTTCTCCAGAGATCCTGGCCGAAGAGGCTTGAGAGGCTGTGGACGGGATTAGTGGAGGATATCAGAGTCTTCTTTCCAAGCTTCTCTGAAAGATAGTAGGCAGTCGCTCCCGCGAGTGCGGTTTTTCCGACTCCTCCCTTTCCGCCGAAGAATAGATACTTCAGCTCCTTCTTCCCAGCTACGAAAGAAGGGAATGACAGGCTCGGGTTGGCGGTCTCCATAGTCGATCAGGATCCGTAGAGTATGGTAGCGACCTTCGATATCATCCGAAGCCCCTTCGGCTCTCGGTCAAGCATCGGCACAACTCCCCTAATGAGGGTGCCGAACTCGTTCTGTATCTGTTGCAAATATTCTTGCTGAGACGATATCTTGTTCTTCAAGAAGCCCGGAACATCTGTCTGATCTTTCAACTCCTTCGGATACACTTGGTTGACGACTACTCCGCTCACTGTTACGTTGAACTCGCCGAACATCTCCAATGCCTTTCTCGTGTCAAGGATCGGCATTAGTTCTGGAATCAGGACGTAGAAGAAAGCGGTGTGTTTATGGTCACGAACCATTGTGCTGACAAAGTTCAGTCTTTCACGGATGAACTCAAGTTCCTTCAGGACAAGATCTTCCTGCGCCAGGCTTCCCTTGCTACCCATAACCGTCGCGGCCTCTCCATACTCCCCCGCCTTCTTTCTCACGCTGACGATCTTCTGGACCCACTGGTCCAGAATGTCGGCCATGCCTAGAAATCTTATCGCGTGCCCATGCGGCATCATGTCAAAAACGTAGTAGTCGAACTTGCCTCCGGTCATCAGCTCAACCATCGCGTCGAAAGTTGCCGATTCCGCCATCGCCGGCTCTGCTGCCGACGAGTTGATGTAGTCCTCTACTTCTTCCGGGATCGATTCCATCTTGTACATGTCCTTGATCTTGTTCCTGATCTCTTCCTGATACTCTGCTATCCTTCGATCCGCGTCAATCTCGACAGCGTAGAGATTCTTCGCAAGTTCAACCTCTCCCTGTCCGAAGATCTTCTTTTCGAAAATGTCCGACAGGCTTGCCTGGGGATCGGTTGAGAATACGCAGACCCTCTTACCCCTCCCGGCGAGCCAGAAGGCTGTCGCCGCGGACAGCGTAGTCTTTCCTAGCCCGCCTTTGCCACCGAACAGAATGTACTTGATCTCAGGGTTGGATGCGAAATATTCGGCTATGCCCGCCTTAGTGCTAGTGGTCAGGGCCGTTTGCTGGAACCCCGGCTAGTACAATGAGTCGGTAATGTCGCGGTCTCTAAGCAAGGTTTGCTTCCACGTCTTCAAGGAGGGGACCGCGTAGGGCAGAAGTCTGAGGCTGTAATAGGGTGGTAGCACAGGTATACCCAGCATGTCGCCCATAGTGATAAATCCTCAACCTCAGCGCATAGGTCACCATGCCATGCAGAGCCATACCATAGAACATGCCCTTAGCGGCCTTCGCTAGCTCGTTCTGTTTCTTCGGCTCCTTCGGGGCTTCCTTCTTTCCCATCTTTCCCTGGTAATAGGATGTGTCAGGCTCTCTAAATAGCTACCTGAGATCGGCGGGTACGAGTGTAACGGCCTCGAGTTCTTCCCGGAAGAAGCATTATCTTAGCTGGAGACGGGTCTCTGGCTCGGAATCGTCTCAGAACGTTGAATATTCCAGGTCCAGAATTGCTATCCTGCAGCAGCAGAGACCCGTATTAGCCGGGTCCGATATTCTCTGAGGGTCCTTCTTCGCCGAGGTGTTCTGCTCCTGTTACGAAGATTCAGGGTCTTACTCGCCGACATCTGCCCGAGGGTTCTCCTTCTTCCTATGAGTTTTCTAGGGGATTGTCTGTTGAGTCACATAAGTTTTCCGGAATTACAGAAGGGAATGGTTTCTTGCGGATAACTATGAGCTGAAATGTTCTGTCCTCACGGTATACTTCAATAATTTTTCGTGAAAGACATCTACCCCGAGGCCTGGGCCGGTTGGAACTGTGATGGTGCCGTCTGGGTTCAGCTTGAACTCGGGAGTGACAATATCTTCTTTGAAGTAACGGTTGCTTGCTGAGATGTCGTTCGGCAGCACGAAGCCGGGAAGGCTGGCGATGGCCACGTTGTGTGCTCGTCCTATTCCTGTTTCTAAGAGGCCGCCACACCACATCGGCATCTTATGAGATTGGCAGATTTCGTGTATGACCCTTGAGACGGTTATCCCGCCGACTCTGGCAGGTTTCAGGTTTAAGATTCGGCAACTTCCCAGTGCGAGCGCGCTCTTCAGTTCGTTGACGCTTGAGACGCTCTCGTCTAGGCAGATCGACGTCTTGATTGCTCTCTGGAGATTCGCATGTTCTACTAGATCGTCCCAGCCAAACGGCTGTTCAATCATCAATAGATCGAAATTGTCAAGTTTTAGGAGAGATTGAAAGTCTGAGGATTTGTATGCTCCATTCGCATCGGCCATCAGCATCAAATCGGGGAAATGCTCGCGGAGTGTGGAAACCGGTTCCATGTCCTTTCCGGGTTTGATTTTGATCTTTATCCTCCGATAACCATCTCGTAGATAGTCTGTGATGGTCTCGATTAGCTGCCTAGAGTTCTTTTGGATCCCCACACTGACTCCACTCTCGATCTTGTCCTTGGTCCCGCCCAAGAATTTGCTCAGCGATACGCCTTCTTTTTTTGCGGCCAAGTCGTAGAAGGCCATGTCGAAGCTGGCCTTGGCCATGCTATTCCCACGAACAGACGAAAACGACTCGACGACGTCATTAGTCGAGGAGAACTTTTTGCCCAGAACTGTGGGAACGAAATAGTCCTGCATGACATGCCAGGCGCTCGTGATCGTCTCTGGACCATACCATGGTCCACTGGTCACTGCGCATTCTCCATAACCGGAGAGGTGCTGGCTCTTCATCTCGACAATAATGCAGTTCTTCTCCTCTTCCCGCCAGCCGCTCGTTTCGAAGGGGGTAACCAGTGGGATCCTCAGTTCCCGAAGGGTGATCGCGTCAATTCTGAGCGGGTCCAAGCCTGTTCTCCACATACCCGGGCTACTCTATTCCCACACTTGATTATTGCTTGTAATCATCGGCGGCATGAAAGTGCGCTACGTGATAATATTTCAAGAAAGAAAATCGTTCAGAATGAACCCTGATCGTGAATCTAGGAGGGGAGGCGCTGTTTTCACGCTCTTTTCTTCCGCTAAACTAGCGCTTTCGATCACCTCGACCCAGCCCATTCCGGGCACGGATTAGAGAGACTCGCCCAGAACAGCTTCAGCCAGCGAGAACCTCCAAAAAAATCTCGAAAAAAAAAGTTGTCCTCGCGACACAGACTGCTCGTTTGAGTCCTAGTTTATGACTGGTAGGAATCGTTCTTCGGACACGGAAGAAGACAAGCCTCCAACAATCGGCAGCTGATAACCACACTTGACACACCTATTGTCAGCGTCAAGGCTCCAGCCAGTAATATCGAACCCGCAGCGTTTGATCGCAATAGACCCGCATCCAGGACAATACGTATGCTCCCAAGGATGACCAGGAACATTCCCCACATACACGAATCGCAATCCCTCCTCTCTCGCAACCCTACAATGCTCCTCCAACGTCTTCACCGGGGTATGCGGCAGATCCATCATCTTGTAATCCGGATGAAAACGCAAAAAGTGTATCGGAAAATCAGGACCAAGATTATCATACAACCATCTGCTAAGCTTCCGCGCCTCATCCAAACTATCACCAACCTGTGGAACAACTAGGTCGGTGAATTCCATGTGGACCTTCGTCTTGTTCTTGATCTCGAGAATCGTCTGGAAGATCGGCTCCGCATTCGCGATACCGATATACTTCCGGACAAAACCCGTCTCAGCATTCCCCTTAAAATCGATAGTTATACAATCCAGAAAATCGTCCATCAAAGCCACGGTATCCGGCGTATCATAGCCGTTCGAGACGAAAATATTGATCAAACCATTCCTACGAGCCTCGACCCCAACATCCCGGGCAAACTCCATGAAAATCGTAGGCTGATTATACGTGTAGGCCAAACCTTGACACCCATAACCCTTAGCCATCGCCGCCACCTCAGGCGGCATCATGTCCGTCCCCTCAACCTTCCTCCTCTGACTAATGTCAAAGTTCTGACAGTAGGAGCAGAGCCAGTTACATCCTGTCGTAGCGATCGAGAAGATCTTGGAGCCAGGCATATAGTGGGTCACAGGCTTCTTCTCGATCGGATCAATATGTCCAGTAATGACTTTCCCATAGACGAGGAGGTGAAGTTTGCCGCCAATGTTCTGTCTCACACCGCACAGTCCGATCTTGCCCTCGGGAATGTTGCAGTAGCGGGCGCAAGCCGTACACCTGACTCTCGAGTCGTGGAGCGTCTCGTACAGCAGCGCTTGTTTAATCACGATTTTATCCCAGCCACGGGCCAGAAACAACTTTTCAAGGCGGCCCAGTCCACTAATCTATTCGCTTAGCGGCTTGAAATCCCTTTCTTTACCAGTCGATCAGCAGCCGGAGTTCCCTCCAAACCCCCCTCAGAAGACCACGGCATGAAAGCGTACACGGGAACAGGCGACAAGGGTGAGACTGGGCTCTACGGTGGGACACGAGTGGGAAAGGAGAATCCGAGGGTAGAAGCCTATGGCGCAGTTGATGAGCTGAACTCGCAAGTGGGAGTGGCCAGAGCCCTTGTTAAGAACAAGAGGTTGAGTCAGATGCTCAAGAATGTCCAGGAAGATCTTTTCGTCCTTGGAGGAGACTTGGCTAGTGAGCTTGTGACCGTGAATGTTCCACGTATCGGAAAGACACAGCTCACGAAGCTCGAATCGGTCACTAACGAGTTAAACGCCGGGCTTGCTAGTCTGAAGAGATTCATACTACCAGGCGGTAGTCTGCCCGGGGCTGAGCTACACGTGGCTCGGGCCGTCTGTAGGAGAGCAGAGCGAAGAATCGTCACCCTCTCCAAAGTAGAATCGATCAACCCCGACATAATACCTTACATCAACAGGCTCTCCAGCTTCCTCTTCGTAGTCGCACGGGCAGTCAACAAGCAACAACGTGTTCCGGAAGAAGAATGGGTGTCTCGATAAACACAACTCTTGGGAAATGGTCTGAGTGAAAGAGGACTGTATCTTCTGCAGGATCGCCGATAAGGCAGCAGACGCAACGGTCGTCTACGAGGATCCCCAAACCCTCGCATTCTTGGACATCCACCCATTAAACCCGGGACACACGCTAGTCATCCCGAAGAAACACTATGCGAACATGCTGGAAATGCCCGATGAGGAGGCGGGGAGAGTCTTCGTCTCAGTCGCCAAAGTCATGAGAGGAGTCGAGAAAGCGTCCAAGGCCGACGGTATCAGCATCGGCCAGTCAAACGGAAGGGCCGCTTCCCAAGAAGTGTTTCACATGCATGTCCACATCATACCCCGGTTCAACCATGAGATGATGAGCGGATTCCCCAACCGGAAACAGACTCATCGGGCAGAGCTCGACGAGATCGGGAAAAAGATCAGAACCGCTATCCAGTCGGAAAGGCACCGCTAGCCCTTCTGGCGATAGTGTTCATGATACCACCGGCATCTATCCGTCAGAGGACAGACAGGGCACTTGGGTCCGATGGGTTTACAGACAAGTTGGCCGAACTTGACGAAAACCTCGTTTAGGGGCAGCCAATCCTTCTTGTCCACGACCCTGGTTAGCTCTTCCTCTGTCTCTTCCGGAGTCTTGGTTTCGACCACTCCTATTCGGTTGAATATTCTATGGACATGGGTGTCCACAGGTATTGCGGGCTGTTTGAACCCGTAGACTAGGACGCAGTTGGCCGTTTTTCGTCCAACAGAGGGTAGCTCTAACAGCTTGTCCATCTCCTTCGGAACCTTTCCGCCATATTCCTCGAGGATTATCCTCGCTATCCGTTTGATGGTCTTAGCTTTCGTCTTGTAGAATCCCACAGGTCTGATGAGCCGGGACACGGTACGCGTGTCAGACTTTGCAAGCTGTCTCGCCCCAGGGTATCTCGCGAATAGTCTAGTGGATGCTTGGGCTGTGACCGGGTCCTTGGTTCTATGAGACAAAACGGTGGCGATCAAGACTCTGAATGGATCTCCACTAGTCGAGTCACTGATCTCTTGCAGAGCGGTAGGATCTTCTTTTCTCGCCTTTTCTATAGCGTGGCTAGCGTCTAGTATTATCTGGTGGACTGTCCGCGGGGATTGGAGACTGGTCGTTTGCTGCAACTACTTGGAGAGTCTCCGGACAGCTTCGAGGTTCCCAGCAACGCCTCTTCTATCATCGATAGGTGTCTCAAGGATCATTGGAAGATCTCTAATCGCCTTGTGGTGTAGTATTGCTCTGAAGCCTGATGATCCAATGTAGCCCATTCCGATGTGTTCATGCCGGTCGAGTCCGGACCCCAGCCCGCTCTCCGAATCGTTGAGATGGATCACCCGTAGGTTTTCGAAACCAATAGTCTCGTCGAATCTCGCGAGGGTTTTCTCAACCGCTTTTTCGACATGGAGGTCGTAGCCGGCAGCATAGGTGTGACATGTATCCAGGCAGATAGCTACGCGGTCTCTTTCTCTTACGCTCTCCAGGATCTCTTCGACTTCTTCGAACTTTGACCCCATGCTGTTCTTAGTGCCGGCCATGTTCTCGAGACAAACCTGGAAGTCTCCCTTTGCACGCTTCGTCGCCTGGTTTAGAGCCGCGCTGAGCCTTTGGAGGCCAACTTCTCTTCCAACACCCAGATGGCTGCCGAGGTGTGTGACGAGGTAGGGTATGCCGAGCTGTACGCAACGCTCTACTTCGGCGTTAAGGGTCTCTGTGGATTTCTTGTAGAGTTCTTCTTCCGGGCAGGCTAGGTTGGGCAGGTAGGGCATATGATCCACGGCGGGACCTAGCCCGCTTTCTTCCAGCTTGTCTTTGAACAGTTTGACTTCGTCAGGGTCGAGAGGGCCGAACTTCCATCCGCGAGGGTTTCGTGTGAAGATCTGGAAATCATCGCACTTGTCTTTGATCGCATTGTCGATGGCAGTGTCTAGCGACTTGGCGATGCTGACGTGGACCCCGACCTTCACCATTACGTTTCCGATCAGAGATCAGGTATGATAGATAGTTTTAGCTTCGCCCGGAAAATTCGGACGCAGCGATTCGTTGCTTGTTGAGTGTTAGGCTTTGAGTGCGTCGAGAACCTCTTGGGGATGCTGGTCCGGTTTGACAGTCTCGAATATTCGCTTAATCCTACCCTGTTCGTCGATGATGAATGTGACCCGTCTCGCCATGTTCGACTTGTCGTTGAGCACGCCGTAGGTCTTGGTGATGTTCTTGTCTGGATCTGCGACGAGCGGAAAGGGTAGGTTGAACTTCGAGGTAAACTTCTGGTGAGAACCGGTATCGTCTACGCTGACTCCTAACACCTCGGCGCCGAGATCTCGAATCTTCTGATACCGGTCCCGAAGGCCACATGCCTCCACGGTGCATCCCGGAGTATCGTCTTTGGGATAGAAGTAGAGGACGACCTTCTTACCCTTATAATCGCCCAGACGGATTGTCTTGCCTGAAGTCACCTGAGCAGTAAACTCGGGGGCTTTCATTCCAGTTTCGAGCTTTGTGACAGATTGCATACCAGACCTTCGCACCGCTCGCATTTATGCCCACCTCTCTCCACAGGAGATGTGTGTCAGTTTCGGACCCTTTCCATTGGGTCTCCCAGTCATCTAGCTCGCCCCATGATATCCAGGACATGCCAGTTGATAGGAAAATCAGAGAACGCGAGCTTCGAAACATCTGGATTCTAATGCTGAGAAGGATACTGTAACCATTCCAGAAATCAATACCCGAACAGGTATTGAGCCGATAACCGAAAACAGCTTTGAATCGCCTCCCGAATCCAGTCCAGAATATACTCCAAGATTTTTTTCAACCCCCCGGGGTATTCGGATCTCGCGACACCCCTCAAGTCCACTGACCGACGGCGTTTACCTTACCTAGAAAGAAAAGTAGTGGTCGAAAGCACTCGAAAACCCCGAGCCAGCCCGGGAACCCAGTTCGTGGTGAACCGGAATGATTTCCGGGAAAAACGTCCATTACCTTAAAATATTCAACCAGTGGAAAATAGTACGTTCTAGGAGAGTAATTCGGGAAAGCCGTCGAATTATGAGGAGTCCACCTGAATGAGCAGAATCGTCCTTACTGCCGACCCTACACAGATGAGCGAATACTGGGGCATCCCACTTCTCCCGTTCTTCAGTTGTGCCCCAGCAGAAAAAGTCCCCCGATTCGTCTTCGACTTTCTATCACCCCCGGTCGAGAACGACAACGGAGTCGCAATCAAAGCACCCTACGGACTCCGAAAACTCGAAGCATCAATCCTCCGAACCTACCGACCTGAAGAAGTAACAGTTGCCCATCCAGACCATGTTTCCAAGTTCGTCGACGACAAGACCACTATAATCGGCGTCTCAACAATGGACCCGCTCGGGCTTGGACCGGTGAGCATGATGTTCACCGACGGAGGAAAACTCACCGCCTACTCAAAGCGAAAGTTCCTCGAACTCGTAGGCGAGATAAACAAGACCCGAAAGAAGTTTCCGAAGGCTAAGCTGGTCTTAGGCGGCTCTGGCGCCTGGCAGATGGAGGTCCGCGACCGAGACACGAAGACTCTCAACGTCGACCATGTGGTCGTGGGCGAATGCGACCATGTCATCCAGGACATTTACCGCGATATTGAATCCGGCAGCGCGCCCGAGTTCATCCACGTCCCACGTGGACCCAAGCTCGAGGACATTCCCGACATTCTCCGCCCTACAGTCCACGGACTTGTCGAGGTGATGCGTGGATGTGGACGCAACTGCCAGTTCTGCGAGCCCAACCTCCGAATCGCAAAATACTATCCCCGAGACAAGATAGAGCGAGAGATTGCCGTCAACCGGAAGATCAAGAATCCGAACGTCTGGGTTCACAGCGAGGACATTTTCCTCTACAAGCTCGAAGACAAGAGAGGCTTCATGCCGAACCATGACGCGGTAGTAGACCTGTTCTCAACCGTCATGTCCCAGAAAGGAATAACCTATGCAAACCCGACGCATGGGACCGCTGCTCCCGCCTGGGCGGACCCTGAACTCATCCGGGATATTTCTGAGACTGTCCGGAAAGGCACCAAGCGCCACATCGGAATCCAGTCCGGACTCGAAACGGGCTCTAGCGAGCTGATCAAGAAGTACATGCCTTTGAAGGTGAAGCCTTTCAGCCCCGACGAGTGGCCGGATGTCATCTACAACGGCACCCGGATTTTCAACCAGTACTACTGGTTCCCCGCCTATACTATAATCGTCGGCCTCCCTGGAGAGACTACTGAGGACGCGGTTGAGACTGTTCGGCTGATAGACAGGCTTGAACATGGGTTGCGGAAGGATGTTGGCGACAAGGCACACTTCACGGTGACCCCTCTAAGCTTCGTGCCGCTGGGCGTGTTGAAGAAGAGCGGATTCTACAATATTGACGAACAGATTGACGAGGCACGGTTCTGGGTGATCTACCGGAGTTGGAGGCACACCGTGCTGGAGCTGCACACGATGCCGCCGACATTGCTACAGTTGAACCCGGTGCTCAAGGGAATCTTCACTACACTGTGCTGGTTCGGCTCGAAGAAGATACTGGATGGGATCAAAGCGTGGGGACGAACCCGGGGATTCGACGCCGACAAGAGTCTGAGATTGAACTAGACACTATAACAAAGAAGAGCCCAGAATGAACCCTGATCGCAAATCCGGAGAACCGATGTCAAAGGTATCGCATCCTATCGGAACAAGTAACGGATAATTCCCGATTCTGAAAACCCCAGAGTAGCCGATTCTGCGCCCTGATCTATGATTATCGCCTAGAACAGTTCCAGCTGGCGAGCCGCTCTGCGAAAAATCTCAAAACTAGTCGTATCTCAGGACACAAAGTCGTGGTCCCATCGTTCTATCCCTATGGGTAGGCTCTTCGCCCAACCACTCTTCCATGGCGTAAGGTGCCGAGGATTCTGTTCAGGGCGTTCTTTGGTCGGCTGCATGATTCGCCGTTCTTCTCGTTCAATGGACTCGTCCCCTGACGATTTCGCGGGCGAGAGGTAGAAGACCGCTTCTTCCTCCATACCCAGTGTTTCCTAGGAGAATCCAGAACATCTCGTCAGGATGATCGATTGGGCTGAAAAAGTCGGACTTGATCCGGGCTCCTCGCTCAGTGAACAGTCCCACAGTCTCAACCCAGCCCCTCGAAGTCTTCTCGGCGATGCGCGCAAACCTCGAACAGATTCCGCAATCGTTGTCATAGAGAAGAACAGGTCGAGCCTGCAAATGCAGAAAGTCCCTCACTTAGAGACGGGGTCTGGCACAGTGTAAGTCTTTCGAGCAGAAGTCCTTCCAACAGCCGTAACTAGGCCGAGGGCGATTACTGCAACAGCAGGCTTACACGGCGCAGTGGAGCTGTTTTCTAGTAACTGGAAAATCCTTGTCCAGCCAAATGCATGGACGGTCCCATCTCCTCAGGATTTCTCCGACGAAGGGGCCTCGGATGGCGTTCCATCGGTCGCCAGTCCTGTCCCGCAATCTCCATAGGATAGCCCAGAGGCATACTGAAACTATTCATTCACTTTTTCCTCTAATAAAACAAGGGTGTGGGTGACCCATATTGACTGGGGAAACGTTTACCCAGTCGGAGCCTTGCCTAGCTGTTCTCGCCGAGCTCAGGAATCATTCGGCTTATCCGATCGAAGAGCTCGTACGCCGCCGCAACCGGAGAACCGGACTCTGACAAAGTCGTCGCCTGGGACCATACTAGGATTTCGAGCGCTGAAAGCTGGATCCGCACCTCGAATCTATTATCCTCAGTTATCCAGTAGAGTGAGAGACCATCCAACGCGTTTGCATATCCTACCCAGCGGAAATTCTTGAACCAGCGCCCCTTGATCTTCCCCAACACGAGACGAGAGTCGATCCCCGGCGGAAGCTGCCCCCGAATCACCGGCTCCCCCTCAACTAGGTGATGAGCCGACTTACACGGCTGCTTCAGCGTGCGATATCCCTCGCTGGTCTTCGCGACAAGATTGTCGTCCTTCAGCCGTCTGAGAATACGAGTCAGCTTTTCCTGGTGCAATCCGAGCCTTCTCTTGAGACCCTGAAAAGTATAGGTCGCGTCAGATTCTGCAGACAGCATCTCCATGACGAGTTCTTGGTCGTCGACGGGTCTCGTCCCAAACGGAGCTATGTCTGGAGAAGGCAAATGAATCTTGGGGAGGGACGGTGATTGTGGCTATTTATTGACTATGTGACCGGTCTAGCTGAACCGGGCTCTCGTCTCCGACAGGATCGAGTCCACCTGAGCCTTCCAGGCTTCGAACTGGGACGGGTCTTTCGGATAGTTCTCGTAGAGGTCGTTGAGCCTCTCCATCTGTCTCATAGTATAGACAAGCCCACGGAACGCCTTGTACGATCCGAGTCCCCTGAACAGCTTCACTATCTTCTCAAGGGGGGAGAGATGAGGCATCTCTCCGAGTGAGATCTCTGTCGCTTCATGCGCGGATAGAAAGTGGCGCATGCCATAGTTGATCTGTTGGTTGTTCAGGGTTTGAAGATACATTCGAAACGCTTCCAGCCCGGCAGTCTTGTTCCCATAATGGTTCACAAAATCCAAATTGTACTGCCACAGGCTCTTCTCGGAGAAATTGTTCGCCTCTACTGCTCGGACGGCAGTTTCTCCCGCCATGACTCCGCCTATTAGGCCCGGACCGATGCCTCCCGCGCTTATAGGGTTCGGGAACCAGGCAGTGTCTCCGCATATCATGTAACCGTTCGCGACGAGACAATCGTTCTGATGTCGCACCGAGACCTGCCAACTTCCGGTCAGGTTGCTGTCATCGCTCAGCGGCTGCATCTCCTTGAACCGGTCATCTGTTGCGAGCCAGTCCTTGAGAAGCGCACTGAGCGGTTTCGAGCTTCGCTTCTGCTGTATTCCGAGACCAATGTTGACCTTGTCCTCGCTCTTGGGAAATAGCCAGAGATAGCCGCCCGGGGCCTTTTCCTGGTCGAGGTAGATGTCGCAGTGAAACGGTTCGACCTCTATTCCATCGCGAAGTTTCGCGTTCAGCCGCGCTGTCGGTTCGATATCGTCCTTATCGATCTCTTTCTCAATGTGGCTGGGAATCGGAAGGTTTCTTCTGAGTTTCGTCGACATGCCAGAAGTGTCGATAATGATCTTCGCTCTGATCTCCCATGGCTTGTTAAGGTTCTCACCGACAGTTTGTCCTTTGAGCCCTACGATCTGGCCCGAGTCCTCGATTAGTTCTAGTGCTTGGACGCTTCCGCGAAATTCTACTCCGGCTTTCAACGCGTCTTCGAGCAAGCGTCTGCCGAACTTTGGCCGGTCTAGCACATATCCTGGGCCTTCGAATGGAACTCTGACCTTCATGTCAGGCGAGTAGACGTAGACGGCGGTTACCCGGTTCTCCATCTCGGGCTTGCCATAGGTTGCGCCGATGTGGTCATGCAGGAATTTGATGTGGTGTTCTCCAACCGCATCGCCGCAGACCCAGCCTAGCGTTGTCTTCTTTCCCACTTCTGACTGAGGGTTCCTGTCGAGCAGTAGCACGTCCACTTTGCCCTTCGACTTTACCGCGACCGTTGTAGCGGTCATGCAGCCTGCGATTCCGGCGCCGACCACGACTACGTCCCGTTGTTCCAAATCATACTCCTCTCAAACACGGTCCCGACTGGCGGGACTGAGCCGACTTTAGGCTTTCGTCCCTTGGTCCGAACTATTAGTGATAAGAGTTTATATCATCTACGGCCCGGTCCCGCACAATCGCAGGAGAAACGTGCCCGATTGCAAACCAATCCTGTGTCAAACATCGCAAAGCCTCCCTTCTTGCCGCTCTGGCTGAAGACCATGCGGATTCCATTCCTACAAGCAACATTCGTGCCCGTGATTCTTGGGGGAGTCATTGCCTTCCAAGTCGCACATGCGTTCAACCTTACCACTTTTCTCCTAACCATACTCGGGGCAAGTCTCATCCACATTGCTACTAACATGTTCAACGACTACTTCGACTTCAAGAGCGGAAACGATCTTCAGGTCAAACATCAAAACCCGTTTGCAGGAGGAGGACGAGTCCTAACCGCGGGCCTCGTCAAACCCTCGACGCATCTGCTCGTCTCATCAACATGCCTGCTCTTGGGCTGTCTGATCGGTCTCTACCTAATTTTCACCCTCTCCTTGCCCTACCTGTTCATACTTGGAATCATCGGAGTCATCTCTTCATATTTCTACGTGGGACCGCCCTTCCGTTTCGCTTACCGAGGAATCGGGGAGCTTATCGTGGGAATCAATTTCGGCCCGATCATGACTCTGGGAGCTTACTATGTTCAGGCGGGCAGTCTCGCGTGGGAGCCTTTGTTAGCATCGATCCCAGTGGGACTCCTTATCGCGGCTGTGCTCTGGATCAACGAGTTTCCCGACATGGACGCGGATGGCGCCGTCGGAAAGCGGACCCTTGTGTTGAGACTGGGCTACTCGCGTTCCATTGGCGTGTATGTTGGAATGGTCGTCGCGGCTTACTTGTTGCTCATCGTCTACGCTCTGCTAGCAGTATTCTCGCTGATTCCGATAACAAGCCTGGCCTCGCTGATCGCGTTGCTCAGCCTTCCCTTCGCATTGAAAGCCATCAAAGTGCTCCGCATGAACTACAAGGATCCACACGCGATAATTCCTGCTAATGCTAACACAATATTCCTACACCTCGCGTTTGGAACTCTTGCAATTCTCGGACTAACCCTTGGTGTGGTTCTGGGCCTATAGGCAATTGAGCCCAGGTTCGGAACTTGTTAAATCCGAGTCGCCAACGCTAGGCGTTTGATCTGTGTTGGCTTCAGACACGGCGAGCGCGGTCCAAAAGCAAAAGCCAAGTCCGGAGGAAGAGGTCTTCCGGCTGAAGCTTGAATGGATCATGGCTAATAGCGATGATGAAAAAAGAAGACTTAGCGGAGAGATTCTCCGGAAACTTGGAGTCACTCTGAAGAAAGAATAGACACAATCCTATCATCTAGCGCCGAAAGGCCCCGGGCAACGACTGGTTAATTGAGCATAAGGTCCAGATGAATCAGCGATTCGCGGTTCAGCTCTCCACCGCTCTAGCGTTCGGCCCGACAGGAATAGTCTGGGCGTTTCTTCCTATTCATCTAAGACTCTTACACGCAACTTTCTTCCTCATCTCGTTACTCGCACTCGTTCCAGCAATCGAGACGATCGTACTCTCCCCGCTCTGGGGAGGAATCCTCGACAGAACAGGGAAAGGCAAGAAGATCCTCCTTCTCTCTTTCCTAGCGCAGACTGGAGGATTCGCGATTTTTCCACTCTTAACCAATCCTGAAGAGTTTGTCATCGTCGTTTCCCTGGTCGGTCTGTTCTCGTCTAGCTTCATACCAGTATATGCAGCAATGGCCACGGCCGCGAGTCCACAATACGGACGCGCCATAGGCCAATTCTGGGTTTCAGCGTCACTAGGATATGCCTCCGTAACTCTCATCGGAGGTTTTCTCTATCAGTACTTGCCTGCAGCTTTTCTTTTCATCCTAGGTGCTGCCTATGGGTTTTCAGGCTGTCTCGTCGTATTCCTTGCACCGAGCAATACTCTCACTTTGACTATGTCGCGTGAGCGTCCCCGAGGTTACTGGGGGCTGTTGAGACAACCGAGAATTGCAGCTCTCTGTCTTCTCTCAGTTGGCGTCCTAGTCTCTGCATCGGCGTTCAACAATTTCTTCACAGTCTATTTGGTTGACGTTCTCAACGGGTCCCGGTTGGTTGCGGGGCTCGCAGCTACTGCCACCACAGTCCTTGGAGCGATTGCTTACAGATATGTCGGGCCTCTGAATGATAGGATTGGCCGAAAGCCAGTGTTCATTCTTGGAGCCGCAGGCTACACGACATACTACACCATCCTATTTTTTGTCACAAACATTGCCGTTGTCACAGTTCTGTGGGTTCTGCCCATCTATCCGCTCGCGCAATCGGCGTCTGCTGCGTTGATGTCTGATTACACATCTACGGCTGACAGAGGAAAGGGACTCGGGCTCTTAGAATCCGCGTTAAGCTTGGGAGGTGGACTAGGACCACTGGCGGGGGGTTTGATCGCAGACGCGGCCCAGTTGCAAGCAGTCATTCTCTTCTCACTAACGATCGCTGTCGCTACTTTGGTGTCATCTCACTTCTTTCTGGAAGAAAGCCCAAGAATCGCTATTGCAACCCAGATCGAAACAAGTCCCTAGTCAACGGGTTCCAACGCTAGCCCTGTTTGTACATGAGCCAGTTTCGGTCTTTGAAATTGACGAGTCTGTAGTCGCCCTTTAGTTTCTTGCCTTTGAGCCAGACATGATACTTTCGAGGCTCTCTTACCTCAAGGACGTACGTTCCCTTATCCCAGGTTGTTACTGTCCCCGCTCCGTATTCTCCCTCTGGAATTTTTCCTTCAAATCCGAAGTAACTGAGAGGATGGTCCTCGACCTGTACAGCAAGCCGCTTCACCCCCGGCTCAGTTGGAGGCCCCTTAGGGACCGCCCAGCTTTTCAGGACTCCGTCTATTTCTAGACGAAAATCCCAGTGTAGCCGTCGGGCATGGTGTTCTTGGACCAGGAAACGTCTCGAGGTGGACTTGCGTAATGGCTTCGGCTCGAGCTGGTGACGATTTCTCGAAGCGTTGCTCAAACTCGGACTAGTTAATGACGATGGGGGTTAATGCCGTTGTGCTTCTCATGCTTTTGCAGACCATGACTGCCAGCATTGACGATCCCGCGCCCGCAAGAAGGTAGACTGCCGGAGTAGTGTAGCCGACTCCAATTCCTAGAAAATTGCTGAAGGGTCCGAAGGAGGAGGCTGCGCAAACAGTTGCGAAAGGAAGGAGGCTGGCAGACCTCGACGGGCCGAAGAGCCATCTGCCTACGCGCAGCATTAGAAGCGCCAGCCCTTGAGAAAGGGCCATGTATGATATGACGAACGGGAGGATCGCAGCGGAACCGTACTGAATCGCTGATGCAACAAACGGGTTCAATTCTATAGTCTGAGAATTCAGTGATAGATTCATCAGAGTCGAGTACAAATCCAGACCAACGAGCGCAAGGGGCAAAACGAAGACATAGCCGTTCGGTCCCATTGTAATACGGCGAAACTCGCCCAGATCGATACCAACGTTCCAGAGCCCAGCGGAAATGGCGATTACCCCGGCAACCGTGACTAGAGTTTGGCCTGAAGGTGTGGATTCAAAGAGGCCAGGCGAGAGGACGGTGAAGGACGAAATAAGCTGACTGGAGAGTACCCAGTACAGTCCCGAACCTATCAGCAGTAGGCTAACTCCGGGAGGCATCCGCAATCCGTCCATCACGCCCCTGTTGAGGTAACAGGGACTGTTTTCGCTTGAATGGTGACGGGAACGGGGGCCGTCTTCTCATTGCGCTTGTTCAGGAGTCTCATGGCAATTGACGAAAGAATTGACGTGATCAGTGTGGTGAGTCCAGCAACTGGGTAGAGTAGTTGAGACGCGACTCCGAGGCCGGTCCCCTCGCTAGCTACAATAAAAGAGAATTCTCCACGCGGGAGCATAGAAATTCCCACCTTCGTAGCATCATGTCTTACTGCTGACAGCTTTGCGCCTATCCAGCAACCGCCGAATTTCCCTACAATGGCCATTCCGATGACAGCAATTATCGGTAATGTGAGGGTGAGTACGGTGCCAATGTTGATCAGTGTGCCCATTGAGACGAAGAAGAGGACTATGAACAGGTCTTTTATCGGTCCAACTTTGTCGAGTACAAAAGTCGCCTGTTTGCCTCTTATCATCAGTCCCATCAAGAAGGCGCCAACTGCGGGAGAAAACCCTAGAAATGAGGACAGCAGGGCAAAGATGAAGCCGAAGGACAGTGCGAGAAGAAAAGCTGTTTCCTTGTATTCTTGATCGCTCTGCGTAACCCGGTCGATTATTCGCGGCGCTAGTTTCCATCCGAAGCCAAAAATCACTCCGACCAGGAGAATTCCCTTGGCTACCAGTATAGCGAGGTCCAGAGGCGGAACCTGGTTGCTTGCTGCAGCAAGTCCGGGAAGCAGGAGTAGAATGAACACTGTGGCAAAGTCTTCGATTACTGATGCGGTTATGACCATTTGAGATTCCTTGTTATGCAAGTTTCTTGATTCGAGGAGTATTTTGCTCATTATCGCTGTGCTAGTTGTTGCGACGACAGCCGCGACAAAGACAGACTCGATACTACTTAGACCAACTAGCAGTGCGACCCCGAAGACCGAGACGAAAGTAATCATCAGCTCAACAAAGGCTAGCATGAAGCTGTCGGGCCCGATCTTACGGATCTCTAGCGGATCGAGCTCCAGCCCGACCGTGAATAGGAGGAGGACTATTCCAAGCGATGCTAGGAGATTGATCGCTCCAAGGTCCTGTACGAGTCCGAGCCCGAACGGTCCTACGATTATTCCGGCAATGAGTTGACCTAGAACTACGGGTTGCTTGATTCTAGCAAAGAATATGCTGAATGCGAAGGCGGCGAATATTGCGAGCCCGAGGTTGAGTAGCAGAGAGAATTCAGGAGTTGAAGCCAAAGAACAACCCGTTTTCGGAAGATAGCTCCGATGAAAAATCATGGTCCTAGAAGTTTAACAAATTGACTCCACAGCCACAGTTCTGTGGTTGCAGTTTTCTCGATCCACGGTCCGATTTCGAAATCGATGGTAACAGTTCTTGTAAATTAGCGGAGAATACTGTGTGATGATTTCCGATCTTTGGATATTGGTGCTCTGATTGTCTCAGTCGTGGGAGCCTT